>JAESGO010000034.1_pt1 | contig 168375 bp, 134 predicted proteins | sample 9269701 | NCBI WGS metagenome assembly JAESGO01 (sample SAMN15720690, study PRJNA650881) | algae metagenome | isolation source: Hormoscilla sp. CMT-3BRIN-NPC48 and co-occurring heterotrophs from... | place: USA: Clark Mountains Wilderness, California | collected 2010-04-18 | reverse complement strand
CCTAGCTTGATATATACAGATTACCGGAGTTGAAAGATGCGCGCTAAGAGCGCACCCTTTCAACTCCAATAAAATTACCTGTAACCAATAGTGTAATTTTTCTCTCCCCACAATGAAGTAACCCTGCTTATCAAGGGGAGGGAGTAAATTCTATCAATAAGGAAGAAATAAAAATTTCTTCCCTCCCCCCGAAATTCGGAGGGATTGAGGGGGGTGTAAGAAATATATAGCCCCTCCATTTATTCCCTAAAAATAGCCCACTTGCGCGGGCTAAGATTTATGTAACCAACAGCTTGAAACCTGTCGGCTAATTTATTAACTCAAAAATTACCGCTTCGCCAACTTCTTCGACACCTTCCGCAGACGAATTGACTTTGGTGTTACTTCCACCAATTCATCAGATCCGATATACTCCAAAGCACGCTCTAAACTCATTTCCACTGGTGCTTGTAACTGCACCAATTCTTCACCACCAGACGCACGATGGTTAGTTAGCTGCTTAGTTTTGCAGATATTCAGTTCTAAGTCTTGTGGGCGGGTGTTTTCCCCAACAATCATACCTCTGTAAACTTTTGTACCAGGGCCAATAAAGAATACGCCTCGGTCTTCAGCATTTAGCAGGGCATAATAGGTAGCAACGCCTTCTTCAAAGGAAATTAATACACCGTTACGACGGGCAACAATATCGCCACAGATAGCACGATAATCTAAGAAACTGTGGTTCATAATGCCTTCACCGCGAGTGATTCGCATGAATTCACCTCGGAAGCCAATTAAACCACGCGCGGGGATGATAAATTCTAGCTGGGTGCGATTACTAGCGCCAACTAGCATATCCTGCATTTCACCTTTGCGTTGACCTAAGCGTTCAATGCAACCGCCTACTGCTTCTTCTGGAACGTCCAGCACCAGTAATTCGTAAGGTTCGCAGGGTTGTCCGTTAACTTCACGGTAAATTACTTGTGGTTGGGATACCTGAAATTCGTATCCTTCCCGACGCATATTTTCAATTAAAATGCCCAGGTGTAATTCACCACGACCGGAAACGAGGAATTTATCGGGGGAGTCGGTTTCTTCTACCCGTAGGGCGACGTTGGTTTCTAATTCACGGAATAAGCGATCGCGCACTTGTCGTGATGTTACCAGTTTGCCTTCTTGACCTGCAAATGGTGAGTCGTTCACAGAGAACGTCATTTGCAATGTCGGTTCATCTACTTTAATTAGTGGTAAAGCTTGAGGATTATCGGGATTAGTAATTGTTTCCCCAATATTGGCATCAGCAAAACCAGCAACGGCAATGATATTACCAGCAGAGGCTTCTGTTAAGTCGATGCGCTTTAATCCTTCAAAACCCATCAACTTAGTAATTTTGCCTTTGGCAATTTCGCCGTTTTCTTTAATCAAAGCAGCTTGCTGACCAACGTAGATTGTACCGTTATGGATTTTGCCAATAACAATCCGACCTACATATTCCGAATAGTCTAGGGTTGTGACTTGCAGTTGTAGCGGTTTAGTAGGATCGCCTACTGGGGGTGGAACATGGTGCAGAATTGCTTCAAATAAAGGCTTCATGTCTACGTTTTCGTCCTCTAAGCTGTCTTTGGCGTAGCCTGACATACCAGAAGCAAATAAGTAGGGGAACTCGCACTGATCATCATCAGCGCCTAGTTCTAAGAATAAATCCAATACTTTATCTATTGCGACGTAGGGATCTGCTTGTCCACGGTCAATTTTATTGACTACAACAATGGGGCGTAGTCCCTTTTCTAAGGCTTTTTTCAGTACAAACCGCGTTTGCGGCATGGGGCCTTCATTGGCATCTACAATCAGGATGCAGCCATCGACCATACCCAGTACCCGTTCAACTTCGCCACCGAAGTCAGCGTGTCCAGGGGTGTCAACAATATTAATGTGGGTGTCTTTGTATTGAACGGCGGTATTCTTAGAAAGGATGGTGATACCGCGTTCACGCTCAATATCGTTAGAGTCCATTACGCAATCCGGAACTTCTTCCCCTTCGCGGAAAATGCCGGATTGTTTGAGCAAGGCATCAACAAGTGTAGTTTTGCCGTGATCTACGTGAGCAATAATGGCAACGTTGCGAATGGGAAGCGTCATAAGGACTGGGTTCTGGAGAAAGAATTTTAGGTCGAGTGGTTGGCTAACAGAAGTTGTGACACGATGTTAGCTCTGTTTATATTCCTTAATATATTCTAACTTGCTTTCTAGCAGATTTTGTGAGAAAGATTACGGTAAAAAGAAATATTGATAGATCAAGTTGTTGTTGGGTTGCGCTGCGGTTAACCCAACCTACAATAAATTTTTTTGTGGGCTATTGTCTTTTTGGATGTATTTGTGGTAGGTTTATAAAATGGGAATAGTTGCGCCCATATATATACAGTTTTTGAAATAAGTTACAGGTCAATATATTAAGTAGGTTGCGTTGAGGTACGTAAGCGTAGCTTGCGCGTAGCGCATAACCCAACATTTCCATAAGTGTAAAAACATTATTCTTTCAAATACAGGACTTACGCAAGATTTAAATCTAGATCCCCCCTAGCCCCCCTTATTAAGGGGGGAATAATTCAAAGTCCCCCTTTTTAAGGGGGATTTAGGGGGATCTCTTACGATAAGTTTTATCGCATTTGTACTACAAACCTCTGAATAACTGAGGTATAGCTATGACTGTTAATACACTAATAAAATTAACCTTTGAGCAGTTTCTTGAACAACGCCCTGATGAGGGGATTTATGAATTGGTGAATGGGGAAATTGTCAAGGTGGAACCTACTAGAGCGCATAAGAATATAGCACGATATCTGGTGAGAAGCTTTGACAGAGAAATTGAGCGTTTAGGTTGGGATTATATTGTTGATAAAGATATTCTTATTAAAACTAGAACGTCTGAGGGTGAGGAACGAGGTAGAAACCCAGATGTAGGTGTGGTGAGTGCTTCTGTATGGAATAACAATGTATTAGCTTATGGGGCGTTGAGTGAGCCGATTCAATTAGCTGTGGAAGTGGTTTCAACTAATTGGGAAGATGACTATGTTGATAAGTTAGATGAGTATCAACGTTTGGGGATACCTGAATATTGGATTGTGGATTATTTGGCTATTGCTGCTAGAAGTTATTTAGGTAATCCGAAGGTTGCGACTATTTTTGTTTATCAATTAGTTGATAGAAAATATCAATTACAAAGGTTTACTGGTTCTGAGCGGATTATTTCTGCTACTTTTCCAGAATTAAATTTAACTGTTGAGCAGGTTTTTGTGGCTAGTCAGATGCAAAAATTTTAAGTTTTTATGATTTAGATAGGTATTTTGGGTTAAATGCTGCACAACCCAACCTAATATTGATAACTAAAAGTACGATCAGTCCTCAATGTTACCACTGCGATACACGGAACAACCAGTTTCTATATCCCATGCGCCACGAGTATTACCCGTGAGATTGCAGTTTTCTACCCTACCTGCACCATTTTCATACACCCAGACAGCTTCATAACCATTTCGATTAATTTGACAACGACGGATAATCGGGTTGCCTCCTTGCTTAATTGCTACTCCCGCTTTAACATTGGCGAAAATGTCACAATCTTCTACTGTCCCTTGTCCGTTTTCAGAGACAATGATGCCATTTTCCTTACCATCGTGAATTTGGCAACGACGGATAATTGGGTTTGCTCCTTCACGGATTGCTACTCCCACTTTAGCATTAGCGAAAATGTCACAATCTTCTACTGTCCCTTGTCCATTTTCAGAAAACAAAACGCCAGTAGACCCGTTATCGTGAATTTGGCAACGACGAATAATCGGGTTGCTTCCTTTCCTAATTCGTACTCCCGAATAAGTATTGGCGAAAATATCACAATCTTCTACTGTCCCTTGTCCGTTTTCATAGACCCAAACGCCATCTGCCTTGCCATCGTGAATTTGGCAACGGCGGATCAAGGGATTAGCAGTAGCTCCATGAATACCAATACAGGATAATGAATTTGAAGTAATATCACAATCCTCAAGCACCAATCTTCCTTGAGGGATATCTACGGCATAAAATTCATACCTAACTTCACGGCAACCACGTAAAGTTAAACCACGCACTACAGCATAATCAGTCCCCATAATAATGCAACTTGAATCCGTACTCTCAATTACAATATCTGCTACTAACCCATCACCAATAATTTCCAGTTGCTTGTCTATTATCAAACCTTCTTGATACAAACCTGAACGCACTAAAATACAACTATCCGGTTGAGCATTTTTAATTGCTTCCCCAATAGTAGTGTAGTAACCCTCACCTGTACTAGAAACAATGATAGTTTGCTTGACAACCATTCTATTTTCCCACTAATTCCTAATATTACGCGGACGCTGTTCTAATTTTTTGTGTAAAATTACAATAGCATCTTTTAAGAAAAATGCTATTAACCTACCAGTACAAAATTAAGCCGAATTCAGAGCAAGAAATAGTGATGATGCAGTGGTTAGAATTATTGCGCCGTCACTATAATTATGCTTTGGGGCAGCGTTTAGACTGGCTGAGTCGCACCCGATCCAGTATTGACAGATGCTCCTTAGTTTCAGAACCAATTGGAGAAATTCCTGACCAATTTCCTAATTATAATTTTCAGGCAGGAACAATCAAGCAAACTAAAGAATTATTCCCAGAATATAAAGATATATATCACGATGTTCAACAGCAGAATTTAAAGCGGTTAGACAGGAGTCCATGTTATTAAGGTGAATCCACATAACACATCACAGAATTGTTCTGGTTGTGGGGTAAAAGTTCCTAAAACTTTATCTGTTAGGACACATTATTGTCCAAAATGCAACTTGATTTTAGATCGTGATGAAAATGCTGCGGTCAATATCTTAAATAAAGCATTACAGGCGGTGGGTCACATCGTTTCTGCGGGTAGAGGCTTAGTTGATAAACAGCCTATGAAACCTGAAGCTTGGGGTTTTCAAGGAGTACAATTGTCCTTGTTTTAGTCCTGAGAAGCTCCCGTTACACTCGCAGCGTTAACGGGAGAGAACGTCACCCTTGAACCACAGTATCAACAGAAAGCGATTCCTTCGGAAAGCTTTGCTCACGCACCTTTTCATCTCCTACTTGATACCTCCACAAAATCAATGTTTGATTATCAGTTTCACCCACCGTTTTTGCTGCTATAATTAAATTATCTGCAAGCTTAACTAAATCTCCCTTATTCTCCGCAAAAATTGCTTCTATTTCTTTGTGTAAAAGACAGCCATTAATACCATCAGAACACAGCAGCAATAAATCACCCTCAGCTAAATCCAACTTATATAAAGGCGGATTTTGCGGTAAATGATAACAACCTAAATAAAACTCCAATTGGTTACGCCCTTCGTGATATCGCGCCATTTCTGGGGTAAGCATTCCCATCTGCATTAACACCGCAGCTACCGTATGATCTTCGGTTATTTTAGTTAGCTTGCCACTACTTGCCTGATAATGAAATAAAGGACTATCTCCCAAATTTCCAACAATCGCTTTATTTTGTAAAATTGCAGCTATAACAATAGTTGAACCAGCCTTACCCCATTTGTTAATTTCCACTATCCGGCGGACATGAGCATTGGCTTGTTCGATCGCATTCATTACAGCCTGGGATAATATTTTTGTATCAAGCTGATATCCAGCTTCCAAGCGATTAATTGATGGTTCAACTACTAACTCTTCAAATAAAGCCAGACTGAGCTTTTTAAGTCCTTCTCGACTCACTTGTTCTCCGTATGCCAGCCCACCCATCCCATCTGCGATCGCTAGTACTATAATAGGGTTTGGCGTTAGTCCAGAAATGATAGAAAATCTTTGAAAACTATCTTCGTTATTTTCCCTTTGGTTGATTTCGCTACGAACAATGTAATCAGGCTGCATTTGTTGGTTTAACCTAAAGCGTTAATATTAGGTTAGCTGTTATGTGCAATTTTAGTTAAAAGTTAATACTATGGAATCTATAAATGATAATCACGATCAAACAACCTGTTCAGTAGAAATCACACTCAAGGTTATTGGCGGAAGATGGAAAGTTTTGATTCTGCGTGAGTTATTTCATGGAGTTAAGCGTTTCAATCAACTGCATCGCTCTATCAATGGAGTTACTCAAAAAATGCTTACCCAGCAACTTAGAGAGATGGAGCAAGAAGGATTAATTCATCGAGAAGTTTACTTACAAGTTCCCCCAAAAGTAGAATATTCCCTCACACCATTAGGCGAAAGTTTGAAACCAATACTTGATTCAATGCACCAATGGGGGGCAAAATTTTTAAGTCAAAAAAACACAGACTCGGAAGTAGACGAGCCACCAATTGCTATGTAAGCATTTAGATAAATAGGTAAATATAATTGACTTAGGGATTACGCCGATATAAAAGGTTAACGATTCTTACTCATGCTGATAATGTAAGGCTTTTTCCCAATCACCAGTCACCAGTCCCAAAACCATTAAATTATTCTTAAAATGCGTAGTCCTGACTATTGGCGCGTGTAACGGTGCTTAACGCCAATGGGAAAATATTCTGCATCTCCCATTGATGCTAGTGATACTTGGGGCATTTGGTATTCTTTGGGAACATAATTAGCAAATTCGCTATTAAGCCGTAGCAGTTGAGAGAGAATAGAATTGGCAATTGCATCTTGTTTCTCCTCACTACCTTCTACATTTGGCGCTAACTCCACAACGACAGATAAAAACTTATTCTTGTCTGCATCTTCCTTAACTTGCATCACAAACTTACCAGTTACCCAATCTTTAATTTCTGGTTGTTCTAACCCCACAGTCACATTTTCTGGATAAATATTCGCCCCAAAGTAAGAAACCGTAAAGTTAGAACGTCCAAAAACGTAAACAAAAGGTAAGCGATGAATCCCTCTAACTTTTTCCTCAGTTGTGGGAGATGCAAAGGGAGATTCTTTTTGCAATTTTGCAATAGGATCAAAATCCCATTTTGCTAAAAACTCTAGCATTTCATCATAAGAAATTAACCCGCCTGTATCCGAAATGTGATAACGCACTAAAGGAATACCGTTATCTCCTGAAAATAACAGCGTATCCTCATAAGTTTCAAAAAAGCGGCTCAAAGGATCGTATTGTACTAAAGTAGGTAAGCGCGACTCGCCAAATAATTCCTTAGCTGCATCTGGATGATTAGCAAAAAAGCGACGAATGGAAATACTTAAAGGTGTTTCATTTCCTAATACACCTGCATCTGCTGTTCCATAAAGTGATGCAGAATCATAACAGGGATTATTTGAACTGACTCTTTCCCCAACTAAACTGCGCCATTCCTCGCTAAAAACTTCTCCTGCAAATACCATTTTGATCTGATACTGCTGCCATTCCACCCCACGCGCAATACCAGTATCAATTACATCTTTAATAAAAGGTGGATAACCTAGCAATACAACTTGCTCAAATTCAGAACCTAATTCTTGTACAACTTTAAATATCTCTTCTTTGTTATTTCCAGGAGTAACAACAGTAATAGGATATCCTTTACTAGCTAGGTAGCGACAGCAATTAGCTGTAAACATTCCACCAACCCAAGCCCTAAAGTAAAGCAAATTACAGCTAAAGTGCGACGAGTATCAGCAGAAAAGCTATCGTAAAATATTTGCTCAAAGCGTGTAACAATTTGTAACTCATCAGCAAAAAATCGCGGCCAAAAAGTCGGTTTACCTGTTGAACCAGAAGAAACTGCAATCATATCGCAAGTTTCTAACTGTCCATTACGGCATAAAGCGGCTAAAGAGTGACAGCGCAGGTAATTTTCTTTAGTAATTAAAGGTAATTTTTGGAAATCTGCATAAGTTTGGATTGATTCAGGATTGATGCCGTGTTCTTTGAGGAAACTTTGATAAGCTGGAACCGTATTCGCAACAGAGTGGAAATGTGCGATCGCATTGGCTTCTGGTAATATTTTCTCATGACTTGCCAAGCGTTGCTCAAACGGTGTATTAAGGAAATCTTGAAACGCCGTCAATGCCCGTTGAGGTTTTTCTTCCAGCATTATTAAGTCTCCAATTCATGTTATGCCGAAATGTTAAAACAAATTAAAAAATTTCAGTGGGTAATTATTTGTATAGTCTCGATCATATTCTTGGCGTTGCCAGCTTGTACTGTTTTTGGTCAAACTACCCAAACCACTACTAACCGTACTCAATTACTGTGGTACGGTCAATCTGCCTTCAAACTGACAACACCATCGGGTAAAGTATTACTCATTGATCCTTTTATTACTAATCCTGCCAACCCCAATGGCAAAGCAGATCTAGCAAAACTAAATAAAGTTGATTTAATTTTAGTCACTCATGGTCATGGCGATCATGTTGGCGACTCAGTAGAAATTGCTAAAAAAACCAACGCCAAGCTAGTTACTACCCTTGATTTAGGTCAGGCAATGGTAGCCTATAACGGTTATCCAAAAGAATTGGCAGGTTTTGATACTCAAGGAAACTTTGGTGGCGAATTAAGCTTGCTAAATAACGAAGTCAAAGTTGCCTTTATTCCCGCCGTACACAGTTCCACAGTCTCCACAGATGGAAGTCCCACTAACTATGCTGGTAACCCAGGGGGTTTTCTAATTAGCGTGAAAAATGGCCCCGTAATTTACCACACTGGCGACACTGACTTATTCTCAGATATGGCGCTTATCCCACACTTTCGCCGTGTAAACTTGATGCTTGCCTGCATAGGCGATAAATTTACAATGGGGCCAAAACGTGCAGCCGAAGCCGTAAAGTTAGTTAACCCTGCAATGGTTGTACCGATGCACTTTGGTACATATAACTTACCAGGTACACCCGCCGCTTTTGCCCAAGCATTAAAGCAACAAGGCGTTAAGAGTAAATACAAACTAATGAAAGTGGGTGAAACACTTAGTCTTTAATTAAGTAGCTGGGTAGAAATAAATTTAACATTGAGGCTGGTCATTGGTCGTTGGTCATTGGAAAGCTAGTTAGGTTTTTCCTTCACAAACATTACAGAACTTACGCAGTAGGCAGTTTCGCCATATCTAGTGGGTAGGGTGCGCTCTTCGTAGCGTAACGCACCCTACAGTACTTAGGCTTTGCGTAAGTCCTGATTACCTACCGATGAATACAATCTAAGTGCAAAAGGGGGTAAGATGCTCACTACCCTAATTCAGGAATTCGTTTAATCTAAACTGAAGTTAATAAGTTGATATAGTCGCTTGACTGTAAATGACGTTCCTTAATTGCACTGAAGGACATAAAAATCCTCCCGTTAACAAGTTTTGTCAAGAGTGCGGTCAGCCGCTCCCAATTCATGTAGGGAAGATAATCAATAATCGCTATCACATTGTCCGTTGTCTAGGGCAAGGTGGGTTTGGGCGTACCTATTTAGCGGAAGATATCACTCAAGGCAATCAAAATTGTGTTTTAAAAGAATTTGCACCGCAAGATCAACCTGGATCGCAGTTACAAAAAGCGCAAGAATTATTTGAGCGAGAAGGAAGTGTACTCTACAAGCTTCAACATCCTCAAATTCCCCGCTTGCGTGAGATGCTGCGATCTAATTTATCGGGGAAGGAATATTTGTTTTTAGTACAAGACTATGTAGAAGGTGGAACTTACTATCAGTTTCTAGAAACCCGTAAACGTCAAGGGAAAACTTTTAGTGAGGATGAAATCCGCGAACTGCTACTTCAAATATTGCCCGTTTTATCTTATATCCACTCACTGAATGTAATTCACCGCGATATTTCTCCTGATAATTTAATCAAGAGACAGACGGATGGACTACCTGTATTAATTGATTTTGGTGGAGTTAAGGTATTGCAAGCAACTGCCTTTGCTTGGTTAACTTCCCCAGGTATATTACCTACGCGGTTAGGTAAGACTGGATATGCGCCAGAAGAACAACTAAAACAGGGCAAAGTTGCTGCTAATAGTGATTTATATGCTTTGGCAGTTACAGCCTTGGTACTGCTGACAGGTAAGCAAGCTGATGAATTGTATGATACATATAACGCGGTTTGGCGTTGGGGACAAATTAATATTAGCCCGCAATTGCAAGCAATCTTAAAACAAATGCTGGCATATAAACCGAGCGATCGCCCTTCTTCTGCATCAGAAGTTATCCAAGCGCTATCTGCAACACCCACACCGCCACCTAACCCCAATATTTCTCGTATTCATACCGCTGTAGTTGCGCCTGGAAAACAACAAAAATCTCCCCCTCGATCGCAACTTCACAATATCGGTTCTCAAGTACTTGCTGCGGTTTTTAGAGTTCCTAGTTGGCTACCTCACTCAGCAAAAACATTTGCAGCTACCCTAGGCATAGGATTATTATTAGCAGGGGGTTTTAATTTAGTTAAATTCTTAACTGAGGGAAATCCATTAGCACCTTTGACAAAGCGATCGCCTAGTGTAAGCGATCGCGCACCTAAACTTCTAAGCCGTCGTCAAGCATTACAAATTCCAGAAGCTTTTTTTAATAATTTAATCAACGAACAATTTTATCAACAACACCCAGAATTAAACAGGCGTAATCTCACTTCCAAGCCAGAAGATGCCCAATTACGAGCAGAATGGCAAGCTATTGGTGACGATTTTCTTAATAAAATCCAACAAAGTAAACTAAGTAAAGATGCTCTGAAAAAACTAGGAAATTATAGCCAAAGAGATGCCGAGATTTGGCGACAGAAAGCTAGACAAGATGAGCTAGGTGACTATACACTTAACAAACTCAGAAAAGAAACTGACGCTAAGTTTTATCAATTATTTCCAGAAGAAGCACGTAATCCGAACAAATCAAAACTATTAGGTCAAATTTGGTATGCGATCGCCGCTGATAAAGTTAGTGAATTAGAAGCTAATAATTAACTTTTTATCCTAAAAGCATCAATTAAATTATTTACAATAGTAATCGCGGGTTGCTCGTAGGGGCGGGTTGACAGACAGCTTATACTCACAGCAATAATATTCATAAACCCGCCCAGACTTCAGACAATAATATTAATCAAAATCAATCTCAATACTAATTCCTTGATGGTCACTTACAGGCTTACCATTAGCATTATAAGCCTGCCATTTATCAACCTTACTTACTTTTGTCGCCCATCCTGCACTCAAGCAAATATGGTCGATATTATAACCAATTTCTTCAGATGCAGTTAAACATTTTAAATTACTACGCTCTAGAGCATTTTTTAACAATTCTCTTCCTTTTGCAGTTCCACATTGAAAAGGTTTACTCAAGCATTCATTAAAGTCACCCACCGCACAGATAGGTAAATTTGGGCTAAATTTATACCATTCTTCACTATGATCATTAATTGATTTATAATGGCGCTGCCAAACTTTCGCTTCTTTTTCTAAAACACCCTCATGCGCCCAAGGAATAATACTTCCATAAACCAGTAAACTACCTATTGGAGATGCAATTTCCACACAAACAGTAAGAGTAGGATCAAAAGTAGGCAAATGTTGCTTAATTGGATAGCGTGACCAAATTGTTACACAACTTTCTCCAGAAGTGTGATAATTATCTATAACTGTTGATGCTACACTACTATAAACATCCCCAGGATTAATGATGCTATTTGTTTCAGTAAGAACCCAAATATCAGCATTAATATCTTGAATCTTATTAATAATTACAGGATTGTTCAGCCAGCCCTTTATTCTAGGACGTTTAATATTCCAGGTAGCAATTCTTAAAGACTGAGACATCACATATTAGAATAATTGTTATCAATCAATTATTCTAATATGTGTGCATCGGTGTTTATCTGTATTCCATCTGTGGTTAATTAACCAAACTAAAGCTACAAGGTGGATTATATTAACTTCCAACCTGTAGCCGTTTGCCCTTGAATTCACGTAAAATTAACGTAGTTGCGATCGCAACAGCACTTCTACTTGTGTCATCAAAAATGACTTATCCATAGAAGTGCCAATTGAGATTTTTTGAGTGATTACTCATTAACCCTAATCTATAACCTACTTAATTAGAGTAGCGGTTATTCTGAGATCTTTATTTTCCAGCTTTTGTCCTTTAGTTACTTGCAATGGATTAGTCCAACCTACAGGAGAAATATCTACCACATTTACGCTGGTTGTCCATTTTTCTGGGCTAGTAGCAAAAACATAAATGGGTTTACCAATACCAGAATTGGGAACGTATAGAGTATATACACATCCAGTGGCAATATTACCTTGGGCTTTTACTGATTTCCCAATTTTTTGATAATTTGGTAAAGATATTCCTGGCTCTCCTTGAGGAGGAGAAGGAGGAAGCGCAACAGCTACGTAAACAGAAATGTCGCTACAAGCGAAGTTCGGTTGACCACCATTATTGCTACCGTTATTAGTGATTTTTCCACTAATAGAAGTTGTAATAAGTTGTAACTGTGGGCGATTAATTTCGATATTTCCTGGTCTAGGTCTAATATCTAAATTGGGTTTTAACTGTGCTACTGCTACTCCTGCGGTAGTGCTGAGGGAGGTTAAAATTGCTGCTGTTAGAGTATTTTGAATAAGTTTGGAGTTCATAATTTTACTTCTCGCTCTCACTTGCGTAAGTATTTGTGGGATTTATCCTGACACTAAATTAATAGATTGAAGTTTAGTGTTTTATGCACCCCAACTTACACAAATAATTAACCAAACTTTGACTAAGGCTACGAGGTGTATATATAGTACTAACTTCCAACCTGTAGCCGTTGGCGTTTTGCTTCATATAAAATTAACGCAGTTGCGATCGCCACATTCAAAGACTCCACCCCTCTACTGAGAGGTATTTGCACCTGCACATCAGCTAACGCCTCTAAACCTGGTGAAAGTCCAGCGCCTTCATTACCCAGCAAAATTAAACTAGGTTGTTGTAAATCTAATTCCCAGAAAGTCACCTGCGCCCGTGCTGTCGTTGCTACTATTTGTATCCCAGCATCCCGACATTCTTGCACCACCGTCTTTAAATCTTCACTAACAGTCATTGGTAGACGAAACCACTGTCCCGCCGATGCACGTAAAACCTTGGGATTATCCAAATCTACACTATTAGCACTCAACCACAAACCCTCAACACCTGCCGCCGCCGCAGTGCGAATGATTGTACCTAAATTACCAGGGTCTTGTAGAGTTTCCAAAGCCAGTCCCACACCCTTAAATGGGATCGCAAGTTGCTTATTAGTTCTAGATCGTCCAGTTGCAACAACACCATCAGGGTTTACAGTAGTTGCGATCGCCTTAATAACTTCAGCACTTACCACTTCTACACGCTGACAACGCTGACACGCCTCCTCCCAAAGTTTCCCGTTTGCTTCCTGCCATTGAAGGGTACAACAAAGCGTCACCAAAGGATAATTTACAGCACACGCTTCTTCCAGCAAGTGCGTTCCTTCTAGCAAAAATAACTGTTGCTCTTTTCGTTCCTTAGCAGACTGCAACTTACGGATTTGCTTTACCAAAGGATTTTGCAGACTGGTCAACATTTAGCTCTCAACCCTTAGCTTTTAGCTTAATTTGGCGACTAAACTAATTTAAAAATCTTATCGTTATATTACAGATACTTTATACTAATTACCTAAATTTTATTGATAGATTCCCCCTTTTAAGCTTTTTTAGGAAGGATTATTAGACATATCCACAAAAAGAATGTAGAGACACGAAGTTTCGCGTCTCTACATTGATCATGCGGAACCCGGGACTTGAACCCGGAAGTCCTTGCGAACACTAGAACCTGAATCTAGCGCGTCTGCCAATTCCGCCAGTTCCGCTTGTTATTGATTTGCTTTGCGATCTTCAAAGATAAGGTAATTTTAGAGATTTTGTCAACTATTTTTTTAGATAAATTATTCATCAGGAATTAGAAACTAAAAAAAAATTGAAATTTTTTCCAATAAATCTTATCTAAGATAGATAGACATCCACTTTGTTTACTGTAAAATCTAAACAAATTTTCTGTAAATAAAGTTATTGCATTTAGCCCGGAGGATAGACCCATCATCAGCCTAACAGAGACCCAATCCTTGTCTGAAACTGACAATTCAGTCTTACATATTTGGGGTAAAGCTTCCCTGAAAGGTCATGTAAACATCAGTGGTGCTAAAAACTCTGCCTTGACAATCATGGCAGGAGCATTGCTTTGTCCCGACGATTGCCGGATTCGTAATGTTCCTGCCCTGGTTGATGTACGGCGGATGGGTCAAATTATTGAGTCCTTGGGCGTTGAGGTTAATTACCAAGGTAATATTATTGACTTTAATGCCCGCCACATTGAGCAGTCAAAAGCACCTTACGAATTAGTTTCTCAACTGCGAGCCAGCTTCTTTATTATTGGTGCAGTACTAGCACGACTAGGATCAGCCCGTGTACCTTTACCAGGGGGTTGTGCAATTGGTGCTAGACCTGTGGAATTGCACGTTCGAGGTCTGCAAGCAATGGGCGCAGATGTACATATTGAGCATGGCATAGTTCACGCTCATGTACCTGGCGCGAGTTCTAGACTCAAGGGTGCCAAAATCTACCTAGATTACCCTAGTGTTGGTGCTACAGAAACCTTAATGATGGCAGCAACCTTAGCAGATGGTGAAACAACCCTAGAAAACGCTGCTCAAGAACCAGAAGTTGTTGATCTCGCAAACTTTTGTAACGCAATGGGAGCTAAAATTCATGGTGCTGGAACCAACACCATTACTATTTCTGGCGTTCCCAAGTTACATTCTGTAGACTACAGCATTATTCCCGACCGGATTGAGGCAGGAACATTCTTAGTAGCTGGGGCAATTACACACTCAGAAATCAGCCTTTCTCCCGTTATCCCAGATCATCTCATACCTGTAATTTCTAAGTTGCGAGATGTTGGGTCAAAGGTCATCCAAGACAGCCCTAACTCTGTGCGAATTGTTCCAGGCAACCGGATCATGGCAACGGATATTGAAACCTTGCCTTATCCAGGGTTTCCGACTGATATGCAAGCACAGTTTATGGCTTTACTGAGCTTGGCTGAAGGTGACTGTGTAATTACTGAAACAGTCTTTGAAAACCGTTTACGTCATGTAGCCGAGTTAAACCGTATGGGTGCAGACATTCGTGTTAAAGGCAATCATGCCATCATCCGAGGTGTACCACTGCTATCAGGTGCGCCTGTGTTGGCTACAGACTTAAGAGCTTCAGCAGCTTTAGTGCTTGCAGGACTAGCAGCCGATGGTAAAACCACTATCAAAGGATTACATCATTTAGATCGTGGTTACGACAATTTGGAGTTGAAGCTACGCCAATTGGGAGCTAACATCCAACGAGTTACCGATGATACTATCGAGCCTGATGAATCTGCGGCTGCAACTAAGCAGTTAAGTTCTCAAGAAGTACAAAGGGTGATTCCAAATTAGAATCATATACGCTTTTAATGTTTAGCCCGCGCAAGCGGGCTTTGTTTGTATAGTCTCTACATCAAATATTTGTAGCGCTCATTTTCCGAATTGGTATTAGCTCAAAATTTCCTCAATTGCTGGTTTGAGAGTCGGAAATTTATATTCAAAGCCAGAAGACAAAGTTTTTTTAGGTAAAACTTCTTGACCTTCCAAAACAACCTTAGCTGCTTCTCCTAACAACACTTCTATTGCAAAGCTAGGAACAGGTAACCACGACGGACGGTGTAAGACTTCCCCCAATGTTTGACAAAATTCGTTCATCCGTACAGGTTTGGGGGCAGTAGCATTCAAAATACCTTCTACTTGAGGTTGTTGGAGTGCAAGCATAATTAAGTTAACAACATCGTCTCGATGCACCCAAGACACCCACTGCTGTCCGCTACCAATAGTACCACCAGCAAATATTTGGAAGATGGGAAGCATTTTCCCTAACGCTCCCCCTTTGCCTAAAACAATCCCTAATCTGATAATTACCAGTCGAGTGCCAGTTTGTTTAACTTTTTCGGCTTCTGTTTCCCAAGTTTGACAAACTTCAGCCAAAAAATCATTACCCGCACTGCTGGTTTCTTCATAGGTAGCAGTTTCGCTAGTACCGTAGTATCCAATTGCTGAAGCATTGACTAATACAGCAGGTTTGGGGTTAGCTTGGGCGATCGCTTCGACAATCTTTTGAGTCCCCAATTGACGACTTTGAATAATCTTTTGTTTTTGTTCGGGTGTCCAACGTCCCTCAGCAATGGGTTCCCCTGCTAAATTTACTACTGCATCACAGCCAGAAATTGTCTGTTGCCAAGCGCCTGATTCAGTGGGGGTATAGGCAACTACTTCTAAATTAGGAAATGCTGAAGCTGGAAAAACTTTTTGTGCTTTGCTGGCACTACGGCTAAAAACTATTAGTTGATGTCCTTCACTCTGCAAACGCTCTACTAAACGAGTACCAACAAATCCGGTTGCTCCAGTAATAGCTATTTTCATTAAATCTCCTTTAGTTTGCCTTCTTATCCTTAAGATTAATAGCTTTCAAAAAATTTTACTTCCTCTGCCCCTTGTGCAAAGCAGGGGCAACCACAGGGGGATTGCCCCTACAGGAGGTGTTTATTTTCATAATTTGCGTAAGCGTTAATTTAGAACCGAACAATCAATATTGCTGCTAATTGGGTGATTCTGATGGGGATGGTTCAGGTGTGGGGGTGGTAGGTTCTGGTTCTGGATTTTTAACAGTAAGGTTGAGTTGATAATCAGTTGCTTTTGAACTGTTAGAAACTATTACTATCTCGTAGTAACCAGATTCAGGTAGGGTTCCAGACCAACTTTTTTCCCGTGAATCTGCAAGGATGGGCGTTTTCCCAGTTGGGCTATAAATTGATAATAAAGTTTTACCGCCGTCTTGCAGCTGCACTTCCATTAGTTGAGCTTGGGTTAGCTGGGCAATATAAGCTTTGCTTTGTCCTGGTTTTAGGCTGTTACTAAGAGTTTTGCTAGTAGTGCCTGGGTCAAAGATAATTCTTTCGAGGGTGGTTCCAGACTGTAAGGCTTTCACTTGATCAAACATGACTGCTTGCCAAATTTGACCTACGGGTTGATTGAGGAAATTATCAAAATTGAGTTTAAGTGTATTAGCAGAATATTCTGAAAAGATAGATAAATATTTAGCGTCAGTTAAATCATAGAGGGCGCGACTGCTGAGGCGTAATTGATTGACTGCAAGTTTCCAGCGATCGCGATCGCCACTACTATAATTACCCATACCCCCACGTGCTTCTGCACTCAAGTTCGCTTGTTCTAATTTATCGAGCAAGTCAGCAGCAATTTTATCCCAACGTTCCCGCCATTGTTCATCATCTGTACCGTTGCCTAAATTTCTACCTCGCTGGCTAGGATATTTGCTCCAAAATGCTTGATTAACTGCGCTGACATAAAAGTTACTATTAATACCTACTTGAGTACGGCGTTGCTGTAGTGCTTGCTTGCGCTGTCTTTCTTCCGGTGTAAACTGTGGCGATATTGGTTGTGGTTCATCCACAGTGGGAGAAGCACTGGGTGAAATAGTTGGATCAGGTGATGGGGTAATTTTTCCTTGATTTGAGTTGGAATTTATCCAAACGTTACCAGCTAACCAGCCAATTCCACCTGCAATAGCCAGAATAAAGCATACCAATACAATTTTTCCGAATATGTTTAAAAAATTACTACTTGGTTGTGATGTTGATGCTGGTATGACAACGGGGGAATTAGCTGGCTGGTGATAGTTTTGAGGCTGCGAATATTGTTGTCCTGCTGGGTTAGGGGAAACAGCCATTGTAGCTTCTGTTACTACTTGTGGCGCTGGTGCTGAGATTGGTAATTGAGTAGTAGGGTAGTTAAGAGGCAGTTGAGGAAAATTGAGGGCTTGTAGGACTTCTTGTGCAGATTGAAAGCGATCGCCTAAAATTGGCTGTAGCATTTTAGTCAGCACACTATTTAAAGTAGGGCTAAGGCTGACATCTTTTGACCAATCCCAAGTAGCTGTTTGCTGGTTAATTAATTGTTGAGGTTCTTTCCCTGTTAATAATACTAAAACTGTTACTGCCAAAGCATACAAATCACTGTGAGGAAATACTATTCCTCTTTGCATTTGCTCTGTTGGGGCATATCCTACTTTACCTAGTCGGGTAGGCATTAAAGTGGGTGCATTCGCGATCGCACCTTGATTATATTGAGATTCAATCGTTGCAGCAATTTGTTTAACTCCGCCAAAATCAATCAATACAGGTAGCCCATCTGAACTACGCAGCATCAAGTTATCTGGAGAAATATCACGGTGAATTACTCCCATAGAGTGGATGTAATCTAATACTGGGAGAATTTGTAGTAATAATTGGGTTGCTTCTGGTTCGGTAAATTTTAAACCTTGACGCTTACGTGCTTCTAACAGCGCCTTATAATTTTGCCCATCTACAAAATCTTGTACTAAAAATAAGTACCCAGTGCCATTAGTGTTATACCGAAACATCTCCCTAAAATGGGGAATCTGCGGATGTTGTAGCTTATACAGTACTCCCGCTTCCCGTTCAAATAATTCCTCCGCTTTTTGTAAAGCGTAGCTACCTTGCACTTGGGGGGCAAATTCTTTTAATACACAAAATTCATTAAAACGGTTACGGTCTTGCGCTAGATAGGTGCGTCCAAAGCCACCGTGTCCGAGTTCGCGTATAATCTGATAGCGATCGCCTAATACAGACCCAACTGCTAAACTGTTGGCACTGGGCAGAATCAACTGTTCGCCACACTGCTGACAAAAGCGGCTACCAGCAGAATTTTCGTGTCCTTTGCTGCAATATATGGGCTTCATTAAAGGCGGGCTTGTAAACACAGTTTTAGTTAAGGTATAACAAATTAAGTACTATTCAACAAACTCAATTACAACATTTTAATGTTGTAGCCATGCCTACAAATAGGCAAAATAAAATTTACTAGCTGATTCTTGCGAAAAACTACATCTAATTTTTTCAATTAGAAATGCTTTGGCAAAGTTTTTCTAAGATGTGAAATCAACAAACGTACTAAGTACATTTGTTGATGAATTTAACTACACTAACAAGTTGGTATTTTCCAGAAATTTCTAATTTGTATTGTCAGTTATTGCTAACTTGCATCCAAGCGTTCCGCAATCCAAAATTTAATCACAGCTTGACGATGTAGACCTAAACGTTGAGCTTCCCTGTCTAATGCCTCCACCATCCACTGAGGAAAATCAACATTAACCTGTTTAGTTTCTAACCCTGGGCGACGCAGTGTTGAAAAATCTAAATATTCCAAGACATCTTCCCCATCATCAAACTTCTGATCGAATTCTTCAGCTTTCATAAATTTCCTCCTCATTCTCCCGCGCTCTTCGTACTGAAATGATTCTTATGGCTTCGCCTCGATTGGTAATAATTGCTGACCAATGCTTATCTCCTATCTTACCAATCACTATTGAGCGAGGTTCTGTAGTTGAACGTGCTTGTATCTCTACTCGCAGAGGGTCATTCCAAAGCAGTTGTGCTTCTTCAAAATCAATTCCATGCTTGGACTTATTGTTCTGACTTTTTACGGAATCGTATTCAAACTGCACACTTTTACAGATTTTATGTTAATAAATATGCCATATAAAATATACCATATTTATACATTTATTTTTCATGGATTAATTAACTTATTGATTAGTCATAATATTAATTTTTTGAGAAATAAATGCTTAGAAAATCAATTTTGAGATTCGTAAAATCTAATCAATTAATCAGCGTAAAATCTCATTTTAATAACACAGCATCCATAAAATTACGGAATATCAAGCTTAAAACTCTTAATCAAATAGAAACTCACTGTTTATTTAGCGGCTACGGAATGTCAAAATAAGGAAGGCATGGCGTATCAGGAGTAGGAATGTGAGTCAGACATTTGACTACGATTTATTAATTATCGGCGCAGGTGTGGGCGGACATGGGGCTGCTCTTCATGCTGTCAACTGTGGGCTGAAAACCGCCATCGTCGAAGCAGCAGATATGGGTGGAACGTGCGTTAATCGTGGTTGCATTCCCTCAAAAGCTTTATTAGCAGCATCGGGGCGGGTACGGGAGTTGCGTAATGCTCATCACCTCAAAGCATTAGGCATTCAAGTGAGTGGTGTGGAGTTTGAGCGACAAGGAATTGCAGATCACGCTAATAACCTTGTGAGCAAAATTCGCGGGGATTTAACCAATAGCCTGAAAAGATTAGGGGTTGATATTATCCAAGGCAGAGGTAAGGTAGCTGGAACGCAAAAAGTTAGTGTTGTTACTAGCACAGGGGAGAAAACTTTCACTGCTAAGGATATTATTATTTCCTCTGGCTCGATTCCTTGGGTTCCGCCTGGGATTGAAGTTGATGGAAAAACTGTATTTACCAGTGATGATGCGATCAAACTAGAAACACTGCCTGAGTGGGTGGCTATTATTGGTAGTGGTTACATTGGTTTAGAATTTTCTGATGTTTACACTGCCTTGGGTTGTGAAGTCACAATGATTGAGGCTTTAGACCAATTAATGCCAGGGTTTGACCGAGATATTGCGAAGTTGGCAGAAAGAGTGTTAATTTCCCCTCGTGATATTGAAACTAAAGTTAGCACTTTAGCCAGTAAGGTAACGCCAGGTTCGCCAGTAGTAATTGAACTGAGTAATGCTAAAACTAAAGAAGTTATCGACGTGATTGAAGTCGATGCTTGTTTAGTGGCAACAGGTAGGATTCCTGATACTAAGGATTTGGGATTAGAAGCTGTTGGAGTAGAAACAGACAGACGCGGCTTTATTCCGGTAAACGACCAGATGGCAGTATTATCTGGTGGTGAGGTTGTACCGCATTTGTGGGCAATTGGGGATGCTACAGGCAAGATGATGTTAGCTCACGCGGCTTCTGCTCAAGGTGTTGTGGCAGTAGAAAATATGTGTGGGCGTGAACGTACTGTTGATTATCACAGCATTCCGGCAGCAGCTTTTACTCATCCAGAAATTAGCTTTGTGGGGATGACGGAAACAGCAGCTAAAGAGTTGGGTGCAGCCGAAGGTTTTGAAGTTGGGGCAGTGCGGAGTTACTTTAAGGGTAATTCTAAGGCGATCGCAGAAGGTGAATCTGATGGTATTGCCAAGGTAATATATCGCAAAGATACAGGTGTTGTGCTGGGCGCTCATATTATGGGATTGCACGCTTCAGATTTAATTCATGAAGCATCTCAGGCGATCGCGGGGCGGCAGTCTGTCAACAATTTAGCTTATGTGGTTCACGCTCACCCCACCTTATCCGAAGTTCTGGATGAAGCTTATAAACGGGCGTTAACTGTTTGAGATCGCATTCAGTTGTCAGCCGTCAGCTAAAACCAATGTAGAGACGTGAAATTTTGCGTCTCTACAAAGTGAAAAATCACTCCTGAGTCTATGCAAATCCGAAGAAAACATCCGAATCCGTCAGTTGCTATCAGTAGCTTGCGCTACGAAGTTAAAGTACCAGATGCTGAACCAAGACATATTTTAGAGAAAATTGTCTGGCAAAAAGAAACAGAAATTGATCAGATGCGGGAACGTCTTCCTCTGATCCAATTGCAGCAAAAAGTTAAAGCAGCACCACCTGTGCGTAATTTTAGAGAAGCATTACGACAGGGAAAGACTAAACCAGCTTTAATTGCGGAAGTGAAAAAAGCTTCTCCTAGTAAGGGAGTAATTCGGGAAGATTTTGATCCCGTAGCGATCGCACAAGCCTACCAGCAAGGAGGCGCAAGCTGTTTGTCAGTACTTACTGACAAAGTATTTTTTCAAGGCAGCTTTGAAAACTTGGCTCTAGTGCGTAAGAGCGTAGACTTACCATTGCTGTGTAAGGAATTTATCATTTATCCTTACCAAATATACTTAGCTCGCAGTTATGGGGCTGATGCTATCCTCTTAATTGCAGCTATTCTTAGCGATCAAGATTTGCAGTACTTTATCAAAATTGCTAAAACCTTGAGCATGACTGCATTAATTGAAGTACATACAGCAGAGGAGCTAGAGCGAGTATTAGCATTGGAAGATGTTAACCTGATTGGGATTAACAATCGCAACTTAGAAGATTTTTCAGTTGATTTGCAAACAACCTGTCAACTTTTGAGTAGCAATAGCAGCCAATTGCAGGAGCGGGATATCTTAGTTGTCAGTGAATCTGGATTACATACTCCAGATGACATCAAATTAGTGTCTGAAGCTGGTGTTAATGCTGTTCTCATCGGTGAATCATTAGTAAAACAACCCGATCCAGCAGCTAAAATCGCTAGTTTGTTTGCCCACACACAAGTGTAGTCAAAATTAGTTAGTAGGAAGGATGAGGGAAATGGGGAAACGGGGGAGAAAAAAATTCTTTCCTAGCTTTCCTATCCCAAGTAAGTACTTATGCTCACGCCCGCCTTTAGATTTGCTTAAGCGATAATGATTAAGGGTTGTGATCTACTAAACACTTATTTCCTTACTTAGAGACTACCCTGGAATCAGGGCGAGTCTAGTAAACATATTACCTAATTGGTTGCATCATGGCTTTTGGAAAAAGCCTCAACCCTATATCACTGCCTAATTAAATATTATCTAGTCCACAATTTTTATATCTGGTTTCATGGAGCCAATACCCCTGCCATCTTTGATTCACTATGAAGTGCTACTCCAGCTTTTAGAACGCCAAACTTCATTTGCGGCTAGTAATCAGCCTGCGATTAAAGAGCAAGTACAACAGCTAATCATCACACTGCGTAAAGCTTTGGCTCAACAAAAACGACTTGAACAAAGCTGCGATCGCGCTAATGTCCCGATTGAGTATCACTGGTCACTTAATACTATCAACAACATCAAAACTAACCCTTAAACAGGCAATGGGAGGTATTAAGTGCCTGAAAATGAATCAGAGGATAATTGGCAGCAACCCCAGGAAGCGGCGACAGAGGGCAGTATACCCGCAGTTGAGGCTGGTGATGCCCTAGGGGTAAATTTAGCTGCTCAAGAAGTAACTTCGCTTGTCCGAGAGCATAAACATGATGATCTCGCGAAGTTTCAGCAAAAGTTTTCCCATGCACACCAAAGTTTAGAGCGTTTGCAGAAATTAGGAGAAGCTTTAGAACATTCTCAGATCTCAATTACTGAGTTAAGCAACCAACTAAGCAAACCACAAAGCTTTGAAATTCAACTTGCTAAGACTGAGGAGGTTACTAGCCTTCAACAACAGGCTATTGCTCAACTCAAAGAACAGCTTTTTGGTGAGCAACAGGCGGGAGTAGCGCAAGGAATTGAGACTCACGAAAAAGACGAAGCGTTGCGAGCATTATTGACTACTATCGAAAATTTTATGCGATCGCAACAGCTTGAGCTAGGGCATCTCAAAACTGAGTTAATCCTAGAACGCGCTAAAACTAAAACTGAGAAGCAGCAACTCCAAAGAGAGCTTAATCAAGCACATACAGACCTCGAATCCGAGCAACAACGAGTGCGATCGCTCGAAGCACAAATTTTTTCTGCTCGCAGTTTGGCTGGGAGTTTAGAAATGCAGTTGTTGGCGGCGCAACGGGAAATTGAAGCACTGCAAGAGCAATTAAGCGATCGCATTTTTCTCTTACAAAATCAGGAATATCAAGCAGAGTTACAGCACTGGCAACAGCAGTGCGAAGAAAGCCAACTCCAAGTTCAACATTTACAAGAAACTTTAAAAAAATTATTACCAGATGCCAGTGAAAACCTCTTAGAATTGCTAACTAATCCTCAACATCAAACTGAAATTGAGACAATATCCCCAGTAATTTCAGAAAAAGAGGCATCAACAGGATCTCACAAATCTTTGCAAGTAGATTTACCTGGTTTTTTAAAGAAGACATCGACGGTACAGCCGCCCCCCGAACAAACACACTAACGTCAGCAATTTTGGGAAATATCCAATGGCAGATTTGAGTGGTACTTGGCTTGGAACTTACTGGCAAATGGGATTTCCTACGCGCTTTGAGGCTACACTGATTCAAAGCGGTAACTCTCTAAGTGGCAGTATTCTTGATGATGGAGGTTTGGGAGAAGCTCAGGCGAGTGGCGAGGTAATTGGACGTAATGTTCAGTTTACGAAACACTATCTTAATCACCCACAGTACACTATTAGCTATACGGGAACGTTATCTGAGAACGAAGACTTCATGCAAGGACAGTGGCATATTGGTTGGCTTGAGTCAGGTCGTTGGGAAGCTCGACGCAGTGGCGAAAATTTACTCATAGAGTTGCAAACTCGTCAAGAGCAGTTAGTTTCTATTGGAGTTAGTTAAGACAAAACTTAAGCAAAACATCACGAACAATTAATAATTAACAATGACCAATGACCGATGATTAAAAAACAACATTTTTCAGCACTAAGAGCCTATCCGAAAAGTCCTTTTAAAAAATTTTAATCTCAGATAAATGCAGATAAATGCAGATATTTTCTATTTTTCGGATAGGGTCTAAGACCAGAGATATAAAAAGAAATGCAGAAATTAGCAATTTTCAATGCTAACTTTTGCTAAAATTTGAAGCCTTCAGATTAAAGGAAATGGTAATGGACAATAAGTTGATGTTGATGATTCCTGGCCCAACTCCAGTACCGGAACAGGTATTGCTGGCGATGGCTAAACACCCTATCGGTCATCGAAGCGGTGAATTTAGCAAGATTATGGCAGAGGTGACGGAAAACCTCAAGTGGCTGCATCAAACTCAAAATGATGTTTTGATGTTGACTGTTTCTGGGACTGGGGCGATGGAAGCTGGAATTATTAACTTCCTCAGTCCAGGCGATCGCGTTTTAGTAGGATCTAATGGTAAGTTTGGCGAACGTTGGGTCGAAGTTTGCGGCGCTTATAGTCTTAATGTAGATCCAGTCACGACAGAATGGGGTAAACCCCTCGATCCTGAGCAATTCCGTGAAAAGTTAGAAGCTGATACCGAAAAGCAAATTAAAGCTGTAATTATTACCCATAGTGAAACATCTACTGGGGTAATTAATGATCTTGAAACGATTAACCGTCATGTGAAAGCTCACGGTGAAGCTTTAATTATTGTTGACGCGGTTACTAGCTTGGGTGCGGCTAATGTACCTATTGATGCTTGGGGTCTAGATGTAGTTGGATCTGGCTCTCAAAAAGGCTATATGATTCCCCCAGGATTAGGTTTTGTCAGCGTTAGTCCTAAAGCTTGGGAAGCTTACGAAAAAGCGAAACTTCCAAAGTATTATTTAGATTTGAAGCCTTATCGCAAGAATGCTGCTAAAAATACTACTCCCTTTACTCCACCAGTTAATTTAATCATTGGGTTGCAAGCGGCGTTGCAAATGATGAAAGCTGAAGGTTTAGAATCTATCTTCGCTCGTCATCAACGTCAGATGAATGCTACCCGTGAAGCGATGAAAGCTTTGGGTTTACCTTTGTTTGCGCCAGATGGTGCTGGTAGTCCTGCTATTACTGCGGTAGCACCTACTATTGTGGATGCTGAACAAGTGCGTTCTGTAATGAAGAAACGCTTTGATATTGTTTTAGCTGGTGGACAAGACCACCTCAAAGGTAAAATTTTCCGTATCGGTCACTTAGGGTTTGTGAGCGATCGCGATATTCTTACTGCTGTTGGTTCTCTGGAAGCTACTTTAATCGAGTTAGGACATGAAGGCTTTACTTCCGGTGCTGGTGTTGCTGCTGCGGCTAAGGTAATTGCTAAATCTTAACTAAGACTTACGCAAAACAGGACGCGGGCAAGATGCCCGCACTACATTTGTAGACAGACGCGAAATTTCGCGTCTCTACATCCCCATGTATCTTGAAATTAAAAAGCTAATTGCTAAAAGCTAACAGCTATCTATAACTAATTTATTTATTATACTATTCTTTATAGTCTCAACTCTATTAAAAATTAATTAAATCTCTATTAATAAAAATTAATTTTTCTATAATTAAGTTATTATTTACTTTTAGTAATTTTATTACTTTGATATATAAACTAATAAATACATTTTTTATTAGCATAAAAAAAAACTATCGTCCATAGCTTAAGTGACACTTTGATGAACTGGCTACTTTTAACCCCAAGTTTTACTTAAATTAGATAAGACTAAAAGGCATCGAGTTGTATACATACGGTGCTTATGCTAAATTTAAGTGCTTCTACCAACAAATTTTCAGATATTACCTATATTTTTCAATCAATTTCTATCCGTGCATCTGTAATTACAGCTATACTGCTGATATTTAGTAGCATTGAGATGTGTGCGATCGCACAAACAACACTTCCACCATTTTTAGTAGCAGAAGCCCCCGATAGTGGAAACAATCACAACCATGAGAAGGTAGACGATCAAATCTATCTTCAACCACTACCCAGCCTTCCCTCTACTCTTCAAACACCTCCAGTTAAAACTGCAAACAATAACGAACTTAATCGCTTGTTATCTACAGGGGAATGTGAAGGGTGTAATTTAGTAGGAGTCGATTTAACCGGAGCGCACTTAGTAGGTGTTGATTTGAGGAATGCTAATTTGCAGGGAGCTATTTTAGTAAATGCGAATTTAGAAGGTGCTGATTTAGCGGGTGCAAATTTACAAGGCGCTAATTTTACAGCCGCTTTTGTTAGTGGGACTAACTTTAGCAATGCCAATTTAACACAAGTTAATTTTAGTCAAGCTAAATTAATTGATTCTGAAGTTGCTGGTGCGGTTTTACAAGATATAAATTTAACTGATGCTCAAGTGTTTAATACAGCTATCAGCATTGGTGGAGAAGATTCGGAGTAAGCAAACAACTGTGTACAGAAATAACTATACCATTACGCTCTTAATCCTCATTTTCTAGAATTAAGAGCGTTTTTATATTTTTGTCAATATAAATTATCTTTCAGAACTTACGCAAGTCTAAAACCTAGATTTCCCCTAGCCCCCAAAAGAAAGGAACATTCAAAGTCCCCCTTGTTAAGGGAGATTTAGGCGGATCTTTATTGAGATTGGCATATTGATGTCAAAATTAAATTATCACTATAAAAATTAGTTCAATATGCAAATTAAAGAGTATCTCCATACAGCTATTCTTGTTTCTAACTTAGAACGTGCCGAGCATTTTTACGGTAATATCTTAGGATTATCCCAGGTAGATCGCTCTTTAAACTTTCCTGGTACTTGGTATCAAGTTGGAGATTTTCAAATTCATTTGATTGTAGATACAAATATTAAGCCACAGCTACATAACTTTGAAAAGTTAGGACGCAACCGCCATATTGCTTTCTCAGTTAGTAATTTAGATGAAGCAAAATCACAGTTACTTACTCATAGTTGCGAAGTTCAAATGAGTGCATCTGGTCGTGCTGCTTTATTTACAATTGATCCAGATGGTAATGTCATTGAGTTAAATTTGGGATAAATGGTACAAACAATTCCAGCTAGGAACCTGACGCTAGGAGATTTAATAGATAAGTTTAATCTCCAACGTGCTACTGATGAGCAATTCTTTACAGAATGGTTGACTGATTTACCTGAATTGAGTGAGGTAGAAAAGCAAAGTTTAGATAGAGTTAAAAATAACTATCTTTATTTAATTGAACGCTATTCGATGAGCGAAAGCATTGTCAAAATGGTAGTGCTATCGCCGTTACTAGACTTAGCAGGTTTTTATCAACCGCCCTATCGCGTTGAGGGAGAACCCTCGGTAGAAATATTTGTTGAGGATGAAGGCGAAATTGTTAGGGGACAGATTGATGTTTTAGTTTTGCACCACCAATTGTGGATACTGGTAGTTGAGTCTAAGCGCAATACTGCGTCGATAGAAGTTGGAATACCCCAAGCTTTAGCTTATATGCTAGGTAATCCTAATCATGAAAAACCTACTTTTGGTTTAGTTACTAATGGTAGTTACTTTAGATTTTTGAAGCTAACTAAACAAGGTGTACCACAATACGCTAGATCTGATGATTTTTCCCTTTTTCGGCGGGATAATGAATTGTATAGTGTTGTGAGTATTCTCAAGCGTTTGGGTAATTTAGTACTGCAATGAGAATCATTGCATATATTTACAGTGATCCTTTATTAGAATCTGCCCCCGATTCTAATATTTGGGGGTGGGAAATTGATCGAGTTTATCAAGATTTAGGAGGTCGTCAACAATTAAAGCAGTTATTTAAAGATTGTATTGCAGAACCAGCAGATTATTTATTGATTAGGCGACTAGAAGAGTTGGGTGATTCGGTAGCGGAAGTATGCGATCGCATTTCTGAGATAGAATCTCTGAAGATTCAGCTTGTGGCGACGGAATGTGAAATTCCTCAACAACTGCAATTATTACAACTGTTACAACAAATTCAGTATAACCAACGGCGCGATCGCATTCGCCAAGGACACGCCCGCAACCGCCTTAAAGCTGCACCACCCCCAGGAAAAGTACCTTACGGTTATAAACGAGGTAAAGAGCGCTACATATTAGATCGTAGTGCAGCACCTGTAGTTAAAGATTTTTTTGAACAATTTTTACTTTATGGTTCTTTACGTGGCGCAGTGCGCTATTTAGAAAAGAAATATGGTAAGAAAATTTCTGTTTCTACTGGACAACGTTGGCTAACTAATCCAGTTTATCGGGGTGATACCGCATATCAAAATGGGGATGTCATCTCTGATACTCATGTAAGCATTATTTCTAGGGAAGAGGCGGCACAAATAGATCGACTGCTACGCCGTAACCGCAGTTTACCACCTCGTACTGCCAGCGCAACTCGTTCACTTGCAGGTTTAGTTGTCTGTGGTGATTGTAATTCGCCTACAATTGTTACTCGCGTGACGATGGCGCGAAAAAAACAGGAATATCTCTACTTACGTCCCCACAAGTGTCCACTTACACCTAAATGTCGTGCAATTCCATATCAAGAAGTATTACAGCAAACTATTGAAAAAATCTGCGAAGACTTACCTAAAGCTGTAGCGTCGATCAATTCGCCTAATATAGATGGAATTAAGCAAAAATTTAATCAAGAAATTGCTAATAAACAAGGTATTCTAGATCAGCTACTACAATTAATTGCTAATGGCATTCTGGACGTAGAGACAGCAGATTTACGTGCTTATAAGCTGCGGACAGAAATTGCTGAAATTAAAGATAAGTTAGCGCAACTTCCCCCTGTGAATTTGCCAATGGTAGCGCAAGCAGTTTCTATTCAGCAATTCTGGCTTGATTTATCTGAAACTGAACGTAGATTTTATTTTAGAGAATTTCTACGCCAAGTTAAGGTAAGGCGTGTAGATGGACAGTTGCAAACTCAGTTAATTTTTATTTTTGATTGCTAATTTTAATTTTATACTAATTAAATATTATTTTAAACTTATACACAACAAATAGAATAGAAAGCTGACGGCTGATAGCTGAGTGTTATCAATTAGGATTCCGACTAATCACAACAGGAGAAAATTAGGTTGTCTAATACACTGATCCAAGCTCAACCACCATTAGAATTTATCCCACCTGCGCTCAATCCTCTAGTAGTGCAAGGTGTGAAAATGTTGTTACCTATATGGTTGCGATCGCGCACATCCATTACTGAAATTAAAGCAGATAATGTCGAAACATTAGCTGATTTATATCAACAGTTTCAATCAGGAAAAACGCGCTTTTTAATGGCATTTCGCCATCCTAGCACTGATGACCCTTTTTCTATGCTCTACTTGGTTTCTTATATATTACCAAAAGTAGCAAAACAAAAAGGAATATCCCTCAAAAAACCGATCCATGCTTATTTTATGTATGATCGTGGTATTCCCATCTGGGCTGGATCAATAGTTACTTGGCTTTATCCACGTTTAGGTGGAACACCTATTCATCGTGGCAAATTAGATCGAGTTGGTTTACGCTCTGCTCGTAACTTATTAGTTAATGGTAATCTGCCATTGGCAGCAGCGCCAGAAGGTGCAACAAATGGTCATAATGAACTTATTAGTCCTCTAGAACCTGGTATTGCTCAATTAGGGTTTTGGTGCGCTGAAGATTTGCTTAAAGCTGAACGTTCTGAGCAAGTTTTTATTGTTCCAATTGGGATTAAATATAGTTATGTCCAGGCTCCTTGGAAACAAATAGAACAGCTTTTAACTACATTGGAAGCAGATAGTGGTTTGTCTGCAAGTAGTGAAAATTCCCAATTTAAAAACCAACAATTAGTACCAGGTGTTGAACCTTCAGATGAAGTCAAGAAATGGCTTTACAGGAGAGTTTATAAATTAGGTGAGCATCTATTATCTTTAATGGAGGACTTTTATACTAAGTTTTATCATCAAAAACTACCAACAGCACCAAAAAAAGAGTCTAATAACGTTACCTCAACAGAAGAATTAGAATCGCAATCATTGAGTTACAAGGAATTTAGTACTAGACTTCATGCGCTTTTAGATGTTGCTTTGCAAGTAGCAGAACAATATTTTAATGTGTTACCTAAAGGGAGTTTAATTGATCGTTGTCGTCGTTTAGAGCAAGCAGGATGGGATTATATTTATCGTGAAGATATTAAAAACCCCGAAGCACTTTCAGCCTTAGAGAAAGGACTTGCTGATCGCATTGCTGCTGAGGCAAGCTTAAGAATGTGGCACATGAGGTTAGTTGAAAGTTTTGTATCAGTTACAGGTAAGTATATTTTAGAAAAACCCACAGCCGACAGGTTTGCAGAAACCACCTTATTAATGTGGGATATGATGACCAGAATTAAAGGCGGAAACCCATTTATGCGCCCAAGCTTAGGTAAACAACGTGTACAAATGACTATAGGTGAACCTATATCAGTTTCAGAACGTTGGGATACTTATTCTAGTAGTCGTCGCAGTGCTAAACAATCTGTTGAAAATCTGACTCAAGACATACAAACTGCTTTTGAAAGTATGATTTAGCTTTGACAATAGACATCTCCTATTAAAGAATGTAGAGATATTGTCTACAATGTCTCTACATCAAATATTGCGAATGATTATTTTAATGATTAATATAAATAATTTATGTCTTACTAAAATTTAGCTTAATACAGTAGTATGTACAATACCAGCTTTGTTTGGGGTCGTTTTAAAAAATGGATGCGTTGGTCTGATATCAGAATAGATCAATTATTAGTATTAGGATTATTATTGGCAGCGTTGCTATTATTTACTATTAATCTTGGCATACCACTAAGAGATTGGGATGAAGGTACTGTAGCCCAAGTTGCGCGGGAAATAGCCTTAGCACCAGCACATTCTTTGAAGTGGCTTTATCCCACACTTGCAGGTGAACCTTATTTAAATAAACCACCATTAATTCACATATTAATTGCTGCTAGTTATAAAGTTTTTGGAATAAGTGAGTGGAGTACGCGCTTATTACCAGCGTTACTGACTGCTATTTCTGTACCGTTGCTGTATGGGGTGGGAAGAGAAATTTTTAAAAGTCGTACTCCAGCAATTTTTTCAGCGTTAATTTACTTAACGTTGTTACCAGTAGTAAGACACGGACGTTTAGCAATGCTAGATGGTTCAGTGTTGTGCTTTTTATTATTAATGATTTTGTGCGTGTTGCGATCGCGCCGTGACTTGCGTTGGTGTTTAGGTACAGGAATCGCCTTCGGGTTGATTTGTCTCACTAAAGGGATAATGGGAGTACTATTAGGTGCGATCGCGGTTTTATTCCTACTTTGGGATACACCCAGACTTTTAACATCTTGGTTTTTTTGGTTAGGAATTATCCTTGGCAGTATCCCAGTAGTCGGTTGGTATACTGCCCAATGGTTACATTACGGGCAACTATTTATTGGTACTGGTATTTTAGGTCAATCTTTATCGCGTATTTGGCATCCTGTAGAAAATCACAGTGGGGAACCTTGGTATTACCTGCTAGAAATATTGAAATATACAGTGCCTTGGTTACTTTTTTTTCCTTTAGGATGGCGACTAGCTTGGCAAAATCGTAACTACAGTTGGGGAAAGTTAATCTTAGTTTGGAGTATCGGTTATTTAGTTGTTATTTCAGTGATGGCAACTAAGCTACCTTGGTATATCTTGCCGATTTACCCTGCGATCGCATTAGCTGGAGGTGTTAAGCTAACTGAAACCTGGCATGATTGGGATAGTTTGCAACCTTCCCGAACTTGGATTATTAGTTTAGCTTTACTTGGTTTAGTGGCATTTGCTGGTAGCCTTTACTTTACATTACTAGCAAATCCCCTCAACTTATATTTACAGCTTGTGCTACTATCTGCGGCGCTGACATTTTTAATATCCGCAGTACTGTTAGCGCAAAAAGACTTACAGTTTATCTTCGTGCTATTTTGGGGTACTTATGTCACCCTACTATTATTTATTACTTCACCCCACTGGGTTTGGGAACTAGGCGAAGCATATCCAGTTAAACCTGTTGCTGCAATGATTCAACAGCACACACAAAAGAGTCAATTAGTTTACACCTCTTTTGATTATGCACGTCCTTCGTTGAATTTTTATAGCGATCGTCAAATTATCCCCGCCAGCAATACTGAATTAGAACAACATTGGCAGCAAGACAAACAACCTTATTTATTAGTTGACAAAAATACACTCGTAGAGTTGAAGTTAAAGCAAGTAAAACAGCTTGGTAGTGCTAATGATTGGCTACTAATAACAATTAACAATTATCAATTAACAAATTTCCCCTCCTCCCTTCTAAAATGACCAATGACCCCTGACTTTTAGTTGTCGTAGCTATTACTGATATATGACAATAAGAATCAAGTAACAAAAATTAAAATTTTTATTATTTTTCCTTCTGCTGCCCCTCAATGACCGCAACTCCTCATTCTGAGGTGCTGCTGCCGCCATCTTCCGCCTCGGCATCACCTGCATCGCGTATTACTAGCACTCTCAATCAAATACAACCTTCCCCTGAAACAGTCGTCCTGCTACTAGCCATTTTAATTGGTGGCTTTACTGGTATGGGCGTTGTTACTTTTCACTACTTAATTAAGCTAATTCACAGCTTAATGCTAGAGGAACTGATGGGTGTCCTCTTCCATTGGGGTGCTTGGACATTAGCATTAGTACCCATAATTGGAGGAATTATCGTTGGGTTAATGCGTCTGGCTGCCCCTGATTTTGGCCCCAGTATGTCTACCCTTATTGCTGCCTTTCAAGGTATTCAAGAAATGTCGCCTCTGCGACCAGTCACCAAAATGGTCGCTGCTTCTGTTTCCCTGGGAACTGGTGCATCTTTGGGGCCAGAAGGCCCCAGCGTAGAAATTGGCGCAAGTTTTGGCGTACTACTTGGTCAAGTATTACAAGTTTCTCGTGAACGCCAAAGGTTACTTTTAGGTGCTGGCGCTGCTGCTGGTTTAGCTGCTGGATTTAATGCGCCTATTGCTGGAGTGTTCTTTGCCTTGGAAGTAGTACTAGGAACCAGCTTTGCTACTTCAGCAGTTAGCGTTGTACTGCTATCTGCCGTCGTCGCATCTTTAATTGCTCAAATTGGTTTAGGTACACAACCAGCTTTTACCCTACCAGTCTATGAAGTACGCAGCCCCCTAGAATTACCCCTCTACTTAGGATTAGGTGTATTAGCCAGCGTCGTATCAGTAGCCTACACTCAATCAATTAAGTTCTCTCAACGCTGTTTTCGGGGAGAAGTACCTAGCTTTAAATGGTTGACTTTGATTCCTAGCGCGGCTCATCCTGTAATCGGTGGCGCGTGTGTAGGAATCGCCGCTTTATATGTTCCTCAAATTCTGGGTATCGGCTATGAAACTATTGAAGCTATGCTTCAAGATGTTGATTTTTCCTTGGGGTTATTGCTGACTCTGCTGGTAATCAAGTTAATCATGACTGCAATTAGTCTTGGCAGTGGCTTAGTTGGCGGGGTATTTGCACCAGCAATGTTTTTGGGTTCCTCACTAGGTGCGGCTTATGGCAAAGTTTTAGCAGCCTTAATACCAGTAGGCATGATTAATATTGCTGCACCGCCAGCTTATGCAATGGTAGGAATGGCAGCCGTGCTTGCGGGTAGTGCCAAAGCACCCTTGACAGCAATTTTATTAATGTTTGAACTAACTAGAGACTATCGAATTGTTTTACCATTAATGGCGGCAGTCGGTTTAAGTATTTGGTTGGTAGAGCGACTTAAGCCAGCACAAAGTCAGGGGAAAAATCTTCAGCAGATTGGGATTAATGTCGAAAAAGACCAAAATAAGGAGATTTTAAAGCAAATTCCTGTAGGAGATGCGATGCACCTCCCCGCTATCATGCTAGATAGTCAAATGCCTGTATTGGAAGCAGGTGTAGCTTTAACAAACAGCCGCAGTCGTAGTGCTTTAGTGATTAATGATACTGAGCAGCTAATTGGCATTGTCACCTTACAAGATATTAATCGCGCAATTGCTCTTTCGGAACGGGCATCACGCTCTGAATTAGATTCACCAAAAGATGATTTAATCTATCAGCTAATTGCTGATATTTGCACAACTAACTTACTATATGCCTACTATGATGAGCCGATAGCTGACGCTTTAGACCGGATGGCTGCTAGAGGACTTCATCAACTACCAGTTGTTGATAGAGACAACCCGCAGGAAGTTTTAGGTGTCTTAGAACAGGAAGGAATTGATTTAGCTTATAGTGTTGCTGTCACGCGCAAGGCTTTGCGTAGTTATATATCAACTACAACAGTAACAAAAGTAAATTTACCGACTCTCAAGCAAACTGCTTAAAGCTTGAGAATCGGTTTTAATTCATAGAAAATTAGCATTGCCTATATAGGCAATGGCATTTTTCTGTTGATTTTTAACTAGAATTCTTGAAGACCGTGCAAAAAATTTAACTCTGAGCGAATCAGAATTATTCTTCTATAGCTTCGCCTTCGCCGTCTAATTGTTTGAGATGAATGTGCTTTCTACCTAAAGTGATTTCAAACTCATCACCTGGTTGTAAGCCCATTTGTTTGGTGTAAGCAGAACCAATCAATAGGTTGCCATTAGATTGCACACTAATCCGGTAGCTGGCACTACGACCACCACGCCCTTGCCCATTTTGTTTACTGTCTAACTGAATCCCCTCGGCATCAATTAGCGCGTTCAAGAATTTCATCATGTTGACGCGCTCTACACCGTTTTTAGTCACGGTATAGTAGCCACAGGCTCTTGCTTTTTCTTCTTTACTGAGGTTGCCCAGTTCTTTGACTTTTTTGGTCAGTTCTTCACCCGCAAGCGGGTCAATTTTTTTCTTTTTAGTCATCAACTTGAATGTAAAACTAATCAGTCAAGTGGTATTTGTGCATTTTTATTGGGATGACAGTCAAGCTTTGAACAGCTTAGGTCAACTTGTTAGTGGCACATAAACTATATTACACGTATCTACTAAATTTTGTTGACTATTTTTGTTAAAAATAGCATCTTTATTTAAATAGTTAGTAATTTGTGATTGCCTAGAGGTTGTAAATAACTGATGTCAGAAGGACAACTTAAGTTAATCACACTATCAAGTCATAAAAGTGAAAAATATTTACTACGTAAGAGAGGCTTATCTATATTGAATGAAACTTACAACCCGTGGACACTATAGTGTTAAGGCACTTTTAGATCTAAGTCTCCAACCTGGTTATGGGCCAACTTCAGTCAAAGCGATCGCATCTCGTCAAGATTTACCAGCACCTTATTTAGAAAAGCTGCTGATAGAAATGCGCCGTGCTGGTTTAGTACAATCAATTCGAGGTTCCCAAGGTGGATATCAACTCGCTCGTGAACCTATAAACATTTCTCTAGGACAAATTTTAGAAGCAGTAGGCGAAACAATTGAACCACTTAAGAGCCAAACACCAGATGCTAATCAAGCAGGAGACTGGGTAACATTTACTTTATGGCGGCGTTTGCATCAGAAACTTAAAGAAGCTTTGTACAGTATCACTCTGGCAGACCTTTACTATGATGCTCGCAGTTGGCAAGCCTCTCAAGGTGAGACAACAAGTTTTGTTGTATAGCACTTAGCTATCAGCTATCAGCTATCAGCTTTTTTCATGGGCTAATGCTTCACACCTGATTTCAGAATAGAAAATGTCCTAACCTATCTGGCTATAACTCTAGAAATACTTTTTGAAATAAACCATGACACAAGTAAACGAACCTGTTAGTTATGAAGGCGGTTGTCACTGTGGCGCTGTCCGCTTTCGGGTAATTGTTGACAAGCAGGAAGGAACTGATTGTAACTGCTCTATATGTACAAAAAAGGGATTCTTACACTTGATTGTCCCAAGCGATCGCTTTACTTTACTACAAGGTGAGGATGCTTTAACCACCTATACATTTAATACAGGTATCGCTAAACACATTTTTTGTCGCATCTGTGGAATTCACTCTTTTTATCGTCCTCGGTCTCATCCCGATGCAATTGATGTAAATATTCGCTGTCTTGATGGGAATGTGATTGATCAATTTCACATTCAACCGTTTGATGGTATTAACTGGGAAAAAAATATTGACTCGCTGCACTCAACTTGAAGAACAATTCAGGAGTCAGAAGTCAGAATTCAAACATCAGAATAGATAAACGCAGATAAATGCCGAGATTTTTTGAAGACTCAATCACCAATCCCCAATCACTAATCCCTAATCACCAAACCAAGAATGCAACTAAGTATTAATACTACAGTTTTAATTTTGGCGGCGAGTTTGGATTACATTATTGGTGATCCTTGGGGATGGACTCACCCAGTTCAAGTTATGGGTTGGTTCATTAGTAATTTTTCCCAGGTGGCGATTAAATATATATCTAGTCCGCTCTTAAAACGGTTAGCTGGTATCTACCTGGGAATAGCACTGATTGTTGGTAGTGGATTAATAGGTTGGTTAATAGTGCAATTAGCTAACTGGTTACATCCATTATTAGGCGTTGCTATCAGCAGCATTTTACTAGCCAGTTGTTTTGCAGGTCGTTCTTTAAGAGCAGCAGCAGAGGATGTTTTACAACCATTAACAACAAATGATTTAACTGAGGCGCGTTCTCGGTTAAGTAAATATGTTGGTCGTGATACTGAAAATCTCTCTACATCAGAAATCCTCCGTGCTGTCTTAGAAACAGTTACAGAAAATGCGACTGATGGGGTAATGGCTCCGCTATTCTATGCCATGATCGGAGCTTGTTTACCAGGAATCGGTAGCGTAGCATTAGCTTTAGCTTACAAAGCTGCCAGTACTTTAGATTCAATGGTTGGCTACCGAGATGAACCATACACTGATTTAGGTTGGTTCAGTGCTAGGTTTGAAGATATCCTGACTTGGCTACCTTGCCGATTAACTGTAATTACTCTGGCGCTGATGAGTGGCAAAGCTGGGCGAGTTTGGAGTATTTGTAGCCGTGATGCTATTAAAGATCCTAGTCCCAACTCTGGTTGGAGTGAGTGTGCTTATGCAGCAATTATTGGTGTTCAGGTAGGGGGGGATAATTACTATAGAGGAGTTATCAAACATAAACCTTTGTTGGGAGATCCGACTGGTGCGATCGCACCAGCATCTATTCATCAAGCTTTGCGCCTAACCCGCTATTGCTTTCTCATCTGGTTGGGAATAGCCACTATATTGTTGAGCGGCTTGCATCCTGTGAAATAAAATATTCAGCAAATCAACCACTCAACCAGATGGGTTAGGCTAAGATTGGAAGAATTTGGCAAAAAAACTATGGAAACGTTTGCCTATCTACATATTGCTGCTGCCTACGAAGAATCTCTGCTTAAATCAGGGGCAGAAGAATGTCAACTGCGGTTGTTAGAGAAGTTGAGGTGTAAAAAACTTTTAACAAAAATACTTTTACTATTTTTTGCCCTTAACTGGTTACAGCTAAATTTAACGAGTGGGGCTCAAGCACTTGAAAGAGGCGATCGCGGAGCCGAAGTAAGGGATCTTCAAACTCGTCTAAATGCTGCTGGCTATTATCAAGGGAAAATTACGGGATACTATGGTCGATTAACCGAGGCAGCAGTCAAAAGATTTCAACGAGCCAAGAAACTACCAGTTGTAGGCATTGCTGGATCACAAACTTATGCAGCACTGCGGGCAAGCGAAGGTATAGTAGCCAGACAACCAAATCGTAGCATCACAGCAGTCGCTCACATTCAAAGAAGATTAATCGCCCAAGGTTATGATGCTGGAAAAATTGACGGCATCTATGGAGCCAAAACGCGGGCGGCTGTGAAAAGATTTCAGCAAGATCATGGATTAATTGCTGATGGGATTGTTGGCTCTGTGACCAATGCAGTTTTAGCTACTTAAGAGACTGGTTTGAGGTAGGAAAAATATTCCTAATCACAATACCTCTTGCCAAAATATTAATCACCCCACTCTAACCCTCCCCGAATTGCGGGGAGGGAATAATATTTCAATACAATCTCTATAATTTGTGAAAAATAATTATGCCTGCAAACGTTGTAGAAATCCTTTCCTCGGAAGAATTGCGTCGGACAATCACGCGTCTATCATCTCAAATTATTGAGAAGTCAAGAGATTTATCTCAATTGGTGCTACTTGGTGTTTACACGAGAGGTGTTTCCGTAGCACATTTGTTGGCACGTCAAATAGAAGCACTCGAACAAGTGCAAGTGCCTGTGGGAGCAGTGGATATTACTTTTTATCGAGACGATCTCGATCAGATAGGTGTGCGAACACCTGCAAAAACAGATATTCCCTTTGATTTGAGCGGCAAGACGGTGGTACTGGTAGATGATGTTATTTATAAAGGGCGTACAATTCGCGCAGCTTTAAATGCAGTACTTGAATATGGTAGACCTGATGCAATTTGGTTAGCGGTTTTAGTAGATCGAGGACATCGGGAGTTACCGATTCATCCAAATTTTACTGGCAAGCAGCTACCTACATCTAAGGAAGAACAGGTAAAAGTTTATTTGCAAGATGTTGATGGACGTGATTGTGTAGAACTAATTAGGACAATTAACAATTAACAATTAACAATTATCAATTATCAATGACCGATGACCGATGACCAACGACCACTAAATTAATTGAAGATGATACTACCTGTAAACTCAACAACTCAAAGGCGTAAGGCAGATCACATTAGAATTTGTCTGGATGAAAATGTTAATTTTCAGCAGACTACAAATGGACTAGAACGTTACCGATTTCAGCACTGCTGTTTACCAGAACTAGATCGTAGTGAGATTGATCTCAGTAAATCTTTTTTAGGAAAATATCTCGGTGCGCCTCTGCTCATTTCTTCAATGACTGGGGGAACAGAACTTGCTAGAACTATTAATTGTCGTCTCGCTGAGGTTGCACAGCAATATAAACTAGCTATGGGAGTTGGTTCTCAACGGGTAGCGGTGGAAAATCCCCAACTGGCAAATACGTTTGCAGTGCGATCGCTCTGTCCTGATATTCTCTTATTTGCTAACTTGGGTGCTGTTCAACTCAATTATGACTATGGTTTAGATCAATGTCGCCGTGTTGTAGAACTTTTAGAAGCAGATGCCTTAATTTTGCATCTCAATCCACTGCAAGAGTGCATTCAACCTCAAGGTGACACAAATTTTAAAGGATTGCTTGACAAAATTAATATTTTATGCGCTAAATTATCTGTACCTGTAATCGCTAAAGAGGTCGGTAATGGGATCTCAGCAACTATGGCACAACGCTTAATCAATGCTGGAGTTAGCGCCATTGATGTTGCGGGTGCGGGTGGTACATCATGGGCAAAAGTTGAAGGTGAACGAGCATCTGATGCTGTGGTGCAACAGTTAGGACTCACTTTTGCTGACTGGGGAATACCAACAGCAGAATGTATTACAACTATTCGGGCGATCGCACCAGATATACCTTTAATTGCCTCTGGGGGGTTGCGAAATGGTTTGGAAGTTGCCAAAGCGATCGCGCTAGGGGCAGATATTGCTGGTTTAGCATTGCCATTCCTCAAAGCTGCCCATGAATCAGCAGATGCCCTTGACTCGTTAGTACAGCTACTAATCGCAGAAATCATCACTGTTTTATTCTGTACTGGCAACGCCACTTTAGCGCAACTCAAAAAATCCGATTGCCTATTGAACAATTAACAATTATCAATTATCAATTACCAATTAAGTAGATGGGCATAAATAAACGTCTAGTTGTTTTCCCAGTCACCATTCACCAGTCTCCAGTAAAGAGCGATCGCTCTTTAACGTTTAATATTTACCTACATACTTACCGTATAACTTTCGCGTTTGGGCTTAAAATAATGAAGAAGTTTTTAATTTTTCATAACTCAAGACATAGATCAAGTATCTAAAAATTGATAATTTATAATTGTTAATTGTTCTTCCCTCCCCACTTTTAAAATGCGTGATTTTTTCAAACAAAGCTTTGCTAGTTTAGTTGGTACCCTTGCAGGTTTATTCCTATTTTTTAGTTTAGGAACTGTTGGGTTAGTTGTTCTACTAATTGCAGCCAGTTTTAAAACTGATGAGCCAATAGTTAAAGATAAATCAGTATTGGTTTTTGATTTGTCTACAAATATTACTGATAGTAAATCGAGATCTAGTACTAGCGAAGCAATTAGCGAAGCGCTATCGGGTGAAGACAATAATAGTGTCACCCTGCGGACTGTGCTTAATGCTTTAGATAAAGCCAGTAAAGACAAAAGAATTGTAGCTTTATACTTAGATGGTAGCAGTAGCGAAACAGGTAATGAAACAGGCTTTGCTACTCTCAAAGAAGTGCGACAAGCGCTAGAACGTTTTCGGGCATCTGGTAAAAAAATTATTGCCTACAATGTAGATTTAGAAAAGCGTGAGTATTATCTTAGTTCCGTTGCCGATACAATTGTGATCAACCCAATGGGAGTAATGGAACTCAATGGTTTGAGTTCGCAAACAATGTTTTTGGCTGGTGCTTTTCAAAAGTATGGTGTTGGGATTCAGGTATTGCGGGTTGGGAAATTTAAATCAGCAGTAGAACCATATATCCGCACACAATTTAGTCCAGAAAGTAAATTACAAACCCAAGTATTATTAAACGATCTTTGGAGTGAATTTATAGGTGTAACTGCCAAAAGCCGTAAGTTAACTACTAAACAGTTACAGGCGATCGCAGATTCTCAAGGTTCCTTATCTGCACAGGAAGCAAAATCTCGCCGTCTAGTGGATAAAGTAGCCTACTATGATGAAGTTGTTGCTGAACTGAAAAAACTAACTGATAATCGCAAAGACAATCAATCTTTCCCTAAAGTTAGCATTAGTAGTTATGCTCAGGCTCCTAATAAGGGGGTAGATGAGCGTTCATCCGAGAACAAAATTGCTGTTATTTATGCTGAAGGAGAAATTGTTGACGGTGAAGGTAGTTCTAGCAGTATAGGAGGCGATCGTTTTGCCAAACAAATGCGGGAACTGCGACTTGATAAAGATGTTAAAGCAGTAGTTTTGCGAGTGAATAGTCCTGGTGGTAGTGCTACTGCATCTGATGTAATTCAGCGCGAAGTTCGACTTACTCAAAAAGCTAAACCTGTAATTGTTTCTATGGGCGATGTCGCTGCCTCTGGTGGTTATTGGATTTCTACTTATTCAAATCGAATTTTCGCAGAACCTAATACGATCACGGGTTCTATAGGTGTCTTTGGGCTACTATTAAATGTCCAGAAACTTGCTAAGAACAATGGTATTAGTTGGGATACTGTGAAAACAAGTAAATTGGCTGGTAGTGAAACTGTTGCCCGTCCCAGAACACCCCAAGAACTAGCAATTTCTCAGAGATTTGTTAACCAAGTTTATAATCAATTTCTCACAAAAGTATCAGAATCTCGGAAACTGCCTAAACTCAAAGTAGCCGAAATTGCCCAAGGCCGTGTTTGGTCAGGTAAACAAGCTCTAAAATTGGGATTAGTGGATCAACTCGGTGGTCTTGATGAAGCGATCAAGTATGCTGCTAAACAAGCAAAGTTAGGTAATGATTGGGAAATAGAAGATTATCCCAAATCACGCAGTTTTGAAGAACGGATTTTGAAGAGTTTCTTAGGAGAAGAGAGTGCTAAACAGCAGCAGACAGAAGATCCTTTGACAGCAGAATTGAGCAAGTTAAAGTCAGAGTTAGATCTGCTCAAAGTAATGAATGATCCAAGAGGAATTTATGCGCGTTTGCCATTTAACCTAAAGATTGATTAAGGTTGAAAAGCGCTACAAATATTTGATGTAGAGACGTAGCATGGTACGTCTCTACATTAGTTTTAAGTATTTGACTTAGGCATCAAACAAAAAAATTACTCGAACGTTATTAGGAGATCCTAACTGGAGAAGTTCTTCGATTACCGACTCCAAACAGCCTACGCATTCTCGGTAACTCGTCATCCAGGACACTTCAGTAGTATCGGGTTCTTGTTGCCAATTAGGAAGAATAAAGTAAAGGCTTTTTCCTCTGCATTGATAAAGATTTGTGTTGGGTTGCGCTACGCTTAACCCTAACTACGATTATTCAGGTAAAAACACATCGTCTAAGATTTCATCAAGCTCATACTTTCTCTTTTGAGGAAAGCTTTCTATTGATAACCCCGTTTCCCTCTCTGCTAAGTCTAGAGCATCTTCCCAAGCCTCGATTAAAGCTTCTTCTAGAAAAGATTTTAAGCTAGGGTTTTTTTCTAATAACTTACGTATCTTCCGCCTTTGTTCCCTAATAGTCGCTCGCCAACTAGCACCACGATATCCTGGCTGATATTCCCATTTAATCAAATGTCCCATTAAGATACCTAAGCGGCTCACAAGTTCCTTTCTGAGTGAACCTCCCAAGTCTGCTATCTCCTCTATAAGATTGGCTATGTCGAGTTGATTTAACTTGCCAACTTTTAGCAACTGTATTTGTTCTTGAGTCCAAGCGTAATAGTCAGTTTCATAGAGTTTTTTAGCTTGAGTGGTAGTCATGAGCGATCGCCTCTGTAGTTTAAAATTTACTAAATTAAAATACCTATGCAACAAAGTTTGGGGTGAAGAACTTGCCTAGCGTTCGTAAAAAATAGGGATAAATTAGGTAATATTCGCCATCCCCATCCAGAAACTTAGGTGAAAATACGGTTTTATTCCTATACCAACAAGGTAAATTGGATTACAAAGCAACTGTACTTCATCTAATTTACTCATCTATCTATGGACGGAAAAACTAACCGCTTTATTCTGCTAATTGTCGCCTGTAGCGCTGCGGGTGTACTTGTTGGAGGCACTGCTAGTTGGGCAGAAAGCACTCAATGTATGAAAGCTGAATTACCAACAAGTAATTGCTTAATGCAAAATCCCATCAGTAAAACTTTTGAAGGGATGAGTGTTGGCTTAATCGCTGGGGCTAGTGCAGCCGTTGGTGCTACATTACAAATGAAGCAAGAAGAATAGAGGTATTATCTGATACTTCCCTCAGCCTTATAAGTATTTATATTAATTATGTTTAACTTTGTAGATTCGTTCCCAGGTTGAACCTGGGAACGAATTGACTTATACAGACCTCCTCAAATAGAAAAGCTGACGGCTAACTGCTATACCTAAAAGCGATAATTGCGATCGCGCACCCACAAGCTAATCGGCACACTATGACCTTGCCCATCCACCTTAGCTTCCACCACAAAAGCTTGGCGTTGTCTACCTACTTGCGCTTGGCTAATATCTTGATTTATTTGATCTCGTTGCGCTTCAGGCATATAGTAAGTTTCCAAGCCGTATTCAATTGATCTAGGTGTAGATTTCCCCTTTAAAGCTATTTGATTTGCCGCTAAAGATTTAGGTAAACTCAAACTAACACGAACAGGTTTCCAAGGTCGGGGAGGATTAGAGGTAGTTGCAGGGGCTTCTAGAATCACGTAGACAATTCTACCTGGTGTAATATATTCTGATGCTTCCTTGGTAGATTTAGGAGTTGTTGGTGGAATTAATTCTTGCCAACCTGGAAGCGATCGCAAGTTTTCTAATCTAGAAATATCATAATTTAGAGTTTGAGAATATCCCCGTAAAGGATCGTAAGGATCTACAGGAATAGTTTGTAGAACAATTGTTTTACCTGTGGCTTGAGTATAAAAAGATTGTGCAGGCATTCCCAGAATAAGTGCAGTTTGGCACAGTAAAGGAACTACCAACCTCCAAGCAGGTAAAAGTTTTGTTGCTTGAGGTGCTGTTAATACAGTAGACGTTGTTGGTTGAGAATTAATATCCATAGTTATTTTGAAAGAATAAGGCTTCCATACTTGCGGTTAAAAATAAATTTGATTGTAGGGGCGAGTTCACCTAAACTCTAGTTATCCCACAAAAATCTCTATTAAACCCGCCCTGACAAAACGTAAAAATCAACCTTTTCCCCATTTTGGCGAGAGACCAAGAATTAATTGATTTTTTGCGTCAGTTTGTGAGTATTGCTGAGAATACGGACATGGCGTTCAAACCATAACCCAATTGCAATCACCCCACAACCACACAAAATAAATACAACAGATTTCAGCATTAATCCTGTAGCAGAAAGCAGGAACCAACTCATGATTCGTAAAGTTAATAACACCATTCCACCCCAAAAAGCGTTACGGTTTCCGTCTCCTAATCCTTCGCGCATCAAACCAGCAGATAACAAGAAAAGTAGCGCATTAAAGATAAATGTAGCTAATACAGAAATGTCAGCAATATTAATATGCCAAATAGTAACTGCAACGATTATGCAGATGAAAATTCCAATTACAAAGCTAGTTAAATATAAATCTTGAGAAGTACGAACTGACAAGTCAGCGCTGGCGCTATGGCGTTTTGATTTCCACAGTAACAAGAACCACTCACCCAATGCTACTACACTCAAAATCACAGCATCAATTACAGGAAACCAATTGAGATTAGTCTTGTCCTGCGAACTTGGAATATCAGATAAAGCTTGCCAAAACCAGTAAGAAGATAAAAAGTAAAACAAAATTCCTAAACATACAACTGCTATAGTACGAGCAGTATGTTGAAATGAACCTACTCTAACTTCCCCTTGGTAATGAGATTGTAGCAGGTCGCTAATTTTAGGAAAGTCACCATAAACCCACCATGAGTCATCGTAAGCCCATAATAAAGCTGGTGGTAAAGCAAATGCGATCGCACTTATTACGCCTGTTGCTGGAAAAGAAAATAAATCTAATAACCTAAAGCTAAATGGTTGTAAGTTAGCTTCTAAAGAAGTGATGATGGCGATCACAGTTAATCCAAAAATTACTCCAGAACGACACCAATAAGCTAAAGGTATAAACATTAATATTGCCAAAACAGGCAGATGTTCACCCATCAGCGTAGCCCAAGAAAATTCTGTTGTCATGGAGGAATTCGACCACATTTGCTCGACATATTCTGCCCAAAAGCCCCAGTAGCCTAAAATCACTAGAATAATGGACAGTACACCCAAGGAAGTTAAGCGCAAGCTGTAAGCCATTGCTAATACACCTACTCCCCAAGCTAGTAATAAATGATATAAAGAACCGCCGATGTGAAACATTTGCCCCATCAGCGCCATATTTGCTCCTAATATGAGTGCGCCTAATATTAACAATCCATGACCAAACCTTTGTTTACCGCCGTCACGTTGTCGCCATAAATAAAAACCCGCAATATTTACTCCAATAAATAAACTTAACAGCAGCGTTACCTTTGTTTCTCTAGATAAATCTTGCCAGTTAGAAGCAACTAAAGTGATAATTCCCAAACCAATAAGAATACTTCCTAACCCCATCAAAACCATTACAAAACGGTTGCGGGCAGCACTCTCTAGAGCGTTAAATTGATAGCGTTCTGTTAACTGTTCGTAGAGATCAGAATTAATCAATCCTTCAGCTTGCCAGAGTTCAGCTTCTTGGCGTAATTGACGGCGAAACTTGTCTGAAACCATGAATTTTCCCAGTTTCGTAACATCAACTCAGTTTTAACCTCACTTAAAATTTTTAGCAAATAAGCTGTGACAGTTTAGTTAACTGACCACTAATTAAAAATTGGGAGGAGGGGGAGAAAATAGGCATTTCGCGATCGCACTCCCCCTTCACTCTCAAGATAGATTTCTTGACAATTATTAAGTGATATGCTAAGTTTCAATCAAATTAGCAGAAATCTTGTCAGCCTAATCCAAATATTCGCCAACTTGGTGATAAAAGGAGCGGAGGAACCATTTTAAGGGGCTTATTTCTGAAATGTTCTTTAATTAAAAGACACAGAAAGGGGCATCTCTCAGCCCTAGCCCGTCAGCTAACTCCGTAGGCATTGAGAGGAGACTGAAGAGTAAAACTTGTAATTATTATGATGTTTTACTATTATCAGTGTCCTTGGTTGGTTCCAGTCTGCTAGATATATACCTGCCAAACGACTCTGAGAAATTAGAGATGTATATTCAATTAAATCTGTCTGCGATCGCAGTTGCAGGACGGGCAGCTTGGAAACGTGCTAAACCTATCGTTATCCGAGATGTTGTCATCCTACCTGCACTGGGTTTTTTAAGTATTATTATCCTGTGGTGGATTGTTGCTCTCTTCAATCATGAATTAATGCCAACTCCACCAGAAGCTTTAATTGCCAATCTCGACTACATTCTCAACCCTTTTTATCAAAGAGGCCCTGGTAATTTAGGCATTGGTTGGTTATTATTAGCCAGCCTAAGACGGGTATTAATAGGTTTCTTTTTAGGTGCTGCTGTAGCAATTCCTGTGGGTTTTCTGGTTGGGATGTCCAGACAAGCAATGTTAGCTTTAAATCCCATCATTCAGATATTTAAACCTGTCTCACCCTTAGCTTGGCTACCGATAGCTTTAGCGATTTTTAACTTGGCAGACCCTTCAGCAATTTTTGTAATTTTCATTACCTCGTTGTGGCCAACAATTATTAATACAGCACTCGGCGTTTCGAGCGTTTCCAAAGATTATCTAGATGTGGCGCGTGTATTGGAAATGCCTCGTCGGCGACAGATTACCAAGATTATTTTACCTGCCAGCTTACCTTACATTTTCACGGGTTTACGCATTAGTTTAGGCATTGCTTGGCTGGTAATTGTTGCTGTGGAAATGCTGACAGGCGGGGTAGGAATTGGCTTTTTTGTGTGGGATGAGTGGAGCCGTTTAAACCTAAGTTCAGTTTTTCTAGCAGTATTAGTAATTGGCGTTACTGGGTTAGTGCTTGATTTTAGTGTGGGAAAAGTTGAGGCTTGGGTAAGTAAACGACCTAAACCTGCAAATTAATTTTAATAGCGGTTGTAATCGTTATTTTTTAAGTTGTTAGCTGGCTGCGATCACAACTATAAAATTGCTATTACCTTCAGATTTGCTAGAAATTCACCAGATTATTTTTTGAACTACTGAACTAAAAAACTTGAATTCACTGCTGAAAGAGAACCAGTGGAGTTAATTATGAATGAAAACCAGCACTGGAATCGACGAGATTTTTTGCAAGGAATGGGAGCGATCGCCACTGGAATGGCGCTATCATCCTGTGGAATAAATAGCGATCGCTCTGCCAAAGGACTTACAAAAGAAGCTTTGGCAGTAGAACCTGTAGTAGATTCCAACACCTTAGAAAAACCGAATATCACAGTCGGATATGTTCCCGTCAATGACTGTGCGCCATTTGCGATCGCATGGACAAAAGGTTTCTTCCGTAAATACGGCTTAAACGTCACACTTAATCGCGAAGCTAGTTGGGCAACATCCCGTGATGGTCTTATCTTTGGTCGTTTAGATGCTTCCCCAGTAGTATCCGGTGCTGTTACCAACGCTAGAACAGGAGCCGAAGGCGCACGTCATGCCCCCCTATGCGCCGCCATGACTATTCATCGTCACGGTAACGCCATGACCATGAACAAAGATATGTGGGATTTTGGCTTACGTCCTTGGCAAGAATATAACGGAAATTTAGAAGCATTTGGACGTGATTTTAAAAACTACTTTGACAAGCAACCCGCAGAGCGAAAAGTTTGGGCAGTTGTGCTAAGTTCCTCCATTTACGAATATTTTGTGCGTTATTTCTCGGCGGCGGCGGGAGTAAATCCTTTAGAGGAATTTCGCATTATTATTGTTCCCCCACCGCAAATGGTAACTAATGTGCGAATAGGTGCAATGCAAGCTTATATGGTAGCTGAACCTTGGAATACACGGGCAATTAAAGGCAACGAAGGAGTTGGATTTACATTTGCTCAAGGCAGAGAAATATGGGAAGGACACCCAGATCGACTATTGGGAGTGATGGAATCTTTTATTAATAATTACCCCAAAACCTATCGCTCTCTTGTCAAAGCAATGATTGAAGCTTGTCAATATTGTAGTAAACCTGAAAATCGTGCAGAAGTTGCCCAACTAATTACAGATCGCTCATTTACAGGCGCTCAACCCAAAAAAGGCGCAATTGATAAATTTACCAGACCCGCGATTGTTGGTGACTACAATTACGGCGGATTTGATGACAAAGATAGAACCGTTAAATCAATTGAAACTACACTTTTCTTTGATTTACCTCCCAACATAGCAAGAGTTTCAGGCAATCACTCAACATTTCTTTGGCAGTCAGAAAGTATATGGTTAATGACTCAATCTGCCCGCTGGGGACAAATTAAAGAAATCCCCAAAAATGCCGAAGCATTAGCTCGTCAAGCTTGGCGGACTGATCTTTATCGGGAAATTGCTAACGAATTGGGTATCGAGTGTCCCAAAGAAGATTACAAAATTGAACCAGCAGAAGTTTTTATAGATAAAAAACAGTTTGATCCTAGCGATCCAGTTGGCTACCTCAAGAGTTTTGAAATTAGGGCAAATAGCTCTACTCGTTTCTTTCTGTCTTAAATTACAATATCAATACTGGAGTTAATCATGACTAAATATTCTGCTTTATCAAGCTATTCATCATCACAGGTATTACCTCCCCCGGCATTTTTAGAAATTGAAGATTTAGTTAAATCCTATCAAAACAAGGACGGGGATAAATTTGTCGTCTTAAACAAGATAAATTTGACTGTCAAAGAAGACGAATATATTTCGATCATTGGTCACTCTGGCTGTGGTAAATCAACCCTATTAAAAATAGTAGCTGGTTTGGAAAAAGCTACTTCTGGTTCAGTCAGATTAGAGGGTAAAGAAATCAAAAAACCTGGCGCTGAAAGAATGATGGTATTTCAGCATTATGGCTTACTACCTTGGTTAACTGTACGCGAAAACATTCGCTTGGCTGTAGATGAAGTATTAAAAAATGCCACCCGTGCGGAGAAAATTAGCTTAGTTAATGAACATTTAGCAATGGTAAATTTAACTGCTGCTGCTGATAAATATCCTGATGAAATTTCTGGGGGGATGAAACAGCGCGTCGGAATTGCTAGAGCATTAGCAATCCGTCCTAAAATGTTGCTTATGGATGAACCATTTGGGGCATTGGATGCACTAACTCGCGGAAAATTGCAACGCCAAGTTTTAGATATTTGGGAAAACCATCGACAAGCAGTAATGATGATTACTCACGATGTAGATGAAGCTATTTATATGTCAGATAGAATTGTGCTGATGACTAATGGCCCTGCTGCGACAATTGGGGAAATATTAGAAGTTCCGTTTGAACATCCACGCGATCGCGCTGCTATCCGTGAATCCCAAGAGTATTTTGAACTACGTAATCACGCACTGAATTTCTTAGATCGCTATTTTGATCAAGAAGATTAAGCTGCTACTGAAAACTCTCTCTATCAGTAACTTTCTCTAGTCTTTCGATTATTTCACTTATTTCGGATATTGCGATTATTGTCTTGTAGCGTTATCGTGATGTTAGAGAAGACTTTATAGTCTAATAAAAAATCATGTTGAGAGAAAAGAAGGCTTCTGTGCAACTGACCGCGCAGAAGCATGAAATCTTACGTATTAAAAAACTAGAAAGGATGTTAGAGGCTGAAAACTCACAGCCTCGACTGGTAGGAAGTTCTGGAGAAGAAATTCAACTCCCTGAATCTGTTTATAATTTATTGCGACAAGTCATACACGCAATGGCTTGTGGGCAAACTATCACAATTGCTCCACATGATCGGGAATTGACTACTCAAGAAGCTGCTGACTTTTTGAATGTTTCACGCCCTTATCTGATCAAACTGTTAGATCAGGAAAACATACTTTATACCAAAGTTGGTTCGCATCGACGTATTCGTTCTCAGGACATTATGGCTTACAAACAGCAAAGAGATGCAGAGCGGCACAAGCATCTTAATGAATTTACTGCTTTTTTACAAGACGAAGGGTTTTACGATCAGGATAGCCTTGAATCTAATCAGTAAAAATTGTGCTTTCTATAGTTGTTTTAGATGCTTGTGTCATTATCCCTATGCCCTTGTGTGATACCTTGCTTCGTGCTGCTGAAGCCGAGTTATATCGACCTTACTTTTCACAAGAAATTTTAGACGAAGCTACCCGTAACCTTGTCAAAATGGGGAAGATGACAGAAGCTAAAGCAGCACGATATCAGGGATATATTAAAGCAGCATTTCCAGAAGCAATGATTGAAGTGCCTGAGCAGCTAATAGAAATAATGACAAATCATCCAAAAGATCGTCATGTTCTTGCTGCGGCTGTAACTACTAAAGCTGAAGTAATTGTTACTAGCAATCTTAAGGACTTTCCTAAAGAAGCTCTTGAGCCTTTCGGCATTCAAGCAAAGCATCCAGATCACTTTTTACTAGATCTTTGCGAGAATCATACAGTAGGTGTATTAGCCCAGGTGATTAAGGAGCAAGCAGAATCTCTTAAGAAACCACCAACTACTGTTAAAGAACTATTAGCTAGGCTTAGTCGCCAAGTTCCTATGTTTGTTGGAAAGGTACTTTGTCATGAGTATGGCCATACTATTGCTCAAATTGCTGAAAAGATTTTAAAGCAAGCTGGAGAAGTTATGGATGGGGCGCGTGTATATAAAGGAGAGCAATATTGTTTATGTCGAAAAAACGCTATTTTAACTATCACTGCTCAAAATGGTCGCGGTGAAATACTTAGTTTAAAAAGAGGTGTGATAGAGGGTAGCATTTCATTTGAAGATATTGAAAGATTTGAAAAAGTTAGTCAAAAATTAGAATAAGTAATAAATATTCGATAACATAGTTTTGAAGTATTTTTTGGCACTGGTAATAAGCTAAATTTAGGCAAAATAGACCGCGGCGAAGGCAACAACACCAAAATTAGTTTTTGAATGGAACGCTTGACGCAGAAAGAACCACTGCCAAAAGTTCTACCGATAGAGATTTTAGAACAATTAAAAACTCCCTCTAGGAACAATCCCTAGAGGGAGTAGCTTATATTTTATACAATGCCACTAAAGACTTGTTCAGCAGGGCCAGTCATATAAACCCGTTGATCAATTTCTGACCATTCAATTTCTAAGCAACCCCCAGGAAGTTCAACAGTAGCACGCCGATCGCATTTTCCATTCAACACCCCCGCTACAACAGTCGCACACGCACCTGTACCACAAGCGAGTGTTATACCAGCACCTCGTTCCCACACACGCATTTTTAGATAATCTGGTCGTACTACCTCAATAAACTCTGTATTAGTACGTTGTGGGAAAACTTGGTGATGCTCAAACAAAGTTCCGATAGTTTCTAAATCAATAGCAGCAACATCATCCACAAATGTTAGACAATGGGGATTACCCATACTCACGCAAGTAACTAACCAGGTTTTTCCAGCTACTTCTAGGGGTTGATTAACAACTTTTTGATCTGCTGGAGCTAAGGTAGTGGGAATTTCTGATGCTGTAAGCTGGGGTAAACCCATATCTACTGTCACCAGACCATTACTTTCGAGTTTGGGTGTAATTACACCCGCTAGGGTATGAATTTTATAAGAGCGAGGGCTAATATTATTCTGATCTGAGCTATTATCTTGAGCTTCTAAGTCAGCGATAAATTTAGCTAAACAGCGAATGCCATTACCACACATTTCTGGTTCTGAACCATCCGAATTAAAAATTCGCATAGTATAGTCATTACCGTTTTGTCCTGGTAAAGCAAAGATCACACCATCAGCACCGATCCCAAAATGGCGATCGCACAACTGTATAGCTTGATCTGGCTTTAACGAAGGTTCAGACGAGGCACGATTATCAATCAGAATAAAATCATTACCCAGCCCGTGATACTTTGTAAATTTAACTGTCATTACCGCTCTCCGCTATTGGCTATTAGATAGGTTATACCTGCAAATTTTTCACTTAACAAATCATAACCATCAAATTTTAGGAAAAAATAGGAGATTTGCTTATGTCTGAAATGGATACCAATTTACCCAGCACTCGTCAAGTTCAAAACTTAATCAAAGATAAAAAAGAAGTTGAAGTGAAACTGCTGACTAATGATTTATTAGTAGGTAGAGTTATTTGGCAGGATACAGATTGTTTGTGTCTAGGTGACAATTCAACACAAAATACCCTGATTTGGCGACAAGCGATCGCTTTTATCAAAATCAAGTCGTAAGGTAGGTTAGGAAAGTGCGATCGCCTAATTCCAAAAATCGTAAATTACTTAATTAAAATTACTAATTTGCTAATTTTTAATAAACTCCATGCAATGCCGCTTTACGAGTATCAAAAAGTTGTGCAACTGCTTCAGTAATTGCCGCCACTACATCAGGATGGCAATCTTTTAAAAATTCCTCAGCTTCAATATCGCCTTTAAAAAACTCTTTAGCTCTAATCAGCAAGCTTTGACTATGCTCAAAACCCGCAGACTTGATAATAAATGTAGCTAAGGGAGAATTTTTTAAATCATAAGCTGATTCTTGGCTTCTACCTTTATCTAACAACTCAAATACTTCATTTTCTATGCAACTTACTGCATTATAACTATGATCAACTGCTGGCAAATAATGTTCTAATCCAGCTACTTTTTGCCCATAAGCAGGCAATTCACCCATCATAGTCGAAATAGGAATATCCAAGCCAATTCGACAGGACAATGCTTCTAAAAGAGCAATTGTAGTTAACTTAATTCCTAAATAAAGCTTGGCAACTTCTAAGTTTTTTTGAGTTCTAGCCACCAACTCTCTAAAACTTTCTTCATCTGGATATCCCTGAAAGTTATGAAAAACTACTTCAGGCTTCAGGAAGCTGATAAAACCTTCCATTTTTTGCAACGATGTCCTGTAACCACGTACAGTGTAAGAATTAGGATTAATTAGCTGGTGGTTAGTTTCAGGTAAAAGATTCCATGTATTATCTAGAAAATGGGCAGAATGTTGAGTAGCAAAATTTTCTACATCTCGATTACTTAACCGCACTGCTCGCTTAACTGATTCTACAATTTCCGCATCTTTCAATCCTAAGTTGAACTGATGATTAGCTGCAACTAAACGCTGATATAAAATATCGCTGCAACTTAAACCTGTTGCTGATTTAGAGCGAAAAGGAATTGTGGATTCAATACAAGCTAATATTTCAGCAATTGCACCCGGTTTTAGAAAAGGTTCCAAAGATTTAGCAGCAATAACAGCACTTAAAAATTCGTTTTGTCCTGCAAATGGAGATAGTGCTTGATTAGGAACAAACCCAAATATTGCTGCCGCAAGCTCAAACATTTGATCTTTAGGCAATTCATCTTCTGCAAGTATGACTAACTCGCCACGGACTTCTTTAATAAAAGGAGCCATATGACGGCTAATATTAATACTCACGCCTTGATCTACTTGCACATAAACTAAGTCGTGGAATAAAGCTGCTAATACTTCAACTGCATCTCCTGACTCACCCACCTCGAAAATGTGTTCGGGGGTATGGAAATAGCGCCAAGGCCCAGCCATTGTTGCGATAATCAGTTCTGCTATTCTTTCAAGTTGAGCCTGATCAACTTGACCTTCTAATTCTTTAATCGCCCAGATTAAACTATCTAAGCATCGCTGTTGATAAGCCGCAAGCTCCACTTCCACTATATAACCTCCCTTAAACAATTAACAATTAACAATGACCAATGAGCGATGACTAGCGTTTTGTTAAGTTTATTTCCACTCAGCTACTTAACTTATGTAATTGTAGTGAATTGCCACTGATGGCAGTGTTGCCAAAAGCGCAGGGGAATTTCTGCATTAGCCCCAAAATGAAGATGCACATAAGAAGCATGAAGCTGATGCAGGCTCCATCCTTCTATTTTGGCTGAAGTATGGGCAGAATAGCTACGTAGATTATATAAAGGCTGAGTAGGTATTTTAGATAACTCAGAACGATGAAACTCATGTCCCCGCACAGTTGCACTCTTTGGTAAGAGTGGACTATCTTGAAGTGCGATCGCCATTCTATATCCTAAACTAAGCCGAGAACTCATAACAGCAGTAGTAGGCAACACCCCTACCATTGGATATGACTGCTGATCAAAGTTTACAATATCCTCACACAAATACATTAACCCGCCACACTCGGCATAAGTAGGCATTCCAGCTAAGATAGCTTTCTTAACTGCATCTTTTGCTGAGGTATTATCAGATAGTTCTTGGGCAAAGACTTCAGGAAACCCACCCCCAAAATACATACCCTGCACATTTTCAGGTAATTCTGTATCAGTTAAGGGACTCCAAAAAATTAGTTCTGCCCCTAGTTGCAACTGATCTAAGTTGTCTTGGTAATAAAAATTAAACGCGCGATCGCGTGCTACTGCAATGCGTATCCCTCCCCAACTTCTCCCTGAATTTCGGGGAGGTAGCAAAATGCGATCGTCATTATGTGGGTTTACCCCACCCCAACTCCTCCCCTTATCAAGGGGAGGGGCTAAATCAGGACTTTTCCCTTTGTTTTGAGGTGAGTTAGTTTCCACTTTTAACAGTGGTAATAATAGTTCCCAGTTAAAGCAAGTTTCGCCTAAGTAAGCTAGTTTGTCGATCAAACTATCCAACTCTGCGATCTCACCTGTGGGTACTAAACCTAGATGGCGATCGGGAATATTTATATTATCCTGCCGTCGCAGAATTCCCAAAATCGGTAATTGCAAAGGTTCTAATGCGTCTTGCAGTAATTCTAAATGGCGATCGCTTCCGACGCGATTTAATACTACACCTGCAATTTTGAGGCGGGGATCAAAGGAACGATAACCATGTGCGATCGCAGCTACCGATCCCGATAATCGACTGCAATCTATTACTAAAACTACAGGTAAACTTAACAAACGCGCAATATGAGCCGTACTTGCAAAATCGGTTAGTAATTGGTAATTATTGATTGGCGACTGGGAATTTATGTGATTTTTCGCGCCATCATTATCCAAATTCAACTCAAAATTATTGTCCCCAGTCACCAGTCCCCAGTCACCAGTTTCCTTTACCCCATCAAATAAACCCATCACACCCTCTACTAAGGCGTAATCTACACTTTGGGTGTGACGAGTAAAACACTGCTGCACATAAGCTTCTGAAGTGAGTACCGGATCTAAATTACGACTAGCACGCCTTGTAACATACTGATGGAACATAGGATCGATATAATCGGGGCCAACTTTAAAAGATTGCACCTGCAAACCCCGACGCTGCAAACACGCCAACATAGCCAGCGTGATAGTTGTCTTGCCTACTCCACTACGTTCACCCGCAATTACTAACGACATCAGTTGATTAAAGCTACTAGATTTCTATAATTTGGATTAATTAACCGCAGATGCACGCAGATACACGCAGATGTAAGCTAACATTTTCTCTGCTTATGCACGAGGCAATATTGAGTTTTCAACTCACAAACCTTAGATGAAAGTTGGTATTTCACCCCTCCCTCCTCTCTCCTATCACCTCTGTCCGCTTGTCGCCTGACGGATTATTCGTGGGTTGGTAATCTTGCCTGCTGAGTCAAGGGTATATTCAATAATTGCACCGGAATTATCTTGCACTTGACGAACAATCTGCCCAACAGTGTTTCTAGTTTCACTCAATACCCGCAAGGAAGCTAGATTACCTATTACTCTCTGATTTAGCAAGCCACCAGTATTATTTACTGTGCGTTCAACTATGTTACCTGTGGTGTCAATGGTACGCTGTACTGTCTGACCTAGTGTATTTACTGTTTGGGAAAGTAAACCTCCAGGCTGTGTAACATTATTCAGTGTTTGCCCAACTGTGCCAACAGTTTGACTAACTACGCCACCAGGTTGCAAGGCGGTATTTGCTACATTGCCAACTGTGCCAACTGTCGTATCAACTGTTTGTAACAGGCGTTCTAGAATTTGGGGATTACGATCAATAGTTGTGAGGGTGCGGTCAATAATTCTGGCAACATTTTCTAAGCGCACTTTTAAAAGTACTTGCGCTTTTACGCCTTTAATTTCGAGATCAACTTTATCAATACTGACATCAGCACCCGCAGTTAGCTGCAACAAATTTGCTAGTCTTGCATCCAAGGAAATATGAGCGCGTAAATTTTCTACAACTAATTTAATCTGTTCTACTGATAAATTCGGAACATCTAGCAGGACATCTGGATCATTAGTACTTGATTGTTGCGATCGCTGATTCTGTGTAGAATTTACAGGTGCAACGGGTGGTACTGTAGAGGGACGCTGTTGTGCTATTAACTGAGATTCTAATTGTTTAAGTAACTGTAATTTCCCCTCTGTTGTTTTAGGAATAGGGGGTAAAATAGCAGTATTAATAGCTAATTGATTGGATTGAATATCATTAATTGGTGATGAATTTTCTAATAATGAATTAACAACTTCTGGTTGTTCTGCACTTAAAATACTTGCATCAATTTTTTGTTGTGCAGTAACAGGCAAAGCAGAAACTAAGACGAGTGCGATCGCACTACTCAAGTAAGGTATTTGTCTCACAAATCTCTCCCCAAACATTTGCTCTCTCTTTTCTGCCAAGTAACTAAGCTTGCAACTGCAATGCTTAGATTAGAGCATCTTATCTCAAGCAACAGAGATCATACACTTAATCTTGAGGCATAAATCCCGATAAATTAGTTATTTATAGTAATCTTAGAGGAATGATTAAGAACAGTTTGCTGCAATCTGCGCTTTGCCCGAAAATGCACTTGTCCATGAATATTTTGTAGCTGCATATTTATTTTACTAGCTTCTACTCCTGCACCAACGCGCAAACTTATACCATTTATTGCTACTTCTCCAACATTAATTGATGTTGAAGCTTGGTAGTTTTGTTTATTAATTTGCTGATTTATAATATTTAATTCAAAATTATTGACAATATTACTAGATTGTGATTTATGATTTTCAGTTTGTAGTGTCGGCTCTAAGATTAGAGTGGGTTGAGTTTGAGCAGATGCGATCGCGCATAACATTAAGTTAATACTCGCTGAAGCAAACAGTAAAAATTCTGGAGATTTAGGTTTCAAAAAATAGTAATTCATCGCTGGTTCCCTCCTGGTTGAGTAGAAGAAAAGGGAACAACGGGATTTATTTGAGGCGATGCCTGAACTTCACCTAATGCCTCTGAAACAATACGGTCAATATCACTCAATACACTGGTGATTTCCAGATTTATCCCGATATTGCGATAAGTAACGCCAGCTTGCACAGGCTGGGGTAAATTTACTCTTTCAGTTTGCCAACCTGTAGTTCTTTGAGGACTACCTAAAAACTCAATTTTAGAATTTGGCACTACTTTAAAACGTAGTTCTTGTGCAGTCACACTAGAAGTGATAGATACATCTGCTGTATCCGGTGATGAGGGTGTACCGTAGGTGGTTATAGCTGGTTTTTGTAATTGTGGTTGAGCTTGTGCAACAGCCGGTTGAATGCTTAAACTACCCAATCCCAGCACTACCAATCCTATTGCAACAATTTTTAGCATCAGCTATCACCCCTTTAAAATAAAAGAGTGTAGATTAATCTACACCCTTTTATCTTATGAATTACTCTTGCTCATCCGACACATTCAAGCGGAGGATTTGCCCCGTTACTGCCAAACTTTCTTCGTAAAGCATATCGCGACCCCAGCGACGCAATTGTTGACTTAACAACTGTTCAGGCTTTTGGTCAGTTAAGGGCGCTACCTGTAAAATCCGACAAGATTGTGCGCCACCACCCGCTTCCATCCGCATACAACCCCTGGTTTCTGAACAAAGCACAGTACAACAATCAGCTTCCTTATTGGTAGAGTCTAAACGTAAACCCACTAAATCACCAGCAATTTCTCCCCAATCTGCTGTGGGAATTCCTGCTAACTCAGCTTCTACTTGTCGTTGATCTGCTGTAACAAAATGAATGCGCTTAAGGTCATAATCGCCACGTTCTTCTGTATAAGAAACAGGATGCCATTGTAGGCGACTTGCCAACCAGCCTAAATACATCAACGCTTGATTGGGATTACCTTTTTCGTAATCAATTGTTACCCGATCAATTTCCTTAACTGCTGCCCGCCTTTCTGGTGGATCAAAAGCTTCAGCAGCCAATTCTTGCCAAGCAGCAATGCGCCGCCAGTTGAGATCCGCCACAGGAATGCCTTGTTCAAACAAACTGTGTACCCGCAGTAAATCAGCTTCGGGATTATTGAAAGAACTTGAGTCAACTATCACAGAAGTGGAGATAGTTGCCAGTCGCTTGAATAAGTCATTATTAATATCAGGTGTAGCTTTCCACCATAAAAACTTAGGTAGATCGCTAATCATTAACTCACTGACAACCCCGCCGTTGCGTTCTAGAGCTTCAGTTGTACCCTTAATAGTGACGTATTCACAGCAGACTAGGGTGTTATTGCTGTGTTTATTGATTGGGCAATAAGCAGAAACTTGTGCGGTTACGCCTTGATCCTCTCCAGTTGTGGGGAATAGGGCAATAATCCGACAAGGGTTGGAAGCTGCGATCGCATCTGCAACTACAAACCCTCGATCATCTGAAAACGCTAACCTTTTAGCTGCGTCTGCATCGTTATCTTCAGCCGCCGGACTGAGTTTAGCAAATTTATCCCGCAGTAGAGCAACAGTTTTATCATCTGGCTTACCTGTTATCGGTAGCCCGTAAGCTTTCTGAGCAGCCTTGATACTTGATGCCGTTAGCGGCCCATCGATCCCATCAATCGGGCCTCTATAAAACCCTAGTGCTGCCAAAAGCTGTTGGGTTTCTTCTGGTTCATAAACCACAAAACTAAACGTAGTTGCCCTCATCGCCGAGGGGGAGTCCCCATCGCCGTTATTGTTGTAGCTTTGCCAAATTTGCTGTAGTTCCGCCTCAAGTTCATTAATTGAGACATCTTTGGGCGATTGTAGCGGAACCATTGGAGGTGATTGTGTTGCCATAAGAGTTATAACTTGTGAATTTTGAGTGATTAGCAATTAGCGCTTAGCAATTAGTAATTAGTAATTTGCTGGATTTTGATGAGCAGAAATTTTTAGCTAATAGCTAATAGCTATTAGCTACAACCTGCGCCACCTACGACCATCTCTGTTAATCAGTAATTCTGCTTCTTCGGGTTCCCAGGTTCCTGCTTCATAAGTAGGAATTGATGATGGATCTGTTGGCGCTTCCCAAGCAGAGAGCGCAGGTGTTACAACTCGCCATGCTTCTTCTACTTCATCAGAACGAGTGAACAAAGTTTGGTCGCCCAGCATACAATCTATTAACAGGCGATCGTAAGCATCAGAGGTTGTCACTCCAAAAGAAGAACCGTAACTAAAGTCCATATCTACTGAACGAGAACGCAGATCTGGCCCAGGCATTTTTGCTTCAAACCTAAGAGAAATTCCCTCATTAGGGTGAATTCGCATCACTAAGACATTAGGGTTTGCCTGTTGAGCAGCAGATTGAAAAATTAATAAGGGAACTTCACGAAACTGAATGGCAATTTCTGATACTTTCTTGGGCAACCGCTTACCAGTTCTGAGGTAAAAAGGCACTCCCTGCCAACGCCAGTTGTCAATCAGCAACTTCATAGCTACATAAGTTGGGGTTGTGGAGTTGGGGTTTACCCCTGGTTCTTCTCTATAACCAGGAACTCGCTGACCTTTCATCCATCCGGCTGTATACTGACCCCGCACGGCTGAAACATCTAAGTTATGCACATCAGCTAAGTGGGTGGCTTGCAGAACTTTCAGCTTTTCTGTACGCATACTATCAGCGTCTAAGGAGTTGGGAGGTTCCATCGCTGTTAGACAGAAAATCTGCATCAGGTGGTTTTGCAGCATATCTCGCAAAGCACCTGAACTTTCGTAGTAACCTGCCCTGTCTTCAACACCGACAGTTTCTGCCACTGTTATTTGAACATGGTCTACAAATTGGCGATTCCACAAAGGTTCAAAAATTGCATTGGCAAATCGGAAAACCAGCAAATTCTGAACTGTTTCTTTACCTAGATAGTGGTCTATTCGATAAACTTGTTGCTCTTTGCAGACTTTTTGCACTACTTGGTTGAGAGCTTTAGCGGAGCTAAGATCTCGCCCAAATGGTTTTTCAATTACTAGACGGGTTTTGAGCGGCTCGTCTAGCATTCCCGCCGTACCTAGCTGGCGGATGGCTTCGGGAAAAAATTTCGGAGCAACTGAGAGATAAAATACACGGTTTCCCTGAGTTCCGCGTTGTCCGTCTAGTTCTTTGAGAAATTCTTTGAGTCGCTGGTAGCTTTCTGGTTTGTCGATATCACCAGGACAGTAGAACAAACCTTGCGCGAAGTCCTGCCACTTTTCTTCTGAGTCAATTCCGCCACCAAATTCCTCTACGCCTTCGCGCATCTGTTCGCGGAAATAGTCGTGGCTCCACTCACGCCGCGCCACACCTACAACAGTAATTTCTGGCGGTAGTCGGCGATCGCGTTTCATCTGATAAATTGCTGGCACTAACTTGCGTTGAGTTAAGTCTCCAGATGCGCCAAAGATTACCAAAATCTGCGGTTCTGGTACTCTGGTCTGTCGCAAACCCACGCGCAGGGGATTTTCTAGTAGTGTGACCATATTTTAAAATCCTAATTTCAATGGGGAGTTCCAGAAGCTGGGGAGGCTAGGGAGGCTGGGGGAGAAATTTAGATTAATTAACCGCAGATGCACGCAGATAAACGCAGATGAAAGACAAGATTTACCCTTATGGGTGCAAGAGGTTAAATATATTCCTCCTCTCTCTTCTCCCCTCTCTCCTCCCTCCTCTCTCTACACAGTTGCTAGTTTCTTGACTTTCTCTTCTAGAGAACTCATCAAAGATTGGAATGGTTGAACAAATTTATCAATTCCTTCAGATAGAAGTTCGTCCATGACTTCATCTAAATTGATATTGATGTCGGGATCTTTGAGGCTTTCTATCAGATTATGGGCTTCTTCAATGCCTGTTTCAATCCGACTAGCAGGATCGCAATGATCGGCACAAGCTTCAATAGTTGCTGGTGGCAGGGTATTAACTGTATCTTGTCCAACTAGCTCATCGACATACATCACGTCGCTGTATTCAGGATTTTTAGTGCTAGTACTTGCCCACAGTAGGCGTTGAACTCTGGCTCCTTTAGCTGCTAGAGCTTGCCAGCGATCGCTTTGGATAATTTCTTTATACTTTTGGTAAGCAATCTTAGCGTTGGCGATCGCTATTTTACCTTTGACAGCCCGAAGCACAGCTTCTTTTTCTATTCTGTCAACTCCTTGACTCAACTTGGCATCAATTTTTGCGTCGATATTATTATCAATCCGACTCAAAAAGAAACTTGCTACTGAAGCAATGTTGCTAATATCTTCACCTTTAGCTGCTCGTGCTTCTAAACCTCGAATATAAGCCCATGCAGTTTCTACATAACTGTTGACCGAGAATAGCAAAGTAATGTTAACGCTAATTCCTTCACTAATAACTTGTTCCACTGCTGGCAAGCCTTTAGACGTGCCAGGAATTTTAATCATTACATTTTCGCGACCGATTTCCCGATAATAACGGCGGGCTTCCTCAATAGTTTTCTCTGTATCATGAGCGATCGTTGGTGGTACTTCGATGCTGATATAACCGTCTAGTCCTTTCGATTCTTCATAGATTGCTCGGAATGTATCACAAGCGTTACGGATGTCTTCAAAAACCAATGATTCATAAATTTCTTGCACTGATTTTTTGGCATTAATTCCAGCTTCGATATCCGCATCATAAGTAGCATTACCTACAATTGCCTTCTCAAAAATGCTGGGATTTGAAGTAATCCCACGTAAACCACGACTTTCAATCAGATTTTTGAGTTCACCAGATTTAATTAAATCACGGGTCAAATTATCCATCCAGATACTTTGACCGTATTGTTCTTCAATTGTAAAGATGGGATTCTTTTGTGTTGCAGTCATTTGTTGACTCCTAAAAAATTATGAATTTGGCTATTGACATTGAAAGTTAAACTTTTAGTTTGTACAGGCATGAGCAATTGTGGGGATTTAAATAGTAATCTTGCGATCCCAATCTTTTCTGCTTCAAGAATTTATGCTCACAGTTTCGCCTGATGAATGAGCCTGTTTCTGTATAAAAGACTCCACCAATGCTACGTCTTCTTTGCTGCCAATAATCAAAGGTGTCCGTGCATGGATTTTTTCAGGCACTACATCTAAAATATCCTGGGTTCCGGTACTCGCTCTACCACCTGCTTGCTCCATCAAAAACGCTAGAGGGGCAGATTCATAGAGTAGTCGCAGTTTACCTTCAGGCTTTTTAACCGTACCAGGATATAGGAAAACGCCTCCTTGAGTAAAAATTCGATGGATGTCTCCAACTAACGCCCCACCATATCGTGCAGTGTATCCCTCTTGGCGATGGACGTAGCGGATATATTCTCGGAGTGATTCATCCCATTGCCAGAAATTACCTTCGTTAACACTATAAATGGAACCGTGTTCTGGCACACGAATATTTTCATTAGACAGGATAAATTCACCTAAACTGGGGTCAAGAGTGAAAGCGTGGACACCAGTACCGATGGAATACACTAGCATTGTGCTAGGGCCATAAAGAACATACCCAGCCGCTAACTGTTTATGCCCATCTTGCAATAAATCACTGGCTTCTCCATTAAGATCGTCACCTTCTTGCTGGCGAATCGAAAAGATAGAACCAACATTCAAATTAATATCAACGTTGGAAGAACCATCAATCGGGTCATAAAGCAGGGTATAACGTCCAATCGGGCAGTTTTCGGGAATGTAATAAGGTTTATCCATTTCCTCTGAAGCGAGGCGACAGACTAACCCACTTTGCTTAAATACTGAGATAAATACGTCATTGGCATAAATATCCATCTTTTTGACGGATTCTCCTTGGACGTTTACTTCACCAGTAAAGCCTAAAACACCTTCCATTAAACCAGCACGGCTGAGGCGACGCGCTATTAGCTTCGCTGCTAGACCTATACGATTCATGATCGCGCTGAGGTCTTGTGCCTCTGCTGAGAAGCTGTGAAGTTGTTGCAGGACGTGACGAGATAGGGTCGTGCAGTCCCGATCTAGTGCTTGTTCCTGCACCAAAGGTTGAGCCACGTCTACCATGTTTTCGTCCTCCGTATCGCTTTTGGCGCTTGCCGTTTTTAGGGCAACTACAAGGGAAGTACCACCTAGACACGAGCAATACGCCTGGTCGTCACTTTCTATCTTAGGTAGGTATTTCTAATTAGGTGTCTAACCTTTAGAAGAACTAAAGAAATAAAAATCTTTACACTTACTTTCTTGTGCAAGGGTAAACAACTAAGGTCAAATACAGATTCAGGGGTTAAGTAACACTAAAAATAGAGAAATTTGAGACATGGGAGTAGACAAACGCATTGGTATTCTAACGAGTGGTGGTGATTGTGCTGGGCTTAATCCTGTAATTCGTGCTGTTGTGCATCGCGCGATTGGTACTTATGGCTGGGAAGTTTTAGGTATATGTCGCTCTACTTTGGGATTAATGACTAATCCACCTGACGTAACCAAGTTGGAGATTGATAGGGTAGATTCTTTACTGACTATGGGCGGAACGGTGTTGGGAACAACAAATAAAGGTGATCCCTTTGCTTTTCCGATGTCTGATGGTAGTTTGTGCGATCGCTCTGATGAAATTATCGACAATTACCATAAGTTAGGTTTAGATGCCTTAATTGGTATTGGCGGCGATGGTAGTTTGGCAATTCTGCGAAAACTTGCCCAGCAAGGCGGGATCAATTTAGTCGGAATTCCTAAAACTATTGATAATGATGTTGGTAGTACGGAGATATCTATCGGATTTGATACCGCCGTTAATATTGCTACTGAAGCTTTGGATCGCTTACACTTCACTGCTGCTAGTCATAGCAGGGTAATGATCCTAGAAGTGATGGGGCGCGATGCTGGACATATCGCCTTGAATGCGGGGATCGCTGGTGGTGCAGATGTTATTCTAATTCCTGAAATTCCTTACACACTAGAAAAAGTTTGTCGCAAAATCCGAGAACGTCAAGCACAAGGAAAAAACTTCTCGATTGTGATTGTCTCAGAAGCGGTTTGCACAGAAGCAGGCGATCTGATCAAGAAAATGGATCGTTTTGGGGAGTGTCGTTTAGGTGGAATTGGTCAATATTTAGCTGAAGAAATAGCTGATGCAAGTGGTGCAGAAACTAGAGTTACGGTTTTAGGGCATATACAGCGAGGCGGTATTCCTTCACCACTTGATAGGTTAATTGCAGCAGCTTTTGGTGTTGAGGCAGTTGATTTGATTGCTGCTGGTAAGTATGACCACGTTGTTACCTGGCAAAATCGTCAAGTTGGGTGTGTCCCGATTACTGAAGCGATCGGTCAATACCGCGCCGTCGATCCTCATGATACTTTAGTCAAAACTGCTAGAGGTCTAGGTATTTGCCTGGGAGATTGAAAAGCAGGGGGCGGGGCGCAGGGGAAATATTTGATGTAGAGACGCACCATGATACGGTACGTCTTTACATCGTGCTAAAACATGACAAACGAGTAGTGGCATAAAAGTATGCTGCTACTCGTCGTCTTAGTGATTTAATTTCCGAGATACTGTTTAGTTTTATAAACAGCTTTTTTGAACCTGTCTTGCCAAAAGAAAAGTTGTATTGACGGATGTTAATTAAACCTACATTGGTTTAATAATCTCTTGCCCGTCTTACCCCACCTCCAGTACGGTCATCTTCTCGTGGTCTAGCTTTATTTACTTTTAGCTGACGACCCATCCATTCAGCGCCATCTAATTCGGCGATCGCCGCGTCTTCTTTGGCATCATCTGCCATTTCTACAAATGCAAATCCGCGCATCCTTCCTGTTTCGCGGTCTGTTGGCAATACAACTCTTTTAACTTTGCCGTAATCTTCAAAGACTGATTGTAAATCTTCTTCAGTGGCTTGGTAAGACAGGTTTCCAACGTAAATGGTCATGTCGATCAATCAAGTTAACTATGAACTCAAGTTCAGAACTATATAAAACTTAGACGTGGCATTTTTAAGTATTGCTTTGTCTAGCTTAACTAATGGCGAATTTATAATGACAGGGAACTACAAATGACTTTCCAGCCTTCAAAATTAACCAGTCGTAGCACTGAACTTTTACTTATTGCCTATCATAGCCTAATCATTTAACTTGGCATGGTGATCTAAACTACACCATTGATAAAATAATTGCTCTGCTGAGAAATCAACAGAGCAATCTTAATACTGAGTAGAAACCTCTGCGCGTCTCTACTTTAGTCAATAGAAATAGACTGTGGCCCACTGCTTTTACCATTTTCGCTACCAATGGTAGAAGAAGTAGAGCTAGTAACACCTGTCTGTTGATTCAGCCAGCTATTGACTGGCTCATCAGCTAAGTTGAGCCGAAACATTCCAGAGAAGAACCCACCGAAGAAAGCACTCGGTTGTTGGGAAAGTTCTTTAAATATTGGTGTTAGTTCATCTAGAAACATGAAAAGTCTCCTGAGACTGTCGCTTTATTCGTTTAATTCCTTTGGATTCTAGCGTTTCTTGCAATAGGGGTGTTGAGCTTGGGCAATCTTAATTTGAATTTTAAGATTGCCCGATGAAGTTATTAAGGTTTTTGGTCAGAGAATAAGCACTTATCTGAGTCGCACCCTGCTGGCCCTGATTCTGTCATCTCTCCTAAGTCATATTGGCTCAAAGCAGCATGGAAATCATCGGTTTTGCGCCGTACTACTACTTCCTGCATCAACTGGTTATATGTTGCCTTGGATATTGGCTCAAATGGCAAGCGTGGGAAGGTTTGCAAGTCGTCAAAGCGAGCAAGAAGGGCGGCTGAGATATAGCCTTCGTCATCGCGGATGGCTTCGTAGATGCGAGTGCCTAAAGTTTCGATTTCGTGTTCGCGTAGCTCAATGGTGGCTGAGGTATTGTGTCGCACATAGAATTTTTGCACTTGCATATAAAAATCTAGTTGCGCTTCGGCACTAAATTTACTGATGTCAATTTCATCAGCGCCAGGTAAATCTGCCCACAGTACAGCTACAGGTATTTCTACTAACCATTCTGAACAACGGGGATCAAAAGGATCGTTGAGCAGATTACCCTTTTCGTCTTTATCAGATTGAGACGGAATGACGTTGTATCCGTAATCAATACAGGCAAGGGCTACTGGATCATTTTTCCTGAAGGTAATCCGCCTTAGAAAACGTTGTGCCTTGGGCGGATGCCATCCTGGTGATGCACCTGTGAGGAGAGATTTTGTTCCAGAAGGTTGCACTGTTGTACAACGGTTAGGGCGTTTAATGCCGTGGCGATCGCAATAATCCCACACTGTTTGATGGACAGTTTCACGCCAACGAGTTAAATACTCTTCTTCTTGGCGCTTAAATTCTTTTCCTTGTGCAGTTTGGGGTCTTCCTTCTGTCCACCAATGCAACCAATCTACACCAAAAGCTTGCACAAAGAAATCAAATAATCCTGTGAAAGATACCCCAACAATTGGGTCTAATTCTCGTGATTTTTGGTAGCGTTCTTCCTGAAATTTATGGTTGAGTAAAACTGCTACAGATAAGGCACTAGCAGAGAAAGCTTCTTCTTGTTCTTTGTAGTTGTCTGGGTCAATTTGATTTAGGTGAATCTCAGAAAGGTTGCAGTGGAAGTTTGCACCAATAATTTCCATTTTTGTTATCCTAAAGGCTTTTTATCCTTTAGTTCTGCTCCTTTGATTCGGCACACTTACAACCACAAGAAATCATTCTTTTTTTGTAAAATGTGTATTTCCCTTGCTAAAAAATTCATTGAAAAGTTGAATTTAAGATCATAGCGAGTAAGGAAAACAAACAGATCGGCGTACTTTTTCTACTTAAAGTAGTTGGAGACTCTTGGGAACGTTTTATTCTCGGTTTGCGAGTTTCAGTTCCTACGCTCTACGGTGGTAAAAGCTTTTTAATTCCTTTACTTACCTCGGAATTAGCATCTCAGCTTTCTCCGATTTTCTCCAATTTTTAACGTGAGGCAAAATTACTTACCACACGGATTTAAACCTAGACGACTTAAGCGATGTTCTATTTCATCTAAATTTAAATTTGGGTATCGCTGTTTTAACCAATCTTGAGCTTTGCCTTCATCATATGCTTTGATAAAATCAATTTTTAGCTCAGTTGTATTGATTAAATCACAATTAGCTCTCGCTAAAGCCTCTCCTGCCCATTGAATTGCGCCTTCCCCTGAGTAATACTGTTTTCTAACAGCATCTATACACTCTTGTTCAGTAGGTTTGTGATGAAAAACCCTTGTATGGTTCGCCATCCGAAGGGAATCTCTTTCAGGATCAATGCGCCAATTTCCCTCAGTATCTTGTTGCCATAAATTTTCTTTAGCACCTGCAAATGCTTGATCGTCACTAGCCCCTTGGCGCATTCCAGCACTGTTAGAAACTAGAATGCCTTCACAAACAAATTCGTGAATTGTTGCAACTTCAATGTCATAGGTATGAGCAGTTCTCACATCCATTGCTACTGATCTAACTTTAACTGGAATTAAATCAGTAGTTTCAGGAATAAATTTTTTCAGGGTTGGGACAATCATCTGAGTTTGATTGTTGTTCCAACCATACTGATAGGTATTTACCAAAGGTCTGACCATTTCCTTTGGAAAACCATGATTTTTGAATGTTTGAGGACGTTCTCTTTTTTTGTCAGCAAACTGTATTGAGTAGCTGTGCATGATTGTTGACACAGCATCAAAAGCATGATCGCCAACCGTTACAAGTTCGCCTTCCCATTTATCTGTTCTTTTGCGAATAAAAGAACATAAACGAGTTGTAATTCCTAAAGATGCGTACAAAGATTGAATCTGACGCAAGAAGTCAGGATAAGATGACGCAACTAAAACTCCTTGTGAATGACACCCATCAGCATCAGCTAAACCAGCTAGGTAAGCTTTACGAATGTCTTGTGTTGCTAAGAGGATACAGTCAGGAATTGAAATTGTGGTGAAGGTTTTTTTGAATTGTGCTAAATAACGATTCAATGCTGCTGAGTTGAATTGCAGTTCAAAAGCTTTTGTCTTACATTGTTCTGGTGTTCTGAGGGTATAGGTTGTAAGATCAAATTCTTTGGCAACAGCAACCAGTCGCTCAATAATTTCAGGGCTATCTTGGGCAATGCGAAATCTCACGCGCCAACCATCAGCAGCCACAGAACCATCACCATGTAAATAGCCTAAGAAATAAGCAACTTCTGAAGTTAAAGCAGGGACAGTTATCGGTTTAGCGTTTGGGGCAATTTGAGATTTAAATTCTGGTAGTTCGGTTGGTGTGCCTGGGATTGATTGAGGAACAAAAATTAAGCGATCGCCCGCTTTTAAATCTTTGGCTTTCACCATTTTGTAGTTGCCGTAGATATCTATTAATACAGCAACTTTATGGTCGGGAGTACATTCAAAAGTATTATCCTCTGTTTGAATGCGGCATAAGGATTGAACGCCTTGATCGAAGAAATTGGTAACAGGATAAAAACCTTTGCTAGTTAGAACGCGATCGCCAATCCGAATCTTTTCAATTGGAACTAATCCTGATTCTGTATGCACTAATGCGCCCGCAGGTAAGCATCTGCGAATATTTCCGGCGACGATGGTGACAGCAGCTTCATCTATTAATAAACAGCATTCAACGGAATTTAATTGCCGTCCTACAGCTTTATTTAAAATAGATGCACAACGTTCATAAAGTCCTGATAATTTAACAGGATTGGCAACTCCACCAAAACCTTTTAATTTTTCTCCAGCAGGACGAACATCGCTGAGATCAATAAAGACTTTTATTTCTCCTGCAAACCGCTTATCACTCGATAGTTCTAGTAAAGCTTGATAAGACTGCACCCAACCTTGGCGAGAGTCTCCTACGTGGATGGTGACGCGATCGCTCTCTACTTTAACTTCTGTTTGCTCACGGCGATCAGAAGCCGCAGTAGTGCCAAGTTCACCTTGGTTAGTTACAATCAGACGGTTATGAATCGCTGGCAGTTGGTTGATATATCTTGGTTCAAGGACAGCACCCGTGCCACATCCCATCATCGCAAGATCCATCATTAAACCAAAAGCCCGCCAATCTAGTACATTAGTACTGGTACAGTTATAAGCACCAGAAAAATTTTCTGGTTGTTCGCTCCATTCTGTACCACCAACCCACAACCAACGACCAGAGGGGAGAGCTTTGATTTGGCGCTGCATCTTCAGTATGACTGCTGCTTCTGCCTCTGTCAGCTTCCCTAACTTAATTAATCCACTTAAAGTGCGATCGCACACCTGCTCCCAAGTCTCACGACCTGCTGCTGTACGACGGCTATATGTTCTAAAAAATACAGGGTTAGCAGCAGGTGCAGTTTCAGGGAACTGGGATGTCTGGCGTACCCGCTCAAGCTCTCGAACCATAGGTCAAGTAGTAATCTTTTTTGGACAGATCACGACTATACGCTATTTAGATATAGTGGTAAATATTGAAAATTTTGGGCAGTTGCGCTATATATAGTTGGCGATCGCAGATTATATGTAAAAGATCACAAAGATCTATGGGTTGGGTTGGGCTTAACCCAACCTACATTGGACTAATTTAATCCGCCCAAGTATCGCGCCATTTAACAGTACCTTGAGATGCCAGTATCCAGCGACGAGAAACCAGGTTTTCTCTTAAAGCTGGTTGATTTTCTCGCAACAGAGCATATTTATATGCGATCGCCCCTCCAGCACTTTCATTAAATGGAATTTCACCAAACCACGTATTGGCATTAATATATTCCAGCGCGTAAGCTTTACTAATATCCCAATTACCTAACTCAGGACAGTCCCCTGTTACCACAACCGTCTCACCCGGCTGAGTTTCCAAGCCATTTAACTGTACTCGCACAATAGTTTTTCCTATTACCCGTTCTCCTATATAACTGAGAACAATCATTTCTTTAGCTCCCAGTTGTAACCCTAAAAGCTTGCCTTCCTTTACTTCAAACTGACGCTTGGTGAGCATACAAATATATTCTCCATCCTCTAATTCGGTATAGTGAACATCAATTGTTGTAGGATTACCTTTATTAATTGCTACAAAACAACGAGAGTCACGATAACGCCGTAGATAGCAGTAAATATCAGAAGTAATATATTTTTGTACCTGACTACCTAAAGATACTGCTGGGTTTATTCTTCTTAACTTAGAAAATAATTGTAGTTCTTGATAAAGTTTAGTATCTGTATCCCACTTTTCCATCATCGGACGGTTGTAAGGATCGTTTCCGCCATTCCTATCATCATGGAGATACTGTTCAGTTCCATAATAAATACACGGAATACCACGAGTTGTCATCAGTAAATTTATAGCCAACCGCAATATATCCCAATCTGAATTCAAACTGAGAAAACGCGGCATATCGTGATTATCAATAAATGTAATTAGTTCTGTGGCTGTGTCATATAGATAATCTAAATCAAGAATATTTTGAATTAAATGAAATCCCCCTGCACTATTTTGAGCTAAAGCTGCTCTAATAGCATCACATAAACCAAAATCTAGAATTGTCATTCCAGCTTTATTGGCAAATTTTACAGAAAAACTATCTTGAGGTTTGCTAAAACCCCATTCCCCAAACACAAATAATGAAGGTTTATGAGTTTGTAAATCTGCATTAAACTCTTGCCAAAACCAAATTGGCATATGTTTAACAGTATCAACCCTTAAAGCATCAACTCCTCGGTCTAACCATTGTTTAATAGCTGTTTTAATATAATTTCTAAAATCAGGATTATCTTCATTAAAATCAGCTAATCCTGACATTTCAAAGTTTTCTACTTGCCATTGATTTTCCCAATCTGTTACCTCACCATAATGGTGATACCAATTGTTGGTATCATTATAAAAGTCAGCAATTAATACTCCATCATCATAAAGTTCTCCCTTACGACCATTAATATCAGGGCTACTGTGGTTACAGACAATATCTAGAATCAACTTCATACCGCGCTTGTGTATTTCAGCAATTAATCTGTCAAATACATTGCATTCAAACAAAGAAGTTGATTCATTTTTAGCGACAAATCTGGGGTTGATTCGTTTAAAATCTTTTGTCCAGTAGCCGTGCATCGCTGCACTTTCAAACTGTAAATCTTCTACTTGTTCAAACAAGGGAGAAACCCAAATTGCTGTAACTCCCATGCTTTTTAGATAGTCAAGTTTGTCAATAATTCCTTGCAAATCTCCGCCCCAGTATTTACCCCACTTTTGCCTAGTTGGATCGTAGAGTTCTGGCTTAGAGCCTTCATTGTTACTAGGATCACCATCATTGAAGCGGTCTACAACAATAAAGTAAATTGTTTCTTGACGAAACTCGATCGCTCTTGTAAATAAAAACTCAAACTCTGCATCGTGTTCAGATTTGATTTCTTCGGTATGAAATCCAGCCGCAGCTTTAGCTGCTGCATTGTCTAGGGTAAGGGTTGGTTTCTGGGATTCGGTCATATCAGGTAAATTAATTGATAATCTCAACAATTTTGTCTAGCTGATTAAATAATCCATGACCAAATAAATAAATGCAACTTGATTTAATGTTGCTTAACCTTGCTGTGTTTCAATCAGCAAAGCTGACTTAACTATTTCGTACATTGCTTCAATTTGGAGCATTATTTTTTGCGCCTCTACCGTAGTACCAGAACGCCCCATTGATTCCAACTCTTGACAAAGTTTAGACAGCTTAATAGCTCCTAAATTAGCACTTGCTGACCTCAAGGAATGTGATGTAAGTACCAATGCTGCTAGATCTTTTTTGGCAATAGCAGCATTGATTTCACTTAATAATTGTGGAGCCTCCTCTAGATAAGTATCAATGATTTTCGCCAGTACTTCCTTAGCTCCAGTGCCAAGCATTTGTTGTAAAGATTGCCAAATTTTGGCATCAATTGGATTTGGGCTACTCTCTTGCAACAATGGGGTTGGAGATGTTAGTTGGGATGCTGGCTGATCCTCTATAACACTCTTTTGCGGCTCATTAGTCAAAAATACATTGTTTGGCTGACACTTGCTCAAAGCCTGAATTAGCTCTTCTATACGAATCGGCTTGCTAATATAATCATTCATGCCAGCAGCAAGACATTCTTCTTTGTCTCCTTGCATAGCATTAGCTGTCATGGCAATAATCCAAGGACGCGATTCACTATCCCATTTTGAGCAAATCTGCTGTGTAGCTGATAATCCATCCATTTCTGGCATTTGCACATCCATTAGCACCACATCATAAGGGCGACTGTGCAAAGCTTCTAAAACTTCTAACCCATTGCTAACTATATCGGCTCGATATCCAATTGCTTGTAGTAAGTGTAAAGCTACATCCTGATTCACGCGATTATCTTCTGCTACTAGAATCCGCAAAGGTAACTTTTTAGCAAAGTTTTGATCGATTTTAGGTGGTGTAAAGTTTACTGTTTGTAACTGATATTGTTTGCTAATCTCGGTTGCGCCTTGGGGAGAATTAGAACTTTTTGCAGCAATGATAGTGAAATAAAATATGCAGCCCTGGGATTTAGATCTGGAAAATTGCTCTTCATTGCTAACAACTTCTCTACTATGTATCGATTCCCCAGATAAAATCGCCTTTTGCCAATTTTTAGGAGGATTTCCAGCAATTACTCCGCCACTTTCCAACCACATCTGACCGCCCATTAATTCACTTAAACGCTTACTAATAGCTAGTCCTAGTCCAGTTCCTCCATATTGACGGCTAGTAGATGAATCTACTTGCATAAAAGATTGGAATAAACGTTCCATTCGGTTTTCTGGAATGCCTATGCCTGTGTCTTTAACAGCAAATTGAATTTTGTATAGCCCAGAATCGGATTTAGGCGTGTAAGATTTCGATTGGCTGAGTATTTCTTGTTCTTCTGCTACTAATTTTTGCGCTGTGACTGAAACAATTACTTCTCCTTTGTCTGTAAACTTGACAGCATTACTGAGCAAGTTTACTAATATTTGTCGCAGTCTTGTAGAGTCTCCATTGATTGTGGTAGGAGTTTGAGGGTCTACCAAGTAAGCTATTTTTAATCCTTTATTCAGCGCATTTGATGCCAGTAAATCTAAAGAGCTTTTAATAACTTGCTGGATATCAAAAGGCTGGAGTTCTAATTCAAGTTTGCCAGATTCTATTTTAGAAAAGTCGAGAATGTCGTTAATTAGGGTGAGTAATAATTCCCCACTATTACGAATAATTTCAGCAAATTTGCGCTGTTCTGCTGTGAGATTAGTATCTAATAGCAACCCAGTCATGCCAATAACCGCATTCATCGGAGTGCGAATTTCATGGCTCATGGTTGCTAAAAATTCACTTTTGGCACGGGTAGCAGCTAATGCTTGATCCCGCGCTAAAGCTATTTCATTAGTTGCTTGTTTGATTAAAGTAATATCTTGCGAAGCAACTACAGCACCAAGCTTTTTACCTTGGGGGTCAATAATTGCTTGTCCACTAACGAGTAAAGTACTTACTTCTCCCTGTCCTGAAATAAGAATCATTTCTTCATTGCGAACATTATTACCTTGTAATGCTCGAAATAAAGGTAGATTTTCAGTTTTCATGAGAGTTTTACCGTCAGGCAAATACAATTTGTAGTATTTTGACCATTCGTTAGGCGGAATGGCTTTTTGATCTAAACCATGAAATTGTCTGGCAGCAGGATTAAAGAGAGTTAAAATTCCATCAGCATCACAAGCAACAATTCCAGCTTGTACATTATTAAGAACTGCTTTTAAAAATTCTTGTTCTTGTACAAGCGCTTGTTGTGTATAAGCTTCTCGCAAGGCTACAGTTAAGTAGTCAGCTACCTGTGTTAAAGTGGCAATTTCATGTTGATTCCATTGATGAGGAGTAACAGAGTCAAAGCGGAGCAAACCTACTAATTTTTCTGAATGTTTTAAAGGAATATCTAGTAAAGCTTGTGTGCCAGTTACTTTAATAACATCAGTTAACGGCGCTAAACTAATTTCAGTATCGAGATTGTCAACAATTACAGGTTGACCTTGACGTAAGGTAAATAAATAAGCAGGAGTAGTTTTTAAATCGGCTATAGCATTAGTTGACAGTGGCATTTCTGCTGGTGCGTAGGCGTAGCCCGTCGTAGACATCGCATATACTACACTCAAAATTCCATCGTCATTAATAGTGAAGTAAGCTACCCGAAAATCGGGAAAATTTTCGCTTAATCGTTGTACAGTTTTTTCAATTACTTGCTCAACTGCTAACCCAGAATTAAGCTCACGAGATAATGTATTAAGTAATTTAAGGCGAAGATTTTTTTTATTTAATTCTTGCGTTCTATCCGCTACTTTTTGCTCTAGAGAAGCATATAATAAAGCATTTTGTAAAGAAATAGCTGCTTGAGAAGACAGAAGTTTTAATAATTCCAACCTTTCAGGAGTAAATGCACCACTTACCAGATTGTTTTCCAGATAAAGAATGCCAAGAAGTTGACCTTGGTTAAGAATAGGAGTACATAATACAGATTTGATTTGATTACCAACAATATAAGGATCTGCCAAAAATCTTTCTGTTTGACAAGCATAACTTAAAACTAAATCTTCCCTTGTTCGCTCGACATAATTAATTATTGTTTGTGGTAAAAATTGGCTGGTTTTTACTGGAACTGATGGCTGCAAAACTACTAATTCAGAGTCTACAGACGCTTGGGCTTGAACTATAAGTTTGCCATCTATTGCTAAAATTAAGCTTCCTGTTTGTGCGCCGCCATTTTCAATAACTAACTGCATCAATTTTTCTAATAACTTATCCAGCCTAATTTCTCCAGAAATAGCTTGTGATGCTTTAACTACAGTGGCTAAATCTATTACTGAAGCTGCGTTACTGCTAGTTGTAGTTAGATTGCGATTATTTTCTGGATATACTACTGCGATCGCATTAATTAGTTGCGGATATGTTGACTCTAAATCTTTTATTTTGGCTGTCGCTCCCCAGCGCATATAGTTATTATAAGCTTCGCTCATATAATCTCTAGCAATTCTATTTCTACCTATAGATAGATAAAATTCTGCTGCTCGTTCATTCGCTAGTGCTTCTTCTTGGGTATATCCCTGCTCTCTAGCGTTGGAAATTGCGCGGTCGTAATATTCCATTGCTTTGAAAGCTTCCCCATTTACTCGATTAATTTCCGCTTCTACTAATTCATACTTATGCTGATAATTTGCTGGAGCATGATCCGCCCATTCTTTTAACCTTTGCTGGCTCTCTACTACCTTAGCCATGTAGCGTTTTTGTTCATTTTTTGTAACATTCAAATATTCTGCAAGTAAGGCGAGAGCATAGTAGAAATTATATTCACCCCATACCATCATCGCTCGTACATAAAGGGTGTATTCTTCTGCTTTCATAGCATTGCTTATAGCTTGCTGGTAATCATTAAACAAGTAAGCAAGCATTAATTTATTGAAATAAATATAAAAAACAGCAATAAAACTATTATCTGCTAAAAGTTTGGGTAAAGATTCTATTTCATTAAAGTGTTTACCAATTAAATTATATTTATTGTTTGATATATTTAAAAGATTTAAAACTGTTTGTCCACAAATTTTAGTGTAATTAAATTGGTATTCTTGTTTAAGATTAGCGATTATATTTAAATACTTTTCCTGCTTACTAGCTAGAGATTTTAAATTATGACCTATAAAAAAATGATGTTCGCAGTAAAACAAGGCAGCATGACAAGCTTGCTCAATATCACCAGTATCTAAACCGCTTTGCAAAGACTCATGTAAAATTTTTAAAGTTTCTCTAGTATGTTGTTTCCAATGTAGAATGTTTGCCCCCAGCATATTATATATTTTAGACTTTAATTCTTTGGCATCAAACTTATCTAACAGTTGTAAAGATATTTGAAAAAAATGATGCCCAGTATCTATATCTGCTAATGGGCCACAAAGAATTACACCATAGATGCCATAAGCATAAATAGCTTCTTTAGAATTACCATAATCTTTAACAAGTTGCAGCATTGTAAATACAAATGGTAAACCTAACGGACTATTAGAAATAAAAGCAATTGGACAGAGCAACATTAAAATATTCATAGCTGCTAATTTATAAGGATCATCCATGTTAGGTACATCAAGCAAATCCTCATTAATTAAATTTTGTGGTGCTGTTTTTACCAAGCTTACACCCAACATTTTTAAAACTTGCGTACCTGTATCTAAGACTTTGGCGCAATCATTTTGGGCAATATAAAATTTAATTTTTAAAGCGTATATTTTTGCTCTATCTAAAACAGTTTTAGCGTGTTCTAAAGCAATATCAGAAAGTTGGGTAGCTTGTTCAATATTCGTGTTAATATATTCTGTTTCTATTCTTTCTAAATATAAATCTAGGGTTAGCTGATATTGATAATCCCAAGTATTAGGCGTTAACAATTCTAAACCTGCTCTTAAGTAGCTGACTGCTGGTTTATATGCTGTTGCTGCTTTCGCTTTTTGACCAGCTAAAAGATTTAGCCTTGCTAATTGATCTTTTTCTGGCTGGTGAGTAATTAAATCGCTACCAACATTCAGGTGATTAACAATATCAAATATTTGCTCTTTTATGTATTGAGGTCGGCTATTCTTTAATAGTAGTTGACCTATTTTTAAATGAATGGCTTGTTTACGGTGTTCTGGGATTAAAGAATATGCAGCTTGTTGTACGCGATCGTGCAAAAACTTATATTCAATAACTAGGTTGTCGTGATGCCAGCTAAGATTACTTGCTACTACTGATAATTCAGTAGTAGCAAGTAAAGGAATTTTGTAAGCATTACTGAGGGGTAAAATTAAACCAGCTTGGAGTGCTTCCCAAAGTTGATTGGCAGTAGTAACTAAAGATTTATCATTAATTATTGAAAGAATTTCCAAAGAAAATTTATTGCCTATGCAAGCTGCCAACTTTAAAATATCCTGTGTATTCTGATCTAGTTTATTGAGTTTACCTACCATTAATTGAACAACATTATCTGTTATACCCAAATCATTAATTAATTCAACGTCCCATTGCCAACCACAAAAATTTTTATTGTAAAATAATATTTTTTCTTGATAAATGCTTTTGAGCAACTGCGTTAAGAAAAATGGGTTCCCGTGAGTTTTGTTACAAACTAGGTTTGCTAAATTTTCTGAATCTTCTAAATTACATTTCAACGTATCAGCAATTAATTGGTTAATTTGACTAAAATTTAAAGGAGATAGACTAAGAGTGCTAATAAGGGTATTACTTTTTTTTATTTCATTAATAGTTTGTGTTAAGGGATGAAAATCATCTACCTCATGATCTCGATATGCGCCAATCAGTAATAAATGCTGGCTATTATCGTCAGAAATTATCAATTTAATTAAATTTAGTGAAGCTGCGTCTGCCCACTGTAAATCATCTAAAAATAAAACCAGTGGATGTTCTTGGCGAGTAAAAACACCTACAAATTTTTGAAAAACTAAGTTAAAGCGATTTTGAGATTCTGTCGCACCTAAATTTGGCACATTTGGCTGTTTGCCAATGATCAATTCAACTTCAGGAATTACACCAGTAATTACCTGACCGTTAACGCCTACAGCATCTAAAATTTTTTGTCTCCAATTCTCAATGTTTTGAGAATTTTCTGTTAGTAGCTGTCGGATTAATTCAGAAAAAGCTTGAGTTAATGAAGCATAAGGAATATTGCGTTTAAATTGATCGAATTTTCCCGAAATAAAATAACCACGTCTTTCAATAATTGGTTTATGAATTTCATTGACTAAAGCTGACTTACCAGCCCCGGAATATCCAGCCACCAACAAAAATTCGCTTTTGCCATTATTAATTCTGTCAAAAGCTGCTAAAATTTGAGCAATTTCTTGTTCGCGACCATATAATTTTTGTGGGATTTGCAGTTGCTCAGATATATCATTTATAGCAAGAAAAAATTGGGGAATATTGCCTAAATCCTGAAGATGATTTAAACAAGTTTCTAAATCTGCTTTAATTCCAAAAGCACTTTGGTATCTTTCTTCTGCTGTCTTGCTAAGTAACTTCATCACAATATCTGAAATTACTAAGGGAATTTCTGGGATTAGCTGATGGGGAGGTACAGGCTGTTTAGCGATATGACAGTGAATTAATTCCATCACATCAGTTGTAGGAAAAGGTAACTGTCCTGTGAGCATTTCATAAAATGTTATGCCCAAAGAATAAAAGTCAGTACGGTAGTCAATAAAGCGATTTATCCTACCTGTTTGTTCTGGAGATATATAGGTAAGATTGCCTTCGAGTTGTGTGGGATTAATAGCTGTTTGTGTTTCTCTAGAAAGTAGCGAGGAAAGGCTAAAACCTGTAATTTTTATTTTTTTTTCTTTGAGGTTAACAATAATATTTTCTGGTTGAAGGTCTTGATGAATAATATTATGTTTGTGTAGTTCTTCTAAGCTTTGTACTATTTGAATTGCTAAAGCTAAAAAAACTGATAAATCTATCTTTTGGAATCCGAGAATTTTTTGCAAGGAAATTCCTATAAAATTTTCTAATGTCAATAAATAAATATTATTTTGCTCTTCCAAGGCTAAGGGTTTGATAACTCCTTCTATCTGAAGATTTTTACTAACTGTGTATTCATGTTGTAAATGAGCGATATCTTTTGCTGAAGGATGTTTGCGATTAATTATTTTAAGTAAAATTTGTTGTTTTGATTCTTCTCTTAAACAACGAAAAATAATATTTTTCTTTGATTCAGCGATAGTTTCTATAATTGTATAGTTGGGTATTAATATCATGAGTTTTTGTGGAAAGTCAATAAATATTTGAAAGATTAATACTTTTTAAATTTCATACATGATTTTTATGTATAAAGGATATATTTATAAAATAGTAGCCGTTTGCCAGTAAAATTAATTAGATTGTACTTGCAGCGCGATCGCGCACAGAGTAATATATAGTATTTTTTAAGAGATTCCAGAGAGCAGAATATCTATTTTTGCAAGCAAAGAGAAAAAAACTAACTGTTTTTCTTTTAAACTTTATGTTATTAATAGCTTCTGATCGCCTGTAGCTATATTATAGGAATGCTTAATATACAATGTCTCTTGCACCCTGGCGATCGCATCTTGCAGACGCTCTTGAGCGAAACCGTAGCCTACCTTATGCTCGTTACTTACAACTAGCCACAGTTCGCACTGATGGGCGACCTGCTAATCGTACAGTTGTATTTCGAGGGTTTCTAGAAGATACCAATCAACTTCAATTTATCACAGACTCCCGCAGCGAGAAGGTAGAACAAATCCAGCATCTCTCGTGGGGAGAAGCTTGTTGGTATTTTCCTGAGACACGGGAACAATTTCGGATTTCTGGTGAGCTAACCTTAGTACAAGCTAATCATAGTGATGGCTTATTAGTGCGATCGCGATCTGCATCTTGGCAAAAACTTTCTGATGCGGCTCGTTTACAATTTACTTGGCGCTACCCTGGTAAAAATAGAGCGGAAGACTCGCCAGCGTTTTCGCCACCGTCACCAGACGCAGTTGAACCACTACCAAATTTTTGCTTATTACTACTCGATCCAATACAAGTAGATCACCTAGAATTACGAAGTGATCCACATAATCGCTGCCTTTACCGTCTTGATAGCAATGTATGGTCTATTCAAACAGTAAATCCTTAATAATCAATCAACAATTATCTAGGTTGGGTTGCGCTACGCTTAACCCAACCTACAAACTAATCATCAGCATTGATAATTGATAATTGTTAATTGATCAAATGCCTGCGCCATCTAAAAAGTCCCGAATTATGCCATCATCAACACCGCAACAGGGGGCGGCTCCCACTGGCACTTTTGATGAGTCATTATCTGCCTTAGCTTTATGAAATACAGCAGTTGTCAAAGAAGGTTGCTGCTGTAGCTCTTGCACGTGCTGCTCAAGGGATTCAATTCTGTCGATCAACGCACGAATTACTGCTGCTTCCGAGTCAGGCAAACTACCATGCTCCAAGGGATTTACCCGTACACCAGAGCGGTAAAGAATCCTACCTGGAATACCTACTACTGTGCAATCAGAAGGTACATCGCGCAGCACAACCGAACCAGCACCAATACGGACGTTGCTGCCAATTTGGATATTACCTAAAACTTTAGCACCAGCACCAACTACTACATATTCCCCTAATGTTGGGTGACGCTTGCCGCTTTCTTTACCAGTACCCCCAAGGGTGACACCCTGATAAATTAAAGCATAATCTCCCACAATTGCGGTTTCCCCAATCACGACACCCATGCCGTGATCGATGAACACACCCCGCCCAATTTTCGCTCCTGGGTGAATTTCAATCCCAGTTAAAAAGCGTGCTAAGTGGGAAATAAATCGGGGAATGAGGGGAAGTTTAAATGAGTTTAACCAATGAGCAAAGCGATGAAATAGCAGCGCCTGTAACCCTGGATAGCACAACAAAACTTCCAGCCAGTTGCGGGCGGCAGGATCTCGCTCGAAGATGATACGGAAGTCAGCTAAGAAAGTAGAAAACACTAGGGTTACCACTTTTGGCAAAATAGTCCACATACTATCTTATCGTTATACTGGCGTTTCGAGCGTACTTCTGCCAAAATGCCTAAATTGGTTAGGACTTAGGCATTTGAACCCAAAATTGGTGGTTTTGGGGACTGGTGATTTGAGAAAATCCTGAAATCATCAGCGTTTCGGTACTTTTTAACTTTTTAAACCTGCGTAAGTTCTATTGGTATGAAATTTAAATTTACTCTTGGACAGAAAGAGTATAGTTCCAAGTTTGCCCAGATTCAATTGAACCTACCCAGACTTGATATTCACCTGCTTTCCAATTGGTGTCTGATACACTGGCATCTTTAGTTTTGCCTGTATCGTCACCACAGCGAATAGTATCACCAGGGCCTTTGATGACTAAAGTTGTATCTTTACCTCGGCTATTTACTTTTACTTGCAATCGGGGAAAGTCTTTCTGCAAAACTATGACGTGATCTGGGGCAGGAGCAGAAAAACCGATACAAGGGTTATTATTGCGATCGCGGTTGGCAATTGATGGCAAAGAAAAAGAGCCATTGGTGTAACCTCTAATTTGCGCCGATGATTTCTTAAAACCTGGCGATAAAGTTAACTTACCAAAATTGGCACTTTCGGCTATTGATGGCGCAGCAAATAACCCTGTGGTTAAAGCTAAAATTCCCAAAGATTTTAAAAAACGCATACTGTTACCTTGATGAGCTATTAAAAAATTGATGTTATTTTTTACTAAGAATTAATCTCAATGGTTTTAGTTCCTGTTTTCCTTAAAGCTGGATATTTCTTTATGTAGCCCGCTACAGTATTCTTAGCTGTAAATACCCGCTCAATTTTTTTGGTCGTTTTAAATGAAAATTATGATGTTATGCCTCTTTTAATTTTACTACTTCTAGTATTAGTTGGTAGTTGGTTCTTTTCAGGGGTGCTGGTGTTTTTCCCATTGCAGTTACTCCATGTATTGACACCGCCACCTTGGTTGATGATTACGGGTGCTTTAATTCTGCTATTTTGGTGCTTTGGAGATTAATAAAACCATTACTTTTCTCGAAAATCACACCTATCTTTAGAAGTATATATCTTTTTTGAGAAAGCAAAGAAACAAGGAGTATAATTTCTGTTTCTTTGCTTGTACCTTTTAGAGATTGGCAGAGTGTAATTCTACCTCGACCTCTTTATTAGTTACTGGAGGTAGTACTACATGATCGTCGGGTGATAAAACAGTATGAGGACTCTTGAAAGTTTTTTGAGCATCCAGCTTTTGACACGCCAACATAGTTTTGACGTGTTCTGCTTCGTCATCCCTAATATTCACGAAGACATCGTACAAATTATCAACAGCAGGTCGTCGAGATTCAGGTTTTACGCCAGTTTGAAACTCATCAAACAGATACAGGTCGCCGTCCCTGTAGTAATTGATCGCAACTAAGGGAGCGGGAGCCGCTTTAAGTTCTGCTTCATGCTCTTTTACAAAGGTGTCGTAGGTGTGATGAGCGTGTTCTTCCACCAATTGCATGAAGTTGTAGGCGGTGCGGGGACTGAACAAGTAGAGTGCAACGACTACCCAGTAGTATACAAGTGCTGTGCATTGGGCGAACAAGCGATCGCCCCAATGTTTATTTCCACCTAAAGATTCCATTATGAGTAGGTGGTGCAGTTCATTCCAAGATTCAGCAAAGTGAACTTTTAGCCAATCTGCTTTACGCCACCAGCCAAGGGTTTCATAAAGGTGCAAAACTGATAGAAAGGAAAAATAAGGGACGCGAGCCACCGTTTCTAGGACATAAAAGCGTTGGTAGGCGCGATCGCGATAAAGCGTGTTAATTACAAACACTAGCACGCCTACAAGAAATCTAATCATTTAATCCTCCGTGAGGAGTTATAACGTTAGCTGACACATCAGCCTGGAGAAATGTGTAGTGTTTTTTTTCTCCTATTTCTGATCTTAATGATTCCTGAATAAATCGGCACACCCTTCTAAACAAGTTAATAGGGTGAAGTCCGAACAAAAACTTATTCGGTTTTAACTATTACAACCATAAGTTTTTACTCTCAACAACAAATTAAAATCCCTTCTCTCTCCTCTCCCCTCCCTATTTTAAAGACAGAGGTCGCGCACCTCTAGCTTGATAAAGCAAGCTTTCTAAAATTATGGCATTGGTATTAACATCAACTGCATTATTAACCCCTAATTGAGGATTTTCGTAGCGCCCTGAAAAGTAACCACGATTTGGTTGGATTAAGTTCTGTACCGCATTTCGGAGCTTTTTAGCATAAGGGTCATCATTCATCAAAGCTGACCAAGCAAATGCTGCTTTTGTACTCAAAAATCTTAAGTTAGGAAAAGATTTTCCTGTAACATTCACTGCTTGCCAAGGTTCGCCATTGGAATAAACGCTATAGTACAAAAAATATGGCTGACGGTCTATGCCATCTTCATTGACAGCAGTTAAAATTCCTGTGCGTTCAAATCGTTTTACTTGGGCTTTTAATAAGTTCATTACTTGTGGCTTGACACCATCAGACCAGCCTATTTCTAATCCCCATAATAAATAAGGATCGTTTGTTAGGTAGTTGGTAGCATTTGAGTTTGCAAGGTTACGTTGATCGACTTTGAGGGGAATACCCTCAACCTCAACCGTTTTTACTGGAGGATTATTTAAGGCATTAGTGGCTTGAATATTCCATTGTTTTAAAATATTGGCAGCATATTGTTCATAACCTAAGCGTCCTTCTTGGACAACTTCGATTTTGTTATTCTTGCCTGTAACACCACCATATAAAAAGCCATTTTTGACAAGTTTGGATAAGTCCCAACGTGAGACAATGCGATTAACGCGATCGCTATATTCTGGGTATTGTGTTTTAATTACATACAATCCCATCATAAATCTTGATAAATCTAGTACTGACCAGCCACTTATACCTTTAGGATCAGGGGTATTATTCAATTTACGCATTTGGGCGGTACTGGTACTATAAGCTTTATTAGGTAAGCGAGTTGTTGGTAATGGCAGTTTTTCTAATGTTTGCAACAGCACAGTCATCATGCTGTTAAAGCGTTGTTTATTAATTAATCCCAATTGATAAGCAGCATGAATTCCTAAAATGGCACTACCTTGATCCCATAAAGTTGTCCACTGAAGATTTTCTACAGCATTGACTAACCCAGTTTTAGGGTTCCAATTGCGCTCAAAATATTTCCAGGCAATTTGGGCAGCAGTTTGATCTGCATCTTTAGTTAGGCGGGGTAAGGAAGTAGCAATTGGCTGTTTAATTGGTTGGGTTGATGGAGTTTTAGTAGGGGTTGGTGTTGGTACAATAGGTTGTTTATTAGTTGTGGTTGGTAATTGAGGTGGTGTTGCTGTATTCGATGGTACAAAGGCAACTGGAGAGGTATAACTACTATTAGAAACCCAGTAAGCTCCCGAAGCCTTGCTAATTAAATTGACTTTTTGTGTGGTAGTAATAGGTAAACCACGATTAGCATCTCCTTGGCTAATTGCTTGCCACCAAGGAGAGTTAAGATTAGGTTGATTACTTACTATCGGTTGCTGATTTGTGGTGCGGTATAGTAGTGATTGCAAAATCAGGCTGTTTGTGCTGCTAGTAAAAGCTATTACAGGTTGACTTGTTTGTTCAGAAAAGCCTTCGTAGTAACCTTGTGATGGGTTGTATAAGTCTGTAGTTGCCTGTAATAATTCAACAGTGTAGGGATCTTCGGGATACAAAGCGTTGAGTGCAAAAGCTACTGCGGTGCTAACTGTGCGATCGCTTTTTACAGGTGTGCCATTATTGTCAGTAGTTGCCCAAGGTTGGTTGCCACTAATAACTGTGCTATTAACAACATCTGGCTGACTTGGAATTACAGTTTTTCCTGCTGCTGTGAATTGTCCAGTTTTGCGGTAACGTTCAGTTTGGGCGCGACGAATAGGTTCAAATAGCTGCCTCATTTGCGGGTCTAAACCCAATTCCACACCATAAAGTAAGAAGGGATTGCTTACGGTATACTGATTAACCTCAGTATTTATATCTGGTCTAATACGCTTGGTAGGTACATTAATTCCTTCTATCGAGGCAGTTTGATATTTACCACCTACAGCAGAACGATATACTTCAAATCCCCATAATTGAAAACCACGAGCAGCATATTCTTCATAACCTAAGCGATTTTCAGGATAAACTTCAGTATTGTTATTAATTACTACGGCGCTAGAAAGTCTACCATCTCGCACTACTCGCAGATATGACCACTTAAGAACTAAAGAATCAATAGAATTTGTATATTCTAGATAACAAGTTTTTAAGTTGTATAAAGCTATTAATAAGCGTCCAATTTCTAAAGCTGACCAACCTGTAGTTTGAGATGGCAAAGCTACTGGTTGCAATGAGCGAGTATCAAAACTTCTAGTAGGTAATTCATTACTCACCAGTGGAAGTTTAGCTAAGGTTGTTAATAAAGCTTGTGTACGTTGGTCAAATTCTTGAGCAGAAATAATGTTGAGCGATCGTGCTGTATGTAAAGCTGAAATATAATCTCCGATGCCCCAGATGGAAGATGTTTTAATGTCACTGCGATCGCTTACTAACCCTGTACTAGCTTCATAATTGGCTTGAAAGTAGTTCCACGCTGCCGCAGCATGGCGTTGTTCTTGTACTTTTAAAGGTCTAGCTAATGCTGTGCAAGTAGTTGTACTGGTAGTTTGTGCTAGCGATCGCTCTTTTAAATAAATTGGCAACCAATACTGCAATATTGTACCTATCAGAAGTAAAGCCGTCAGTTTTGACCACTGACGCTGGTTGCTTTGTCGCATCATAGCAAATGAGTAAAAGAATTCCGTTGTGTTTTCCGAGTGCAGGGGAGACTGGGGTAGAGATAGAATTTTTTTTAGAGCATTTGCACACCAAGAGTCGCACATACCCAAAAACAACCCCTTAACTAGACTTCTTGCATTAGACCAATTTTGGATAATTAACCACAGATATCCACAGATGCACACAGATAAACACAGATGTAATTAATGATTGATCGCAAGAAGTCTACTATCCTTTTCTTTCTTATGACTGGCTTTTCAGTCATTTATGTTGCCCAGTTGAAAAAATATTTTACTGTGTTGGACATTGTTTTCACTGCCGTAGCTGGTTAAACTAAGCGATCGCACATGAGATAAAAAGGGTTTACCAATCACATCCACTACTTTTAAAATAGGCAATTGGCGTTCTAGAATCGACTCAATATTTTGCCACTGAAGATATACATAGCCATCGTTGGGTTGTGGTAAAGGTGCGATCGCTTCTTGGAATTTTTCACTATTGAGCAAAGAATTATCGCTTGCTTTGAGTGCTTGATCTATTGCTTCTACAGAACTAGCGAAAATCTCATATTTCCCTACGTTGGTGTGGACTCCTTGAACTTGTGCTTCTAGTTTCATCACCTTTTGAGTTTTCCCGTTACTTACAGGAACGGTGATCAGTTTTGTCCAACCGATAATTGATTGATTATCTAATGGTAACGAGCCAACATTAAATCCTTGCTGCTTGGCAACAGTGTCTAAATGAGCAATTCCCTCGTCAGCAATATGCGATTTTTCTGCAACAAATATCCAATCTGGTTCGCTGCGATCGCTACGAGGTAGCATTCCTAAAGCATATTCACCTTGCACCCAGCTAAAAATCTCTTCTGGTAAAGAAATTTCCCAAGACTTTTGTATAGATACTATTGATTGGTTGAGTAACTGCGATAGGGTATGATCGCTTTTCAGTGTTGCTGATATTTGGTTCCAAAATTGAGTTAAATCGTTACCAGCAATACCGAGAAAGCTCGAATTTGGTAGATACTGCAAGGCTGTAACTGGCTGAGACAAAGCTGGAGGAGTTGCAGTAATATTCTCTTGGTTTGCTGCAATTAAAGATGTATCTGCTATTAATCCTTGGCGGTTTATTCCCAGTGCGATCGCTAAACTTCCAAATGGTTGAGAATTTTCTGCTGTCGAATCATCATTTCCCAACCCAGCTTTGACGGCTGGAAGATTAACAAATGTTAAACCAATTTTTTGATCGCTTAATTTTTCTAAAGCTTGTTGATATTGACTAGAATCATTGAGATTAGCAACTTGGACATTATTAATCGCATCGCGCAACACTTTAGGATGATTGCCAAATAAGACAAAGCGATCGCCCACTACTGCGGTTGTCAGATTTGTTAAAGATTTAGCTTTACCACTAACTAATGGCGGCTGATTGCTGTAAATCAGCTTTACACCTTTATATTGTTCAAATACTAAATTTGCTCCTGCAACTGTTTGTTTCTGCCAAAAAAGTTCTAAAAACTCGCGGCTACGTTCAGCATTTTTGGTAGTAACTGCTAGTAAGTAGCCTGGTTGTAATCCATTATCGCGGTTGCGGTCAATGTCAGGATTCGTTAGCGCCCAAGTGATTTCGTCACCTAACCAAGGGTGGATATCTCGGTAGTATTCTAGATCTGTGCCTGCTAGTAAACTTTCTTTAATTTGGTTAAGTTCAGCGCGCGATCGCCTACGCTGTGTTACAGGAGCAACCACTTGGCTAAATGCCTCCAAGCGTTCTGGATTTACTAGCAACGACACCATCACAGGTGCTTGTTTTGGCACAAATATAGCAGCCGTTGGGTTACTTGTAGCACTACCTTTGAGGAGATTGAGCGGACTATTAGAAATCAACCAGTAAAAGCCACCAGCGCCCAGTAAAAGCAGCACTAGCACACCAGCTATCAAGGCAGAGAAAAATAAGCGTAGTTTCATATTGTGAAATTTAGTAGAATCCCTGCGACTTTAGCCCAAGGAGTGTCAAAGAAACTCATACATCTAGAACAACATCAGGAAGTAACTTATCCACTTCAGCACTCATTTCCTCTGTATAAGGAACAAGTTGGGATGGATTTTTCATGGCATCCTTGATCAGGGTGTTGAGAAAAACGCTGATCATCAAACTTTCAGTTTCTTCATCATCCTCAATGTTGCCAGTATCTAGCATAGATACAACTCAGTATTAATTTATGTCTGCTCAAAATTTTAGCCAACCTGTTACCCAGATTAGTGTCGAAGAATTAGCCCAACGGTTAGCAGGGTCTACCGAAGACTTGCAATTAGTGGATGTCAGAGAACCACAGGAAGTCGCGATCGCATCTCTAGAAGGATTTGATATCTTACCCTTAAGCGAATATGCAGAATGGTCTGACCAAATCCATAGCCGTTTTGATCCAGAAAAAGAGACAATAGTAATGTGTCATCATGGCATTCGTTCTGCGACTATGTGCCAGTGGCTAATGAATCAAGGTTTTACTAATGTCAAAAATGTAGCTGGCGGTATTGATGCTTACTCAATTTTGGTAGATCAATCAATACCTCAATATTAACTACTCTATTCTGCGGCTAGAGGAATTAGCCGCTCCTTGATTTCATTCCCACTATCTAGAGACTTAAATAACTTATAGTTAAACAAACATCTGGGAGTAACCTCTGGTTACTAAATTTCCGAGTACCAGCAACATTTAATACAGCCAGAGGCTCTAAACATAGATTAGATGTGTTTGCTTGGCTAATTTGATAAGAGGGTGGAATATATTATCACGGCTCCAAAGTACATTTTGTCAATAATTCCAATTGTTTTAAAAATTTGATTCAATTTAGCTGCTTTAACAAAGTCTATGCAAGTTAGTTTGACAGATCGGCAACAACGTATTCTCTGGGCAACTATCCGTCACTATATAGCAACGGCAGAACCAGTGGGTTCTAAGGCTTTGGTGGAAGAATATAACCTCAGCGTTAGCCCCGCGACGATTCGCAGTGCAATGGGAGTTTTAGAAAAATCAGGATTACTTTATCAGCCTCATACCTCTGCGGGACGAGTACCGTCTGATTCTGGATATCGGATGTATGTTGATAAATTGATTAAACCTGAAGATGCTTTGGGTCGTCAGGTGGAACAGTTATTTACAGAACGTCTAAATTGGGACGATTGGAGTATAGAGGCGCTGCTACGAGGATCAGCGCAAATACTGGCAACACTTAGTGGCTATATTACCCTAATCACAATCCCTCAAACCCGTACTAATCGCTTGCGACATCTACAGCTAGTGCAGATTGATCCAGGGCGGGTAATGCTAATTGTAGTGACAGATGCTTATGAAACTCAGTCTGTGTTAATGCAGTTACCGCCAGCAAAACTAGGTGATACCCAACCGGATACCGAAATTATTGAGCGAGAGTTGCAAATTTTATCTAACTTTTTAAATAGTAATTTGCGGGGGCGATCGCTCTTAGAATTAGCAACACTAGACTGGAGTGAGTTAGACCGAGAATTTCAACAATATGCTGTTTTACTAAAAACTTTGTTGCTAGATTTAAGCCGTCGCACTGCTAAACCTGCTGCAACGCAGATTATGATTCGTGGAGTTGCTGAGGTGTTGCGTCAGCCAGAATTTTCTGAATTGCAACAAGTGCAAACACTTTTACACCTACTGGAAGATGAACAAGATCAGCTATGGTCTTTAATCTTTGATTGGTCTGAACAAGAAACGCCTGGGAAGCGGGTAAGTGTGAGAATTGGCGCAGAAAATCCCTTAGAACCAATGCGGACTTGTGCGCTAGTATCTGCTACTTATCACCAAGGTTCTGTACCAGTAGGTAGTGTAGGGATTTTGGGGCCAACTCGAATGTTATATGAGAATGCGATCGCACTTGTAGAATCTGCCGCAGACTACTTATCTGATGCCCTCACAGAACCAGCATAATAGATTGGGTCATTGGTCATTGGTCATTGGTCATTGATAATTGATTACTCCCACCTACTTAATTGATTTTTTCAAGAAGATAATGAGCAGAAAAATAGGATTGGGGTTGTTATGGGTGGGGTTGGCAGTTTATGCCTTTTTTATTGCTCCTCCCGATCAACTAAACACCTTTGAACTGATTAAAAATTTGATTGCTGGCAATTGGCAAGGTATTAATCCCATAGTTGTAAGTTTATTCAACCTTCTAGGGATTGTGCCAATGATCTACGCTTGTCTACTATTTATTGATGGTAGGCAACAAAAGATCCCTGCTTGGCCATTTATCACATTCTCTTTTGGAGTAGGTGCATTTAGTTTGTTGCCCTATCTAGCACTACGAGAACCTAATACTGAATTTACTGGAAATAAAGATTTACTCTTAAAAATTGTTGATTCTCGTGCTTGTGGAGTTTTTATCTCTTTAGCCAGTATTGCTTTAATAGCATACGGTTTAATTGGTGGCAATTGGCAAGATTATATTTACCAGTTCCAAACCTCCCGCTTTATCCATGTTATGAGCATTGATTTTTGCGTTCTGTGTTTTTTGTTTCCCTCTATTTTAGGAGATGACATGGCACGACGCGGGCTTAATAATCCCCAAATTTTTTGGGCAGTATCATTAATTCCCTTATTCGGCGCATTAGCTTATCTCTGCTTGCGTCCCCCTCTACCAAACCCAGGTAAAGAAGTATTAACAAATCAGCCCTCATCAGCTAGCTCTACCTAATTTTTAAGCATTATCGTAGGTATTACGCACCAAAATTTCGTTCAAAACTCAACGCATAAACTAACTCCCCTCCCCTTAATAAGGGGAGGGGCTGGGGGTGGGGTTCTACGTTTAATCACGTTGACATACTTATAAAGACAGAAGTTGCTAGCCGATTTGTAATTTAAATTGAATATCAACTTCATACTATTTTTAGTCAACAATATGATTAGAAAAATTACCTTATGGTCGCTATGGGCGGGATTCATTATTTATGTAATATTTTTCGCTCCCCCTGTACAACCAGATACCCTCACATTATTAAAAAACTTATTTACTCTTAACTGGGCAGAAATTAACCCAATTATCTTGTCCTTATTCTCTCTTGTTGGTATCTGGCTACAAATTTACTGTTGTCTGCTATTTTTTGATGGCAGAATGCAAAAGATACCTGCCTCACCTTTTTTGTTAGCTTCAGTAGCAACAGGAGTACTTGGCTTAATACCTTATTTAGCGCTACGTGAACCTAATCAAGAATTTGATGGAAAAAAGGATTCATTGCTAAAACTGGTAGATTCTCGCTGGACTGGTGTTGCTCTTAGTTTAAGCACTATTTTATTGCTAGCTTACGGTTTAATAGCAGGGAATTGGGCAGATTATCTTCAGCAGTTTAACAGCAGTAAATTTATTCATGGCATGAGCATTGCGTTTTGCCTATTCGGCGTGTTATTTCCCACTATTTTAGCCGATGACATGGCGCGTAGAGGTTGGAAAAATCCCCAGGTTTTTTGGGCTGTGTCTCTTTTGCCTTTACTCGGTTCACTAGCCTATCTTTGCTTGCGTCCTGCTTTGTCAGAATCTAGTGTTAAGACAGGTTCTCATCAGCAGCAGCTAATTTATAAATAACGTTGATTTGGTTAGCTAGTTTGGTGCAGGATTATGTTAAGAAAAATTGCTTTATCCTTAATTTGGATAGTATTTGTTAGCTATACAGTATGGCTAGATCCTCTTAGTAAACCTGATACATTACCCTTAGTTAAAAAGTTGTTGACATTTCAGTGGGAAGAAGTTAATGCCATTCTAGTTGCCATTTTTCTGCTGATGGGTGTTTGGCCGATGATTTTTTCTTGCTTGATGTTTGCTGATGGGACTAGGCAAAAAATCCCTGCCTGGCCTTATTTTCTTGCTTCAAATTTTACAGGGGTACTTTGCCTTTTACCTTACTTAATTTTGCGTCACCCAAACCAAGACTTTATCGATCAAAAAAATGATGTGATTAAAATTTTAGATTCTCGCTCGACAGGGATTGCTTTACTTTTAAGTACAATAGCATTAGTTGTATATGCTATTATTTTTGGAGATTGGCAAGATTATAGTCAAGAGTTCCAAAATATACATTTTGTTCACTTGATTAGCTTAGATTTTTGCTTGATGTGTGTAATATTTCCATTAACATCATTATTTGATGATGATATGGCACGTCGGGGTATTAATGATTCCCGAATCTTTTGGGCAACAGCGTTAATACCTTTATTTGGCCCACTGGTATATTTATGTTTGCGTCCTGCTTTAATGGAGAGAACAGAAAGAGAAATTATACATTTAGCTGATACTTTCAGCCATTAGGAGCTAATGCTCACTCAATTCGTAATGTTAGACGGACAGAACTGTTAATACCGCTAGGCGCTCTCCAGGTAGAAAGCCATTGTTTAATTAATTCAATTACGGCTGCTTGTTTGAAAGTTGAAGTTTCTTGTTCCCAGATAATTTGTTGTACCCGTCCGCTAATATCTACTATAAAGTTAAACACCAATTCACCGCTCAAACCACTAGGTAAATTTACGATCATTAAATGCTGCATCATCCCAGCAGCAACGGCTTCATCTAAGCCTGTGATGCTAACAATTTGTAGCTGAGGTTGCAGTGCTGCTATGATGTTGTTTAGATCTTCTTCAACTTCCTGATTGCTAAAATTGCCATCGGTCAAATTGAGAGTAAAACTCTCTTGCTCCTGAGCAACAGGTTCAGTAAAATCTGCGTTAGAGTTGGGTTGAGTAGGTACTGTTTTGGATGAATAAGTAGCTTGGGATTGGCTAGAATTTTGAGAATTAGTAGGTTTTTCTTGGGGTAATATCTCTGTTGCTAAGTTAGGTAATATTGGCGATCGCTTACTAGGCTTTTCTTTACCTCCAATCTGATATCGTAATCTCAGGTCTTGATTAGGAATGGTGTCAACTTCTGTTAGCTGTATTCGTACAATTTGACCTGCTTGTGCAATTTTAATGGCGTGAGATGTAGAGTGTAAATTCGTAATCCCTATACTAGAATTAATCTCGACTGTGAGATTAATTTCATTTTTACGGCGCATAGGTGGTGGCGTGGCTGTAGGATTAATTACTATAGCTTTAGTAAGCTGATTAAGATTCCTATTTCCATTAAGTTGACTTGGAGAAAAGTAGCTTGATGCTACGCTCATTGGTAAGACAAACTCATAATCACCATTGCTGACTTCATTACAATCTTCACCCACAAACTTAAGACAATCGGTGTAACAAATTGTAATAACAATTAAGTCACCAGGCTTGATGTCTGCCAGGTGCTGTGTAAAAATATTTTGCCAATATTGTTTTAATAAACTAACTGTCTGTTGTTGGTTACTGGTTAGTTCAGAGGTAGATTCAGATTCTTGATCTATTTTAAGGTTATATTTGATAGTGCGATCGCCAATTTTAATCTCTATGGCATCCGTTTCTGCTTCTTCAGGTAGTGGAAAAATATAGACAGCATCTAAAGTTTTATTAAAAGGGTTCTCAAAAGTTTGCGCCACCTGCACTCGTGACACATTGCCAGCAATTTTAGCTTTGACTTCTGTATACTTTAGGGGAAAGATCAGTATTTGTGTACCAATCCGAAAATATAATCCCCCTGCTGGGTGGTTTTGTTGAACTGGTGTAATCATATTCATCACAGCTTCGCTCAAACTTTGGGCAAATAACTAGCTGTTAGCGCTGCCCTTTTAAGAACTATTTGGGTTGATTGACTCATATTAACTTTGAAGTGCTGATCAATTCCATGAAAATTAAAGAATAATTAAGCTGTTGTAAAGCTATACCAGTACTTGTCCGAGTAAAAACACTTAGATAAAATTAGCTAAAGTTGATCAGCTTACTTTCTGTTATTCAGTATACTTTGATTAAAAAAATTAAAATAATTCATTTTTACTCAGTTTCAATCCAACCTTGATATTAATACGTACTTTTAGGCTATTTTTTGTCTCACTTTTTAAAAGTGTGGTTTGTAAAGCAAGAATTTATATTTGAATTTTGGTACTTTATTAGCAATTTATTGCTTTAATTGTATTTTTTCATACCATTGCAGCACTGGTTCAGTTAAAGTTTTACCATTTTGAATAATTCTTAGCTCTCTCCTATTAAGGATATAACGGTTACTGCCGCTAACGCCAACAAACTGTTGACCGCTATTACTGGGTACGGATAGTACAATCTTGTTGGAGCTATTATTTTTTGTAACACCAACAAAAGTGAAACTCCCACTCTCACTTGCACATATTTGAACTAAATAGTTTCTGGTTTCCCCAGAACGGTATACATCAGTATTAGGTGGACATACCTCTTTAAAAAACTGGGCTATTTCAAGATTTTTTTTAGTAAATGAATTAGCCGAGATTGGTAAACTTACTTGCGTAATATCTACTATATTTTGTAACTTATTATTACTAGATGATTCGCTGCTAGATGGTTGTACAGATTGAGCCGAAGGTGTGAGCAACAGTAATGCACCTGCACCTACTAAAAACAGTTGCAAGACTGATTTCTTAATAAATTCAAGTTTGACGTTTAACATAATTTTACATTTGTAGCCTAATTGCATTACGCTGATCAATGATTAAGGCAATTCTATGAATAAAACTTAGTATCAAGTTAAGAATATCACTTAACTTTGATATATAGTGCTTTGCCTCTAAATGTAGTAAGTAGGTGGACATAAATAAACGTATAATGATTTTCCCAATCGCCAGTCCCCAGTCCTAGTCATCGCAGGTAACGTTTAATTTCACCCACATACTTACAACCCATCCCCAAGTCTTCCGCAACTTTGAGAGGGTGCGAGGTAGCGCGGGCAGGGAAATTTTGTACTTCACTAACTTAAAATCTGCTGTATAACTTGATTGTTGAGCAGTTATTTAACCGAATGATAGCTATAGTATGCCCAATATAAATGATTTAATTACTTAAAAATCTTCATATTCGCTATCTATCTCCACATCCAGGGTGTCTTCGTCAAAGCGAACGTATAAAGTATTAGGATGGCAGCACACTTGGCAATCTTCAATATAAGACTGCTGCCCGCCAGCACTAAAATCAACAAAGGTTGAATTAGTTTCGCCGCAATAGGCACACATATATTCTGCTGTTGTTTGCATTTAATTTATTTTTAATAAAAAATTTTGATTGGCAAATATTTTTAAGTGCTAAGTATGTTGACACTCACGTTGGGTGACAGTGTGCCGATAGCGAAACATCTGCTCTAATCTAGAGTTTACCCACCAGCCTAAAAGCAACTCGGCAAGCCAACCACCAGGTATTTTATATGCGATCGCATCTGTTAGTCTTGTTTTACCATTTTCTGCTTCAAATTGATGTTGATGCACCCAATACTCCATTGGGCCAGCAATTTGTTCGTCAGTAAATAGCCGATGTTTTTGGCATTCGGTATGACGCGCCAACCATTGTATCGGAACTAACCCTAACCACAAGCGAAATTCAGATATCGCACCAACTCCTAAACCACCCTGACGGCGAATGATTTGAACTGGTTGCCAAGGCGGGGTAAGAATTTGTAGTATATCTGGTCTTTCATGAAAACTCCAGACAACTTCCACTGGTGCATCAATTAACGACGAGTGTTTGAAGTGAAGCATTGTTAATTGGGGATTGGTGATGGGTGAAGTGTCATTGCTAAAAGCTAACTGCTAAAAGCTAATTGCTAATTGTTAATTGATCATTGTTAATTGTTTCTCAAGTGTTGCTTGAGGTAGTGGCCCAAGCAGGTGACTCCAAGGCAAAACTTGCTTTGTTGACCAATTATTATGCACATAAAAATCCATTTCTGGTAACTGTCCACGCAATTCTTTAAAGGCGCGGCGGAAACTACCGATTGAATCACCGTACTGGCGTGTGAGTTCTAATAAATGGGATAATCTGCGATCGCCTCTAGATATTAAAGCTTGAATTACTGACCAATTGTAGCTTTCTGGTCTAAAATCAATTCCGTGCGATCGCAATTGTTTCTGCAAAAATTGTAGCCGCTTTTCCGCACTACGACTCACTCCAAACCACTGAAACGGTGTATGCGCTTTCGGGACAAAAGTACTACATCCCAGAGTCAGACGTAAACCAGGTGCAGCTTTCTTGATATCTCGCATCATTGCTACGGTTTGATCTAAATCCTCTGGTTCTTCACCAGGGATGCCCACCATACCATAAAGTTTCAAGTTACTTAATCCACCTGCTTTAGCATTAATAGCTGCCTGGATAATCTCATTTTGCTCCAGCTTTTTATTGATAATTTTCCGTAGTCTCTCAGAACCACTTTCTACAGCTATTGTGAGCGATCGCGTATCCCTTTTAGCTAAAGTTTCTGCTAACTTCACAGTTACAGTATTTGTTCGCACTGAAGCAATATTTAAGCGTATGCCATCATATTGTGGCTGGCTTAAATATGAAAGCAAATCTTCAAACTCTGGGTGCTGGGTTACAGATGCCCCCAATAATCCCAACCGATGAGTAACAGCTAACCCTTTTTCAATCGCTGGAATTAACGATTCTTCCATACTCGCTGTGCGAAAGGGTAGTGTTAGATAACTCGCTAAACAAAAGCGGCACATTTCTGGGCAACTACGCACCACTTCTACCATATATATATTTTCCCATGCTGCCTTTTCTGTTACCACAGATGAAGCAGATAAAACATTACCTCTGTAAGTTTGTTTCTCTACATATTTAGGAATGGTATTATCTATGGGGTGGATTAACTCAATTTCATCGTTTGAATTATGATATTTCACTTCATACAAACTAGGAATATAAACCCCAGGAACTTGAGCTAAACGCTGCAATTGAGTTTGCCTTCCAGCGTTTCGCACTTCTTTATATGCTTCAATAAAATTTCCTAGCAGGTTTTCCCCATCTCCCAGCAAAATTACATCAAAAAAGTCAGCAAAAGGTTCAGGGTTAGCAGTTAATACTGGGCCACCGCCAAATACTAATGGTTGGTCATCAGAACGAGCCTTAGCTCGTAAAGGAATTTCTAGAAATTCAATTAAATTTAAGATATTTATATAGTCGAGTTCCCAAGACATAGAGAAACCAACTAATTCAGGCTTTCTTGGTAACTGCTCATGAGTATCGGTAAACAGGCGACTCACCTGTAAATCAGGGCGCGTTGCTAAAGATGACCACACTACCTGATAACCCAAGCTAGTAATACCAACGCTATACTCGTTAGGGAATGCAAAAATAAGCTCAATAGCATCAGCGTTAGGTGTTGCTGGGCTAAATAGGAGGCGTTCAAAGCTAAATACAGATGCAGTCACAGGTTGATAAAATTTAGGCTACTATTTATTCATTTACTATCTTAAACAATATTTTTATAAAAAATAAGTATAGGCACTTAATAGCTTTTATTTATTAATAAAATAATTACTCCTGTGGTTGATCAAATCAGCATTGTTTACAACAATTATTAGTTTTGTTAAATGATTTTTCATCATAGACAAAAAATCATCTATGCTTAAATCACTAATTTTTTATCTTTTTATCTAAATAATATTGTTTTTTTAATTATCAATATTTTACTGTTAAAATCAATATCTTATAGATTACAATTAAAAAAATATTTCTTTAGGTGAGTAGACGGTAACTTTGGAATAAGTTATTTAAGATCCGAAAGATGGTGGCAAAGGAGGATGCAAATTATTTTAACTAGAATTACACCAAGCCAAAAATTATTGAGCCTGCATCCTTTCAAGCGATTAGGTTTTTGCGGGTATTGTCGCGCGTTGGTTGTAATGCTTGAGACAATTGAGTGAGGTGAGGTAAGAGATAGAAATGTATATTCAGAAAGATGAATTTAAATGTAATCGCAGTAAAATAAACAAGGCACAAATTCTGATCCCAAGCTTTAGAATAAACAAAAAGTAAGAGCGAGTAATAGGCTGGCTTGCGGTGAAACTAAGGAGTTGACGTGTCAAAGTTCTTTCCAAAGCTCAAGTTTCCATCAGATAAATTGCATGACTTAACGTCAACAGCATCTGAATCGACCTCTGGCACAGACGTGGACAAAGAAAAACAGGATAAATGGACATCACAGCTTCAGCAATTGAAGCAAGGCGTAAAGCAAGCAACGTCGTTTTTAAAACGACAGAGATCTTCTGACGAAAAAGTTGCTCCGGTGTCGAATCAGCAGTCTAATCGTAAAAAGTGGTTGGTTGCTCGCTACTTAGTGTTATTGGCGGGTTTGGGTATTGGTGGCGGCGCGATCGCACTAACTGTCGGTGCGTATTGGCTAGATAGCAAATTGCCTGATTCGACGGGCGATGTTTTAACTTATGCTCGACCAGAGACATTAACGATTAAGGCAGTAGACGGTTCAATCCTCAAACAATCTGGGCCTGTTACCGAAGAAAAGCTAAAAATTTGGCAAATTCCCCAAACTCTAATTGATGCCTTTATTGCCATAGAAGATCGGCGCTTCTACCAGCACGAAGGCGTAGATTATCAGGGCATTCTCCGCGCGGCTGTCTCCAACTTATACGCGGGAGATGTGGTGGAAGGTGGCAGCACACTTACCCAGCAACTAGCTAGAATTGTTTTTCTAGACCAGCAGCGTAGTATGTTGCGTAAGCTCAAAGAATTTCGGATGGCTCAAAAAATTGAGCAGAATCTTACCAAGGAACAAATTTTAGAACGCTACCTAAATTTGGTATATCTCGGAGAAGGTGCTTACGGAGTTGCTGATGCAGCTTGGGTTTACTTTAGTAAGCCACTAAAAGACCTGACATTATCAGAAATGGCAACTTTAGCTGGACTACCACCCGCACCCAATGAATACTCACCGTTTGCGAGTCAAGAACTAGCCCTCCAGCGTCGAAACAGAGTATTGCAGAGAATGCAGGAGGCTAATTACATTTCTGCCGCAGAAGCCAAAGCCGCAATGAGTGAACAATTGATCCTCAAACGTAGTCCCCTAAGAAGGATGGAGCGCAAAGCTTCCTACTTTACTGAATATATTGAAAAAGAACTGCCTAATTACGTTTCCCCCAAACTCATCAAAGCTGGAGGGATTACTGTTGAAACTACCCTGAATTCAGAATGGCAAGAGCAAGCTGAAAACGCCATCAAAAAAACCATAGAAGAAAATGGTCGTTACTCTAATTTTGAGCAAGCGGCTTTGGTGGCAATTGATCCCCGAAATGGGAACATCAGGGCAATGGTAGGAGGAAAAGATTTTAACGATAACCAATTTAATCGTGTTACGCAAGCTAAACGCCAGCCAGGATCTACTTTTAAAGCATTTGTATACACAACAGCGATCGCCGCAGGTTTTACTCCATACCGAGGATATGTAGATGCCCCCATCACTGTAGACGGCTATACACCTAAAAACTACAGTGAAAGCTATAACGGCTGGATGTCCATGCGGGATGCCCTGATTAACTCAATTAACGTAGTTGCCTTAAAAGTTTTGCTTGATGTGGGATGGCAACCCATGATTGATATTGCCCACAAAATGGGAATTGAATCTGAACTTCAACCCATTTACTCCTTACCATTGGGCGGATCTGAAGTTAACCTGCTGGAACTGACAAGTGCTTACGGCACTTTTGCTACCAATGGTTTACATACTAAACCGAGTGGTATTCGTCGGATCTTGAATCATCGCGGCGAAATAATTTATCAACAGAAATTTACACCTGAGCGTGCCATAGATGAAGAAACATCTGCGATCATGAATTGGATGCTGCGAGGAGTGGTAAATGAAGGCACAGGTCAAGCTGCCCAGCTAGTAGACAGACAAGTAGCTGGTAAGACTGGTACTACTGACGAAGCCCGCGATCTCTGGTTCGTTGGTTACATTCCCCAGTTAGTAACTGGTGTGTGGTTAGGAAATGATGACAACCAACCAACTAACGGTAAAAGCACTACAGCAGCCTACACTTGGAATCAGTTCATGTCCCAAGTAGTTAAAGAAGTACGCCCTGAAAAGTTTGTACCTCGTCCAGATAACTTAGAAAATCGCACAGCAAACATTAAAGTGCAGCCGATTCAACCTAAAACTGTTCTTCATGGCAGTAGAGCCTTAGAGTATAGCTCTAATGAGGAGAATTCCGCCTCTACTCCTAGTCGCCGCCGTCGCTATAGACTCTATCGTTATTAAAATGTTGATTTAAACTTGAGGAGAGTAGTTTTTAAAAGACGATTAACTCAGTCAATCAATTAATCAAACCTGTGGAAGATAGGATGTGCTTTTTTGTTTTGGTAGGATAACCGAAATAGGATAAGGAGTTTACCAAAATATGAATTTACTTTTAGAAGTTGCCACCAATCAGCCTCATTTTCCAGTTTCTGCGACAGCAGTATATGCAGTTGGTTTTGTTGCCGCTGTAACCATTGGATCAGTTGCTTGGTATAATTCCAAGCGCCCTGTAGGTTGGGAAGACAAGGAACGCCCTGATGTTGTGCCTGAAGTTAAAAAAGAAGCAAATCCTGGTTTGGGTGAACCCAAATAAATATGCTCCCACCGCTAGCCCTTGGGGTATAGCGGGGGAGAGCTTAATCAATTAACAATTATCAATTAAACTCAATAAAGGTTGCTTTCAATAGTTGAGGAGCTTTACTCAAGAATTACCGTAAAATTTACGGTAATATTTGCTGATATAAATTTCCGCAATTAGCGCAGAGCCAAGTCAGAGCTTAGTGTTACGTTCAAACTAGCTGAGGGATTAAGCACAACAGCATCAGTTTTGTTTGAACCTAAAAGCACTCCACTGGCAGCCCCCGCCCCAGCACCTATTAAGACTTCTCCAACTCCAATTTTTTTATCCCCAGTAACACCGGAGATACCAGCCGCAGCCGCAGCACCAATAGCGGCATTTTTCAATACAGTACCTGTATTAATGCCCCCTTGTGATTCTTGAGTTTGAGCAATGATGTTTGAAGTGGCATTGATCGCTTGGCGGCGGTTTCCATAAAAAACTATTTCTCTAGCAACAAACCTAGCCCCACCATTAACTGGTTGCAATTCACCAACTACCTCTGTACCCATAGGAATTAATAAAGCTCCGCTACGCGCTCTGACATTACCTGCAACTTGGAGAGTAAGGGGAACTGGCAAGGCTTGGTTAGCAGGTACTACAAGTTTCTGTGAGCTATTGTAAGTCAGAGGTAACGTTGTGCCATAAGGAATAGTTATCCCAAGTTGTTGTTGGGTTCTGCCTTTAAAGATTGATTGAGCCGCAGCAGGAGAAGTGGTGATTATAGGTGCGGCTGCACTAGCCAAGATTGATAAGGCGATTAGTGTAGATGTTCCAGATTTAAATGGGTGGCGAGACATAGAAAATATCCTCTTGTAATAAAACGCTTATTCTGATTACCTAGACGCACAGCAGCTAAATTTGTTTCTGAAAAATTCGCTTTTTTGAGGGATTATTAGTAAACAGTAAACAGTTGTCAGTGAACAGTTATCAGGCTTTTGGTGGAGATTTACACCTTTGATTAGGGGGGGGTTCTGCTCACCTGTGGAGGCTTAAATCCTGATGCGTGGAGCTTGCTCACTGATCATTGTTAATCTGGGCAATTTTGCTGCTGATGATCTGACGTTACTTTAATAATAAAAGATCAAGGAAAATAACAAAAGGTGGTGTGTGGTATGGTCAAAGGAAAAAATTCCTGGTCGAATGAAGTCAATGACATTATTCGTGGCGCATCAGGGGGTTTTTTGTTTGGCATTCCCCTACTTTATACAATGGAAGTCTGGTGGATTGGCTCGTATACTGAGTATTCACGGATGCTGACTGTGCTTGGTTGCACTTTTGTAGTTGTTTTTCTGCTGATTCAAACTGAGGGCTTTCGCAAAACTAAGGCTTTGCGGTTAATTGATACAGCGATGGACTGTATTGAAGCACTTGCAATAGGAATTATTTGTGCCACTTGTATATTAATCTTGTTGCAGGAAATTACTTTCAGTACTCCTGTGAAAGAGACGCTAGGAAAATTGATTTCGGAAAGTGTCCCGTTTGCGCTGGGGGCGGCGTTGGCGCGTTCTTTTTTGAGTGGCGATCGCTTTCAATCTCCTAGCAATCAGGAAGATGGTAGCATAGGTAAGCCTCAACAATTAGTATATCAAAGTACTATCAATGCGGCTTTTGCTGATATTGGCGGGACTTTGATTGGCGCTACGATCATTGCTTTTAATATTGCGCCGACAGATGAAATACCGATGTTAGCTGCTGCTATTTCACCACCTTGGCAATTAGGACTAATGGCAGCATCACTGCTTATTTCTTATGGCATTGTATTTGTTGCTGGTTTTACCAATCAACAACAGCGCCTTCAACAACAAGGTATTTTTCAGCGACCTTTAAGTGAAACTGTGATGTCTTATTTGGTGTCGCTGGGTGCAGCCGCTTTTATGTTGTGGTTTTTCCAACAGTTAAGTTTTGGAGATCCATGGCAAATGTGGTTGAATTACACTTTGTTATTGGGTTTACCAGCAAGTGTTGGGGGTGCGGCGGGTAGATTGTTAGCATGAATAAAGATCATCAACCAACGAAATCGGAAACTTTTAAGCCCGCGCGATCGCTTGCTGAGTGGGTAACTTTTGCTGGTGCTACATTTATTTTGATCTTAATTTTGGGTTTGGTAGTTTACAACTGGTTTACTCAGAAGGATCAACCACCCGTTTTGTCTGTCACCCGTAAAGGTGAAATTAGTCAAGTTCAAGGGCAATATTACGTCCCCTTTGCTGTTACTAACGTTGGTGGAGATACTGCGGAATCTGTTCAGATTATTGCTGAACTACGCCAAAATGGTCAAGCAGAGGAAACAGGCGAACAGCAGATTGACTTTCTATCGAGTGGTGAAACAAAAGAAGGTGCTTTTATTTTTACTAGCAATCCCAGTGAAGCAGAATTAATTGTCAGAGTTGCTAGTTATAAGCTTCCTTAATAATAATTATCTAAAAATTCTTTTTTTCCTTAATTATTACGTAATTTTTTACCTAAAATACGAATTTTTTTAAGTAGATTAAACTCAGTTGGGGTTTGATTATTTAGCAAATAATTTGAATTTTTAGCCAAATTTTGTCGGGGGTTTTTAGGTGAAAAAGGTTGATCGGAAATATTTTTTCCTAAAAATTTACAAATTTTATCCCAGCCATCACCATTAAAGATATCTAAAACTTTATTTTTGTAAAATTGTAAAATTACATACAAAATATAATTATTTAGAAAAAAATAACATAACAGGCAATAAAATTTTAATTAATATTCAATCAAGGCTAGAAAACACCGAAACTCGCTTATGTCGTTATTCAAGCGTTAGGTGGCAATTTCAGCCGCACCGTTTAGGGTATTTGCTTTTCTGATTGCCAAATTTTCATGCCTTCGCTGCTGAAAGTTACAAGGGTTTGTCCATCGGGGGTAAATATTGCGCTTTGTTCTTCTATACCAAGATTTTTGATAAGTTGTCCTGTGGATAGATTCAAGATTTGTAAAGAAAGGGCGTTACCTGCGATCGCATAGGTTTTACCATCAGGATTAATCGCTAATTGTGTCCGCCAATTAAGCGATCCGCTATCACGCATCAGTTTCCCATTGCTGACATTCCAAAGTTGAAGGTGCGACTCAACACTATTTGGTTGTAATGCAGATGTGGTGATCAAAGTTTTAGCGTCTAAGCTAAATTTTACTGTATATATTTCTCCTTTATTAGACAAAGTGCGGATTAGCTGTCCAGTTTTTAAATTCCACAATTTGATAGTCTTATCTTTACTACCACTAGCTATTACTTTATTATCTTTACTGATAGCAAGGCTAGTAATTTCACCTGAATGCTGATTAAGGGTACGAATTAAATTTCCAGTTTTTAAGTTCCACTGTTTGATAGTTTTGTCTTTGCTACCTGTAATCAGGATTTGACTATCAGGACTAACAATAAAAGCTGTAATTTCGCTTGTATGTCCTGTTAGTGTTTGACGAGGTAAACCTTGGTTGAGTAATTTATAAACAGCAGCACGAAAATCAACAATATCTTTATTAGATGTATTTATACTCAGGTCAAAATTGCCATTTTGCATCCTCAAAATCACTCGCTGACCTTGATTAGCAATAACTGTAAAATTATTACCTTGGTCGGTGAGTGTGTAGCCTTGTCCTGCAAATATACGACTACCATCGGCAGTTGGTGTACCTAGTTGTTCAACTACAGATCTAGCATTGAGATAGATGTATTCTTTGGTGATTCGAGAAATAAGATCATCTATATAATAGTTAGTTTTAGCTTGGTAAGTTGCTGGGGATTCGGTTTTGCGCCATTGCTGAACTAACAAACTAGACTGCTTCAGGTTGTTTTTTATAGTTTCTAGGCTATCTCCTGCATCTAGTCGAGTTTTGATGGTATTTTGATCTTTAACTACATAATCAGTGTAACGGTTGCTATCTTGACGAACAGCTTGTTCTATTTCAGTAGGTTGTAGGGATATTAAAGTATTTAAATGTGAAATATCGGAATAACGAGTTTCTGCTTGCAAGGAGGTTTGAGGTTTGATATTTTTTAAGGTTGACTTAGCTGTTGCTGTTGATGCTACGTCCCATAGTTGAATTGTTGAGTTACCACCATGAATACTAATTAGTGTTTTTCCATCTGGAGTGAAGGCAATTTTGCCGCTTTCATCTAGGGAATTATTTAATTCAGGGTGAATTTTAGGTTGAACAATACTCCTGAATGTTTGAATTTCTTGTTTAGTTGTGACATCCCATAGTTTAATTACTAAGATTTTGTCACCATGGTTATAGCTGCTACTGGCAATAATTTGTTTATTTGGACTAAATGCGATTGCTCTGACAGGTGATGATGGTGAATAGTAGATTAAACTACCAGCTTGTTTGCCTGTGTTAATATTCCACAGTTTAATAATGTTGTCGCTAGTTTCTGTAATACTTTTACCATCAGCGCTAGTTTCAAATCTTTTACCCCCAGTTGCAAGCATTTGTCCATCGTTGCTGAATGCAAGTACTCCTGTATCGGGGCTGTCGGGTATAGTATGCACTAAGCGGACATTTTCCCACGATTTAGTGATCGCACTATGCCCAGAAGTAGTAGCTGATTTCGCGGGTGAGGTGGATTGTGCGATCGCCGAATTTGCCGATATATTAGGTTGTGGGGTAGAAATTGCCAGTAGTAAAGGGAATAACGCTGCGATCGCACTATTATAAAAGCTCATCTTGATTTCTCCCACTATTCTTACCCCTACTAAATAATGGAAGTTGCTTATCCCTACTAAGTTCCTATACTCCTCACCCCTGATATCGAATCCCTTGGATTACCCATCAGAAAAGTTACCCGAAGTAGGGAGGAAAATTCCAAGTCTCCCAATTTATGGGGATATAGGGGGATTTCTGCATCAGTATTGAACTAATTAAATCCCAGTTACCAAACGCTGTTCTAACAGTTGCACAGAACCAATTGCTAACTGCACTAAAGGCCAACCGACTAAACAGATTACAGCCGCCCAGTTCGTGCTAATATCTAAACCTTGGCGGACTGCCACAATCACAGCTAACAAACTCCAGACAGCTAAAACCACTTCAATTGATCGTCCTAGTAAAGGAATTACGGTTAAAAAGTTCAATGTTTGCGGTGCATAAGCAAAGCCAATCGGAATTAGCAAATCTTGATAAGTAAGTGTACGGCGTTTTAGCCCTTGACCGATTTTGGAGATGGTAAAAGTCCAAAAATAGTAACCTGCGACTACACTGATACCGTCTATTACCAGTGCAAACAGCAGGATAGACAACGGCGCTCTATTTATTAATAGAATAATTGCACTTCCCAAAACATGGGAAATTGCTGCTAAAATCACAATTGTTACAGCTATGCGATTGGTTTTTGGAGTATTACGAGCATTTTCATAAAAATTTCCATCCAAAGATAGAGCATTAGCAATAGTAGTTACTATTGATTTTGAATCGTTTTTACTCACTTGCCATACCTACCACTTATGATTATCAATAATTTGATATCATAATATTTAATTTGGGTATTGAGAAAAAATCAATTTATTATCAGTGCATCTGACGAGATACACCATTAGTTAATTAAATGTTTAAATTTATTTTGGCCATCATTCGCTGGTTACAAGGTGGAGCTTTAAAACTCTTAACTTTAGCAGGTATAATTTTACTAATTTGGGGAATTGTTTCTCCTGTAGGAACTTTGGTTTGGTGGCTAAATGAAGGCGCTGATAATTTGGGATTGCTGAAGAAAACACCTAATTCTTTTGTAGCAAAAATTCCACCTAACAATATTCAAAACGATCAATTAAGTAATAATTCCAATATAAATTGTTATATAATCTTTTTGCCAGGAGTAGGAGATTTTTCTGGCGATCAATTAACTGATGGTGAAAGGTTATTTTTAACTGGTTTAGTAGAAAAGCATTCTACCTGCGATGCTGTTGCTGATGTCTTTCCCTACTCAGTTTCTAATGATAGTTTAGGTGGGGAGAGATTATTAGCTCCTATATGGCGCTTTGCTGAGGAAGCGCAAGGTTTATTAGGAAGTGCAAATGTACTGATTAAAATTCGCAATCTTTGGCGTTTTGCTATTTCCGCAGATAGTAGATATGGCACTATTTATAATCAGGGAATTGCTAGTGCAATAATTGAAAGGATGAATGCTGTGCATCCTATCCCACAAGATTCTAATCAACCAATTAAAATTATTCTTATCGGTACTAGCGGAGGGGTAGAAGTTGCTTTAAATGCAGTGCCTTATTTGAAGCAATGGTTAGCTAGTCAAACCAAAATTATTGTAGTCTCTATCGGTGGTGTGTTTAATGGGAGAAATGGTTTTCAAGAAACTGAGCATATATATCACCTGCGCGGAGAGAGAGACTTGGTTGAAGATTTAGGCGGTGTTTTATTCCCGTCGCGTTGGTTATGGAATGTGACTTCACCATTTGTGCAAGCGCGTTTGCGGGGTATTTATACTTCAATTATTAGTGGTAATCATGCTCATGATGGCGAGCAAGGATATTTTGGTGAAGATTTAATTGATAATAGTCAGACTAAATATGTAGATTTAACACTGCAACAGGTTAATCAGTTACCAATTTGGTCAGATTGAAGAGGTTATAAATGTGGGTTAAATTAAACGTTACCTGCGATGACACCGGACTGGGGACTGGTGTATGATACCGGACTAGGGACTGGTGATTGGGGAAATCATTATACGTTTATTTATGCCCACCTACTTAAGATCAAATATTGCATTTCTTCAGGCTTCTTTTAATAAGGCTTTATTAAAGTTCAGGGCTTATGCAAGCATTGAAATATAGATCCCCCTTAAAAAATTAAATTAGGGAGGATCTCTGTGTAGGAAAACTGTATGTAATTAGCGAAAATACTCGGCGGAGTAGTTCAGAAATCAGAATTTGGGCTAATTAACTAACTTAACGCGACGACTATAGCGACTGAATAAGCCAAAGGCTAAACCAAATACACCAAAACCCAGCAAAGAATTAGTATTACTAGATTCAGGAACAGAAGTTGCAGCAAGACCAACGATATTCACATTATTACCAATAGTACCAAGTGTTGTAGCTGCACCTGTAGCTAAGTTGATGTTATATAAACTTGAACCTGATGCTGCAAACGCAGTATTTGTTGTTTGATCGCTACCTGTGAAAATGTCAAACCCTCCAGTTGAACCAAAGTCAATCCCAAGAGAGCCTATAGTGTTGAGAGTGCCATTATTTGGTGGGTTTTGCTGAACCAATATATCCAAATTCGAGTCTATATTAAAAAGTTGAGTTGTTGTTGTTCCAGCGAATGAATTAGTGTATGCGGCGGCAGTAATATTTGGATTAGCCCCTGCGTTTGCGTCTGTTGCAGCATAAGCCAATGTACCATCAACAATAACCGCTCCAGTATCGACATTAATACGCAAGTTTTGGTCGTTATTACCAACTAATCGCAGGCGATCGGGTACTGGATTGAAGTCAAATCCTGACTGTTGTCCTGCTGTAAAGAGAGTAGGTGAAAGGGTACTTACAAAAGTAGCAGCACCAGTAGTAGGGTTAATGGTATAAATGTTATTTGTGTCTGTTACACCATAAAGCATCTGATTAGCTGGTCGGAAATCAATTCCTAGCAAATTACCATTAAGCCCTGTAACTCCAACGCTGGCAATACTATTAGGACTCTCAGGTTTGAAAGAAACTAAAGTGTTATTGTCGGTTAGACCAGTTAACCTGATAGTAGCTGCATTTGCTGAGTTAATTATCCCTAACTGATTTAATATCGTTGCTACAGCTAATGCAGAAGCGAGCGAGTATATCTTGTTTAGTTTCATCAAAAACCTCTCAAAAGATAGATTTATTAGTTGGTTAAATTAATTCAAACCAACTACAATAAATACGTAATTATACGTATGCCAAAAAGTTTATCATTAATATCTCAAAATTTTTCTAATCTCTAAGTAATTGTCAAGACTGTTACTTCAAATAAAGCTAACGCAGCTAATAGTGTAAGTAGGTGGGCAAAACTAAACTTTAGTTACGATCGTTGGGACTAGGGACTGGTGAACGGTGGCTGGGAAAATTACTATACGTTTATTTATGCCCACCTACTTACATCTCTCGGTTGAGCAGGTGCTTTATCAGTTTCCCCCCTGAGATTGATAAAGCAAAAACAACCTGTTGTTAGCCTGTTGGATAGATTTACAGCTAAAAAAATTGCCACCAATTTTTAACCTTGGGTTGCAACCGATCCAAGGTTGTATTTTAGTGTTTTAGCTGAAAGTTAGCTAAACTTCCAAAAATAATTTCAAGTTGAGATAAATTTAAGGAGAATTTTATGCCAGAACAAGAATTACAACCGCCTCAACATCAGGAAAAACAACCAGGTATTGAGTCAGAAATGACTCCAAAACCTAAATCTGATGATGATAAATATCGCGGTAGTGGCAAGTTAGAAGGTAAGGTAGCATTAATTACGGGTGGCGATAGTGGAATTGGTCGTGCAGTTGCGATCGCATTTGCCAAAGAAGGTGCTGATGTGGCGATCGCATATCTCAACGAACACGACGACGCTAAAGAAGCCAAGCAGTTAGTGGAACAACAAGGTCGCAAATGTTTCACAATTGCAGGGGATATCGGCGACGAAAGCTTTTGTCAACAAGCAGTACAACAAACAGTTGATGCTTTGGGTAAACTAGATGTTCTAGTTAACAATGCTGCTGAACAGCATCCCCAAGAAAGCATTGAAGATATTACTGCTGAACAATTGGAACGCACTTTTCGCACCAATATTTTCTCAATGTTTTATCTGACTAAAGCAGCAATGAAGCATCTCAAAGAAGGAAGTGCAATTATTAACACAACTTCAGTTACTGCTTATAAAGGCAATCAACAACTACTAGATTATTCCTCTACAAAAGGTGCAATTGTTGCCTTTACTCGCTCTTTATCACAATCTTTAGTAGAAAAAGGAATTCGTGTTAATGGGGTCGCACCTGGCCCAATTTGGACACCATTAATTCCGGCGACTTTCCCGGAAGAAAAGGTTGCTAGTTTTGGTAAAGAAGTCCCAATGCAACGCGCTGGACAACCAGAAGAAATTGCTCCTAGTTATGTATTTTTAGCTTCGGATGACTCTTCTTATCTATCTGGTCAAATTCTACATCCTAATGGTGGGGTAGTTGTCAACGGATAATTACAAACAAATGCAGACAGTACCTTAAGGTACTGAAAAACATAACTAGCCCCCTTCCCTACTAGGGAAGGGGGCATTTAAAAGCCCCTCCCCTACTAGGGGAGGGGTTTTGGGAGAGGTGAGAAATTCATATCAGCCAACACTATTTTTCAGGGTGTCGGCTATTAAATAAATTTTACTTTGCAGAAGCAGCTAATTGTTGCTGAATCTTACTCTTAGCAGCTTTGAACTCAGTAGCCATTTGCTCTTTTTGTTCGTCGCTACAGTTGTTATCAATTGCTGCAAACATGGTGCTTTCTTCTTGACGGATATGATCGCCAACTGCATCCATTAGCTGTTTAATTTTATCTTTGAATTCAGGTGCAGAAGGGCTGGTAGCTTTAATTTCCTCCAACATCCGCTTCATTTCACCTTGCTCATCAAACAACTCTTGAGTGTTGTCATCGCCGTAGAAAGAGCGAACTCTAGGATAAACAATTTGCTCCTCAGCTTCAGCATGAGCAATTAAATCTTTGTAAAGCTGACCAAAGTATTCTTGAAGCTTTTGAGGATCGTTGGTAGCGCCAATTTCGGTGAAGATGGTATTGGTTTTATTATGATCCAGACGGATAAGAGTCTGGATATTCATATCTTGTTTATCAGAATTGTGGGTAACTACGCTACCGAATACACCTGATAAAGCTGCAACTCCATCTTGAACACGCGCCCACAGACCTTGATCTGCATCTTTTCCGGTGAGTTCACGTACACCGATAACTTCAATAACGCCTTTGAGTTGTTCTTGGTGAGCGCGGTTTTCAAAGTTAACGGTGTTTAAAGGCCCAATTGCCAATTCGATATCAGCACCAACTTTTTGAGCGCACTTGTGAACTAAAATCCCTGCCATTGCTTGCTTATGCTTGAGCAATTCGTGTTGAGAAATCTTTTGATAAAGAGAAAGTTCAGAACCAGACATTAATTTCTGAGTCTGCTCAATCATTTGTTTGCTGCTTTGGCGGGGTTCTGCTGGGATACCGTACTGTACAATTACAGTTTCTAAAACGCCCAGGTTTTTGCGATCGTCTTCGAGCATATTTTGAATGCGATCGCGAATTTCTTGATCAGAAATAGCAGAAATAAGCTTTTCTTCGTTGGAAATTAGCAATTGTTGTAGAGCTTTCATATCTGCTAATTCCATACCAATAGCCTGACGCTTGGTATCATCTAAAGTTTGAACCATATCAAATGTTCCTCTCAAACAAAATATTAAATTCTTTTATTATCATCGCTTTTCAAAACTTTACAATCATCTTTCTTTTGAAGGATAAAAACTTAATTTTTAGTTAACAGTAGAAGGATATATTATAAACAAAAGATGTAGCTTCCTTAGTAACGAGGGCAGAGTAGATCTGATATTAGTTTTGTTTAACTTTGATTGTCATCAGCTAAGTTAAAAAATATTCATCTGAAAATGCTTCTACAACTTTAGTTGTAGAAGCATTAAATAACTAACTATAAGTTATGGCTGTCAGCCACTAATAACTACTTGCTAGCAGCCGCCATTTGGTCTTGTAACTTGCTTTTAACTGATTTGAACTCAGTAGCCATTTGCTGTTGTTGCTCACTGCTGAAGTGATCGCGCAGCTTAGGCAACATATCGTTTTCTTCTTGGGTAACGTGATGCTTAACTGACTTCATCAAGTTTTCAGCTTGAGCTTTGAAATTAGGATCAGATGGGTTGAGTGACTTAATCTGATCTAACATCTGCTTCATTTCAGCTTGTTCGCTGTATAAGTCTTGAGTCTTTTCGTAATAAGAACGAACTGCTGGATAAACAACTTGTTCTTCCGCAGCAGAGTGAGCGCTTAGATCTTTGTAGATTTGACCAAAATACTCTTGGATTTTTTGAGGATCGTTAGAACCTAAAAGTTCCATGAACAGAGTATCAACTTTGGTATGATCCATACGGAGAATTTCACCGATGGTCATATCAGAGCGATCGCTATTTTGGGTAACAGCACTACCAACTACACCTGATAAAGCTGCCACAGCATCTTGAACCCGCGCCCACAGACCTTGATCTGCATCCTTTCCAGTTAATTCACGAACACCCAGAATTTCCAAAATTCCTTTTAGTTGTTCTTGGTGCGCGCGGTTTTCAAAGTTAACCGTATTTAAAGGAGAAATTGCCGCATCAACGTCTGCGCCTACAACTTGAGCAGCTTTGTGGATCAGCAACCCAGCCATAGTTTGCTTATGCTTGAGCAATTCATGTTGAGCTACCTTTTCAAACAAAGTTAGCTCAGAACCTTCCATGAGTTTCTGAGTTTCTTGAAGAATCTTCTGTGCGCTTTCTTTTGGCTCACTCTTGACACCATATTGAACAATTACAGTATCGAGGATGCCCAGATTTTTCTGATCATCCTCGAGCATATCTTGTATGCGTTTACGAATATCGTTATCGCTAATTTCCTGAATAAACTTTTGTTCGTTAGAAATTAACAGATTTTGTAAATCTTTCATATCTGCTAATTTCATCGCGATCGCCTGACGCTTGGTGTCATCAAGAGTCGATACCATTCTTTTATTCTCCTCTCAGATTTTTTAATCAAACAGAATTTTCAAATCTATTTCAACGGTGTCATAAGCAAACTGCCTATTCATCTCCCTTTTGACTGATCGCTAGAGGGTAAATTTACTTCCAATAAATCTAGATATTAGCTAATTAGCCTACATATAAATGTTTGTTTGTGTACTGTATTTAGATGGATTTTATTTTTATAAGTAATAAAATTTTAAAAACTATTTTACCCTGAGTATCTATTGCTGGATAGATGAATTTATATGATTTATAACTTTAGATGTAAATTTATGATTGCTGTCCATGTCACAATAGAGAAATTAAGCAAATAATTAACTCACCATTTGCACTTTTTCAGGAAAAATTGCTCATTAGCTTAAGTAAGCTTAGGCACAAGTTAAGGCAACGTACCAATGATTATTTACTCCATCGTCAGGCAGATATATTTATTAACTTTGATCGCATAGAGTGACTCAATAAAAGTAGAGAAGGAGATCAGGGCGTGAGCCAAGAAGGAACAGGGCTAGGTGAACAGGCGCTGAATAAAGCAGCTGAAATCGGATTATCTAGTCAACTAGATGAAGTAGAAAATCTGGAAGTACAAGTTAAAACTGATCCTTTCAAGCTGATGAGTGGAGAACTAGAATCAGTCTCCATTGAAGGCGAGGGTCTAGTGATGAACAATGACTTGCGTGCAGAGGAATTAACAGTAAACACAGGAAAAATTTCCATCAATCCACTAAGCGCAGCGTTTGGAAAAATTGAACTTAACCATCCAACAGATGCAGATGCTGAGGTTGTCCTCAAAGAAGAGGATATCAACCGTGCATTCAATTCGGAATTCCTGCGTGAAAAGCTGCAAAACCTGCAAGTTAATATTAATGGTCAACCCACAACTATTGATACTAAGCGTGTAGATTTTCGTTTACCAGGTGAGCAGAAAGTATCATTGAGTGCTGATATTGTTCTTTCCCAAACCAATGAGCAGAAGAAAATCGAGTTTACCGCAACCCCTCGTAAAAGTCCTGATGGCTACTCTGTGCTACTAGAAGATGTTCAGTACTCAGAAGGAAAGGATTTATCCCCAGATTTAACCAAAACTTTATTGGATAAAGCCAACGAACTTTTAGATTTGCGAAATTTTGAGCTAGAGGGAATGTCACTACGCCTGAAGGCGCTGGATGTACAAGCAGGAAAAATGAACCTGCAAGCTCAAGCACACGTAGAACAATTTCCATCGGAATAAGCAATTAGCTTTTAGCCATTAGTGATTAGCGATCAGTTAATAACTAAAAGCTTATAGGTAGCAGCTATAAGCAATGGCAAAACATCAGAACATTAATACATTAAACAAAGGACAAAAATATGACACAGACTCCCAGTGTTCCACCGTTAATTGAGAGCGATGAAAGCGATTATCGAGATTCTGGTGTGACCAGTACAGTTGCTGTTGCTGGGCATCCTATCCACCCTCTGCTAATCACATTACCCATCACTTTTTTGGTGAGCGCACCAGTAACAGATATAGTCTACTGGTTGACTAGCGATTTATTCTGGGCAAAAGTCTCTTATTGGGTAATTGTTGCTGGTTTAGCTACTGGTGTTCTAGCTGCTATTACTGGTTTGATGGACTTTTTGAGAATTGAACGAGTCCGCAAGCGCAAAGCTGGTTGGGCGCATCTGTTACTCAATGTTGGCGCGTTGGGGTTGACAATTATCAATTTGGTTGTGCGTTTGGGCGACCCAAGCAGTAAAATCTTGTATTTAGGACTGACAATTTCAGTAATTGTCGCAACACTTCTTGGTCTTTCAGGTTGGTACGGTGCTGAATTAATCTATCGTCATAAAGTGGCTGTGATTGGTTACGGCGACCCCAATAGATAATACTTTGCCTATTTCACATAAATTCAAATCAGGGTTAAGAAATTTACTTCTTAACCCTGATTTTGTTTTACTTTAAATATACGAAGTTTTTTAAATTCTGAACTTCAATTAATAGTTATGAATAAGATTTAACTAAACAGCTACCTTACTTACCCATAACTATTAAATTATCAAAAATTACCAACTAAATAATTCCTGGGCCCTTACCACGAGTATCATGCTCAAGAGTAAGCTCTCCCTCTTTATCATCGTTTGCTGAAGCTAAATCTTGGGTGCGTTGCTCAATTTCACCTTCTGCTTCTTCCCTTAAGTCTCCTGGTTCGTTAACGTACATTTCGGGTTCAATAGCATAGTTATTAAGCAAACCCTCTTTGTCTACAGTATAGCCATCGGTTGTATCAATACTCTCAGGATTTGTTTGATCGTTATTTTTGGTATTCTCTGAGGGGTGTTGTTTGAATGTATCGTTTTCTCTTTCTTGGCGGGCTGCTGTTTCAGCAGGGACAATGTGCCGATCATAGTTATTTTCAGCAACTCGTTCTGGCGTATCAGCACCTGCTTGGGGAGTTGTAGCTTTTCCTTGGTTACTTACATCTTGATTATTCATAATTATTTACTCCAAATATATTTCTATTATCAGATTAGGATGTTTTTTTAATTATTAATATCTACCTGCGGTATTAATTATTTTATAATTTATAATTATAAATATCTAAAATTATGAGTAATTGATAGAAGTATATCTTCCAAGAAATTCAACTATGAAATTATATACAAATTTAAAGATGACTCAATTTAATAAGCAGCATTTGTATACGCTCGCTTCTCTATTAATAATTTTACCACTTGGTTTATTATCTAAGTTGTACTCTGGGCCAGGTCAGCAGTGGTTAAATAATTATGCAGGAGATGTTTTCTATGAAATATTCTGGTGTTTATTTTTATCCTTATTTTATTTTAAGAGTATAAGTTTAAAAAAGATTCCTTTATGGGTTTTTAGTGTCACCTGTGTCATTGAATTTTTACAACTTTGGCATCCACCCTGGCTGCAAAGGGTGCGCTCATATTTTTTGATGAAATTACTGTTAGGTACAACTTTTTCTTGGTGGGATTTTCCACATTATTTATTGGGTAGTGTAATAGGCTGGTTATGGATACGAAAAATATATCAGCCCAATGAAAAAACAAGTAAAGGTTAAACCTAATTCTAAACAACCAAAAATTGAGGAGTCTACCGATGGTAGTCTGACTATACATCTGAAGTCACCCCCGGTTGATGGGAAGGCTAATCAGGAGTTAATTCAATTGTTAGCTCAAAAATTTGATATATCGAAATCTCAAGTTACTATTAAGTCGGGCTTGTCTTCAAAATTTAAGTTGGTAGAAATAAATTTTGAGAGATAATATTTTAATTATTTTTGCAGGGGAAACTACAAGAAAATTGCCCCTACATTTGCTAGTTATTTGTCACCCTCTGTTAATAATCCCTTGATCAAAAATGCGGTGATCTATATCAATACCACTAATTAAGATGCGATCGCTATACACATCAAACGCAGCAAAACTCAATTTACTTGCAGAATGCGCCGTCCACTCTGAACGCCCTACTGGTCGCACTCCCGCCCCAGCGCCACAAATTAAGTAGGTAGTACCATTAATTGGCTGTGTGCGTTCATAGCTGTGATCGTGACCATTAATATAAAGTTGTACACCATACTTTTTAAACAAAGGTGTCAGCTTACTAATTAAGTCTTGATTCACACCATAGTGACCGGATGAATAAAGTGGATTGTGTCCAAATACGACTTTCCAAGGTGCATTACTTTTGCTAAGTACTTTTTCTAACCAAGGTAGTTGAGTTTGCCAATCAGCATTATGATTAGTGTCTAGGGCAAAAAATTGCACTGAGTTGCGGCGAAATGTGTAATAGCGTTGCCCTTGCATATTAAAGCCTGGATAACGCACTTGCAGATCACCATTATCGGTGCGGATGTCATGGTTTCCTAGACAAGCGTGAAATTTAACGTTTTGCTGGAGTAAAGATTGATAAGGTTGCTCAAATACGGCTTTAATTTTCTCAATTTCACCGTTGTTATAAATATTATCTCCAGCTAAAACGACTAAATTAAAAGGTCGTTGTTTGTGATAACGAGTCATCGCATTAGCTACAGCATATTGACCTTTAGCACCTGTTCCGGTGTCTGCTACGGATACAAAGCGTAATAAAGGAGTTTCGCCTGTTGCTGGTGTTGTTAATTCTGATACAGGTTGGGATTTTAAATTTCGAGAATTGGGTATTTGAGCGAGAAGGCTCTTACCCAAAATAGCTAATCCAAAACCACTGAGGCTAGTTAAAAATAGAAACTGACGGCGTTTAATACTCATAGGTAAACAATAGCTGATCGCCTATTTGCCAACTTTGGCACAAAAAAGACGAAAACTTGGTAAAAAAACTTAACTAGAAATGTCAAAGTTATTTTTACCAAGAATTCGCCGAGTTTTTACTTGGATAAAAAAGCGAAAAGAGCCCTTTTCTAGATCACAACAATGTCACTAGCAGTGAGCGTGGGTGCTCTAAAGAGGGTAGCAATTTGCAGCGCGCTTGCTGCTCCAGTGCCATCAGCATCAAAGAACAGATCACCATTGCTTGTATTGTACAAGAAACGATCAGTAGCAGTGGTTGAGGAGCTAACACCAGCACCAGAACGAAACTGGTCAGCACTCAAATCCGGTGCGGTCAATCCACCTCCAAAACCGCTAGCCAATACAGCGATTTGATCTGTGCCTGATACAAAGTCTAGGATCAGATCTACACCTTCAGTAGGTGCATCAAATCTAAAGCTATCAGCACCAGCGTTACCACTGAGGGTATCGTTACCCAAACCACCAATGAGAGTATCATCGCCTAATCCGCCAGTAATAGTATCAGCGCCCTTACCACTACTAAGGATGTTGTTTCCATTATTACCAGTGAGGGTGTTGTTTAAATCGCCCGTAGTGCCGTCAACATTGCTAGTGCCTTGCAGGATTAGCCTGTCGATATATTTAGATGCTGAAAAGGTAACTGTGGAGATCACAGTATCGATGCTAGCAAGGTCGGTACCATTTTCATTGACAACATCAAGGGTGCTATCAACAAAGTAGGTGTCTGCACCTGTACCCCCGACCATCATGTCATCACCGCTACCTCCGTTGAGGACATCAACACCTGCACCCCCAAACAAGGTGTCATTCCCTTCATTACCGAGCAGGCGATCATTACCATCACTACCAGTGAGAGAATCGTTACCAGGCCCTGCTGTTAAAGTATCGTTGCCTAAGCCACCAATTAAACTATCATTTCCCGCCCCACCATTTAGGGAGTTATTTCCAGCATTACCAGTAATGTTGTTGTTTAGAAGATTACCAGTACCATTAATGTTGGTAGTGCCTTGAAGAGAGAGGTTTTCGATATTTGTACTTAAGATGAACGTAGCTGTGGAGAAGACACTATCGGTACCACCAGCTACACCGGTAACACTTTCACTAACGATGTCTGACGTGCTGTCAACATAGTAGGTGTCGTTACCAGCACCACCGTTCATGCTGTCATTACCTATACCACCAGTGAGGCTATCTTCACCTGCCCCACCCAAGAGAGTGTCATTGCCTTCATTACCAACCAGACGGTCATTACCACCAGCACCACTAAGGGTGTTACTGCCACTATTACCATTTATCAGGTTGTCAAGTTCATTCCCGTTGCCGCTAATATTGGCAGTGCCACTCAAGACAAACCTTTCGACCTGGGTAGGTAATGTATAAGTAGTAGCTGTAGAGATGACTGTATCGATGCCATCCCCGCCACCTTCATTAACGATATCAGAGGGATTATCAACGATGTATCTGTCATCGCCCGTACCACCAGTGAGGCTATCAATTCCACTTCCACCATTGAGTGTGTCAGCGCCTATACCACCAGTAATAGTGTCAGCGCCAAAACCGCCTGCCAGCAGGTTATCGTTGGCATCACCAGTTAAAGTTGCTGTACCTGCAAAGGTTAATAAATTAATGTCTTCAAAGTTTTGCAGGGTTGCATCCCCAACTGTTCCACCAGTAGCAGTAAGCTGATCAGCAGCTTGTGATAAATCAATTGTGACTGTATCACCAGCCGCACCGTTATTGAGTACAAAGGTATCCGTACCTGTTGCGCCGCCATCCAAAGTGTCGGCGGGTAATAGGCTAGAGGCGTTAAAAATAAACCGATCATTACCCGTAGTAGCATCCTGAATCAAAGTACGATCTGCTAGGAAGGTACCATTGTTACGAATAGCTGTTGTAGAGTTATTGACGATCGTGACATCGTTGACACTTAATGTAGCACCTGTCAAGATGTCAAATACTTGCTCAGTAGCTAAACCCGTGATGCTAGTGGTTTCAAACCCTTGTTGTCCAACGATAGTTACTTGACCACCAGCAGCGAGAATATCGAGGTCGCCTGTGGCGGCAGCATCTTCGCCAGCACCTGGAATGTTTAGGGCATAATTACCTGCTAGTGTCAAATTAATGGTATCGTCAACGGCAGTACTGTTGGCTTCAATAATCGCTTCCCGCAACGATGTAACGCCATCAGAACCATCTATAACGTCAGTGAGAGTATCAACATTTATAATCGCCATAAATCCTCTTGAAAGCCTAGCTCTGGAAACAGTGGGTATTAGCTCTACTTAATCTATACCAAAATTTCCAGAATTGGGTTGTAAGTTATTACTTAATTTAAAGCTGACTGGCTCGATAAATCTCAGGGTAATTACTTATATGCTTATTAATTTCTTAAAACTAGCTCGATAAATCTCAGTGTCATTACTTATATACTTATTAATTTCTTAAAAGCAGCTACGCTACCCTCATGAGCAGTTAAACAATTAGATATACCCGAAATTAGGCATTATTTTTCAATAACTATGCTAACTGCCAATTTAGACAGGCATGATAGTAAATGCTTGCTCTAGTAACCATTAAAAGTTTTTAGTGATAAATATTCTAAGTAACTAGATGACTGCTCAAGGTGTAATAATTGCTAAGTCAGATAACCTAGAAGGTTCTAAGATTAATGCTGTAAAGGTAGCAAATCTTTACAAATCTTATAGAATTTGGGACAAATTGGCGCTGTAGTCAAGGGGGTATTGAATGTCACAGGACGAACCAAAGCAGTCGGAGTCAGTCAAACTAACTCCTAAAACACCGAATGTTTCATCAACTACTAATAAGTCAGGAACCAGTTTAAAGCAGGCAACCCAGGTTGCCCAGCAAACTTGGAAACGCACTCAACCTGTGCTTAAAGTTCAAGGTATTAAAGTTTTACGAGGAACAATTAATCTGCTAGAAAAAGTTGCGGATAAATTGGAGGCACAACCAATAGAACCAGCTAGCTCATCTTTAACTCCACCAGTTGTGGCTTCGCCACCGCAGGTGGTAGTATCTAAACCTGTTGATAGCACAACAGCAACTTCAGAAACAGTAATTAATCTCGATACAGCAGATACCTCGAAGTTAAACGAGACAAGGATATCTGAAATTATTGAAATTACACCAAAAACGCCACAACAGATATTAACAACACCTGTAACAGACAGTCAAGAATCTACTGCTAAACCTACAACTTTTGTAGATAGGTTTATGCCAAGTTTTCAGAGTGTACAGACGGCTTGGAATGGTGTTTTAAAGCTGATTCGTGGTTTATTACCCGCGTCGGCGAATCAAAAGTTATCTGATTGGGGATTAACTGGGGCGATCGCTACTACAATTGTGCTGATACTTTGGCTCAGCGTGGCAGTTGTACCTGGTAAGCCAGTTGATGTCACTAAACTTCCTCCAGAAGAAATTCAAACGCCGTCGGAATTAAAAGCCCCTAAAAAGCCAGAACCTGTAGAGATTGTTTCTCCTACACCTGCAGTACTGACACCAGAGCAAAATTTGATTGCATCAATTCAAAATCAAGTTACTGGAATTACTAATCAGTATGCGGATGGGCTAATTCAGTCACTTGAGGTGAATTTTCCTAAAAGTTTGTTAATTATTAAGGTGAGTTCCGATTGGTATGATATCAAACCTGGTAAGCAGGATAAGTTAGCTGATGAAATGCTCAGTCGCTCAGCAGAAATGGATTTCAGTAAGTTAGAAATTACTGATACTAAGGGCAATATCGTTGCCCGTAGTCCTGTGGTGGGAACACACATGGTAATTTTGAAGCGACAGCTAGAAAATTTAGATGCTTAATAATTGGGGTTCGGAGAAACCCCACCCCCTGCCCCCTCCCCGTCAACGGGGAGGGGGTAAGAAATTGGCTTTTTCCAGAGGTCAACTTTGGAGAATAGAGAGATAGTTTTTAACTTGGTAATCTATACCTGTAATGGCAGTGCCAACTACTACTGCATAGGCTCCTAATTTTAAGGCTTGCTTTGCCATTTGGGGTGAAGCAATTCCACCTTCGCAAATTACAGGAACATTTAACTGTTGTACCATCTGGGTTAATAAATCAAAGCCAGGTGGTGAAAGATGTTCAGTTTGGGCGGTGTAGCCGTAGAGTGTTGTACCTACACAATCTGCACCAGCTTTTGCGGCGGCGATCGCACATTCTATACTATCTATATCTGCCATTACTGGTTTGCCTAATTCATTGTGTATACGCGCAATTAAGTTTTCTACGGTTTCTCCTTGGGGACGCGCTCTAGAGGTTGCATCAATGGCAATAATATCTGCACCTGCATTGGCGATCGCAACCGCATCTTCAAATTGTGGTGTAATGTATACTTCGTATCCTGAATGCGATCGCTTCCACAATCCAATTATTGGTACATTTACTTTACTTCTTACGGCTGCGACATGAGTTGGCGCATCAATGCGTACACCAACTGCACCGTTGAGAACAGATGCTTCTGCCATTGCTGCAATTATTACAGGGTCATGTAATGGGGATGTGGCTGGAGCCTGACAAGATACAATTAAACTATCTGCCAGACGGTTAAGCGAATTTATAGAGTTAGATACCATTTTTTATATTTAACGCTCAAATTTAGATGTACTCTTGCTCATTATTCCTGAGTTTTTGACGTTTAAGTAACATAAAAATAATTAAATAACCATTCCCTCAAGCATAATTTCTATACCCCTTATATCACTCCACAGTCGTAAATTAGTTGCCGCTAGGTTACAGCCATAGGTTGATTTTGTTAAAGCTATGAATAGATAGCTTTAAAACAGGGAAAAAAGCTGGAGCAGAAGTTATGGTACGTTCAGGTTTATTGAAAGTTTGCGGTGCTGGCTTAGTAGTAGCTAGCTTAGGGATATTGCCATTAGCTCGTCCTGCTGCGGCAGATACCAGTGGGATGACTCAATATCAAAAAGGTCGCCATGAGATGGGAGGATATGGCTCAAATGTACAAATGGGCAATATGATGCAGGCTCAGGGCATGAACTCTGGGATGCAATCCAATATGATGAGCGTTCAGGATATGAACAACAGATGGTATTCTGCTCAAGAAATGTATCGGATGGGTCGTCATGAATGGAAGGGCTCTGGGATGATGACTGGTCTGAGGAATTCAGATAATGGCACTATAATGATGCAGCGTCAGAGTACGGGAAGTGACATTATCATCAATACCACTACACCTAGCCAGAATAACACCACTACTCCTGGGATGAATACAACGACCCCTGGGATGAATACAACGACCCCTGGAATGAATACCACTACTCCTAGCGGAACCATGCAGCCTTAGTAAAGTGGAGCAGAATCTTGCTCTAGCTTATTTGCCTTGCAGGTAAGTGGCAATTATATTGCCTTGATCTGTTAAAGGCAATATATATAAATGAAGATATTTGAGCAACGTGGAAGAGACAAAAACTTGGGAGAGAATTTAATATTTATCGAAACTCGAACTGAGGTAATTAGAGAATTGGTTGCGCCCATTTAGTGGCGGTTAAAATCTCCTAAAAAGTAGCTCTACTTAATTAAGCTTAAAACCCCCTCCGCTTTGACAGGCAGGGGGTTTTAAGTTTGATATTTTTTGTAGGTAGAGCTACTTAAATGGCTTGTCTAGTTGCCAGAAATGCTATAACAGTTCAGACTAAGCTGGCAGGAGAAAATTGTGCATCGTTTAGCTGCAACGCCTGGAGGTTGGAATTCTCAGGCAGAAGGTGTGATTTTTATTGAGCAAACACCTGCTGATATTGTTTTAATTACCGCCGCAGATACAGATATTCAAACGCTGGCTGTTGCTGCTGCTCAATTACCTGCTGAATTTCCAGCAGTGCGGGTTGTTAATCTTTTACAACTACAGCAGCAGTTAACGATTGATACGTACGCCGAAGATGTTTTGCAGCAAGCACAAGTAATTATTTTACGATTGCTGGGAGGACGTTCTTACTGGAGTTATGGGTTAGAAGTTTTACAGGAAACAGTTGCAAGCACAGGTGCGACGCTAATTGTTTTACCAGGAGATGACCGCCCTGATCTAGATTTAGTTAGTCATTCTACTGTTTCTTTAACAGTTGTTAATCAATTGTGGCGCTACTTTACAGAAGGTGGAGTAGATAATTTTGTTAACGCTTTAAAATTTATTGCTGATGTTTGTCTGGGGCAATCTTACTATCCACCAGAACCTCAAGCAGTTCCGCGTGTGGGTGTTTATAATTGGCGAGAGGAAAGTAGGGGAGAAGTGCAGATTAATTCTGCTGGTTTGCATTTATCACCTATATTTGCACTTAAGAAAGTAGGTATTCTTTTTTACCGCGCTCATTATTTATCTGGTAACACTTCTGTAATTGATGCCCTGAGTCAAGCTTTAGTTGAACGGCAACTGGAACCTGTACCTGTGTTTGTTTCTGCGTTGCGAGATCTTGATGTGCAAGCAGATTTGTTGGAGTATTTTAAACCTAAAGATGCTGAAGGTATTCAGTTGTTGTTAAATACAACAAGTTTTTCTTTGGCTAAGTTGGAAACAGAAACGCCTCAGTTGGAATTGTGGCAACAATTAAATGTGCCTGTGTTGCAGGTAATTTTAAGTGGTGGAAATAAGGAGCAGTGGGAGTCGAATTTTCAAGGGTTAGCGCCGCGAGATATGGCGATGAATGTGGCTCTACCGGAGGTGGATGGGCGGATTATTAGTCGGGCGGTTTCGTTTAAGGCGGTTGAGGTTTGGAATACCGAGTTAGAAACGGATGTGGTGGTTTATGAGGCGGTGAGCGATCGCATTCAATTTGTAGCAGATTTAGCGGCTAATTGGGTACGTTTGCGCGAAACTCAACCAAAGGATAGATGTATTGCTTTGGTTTTAGCTAACTATCCTAATCGTGATGGCAGGTTGGCTAATGGTGTGGGTTTGGATACTCCTGCTAGTTGCATAGAAATACTTAAGGCTTTGCAGGAAGCTGGTTATTTTGTTGAGAATATACCTGCAAGTGGGGATGAGTTGATTCAGCGTTTAACTTCTGGGGTGACTAATGATCCAGAAGGGCGTGAGTTGCGAGTTGTGCAGCAATCTTTGTCTGTTGAGGAATATCAGGAGTATTTTGCCACGTTACCAGTAGAGGTGCAGAAGGGTATTGGCGCTCGCTGGGGCGAACCTTCCCAATACGCTACCCAAGGGGTTTTCCCTATTTCTGGTATTCAATTAGGCAATATTTTTGTAGGGATTCAGCCTGCGCGTGGTTATGATCTTGACCCTAGTTTGAATTATCATGCACCAGATTTAGAACCAACTCATAGTTATTTGGCTTTTTATTATTGGTTAAGAAAACATTTTGAAGCGCAAGCAATTGTTAATGTAGGGAAACACGGTAATTTGGAGTGGCTACCTGGAAAAAGTGTGGCTTTATCTGATAGCTGTTATCCAGAGGTGGCGTTTGGTGCGTTGCCACATTTATATCCTTTTATTGTTAATGATCCTGGGGAAGGTTCTCAAGCTAAACGGCGGGCGCAAGCGGTAATTATTGATCATTTGACTCCGCCGATGACACGCGCTGAACTTTATGGCGGTTTGCAGCAGTTAGAAGGTTTGATTGATGAGTATTATGAGGCGCAGAGTTTAGATCCTTCTAGGTTAAAGGTGATTGGCGATCGCATTAATGCGCTAATTTTACAGGAAAATTTGGGGTTGGGGACTGGTGACTGGGGACTGGTGACTGGGAATGATTCTAACTCAAGCCTAATCCCTAATCCTGAATCACTAATCACTAATATTGATGGCTATCTTTGTGAGTTGAAGGAGGCGCAAATTAGGGATGGTTTGCATATTTTTGGGGTGTGTCCGCAAGGGCGACAATTAAGGGATTTAATAGTGGCGATCGCACGTCAACCCAGTAATAACCGTTTGGGTTTAACTCGCGCTATTGCTAAAGATTTGGGTTTGGATTTTGACCCTCTGACAACTGATTTTAAGTCGCCTATTTCAGAAATTTACCCCCCCCAACCCCCCCTTATTAAGGGGGGGGGAAAGGCTCAAATTAATACTGTGGGTGATGTTGTTGAAATATTAGAAGAATATGCAGCCGAGTTAGTTGATAAAATCATCTCCTCTCCCCTCTCTCCTCTCCCCTCTCTCCTCTCCCCTCCCTCCTCCCCCCTCACTTCTACTGAGTTGCAATGGATCTGCGATCGCCTTCTCCCCGCCTTACTACAAACTACCCAAGAAATTACTTATTTATTACATGGATTAAATGGGGGATATGTCCCTAGTGGTGCTTCTGGCGCACCTACTAGGGGAAGACCGGAAGTTTTACCTACGGGTCGCAATTTTTACTCGGTTGATATTCGTGCAATTCCTACGGAAACTGCTTGGGATATTGGACGCAAAGCAGCAGAAGTAATGATTGAACGTTATACCCAAGAAAATGGTGAGTATCCCAAAACGATTGGGTTATCGGTTTGGGGTACTTCTACAATGCGGACTGGTGGGGATGATTTAGCAGAGGCGCTGGCGTTATTGGGTGTGCAACCTGTTTGGGATGGTGTGTCTCGACGGGTGGTGGATTTTGAAATTTTGCCGTTATCAATATTAGGTCGTCCGCGTGTAGATGTGACGCTAAGAATTTCGGGATTTTTCCGTGATGCTTTTCCTAATTTAATTGATTTATTCAATTCTGCTGTTGCAGCAGTGGCGGCGTTAGATGAACCCGCAGATCAAAATCCCTTAGCAGCGCAGGTAAAACAAGAAACTGAGTTGTGGGAAAGTTCGGGGTTAAGTAAGGAAGATGCGGAAATGCGATCGCGCTACCGCATTTTTGGTTCTAAACCTGGTGCTTATGGTGCAGGTTTGCAAGGTTTAATTGAAGCGCAAAATTGGACAACTGATGCAGATTTAGCGCAGGCTTATATTAATTGGAGTAGTTACGCTTACACTAGCAATTCTCGCTCTTTGGGGAAAGTTGAAGGAACTCCACCCCCTAGTAGGGTTCCCGCAAGCAGGGAGGGGGGATCTGATGCTGGTTCCACACCTTTAAACAAGGAAAAAGCATCTTGTCCCCCCCTGTTAACGGGGGGGTTAGGGGGGGTTTCCGCCCCTGAAGCTTTTGAGAAACGTCTTCAGCAAATGCAAGTTGTATTGCACAACCAAGATAACCGCGAACATGATTTATTAGATTCTGATGATTACTATCAGTTTCAAGGTGGTTTAACAGTTGCGGTACGTGCAGTTAGTGGGAAAAATCCTCAAACTTACTTTGGTGATAATTCTATACCTGCAAATCCCAAAGTGCGAAAGTTACAAGAAGAAATTGATCGTGTATATCGTTCCCGTGTAGTTAATCCTAAATGGATAGCTGGTGTAATGCGTCACGGTTATAAGGGTGCATTTGAAATGGCGGCGACGGTTGATTATTTATTTGCCTACGATGCTACTGCTAATTGTGTGTCAGATTTTATGTATCAAGGGGTAGCAGAAGCGTATTTATTTGATTCAGCAGTGCAAGATTTTATCCAACAAAAAAATCCTTGGGCGTTGCGAGATATGGCGGAAAGGTTGTTAGAAGCGCATCAACGGGGGTTATGGGAAGGAGTTGAGCCACAGATGGTGGATAAGTTAAGAGCGTTGGTTCACGAAGCCGAAGCTACGATCGAATCAACTATTACCTAATCTATTAATATAAATACTCGGCTTTCTACATTCAGAACTTGCACGCTTGAGTATAAAGAAACTATTGGTATTTTCCAGTGTACGTGTCCGCAAATGACCAATAAATCGCTAGCTTTAGCTAGTTCAGAGCGAATTAATTCATTTCCTGCAAGTTTAGCATCAGGAACAGTTGGTGCTTCATGCAGAATCAGAATATCCGGCTTTTGTTTAACTATGTTACTCAAAGTTCTTCTATAGTCCTTTTCACGACGACGAAAAGGTTTACTTTGCTTACCTATAATTCCTGAAATGCCACTAATACGAAGTCCATCAATAGTCATTATGTTACCATCAAAGTAATGTATACCTTTTATTGATGTAAAAGCCTTCATATCTTCTAATGAAGCACCAAACAAATCGTGATTTCCTGCTACGCCAGCACAAAAACGAAACCGACGATTAAAAGCTTTCCAAACAGAACGAACATCACCTTCACCACCGCGAGTATCTGTTTGGGCATATAAATCGCCTGCTAACAACACACCTATTGTTTCTGGCGAGGGAATTTTTCCTAGAGCAGCCAAAGATTCTAGCTCTTGAGCTACAGTATGACCAAGAAGGCATCTTTGCTGAGGTTCTATACCTTGTAGATCGCTAGTAGCAATCAAAGCATTCAAACCTTCTGGTAAAGCATCAACTTTGGCAACGAAAATAGGTAAAATCTTTTCAACTACACGAGTCTTGCTAGTAGCGGCAACTAAATATCTAATTTCTTGAATTGGTGAATCAGGAATTTGGGCTATCCGCATACTAACTAATCTGCTTTACAAGAATTGCAATCTAATTCTAGCAAGCATTAAATCTAATTATTTAGATAACTTGTATTAGCATATATCAGATTAATTTGAGTATTTATTCGCCTAAGATGCTACTGTTAATTATGTGTCAAACTTTATGTATTAAGGGGTAGCAGATGCGTATTTATTTGATGCAGTTGTGCAAGATTTTATCCTAAGAGTGCTTGTTCACGAAGCTGAAGCTGTAATTGAAGGTCTGTTCAATCAATAAAGTCTATTTGTAAATAAGGACGTAATCCTACTATTTTAGTCTCAGTAATTCCAAATCCTATCCCAGCATCATCAGGCAAATCATCTAATTTGGTAGTAAATCTAACTTGACCATTTTTAAAATCAAACTTATAGTTAGCTTCTAATCTTTCCGGCTGGGATTTAAGCGGGTAAATAGCTGTGCCGATACAAGTCTTATAATTTTTGCGGAGAGGAGCCTTATATTCTACAAATCGAGGATTTTCAGATACTAATTCGCTGGCTCCTGCTACAGATAAAGTATCAGCAATGACTATTTGATTGGATTGGGCAGCAATATTTATATACCCAAAGCTAAGAACCCAAAGACCAACCTTTTGAGGACAAGTTCCAGATTGACGTTTAACGTTGAAGACTAAATTTGGTTGAGGCTTAGATGTGACGTTGCTAATCACCTCGTCAGCTTCGTCAGCTTTTAAAAATGGAGCTAGAAAAAATATAAAAATAATTACTAAACAAGGAATAATTAAAAACCTTGCTAATTTGTTAAGGTCATTCATCTGCTATTGCCAGAGATATAATTATTATTATAAGAGCAAAAATCTTAAGGATGCGATCGCACAACTTTTCTTAACTGGTTAAACCCACTATTAAAATTTTCGACAACCTAAGTATAACTAACTACCACTTGCTTGCTGATGAGTCTGTTTCACAGGAATTTCAATCACAAACTCTGTCCCCTTTCCTAACTCAGAAAAGCATTTAATTGAACCTTTATGCTTGTCTACAATAATTTGATAACTAATTGACAACCCCAACCCAGTACCTTGACCAACTGGTTTAGTGGTAAAAAATGGATCGAATAAACGTGCTTTTACTTCTTCTGTCATTCCAGAACCATTATCGGCAATCCTTATAGTTATAAACTCAGATTGGGTTACTTCCGTTTTAATAATAATACTCCCCGATTTTAATTGAGGTTTTTCACTAAAGCTTTCATCGTACAGACTACGCAACGCCTCAATAGCATTGCTAAGAATATTCATAAATACTTGGTTCAATTGACCTGCATAGCACTCGACTAAAGGTAAATTACTATATTCTTTTATAACTTCAATAGCAACTTGATTAGGTTTACCTTTCAACCTATTTTGCAAGATTAATAGTGTACTATCAATGCCTTGATGAATATCAACTAATTTCATATCCGCTTCATCATGCCTAGAAAAATTACGCAATGATAAAACAATTTCACGAATTCGCTCAGTCCCAACTTTCATTGAAGACAAAATCTTTGGTAAATCGTCTATTATAAAATCAAGATCAATTGCTTCAGCGTGTTCTTCAATTTCTGAATTAGGCTGTGTATAGTATTTTTGGTACAAGCTAACTAATTCTAGTAAATCTTCAGTATATGTATTTATAGGAGTAATATTCCCGTGTATAAAATTAACCGGATTATTTATTTCGTGAGCAATACCAGCAACCATTTGCCCTATGCTGGACATTTTCTCACTCTGGATTAATTGTGCTTGGGTACGCTGTAAATGCTTTAATTCTTTTGTAGTTTCTGTTAATTGATTAGTTAGTGTGTTAAAAACTTTAGCTAATAATCCTATTTCATTTGAACTATTCTTCTCAAGTTGATATTTGTTCAAATCTGTATATTGCTTGGCTACTACTAATTCTCCGACTTGTTGAATAACATCTGTTGTTCGTGTCAAAGGATTAATGATAAACTTACGCAGACATAAGTAACCTACCCCAATAATTACTAAAATAGTAAGAGTTAGATAAATTATTAACAGCTTAATAATATTAGAAGCTACTGCTGTTGCTGCCGAAAGAGGCTGTACAAGAACAAATTTCCAATAAGAGCCTGGAACATTGAATATAAAAACAGTAGATTTTTCTTTTAATAAAAAATCGTTCTCAAGGCTTATTTTTTTATAAAGTTTAGTTTTAAGAGCTTTTTCCCCCAATGGATTAACTATAACAGCATTAATTAATTCTGCTTCATCTTTGTTGATTTGATAGCTATCTTGATCAATCTTTTTAGCAAAGTTAGCCTTAAAGCCAGGTTGCATCCCTGCTTGCTCTAATATATCTTTATTCATTTGCTCAACTGCTTCTGAAATAGGTAAAAATAGCGGTTGCTTTTTAGCAAACTCAGAAGCTAGGATAAATTCTTCAGTTCTATTTCCTTTACTATCTTTGCCGATATTTTTTACTAAAGAAGGATCTACAAAAGACAGGAATTTATTGTTTCTATCTAAAATAAAAGCATAACCACCTGTTTTTTCCTGCCAAAATTTAGTAAAAGCTTGCAAACCTTCTAGTTTTAAATCTATAGTGGCTACACCAGAAAACTTACCTTGTTGATATGTTGGTACAGTACAAGTTACCATAGGTTGATATGAGTAAGCATCCATATAAGACTTACTCCAAAAACAACGTCCAGGTTTTGCATAACGCGCTACAACATACCATTCTTCGTTGTGATAGCCAGAACCAGGTTGATTATAGTCGTCATAATACTTTAATACTCCGTTGCGATCGCGTCCCCAAAAAAAACTTCTTCTTGCTATTTTAGGATTAAAAGCATAAGGTTCAGGCCAAAATCCACCACCAGCTACATTTAAGTCACCTTGAAAATTAACTAATTTAGGTAAAATTGTTTTAAAGGTGCTTTCTGATTTAGGTAAATTCTCTGCTGTTGTTCCTAATGTCCTTGCTAAAGCTTCTATTTGTAAAGAACGACTATTTAAATCAGAAATAGCATTATTACCAATTTGTTCAATTAATCGTGAAGATTCATCTAATACAAGCTTTTTACCCCTAGTATTCATGACTAACACAATACCTATCACTAGCCAGATAGTTATGGATGCTAATCCAACCACGCCTTGAAATCCTAAGCTGTGATACCATTTAACATTTTGATTTGGTTTAATTAACTTATTTTTTAATAAAGAAATCAAATTTAATTAACTCCCACAGTTTCTAATGCTAAATTGTTTGCTTGTGAGTTAACCACCCTAGATAATCCCTGTTGTACAATCGGTATTTGAATAGAAAACTGTGTTCCTTTACCTAATTCTGACTCACATAATATAATCCCTTGATGCTTCTGGATTATTTGATAACAAATTGACAAGCCTAACCCTGTTCCTTTACCTACAGGCTTAGTAGTGAAAAACGGATCAAATAGTTGCTTTTTAACTTCCTCTGTCATTCCTGAACCATTATCTACAATCTTAATATTTATGTAATCATTTTCCAGTTGAGTACTAATTATAATTTGGCTGGGATTACTTTTTATTTCCTCAGTAGAACGCTGACTATTATATTCATCCAGGGCATCAATAGCATTATTCAGGATATTCATAAATACCTGATTAAGTTGTCCAGCATAGCAAGTCACTTGAGGTAAACTGTCATACTGTTTAACTATTTTAATTTCAGAATGATTTGGTCTAGCCTTCAATCGATTTTGCAAAATTAATAGCGTACTATCAATCCCTTCGTGAATATCAACTGCTTTCATATCGGCTTCATCTAAACGCGAAAAATTACGCAGAGATAACACAATGTCTCTAATCCGTTCAGTACCAATACGCATTGAAGCAATCACTTTTGGCAAGTCATCTATGAGAAATTCTAGATCAATTGCTTGATAATGGTCTGCAACTTCTGCAACTGGATTGGGATAATGTTCTTGATACAAATGCAACAGTTCTAATATGTCTTGAATATATTCATTAGCATGAGTGATATTGCCATGAATAAAGTTAACTGGGTTGTTAATTTCATGAGCTACACCAGCAACCATTTGACCCAGACTAGACATTTTTTCAGTTTGAATCAGTTGCGATTGAGTTTGTTGCAATTCTGTTAATGCTTGCTCAAGTTCCTGTGCTTGTTGCCTAAGTTGCGCTTCAGATTGCCTTAATATCTCTTCTATTTGCTTACGTTGCTCAATTTCAATTGCTAATATTTCGTTGGTGTTTGTTAATTCAATAGTACGTGCAATTACTTTTTCCTCTAATGTGCGGTAAGATTCGCGCAAGGCGGCAGACATTTGGTTGAATTGCTGCGAAAGTTCTTGAATTTCATCGCCAGTTTGAATATTTAAACGATAATCTAAGTCGCCTGTGGCAATTTTATTTGCGCCTAGCTGTAATTTTTTAATAGACTTAATAACTGGCAATAAGATTAGCCAAAATTGACCAAAGAATACTATGATAATAATGCCAATAATAATGTGTCTGGCAAGTTGAGCCGTTTGCTTAGAGCGATTAGCTTGTTCACTAGCCAATTTATCCTGAGAGCGAATATTGATTGCTAAAGCATTTAAAGAGAAATCTATACTTTTGCCAAAAGAACTAATAGCTTTAAAATCTTGATAAAATTGTTCTGGAGTTGAAGGTGTATCGCTTAATTCATTACTTAAACGATTCAAAAACTTATGCTGGCGGCTAATAACTGCTAATTCTGTATTATCAGGCATCAGGCGCTGTAGCTCATTTAAAGTAAGTTTGAATTCAGACGTAGCTTTTTGGTATTTAGCCATGTCTAAAGGGTCACGATTTAGCATTAAAAAATCCTTAAGCGCCATAACTTGGTCTCTTAAAAGGACTTCTAACTGTAGAGTATTATCGACTGATTTAGCCGCTTTTTCACGGCTCAAAGCCGCCTGATTTTCTGCTTTCCAAAGTAAAAATTCACTACCAAATGCTAAGGAAGCAATCAGCCCAACAACACCTATAGAAGAACCAATAAATTTAGCAGAAATTTTCATTTAACCTGACCTGGTTTTAATTTAAGTTGCGCTTTTAGTTTTTTAATTGGTTCGTAGTCTTCATCTTGAACTAAAGTGTAGCCTGCTGCTTCAGCGCCATTAACGTCTACAAGTCCCTCAGAAGCACTGACTAAAGCCTTTTTTAAATTAGTAACTAATTCCGGTGGAACTTTGTCAGCAAGGATTACAATTGGCCCTTGAGGGATAGGACTTGATTCCCAAATAATTTTATATTTTTGTGAATTAAATCTTCCAGATTTTTGTTCATTCAGATATGATGGTTTATCATCTGCGATCGCATCCACTTCACCCGATTCTAAATCTGTTTTCACTTGAGCGTGGCTACCAGAAAATTTTACCTTAGTGAAATCGCTTTCTGGATCAATACCCATCTCTTTAAAATATCCTAACGGCATTAAATAGCCAGAAGTAGAAGATTCACTCACAAACCCAAATCGCTTACCTTTAAGATCGTCAACATTGCTGATACTACTGGTATTGGCAACAATCACACTCGTATACCAAGGTCTTCCTGTCTCTTTATTAATTGGAGCAACTATTGGTTGAATCTGGGGATTTAGTTGTTTAGCCTCAACATAAGCTAATGGCCCTAAGTAAGCAATTTGTACCTGACCTTCAGCTAATAATTTAACAGGTGTATTGTAGTCTTTACCAATTTGAAAGGTTACCTGTCTACCAAGAGTTTTTGTGAGATACTCTGCTAAAGGCTGAAGCGATTTTTGTTGCTCTACTGGGTTCTTGGCAGGAATTACTGCTATATTTAGGCTCGTTAATTGTTGATCTGGCTTAGTTGATTGCTGTGTTTGTGAATCAGCAGCTTGATCACCTGTCGATGGTTGACAGCCTACACTAACAATAGTGGCTATCACAGCAAGGAGCAATGAGGCGACTGAGCGACTGTATAACCCTTCTCTGCTTTTAAATTGGTGTTGCAGCATTATGCTAAGACTCTAAGGCAGTTTGTTGTTTGCTATTGGGGCGATTGGTAAATATTAAAAAAGCGTCAAGAATATAACTTGCAGTTTATGCGCCTTTTTGGTATAATGTATAGCCCAATAAATTTTCCCTATAAATTATTTAACTTACCCTGACTTACTAAATATTGTCAGTAATTTAGCTATAAATGGAATCAGTGTTTATACGCATTGTAAAGAGGTATTAAGCAACAACTAGGGGCGCAGGCTCCGCTAATGCCCCCACAGATGTTGTATATAATGTATTTTTGTGTAAGTCCTGATAATTAAAAATAAAATCCCCTTCGCGTCTAAACCGGAGGCAGCATAATTATCTACTTGAGATTTTTTAATATGTAAATACTTAGCACTACTAATTAAGATGCTGCAATTGCTGTTGATAGCAGTGCAGTGGTTTTCCTAGTTTGCTGCACTGGCAACTGAATCAAAAATTCTGTCCCTTCTCCAGGCTGGGAATTACAAGTAATCTTCCCCTGATGCTTCTCGGCTACAATTTGATAGCTAATAGATAATCCCAAACCAGTACCTTTGCCCACTGGTTTAGTAGTAAAAAATGGATCAAACAGTCGCGCTTTTATTTCCTCATTTATGCCATCGCCGTTATCAGCAATTCGCACTAAAATTTCATCGGATAGCAATAATTCTGTGCTAATAGTAATCTGACCAGTGCGTTCTGTAACTTGTTCAATTGCATCAATAGCATTACTCAGAAGATTCATAAAAACTTGATTAATCTCGCCAGCATAGCACTCTACTAAGGGTAAATCACCATACTCCTTCACAACTTGTATTTCTGAAACTCCATTCCTTACCTTTAAGCGATGTTGCAAGATTAATAAAGTGCTATCTATACCTTCGTGGATATCTACAACCTGCATCTGTGCTTGGTCAATCCGAGAAAAATTCTTAAGCGATAGTACAATTTGACAAATACGTTCAGCACCAATTTTCATTGAAGAGAAAATTTTGGGCATATCTTCAATCATAAAATCTAGCTCAATATCTTCAATTTTTTCTTGAATTTTATGACTAGGATTGGAATTGCTTTCTTGATAAAGTTGCAATAATTCAAGTAAATTTTGAACGTATTCGCTAGCGTGGCTTAGATTACCATAAATAAAGTTAACTGGATTATTAATTTCGTGTGCTACACCAGCAACTAATTGACCAAGGCTGGACATTTTCTCAGTTTGCACTAATTGTGTTTGATAAGAGCGCAAGTCTATCAATGCTTGCTCTAATTCCTGAGATTGAGTCTGAGCTTTTTCTGTAGCATCACAACTTTGTTGATAAAGTTCAGCTAGATTAAGGTCAATTTCTCGCTGTTGCTCATCACTTTCTTGCTGATATTGACTAACAACAGCATCCAACGCTTTGATTAACTCAGTTGCAGAGGCATTCAAAATGTATCGTAAATGAAAGTTATCTTGTGTAAGTTCAGATTTATCTATCTCTGCTAACAGTCTTGCTTGAGTGATATAGTTGCGAACTTGCTTGTCTAAATTGAGAGGCAAATCAAAGTACATTGCCTGAACTGTTGGCGATGGATTTCCAGGCAGTTTCATCTCGGCATCACCGTTGATTAGTCCGTTATGGGATTTTTCCATCAGGTTAATTGCAGCTAGTAGTTCCTGACGCAATTTTTCCTGCTCAACGATGTCTTGAGTGCAAACTAATCTCAAAGCGAACAATGCAGTTCTTTGAGAAAGCATTCGCTGGCGACCACTGACATTCACGACTGCTGCATTAATTTCGCGTGCAGCAGTAATCGGCTTTAAATTGAACAAACTGCTCATAGCAAGCACTGGCAACAGTTTTAAGTACAACAAGTTGCTGAAAATTTTACTATGAATAGCTGTGATTTTCATGATTTATAGTCAAATTAGTAGGATTTTTGTATTTGAAGTAGTTTATTTAGATGTAAGGATGTTTGACAATTTTCGTTGTTAATTTACTGTGAGGTGAGAAGTTAGTTGAAGGCATAACAATCTTTAACGTCCAAAAAAAATGATCGAATTTAGTTAAATTGCAATAATATCAGTTAGATAAAAACAAATAGTATGTTTTTATACTGTTTCCAGGCGCGTGAGCTTAAATTTTTCAACTCAAAAAAAAATGGTTAGTAAAGCTAACCACTGAAGTAATGATTACTGATTACCTAAATTGTGCTCAAAGAAAATCGCTGTTTGTTGGTTCTACACAAACGTAAAACCAGGAGTGCCAGCAGTGATAGCGCCCGCTAGAGTTACACCCTGCAACACGCCAATAAGTTCATCTTTGGTAGATAAACCAGCCGTACCATCATTGTCAATAAAAATGCCTGTGCCACTACCACTGTAAGTACCAGTGGGCGCTGCACCTAGATAGTAAGATAAGCCATCAGTTAGCTGCACTACATCCTCAGCCACATTAAAGTCAAGGATGCGAGCATAATCTTTCAGTCCAGCATTAGTACTCACACCGTCATTGTAAAGAACACCAGCATTAGTTCCCAAGACAAAACTATCAGCGCCAGCATTACCAGTGAGTATGTCTATTTCACCAACGCCAAACTTAGTTAAACTCGCCCCTGTTAAAATATCAATACCGTCGCCACCATAAAACGTATCATTGCCGCCACCAGCAAAGATGGTGTCATTACCACTATTGCCGTAAATCACATTATTGCCACTGTTTCCGGTCAAGGCATCATTAAACTTAGAACCTGTCAAGTTTTCCATGTTGCTCAAAGCATCGCCTTGTGCCTCCCCACCACTACCTGTGCCTGTAGCAAAGTTGACAACTACTCCAGCAGTGGAAGTGCTATATGTAGCTGTATCAGTACCAATTCCACCATCAAGCACATCTGCACCGCTACCGCCAGTTAAAATATCGTTGCCGTCATCACCATTGATGGTGTCGTTACCTGCTTCGCCGTAGAGGGAATCATTGCCAGTACCACCATTAATGATGTCGTCGTCAATGCCGCCATAGAGGTAATCAGTGCCACCAGCACCAGAGATGATGTCCTTGCCTGCTTCGCCATATAAATAGTTGGTATTGTTGTCACCAATCAGCACATCGCCGTAGTTAGAACCACGCAGGTTTTGAATGTTGGTTAAAATGTCATTTTCAGCATCGCCGATGTAACCCATACCTGTCATCAGGTCTACAAACACTCCAGTTGTGGATGTCAAGTAGTTGGCTGTGTTGGTGCCAACTCCACCATCTATGGTGTCAGAACCACCACCACCAGTAATCGTATCGTTACCACCACCGCCATATATAACGTTATCGTTGTTGTCGCCAATAAGTTTGTCGTTGGCTGTGGTGCCGTTTTTCATTGATGCCACAGCTAGGTCAAATGTGGTGGGTGTGCTGAGGTTACTATTGTCAGTTGCTGTCAGTTGGATTTTGAGGGTGCCTGCGTCGCTGTTGCTGGGGGTGCCATTAAAGGTGCCGTTGCTCAAGGTTAACCAATCAGGTAACGCTGTGCCAGATTCAAGTGTGGCGGTATATGTTAGGGGATTCGATTCCGGGTCAGTGAAGGTGTTTGCTGGAATAGCGAAGTTAAATTCTGTTTGTCCATAGGCTCTTTTTTTTGTGATTTCTTTGGCTATTGTGGGGGCTTCATTAAGGTCATTAGTGTTAATTGTTAAGGCTTTAGAGTAGCTCAATCCACCCGCGTCGGTTGAAAGTACCCGCAGGTTATAGCTAGATTTGGTTTCAAAGTCAGGAGCGTTGTTGATGCGTAATTCGTTGTTGACTATGCTGAAAGCGGCATTATCTGTGTCTGATGCACCTGGAATTAAGGCATAGCTATGAGTGTTACCTGCATCCGGGTCGGTGCTGCCCAATGTGCCAATTACTGTATTGGCACTAGCGTTTTCGTTGATGCTGGTGGCACTTAAAGAAATGTCTGTGGGTGCTTCATTGAGGTCATTAATGTTGATAGTTAAAGCTTTGTCATAGCCCAATCCCCCAGCGTCGGTTGATAGTACCCGCAGGTTATAGCTAGATTTGGTTTCAAAGTCAGGAGCATTGTTGAAGCTTAACTGATTGCCGTTGACTATGGTGAAGGCGGCGTTATCTGTATCACCACTACCACTAACTAAAGAATAGCTGAAGGTACTACCTGCATCGGGGTCGGTGCTGCTTAATGTACTGATTCCGGTATTTGCCAAAACATTTTCATCAATGCTAGTGACACTCAGGTTGGGCTCTGCGGCGGCGTAATTGATGATTCCGTTTGCCCCGAAAACAGATAAGAAACCACTACTATTTGCCTTGTTGACTGTCATTGATGTGACAGTTTTCGAGGGTTGAGGATTGTCAAAACGCAAACCAAACAAAGCAGGATCATTTGCGTTATCGAATCTAGTAGTGGGACTGGCGCGATCCATGCTGTTAATCAGGTAGTATCGTGAGGTGCTTTCTGTGATTTCATCAAACCAATCTGGAACCGTTTGAGTACCAGTATCAGCAAAGGTACCATCGCTATAGGTGAACCTCAAAGACATATTAGAGCTTCCTTCAGTTGATAAAGCTACAATATGGACTTGAGAATAGACATCATTAGGAACTGAGAAGTTAAAGGAACCCGTTGATGTCTTAATTAGATGGAGGTTATTTCCGTTATCACTATTGCCGTATTGAAGTTGAATATCGGGATGATAACTATTGGCTGCAAAGAAGCCATTATCAGGCAACCCTTGACCGTTAGAGCCACCATATTGCGTGGCATAGGATTGGGATCATTAGAACGTAGTCGGATCTGTCTATTGTAGTTTGAGTAGTGTCTAGTACCCCACCACTGTAGTTGATAATTCCATCAGCATTAAAAACTGATGTGAGGTTAAAAGAGGGGGAAAGCCTTAAAGCTGTGGGTGCTTCATTGAGGTCATTAGTGTTGATAGTTAAAGCTTTAGAGTAGCTTAATCCCCCAGCGTCGGTTGAGAGTACCCGCAGGCTATAGCTAGATTTCGTTTCAAAGTCAGGAGCATTGTTGAAGCTTAACTGATTGCCGTTGCCAATGCTGAAAGCGGCATTATCTGTGTCTCCTGTACCTGTAACTAAGGAATAGGTGAAGGTGTCGCCTGTATCTGGGTCAACTGTAGTTAATGTGCCTACTAATGTGGAAGACTGTTGCTATATCACTGATGTTAGGATTTTATTGAGGAACTTTACCTCAGTAGATTTACGGCTAAAGGTGTCAATTGCTCGTCAGTACTTACAGGGTTATCCCCTAAATTGGGGGAGGCGTGAAGGTTTTTTTCTTTTGAAGGCGGGCTAGTTCTCAATACGGCTAAGGCTGACAAAGATTTTTGGTTTAGGGAAGCTGGGGGAGAGAAGATTTTCCCAATCTGCCTAGTATTAAGTGAGTTTTGATCTAGGCTTCAGGCTTGGGTAAGTTTTGTCCGTGTTACGTCATCAAATTTAACTGAGATCCGTTATTCGTTTTGCGGACTTCGATACGGGTTTGAAATGCTTCTTTAAATTGGGGCATATGGGTAACGGTGAGGATGCAAGCAAAGTCCGAGGCGATCGCATTTATCGCCGCAATTAAGCGATCGCATCCTTCCTGATCTTGTGTGCCAAATCCTTCATCTACAATTAATAATTGCAATGCTGTACCCGATCTTTGTGCTAACATCCGCGCTAAGGCTAAACGAATCGCAAAGTTAATTCTAAATGCTTCCCCACCAGAATAAGTTTCATAAGGTCTTGTACCACTGGCATCAGCAATTAAAATATCCAAAGTATCAATTAATTTAGCGTTTTTAACTGAAGCTTTGGCACTGCGAGATCTGGTACTTTTTCCAGCTTTTTGAGTAACAAATTGCACGTGCAATTGATTACCACTCAAACGAGAAAGAATATTATTAGTTTCAGCTTCTAGTTGTGGTAAGACGTTTTCAATCATTAATGCTTGAATACCATTCTTACCAAAGGCTTTACTTAATTCATCATAAATGCGAAACTGACGCTTAAATTCTTGTAATTGTTCTTGCTGTTGTTCGTGTTGAGTTTGTAAGGTTTCAATTTGGCTCTTTTGATGTTGCAGTCTTCCTAAATTAGCTAAATATTCATCTAATTGTTGTCTTCGCAGGTGGATTTGTTGCTCTAAAGTTCGGATATCACCAGTGGTATCTGGCATCTGTGCTAACTGATTAACCATTGCTTCTATTTGATGATTAATTCCTTCTTGGTTGGCTAATCTTTCTTGTAAGCTTTGGTTAAGTAAGGTGATGCGATCGCCTACTTGCGGATATTGAAGTTTTGCTTGGTTTAATTCCTGATATCTTAATTGCCAAGATTGCGCTTGACGCAAAGAAGCAACCACACTGTTATGGTGCGATCGCTCATAATTTAGTTCAGCAAGATATCGCTCAACATCGGCAATTTTTTGAGCTAGTTCGGAATTAGTTTGCAACTCTACTAAAGAAGTTTCTAAACTAGCAACTTTCCCTAAAAGTTCCGGTTTTTGAGCATCTAATAACCCCTGACGACGTATAGCATCTTTAAGTTGTGCTTGTTTAATTTCTGCCCGCCGCCAGCGTTCTACTTCGCCTCTAGCTAAAGCATGAGTTTTTTCATCATATTGCAGTTCTTGCAAGTATTCATCAAGTTCTTGCAATTCTTCTTGCAAATCAACCGCATAATTACCAATAGTAAGCGATCGCTCTAAGAGTTCTTTCTCAGCAGCTATTTGTTGCAACCTCACCTGTACTTCACTACTAGCTTGCAGTTGCGCTGCTAGTTCTCCCCGTTGTTCTCGCAATATCTCGTAAGCAGCTAATTCTTGGGATAATTGAGTATATTCCTGTCTTAATACCTGAAGTTCTCGCTCACAAACTGCTAATTGTTCGCGTATTACCCAAAATTGATGTTCAGCTTCTTGTTGCTGAGTTCGAGTTTTTTGGACTACATGATTCCAGTGGTGTTCATCTAGAGGGCGATCGCATAATGGACAACTAGCATCTGGCGTTTTTAACATTTCCAGTTTTTGTGTCAATTCTGCTATTTGTCTTTCATAAGTGCGCTGATTTTCTTGTAGACGTTCCTGAAAATTTCGTCTTTCTTGCCCTTTTTCTTGCACACGCTGTTGATAAACTCGCTTCTTCTCTAGTTGCTGAATTTCAGTATCTACTTGCACAACGCGAGATTGTAATTGTGGTTGACGTGCTGACTGGTTATATAACTGAGAAACTGAGGAGTTTATTTCCTCTAGTTTGGCAGTTAGTCGAGCCTGAGCGCGATTTATTTCAGTTTGTAAATTAGCGCGTCGTTGTAGCAGAGGAGAGACATTTAGCTGTAGTTTATCTAATTGAGCAAGACGGGTACGACTTTGCTGTAATTGCTCTAAAGCGGCGGTAATTTCCGCAGATTTATTTAAAGTTTCTTGAATTTCTGCCTCTTGTTGACTTAAAGCTTCTAACTTTGCTTGCTGCTGGCGAATTTGTAAATTTATTTGATTAATTTTTTCAGTTAACTGTTGTTGTAACTGTTGCTTTTGTTGTTGAGCGTCTTGATATGCTTGAAACTTACCCGCCAAAGCTTCCTCTGTAGCTTGCAGGTTGAGGTATTCTGTATAACCTGTGGTAATTTGTGCTTCTTGTGCGAGTAAAGATTCGAGTTGCTGCTGTTGTCTTTGGGTTGTAGCGATATCTTGTTGTAGGCGATCGCAATCTTGAGTAAGATTATGATATTGCTGTCGCTGCAAAGTTAATTGTTGTTGCCAAGTTTGACGCTGATGGTGAAGTGACTGTAATTGTTGTAGTTGTTGGCGATCAACTTCTTGCAGTTGTTGCAGTTGTTGCAGTTGAGTTTCAATCTCAGTTTGTTGAAGTGCGATCGCTTCCTTTTGCTGCAACTGTGTTTGAATTGTTTGTAAACTCAGATCCAACTGTTCTGCTTTCGCTTTAAACTGGCGCGAAGAATCCTTAGCTTGTTCTGCCAAAACTTCATATTGATCTAATTTCAGCAAATCTGCCAAAATTTGTTTACGCTCATTTGGTCGTCTGAGCATAAACTCATCTGCTCTACCTTGACGCAAGTATGCAGAATTAATAAAAGTATCATAATCCAGCTTCAGGTGTCCCGTAATAAGCTGTTGTGTTGCTCTTACCCCTTTTTCAGTCAAAGAGCGGAAATTGTTGTTACTGGTTTCAATCTGAAATTCCAGGGAACCGCTACCGCCCTTTTGACGAGTGCGAATAACTCGATAAGTTTGCTGATTATATTGAAAGACAAAATCAACGCGCACCTCTGGCGCACCAGCATTAATCACATCATCTTCCGAAGCAGCGCGACTTTCTCCCCAGATTGCCCAAGTGATAGCTTCTAAAAGGGAAGATTTACCCGCACCATTAGCGCCACAGATGCAAGCAGTATGCAGTCCGCGAAAATCTAAAGATGCTTCGCGGTAGCTAAAGAAATTTTTAAGCGTGAGTTGGATAGGGATCATTGAAGATGAATCACCATATCTGATTAATTAATACATACCAGTACAAATGCACTGTTGTATAGTGTAGCTATTTCTAACTAAGGATTTGAATTTAAGGCTAAATTAATCAATATCCAAAACCACTGGTAGTGCTTGAGTAATTTCTTGCATAGCTGTCTCAGAGAGTATTCCCAGTTGTCGAATCAGTCTTGATTGTGAAACTGAGCGCACTTGAAATGTATCTGCTGTGGAAGGCTTTTTTAATTTATTTTCTGCACTAGGTTCTAGTCGAACTATCCAATCTCTTACACTGTATCGCTCTTTCCATTCAGTAATATGCACAACTACGCACAGAGGTAGTATTCCAACAGCATCATCATTAACAATTATGGCTGGGCGAGTTTTGCCAATTTCAGCACCAACTGTAGGTTCAAGTCTGACTAACCAGACTTCACCTCTACGCATTAGCTTTTATCCCTTCAGTGAGATATTCATTTTCAGGATTATCATAGTCCTCGCTATCATAAGACCATAAATCATGTAATGCACCACCTGGCATATAATCGGAAATTGCAGATTCAGCAGCCAAAGCTAATCTCCGCTTTTTCTCAGTTTTAAGTTTTTCTTGTTCTTGGATTTCTTCTCTAATTAAGCGTGATGCAGTTTCGATAATTTCCAAACGTTCTTCAGTAGTCATCTGCTGGAGCGCAGCCAAAAGTTCTGTAGTCATAACATTTTATTTATAGTTTCACAGCTATTATAATCAAAGTATATCCCTAGTGATGATTACTGTAAGCAATCAAGAAAGCGATAGCGTAAATTTATAGATTGGTAGCTCAGGTAAAAGGGTCGGATAAATGACAATACAATAAGATGCGATCGCAAAACTTCTCCAGTTACCTAAACTACTCTTACAGCAAGTAAATAATTTTATTGATTTTCTCTTGTATCAAAGCTTAGGATACAGCTTTAAACCCTCTAACATTCATCAAGACATTACCTCCTTTCCTAACTGTGAGAGTTGTTGAGGATGCAATATCTTCAGAGTTAGCTGGTTTCTCAACTATGGGTTGCTCAACAATATAATAATAATCTCCATTCTGCCAATCAGTAAGACATTTACCATCGCGGCAGGTAATTCTACCACCTGTTAATTTAAGGCACTTACCTTCAGAATTACAGCTATTGTAACTGAGATTTCCTGTACCGTTAACACCTGACCAAGAATTTCTATTTCCAATGGTGATTGTCCACTCGCCATTACTTAGGGTTTGCGAGTTTCCGCTATTTGAGCTAGTAGGAGATGTATCACTAATTACCTCCATTTTAGTAATCAGCAATTCTTGTTTACTTTTGCCACAAGGTTCATTACTTTCGCAATCATTTACTGAAGCTATTTCATAAACCAAGCTAACTTTCTTATTCAAAAATTTTTCTGTATTAGCACAAATCTCAAATGAGGCACCTAAATTATGTTTTTTTCCAGCTTGATCTGTTAATGTGACATAGCACATTAAGTCACCTTGCACTATTTCTTTGACTGTACCAACTTTGGGATTTTTAGTAGCTACTTCTTGAGTTTTATCTGCCTGAGCAACAGTACTTGTGCTGCGTTTCTTCTGAGAGATAACCTTATCTGGAGCAGCAGTTTTAGATTGATTTAACTCATCTGTTGTTGAACGCTTATTTGTTTGAGATTGCTCGTTTAAGTTAGTCGGTGCTGAATTATTAGGATTTATTTGAGTTGTACGGGAAACATTATTATCTGGGTTGCTACAACTCACAACTAAGCTAGAAAAAATAAATAGCACAATTGTGGGGATTATTTTTTTAGTTACAGACCGCATAATTATAGAGTTAGAATTCATAACATCCTTAAGAATTAAGCTAGATTGCTAGTTAAAAGTATCTTCAAATCAAAGTAGCCTGTTTTCCGAAAACAACGAAGAGACGTACCATGGTACGTCTCTTCATCAAATATTTGTCGCTGAATAGCTCCCCCTGCCCGTAAGCGGCAACCTTTCTGGGGGTATGGTTTTACGTTTAATCAGGTTGACCGATATTATGGATTATGATCTTCAATTCAGGTTAAATTCTTGCAGGGCTGGTAAAAAATTTATATTCTCGTGGCTAGGACGACTCAGCTTAATTAAAGCAAAACGTTGTTCAGCAGTTAAGTTTGCCCAATTATCTGTAGTTAATTTAACCTGAAATTCTTCAGCTTTTTGGCTCACAACATCAGGAATAGTAGTGGCATTCAACCAGGCGGGATGTTCCTCTATAGGTAAATTTTTCGGTTGTGTACCTGTATGTTCTAATACTAAATTAGTTAAAAACTCTCTATATGCTGCTATTTCTGGTGTTGTTGTGCAAGGCATTTCTACCAGTTGCTCTCGTTCTGAGGTGCTAAAATGATGCCAGTCTTGCAACTTTAGCTTAATACCACAAGTATCTAATTTCATGCGTACTTGCATGGGTATACAACGTAATGAATCTACAAAATCTGCTTCAAACTGAAAAAAATTAGCCATTTTAATGCGTTGAAGGTTTAGTATGACGAATAATCCAATAACTAATAGCCAAAGTTAAAATTGCGAGTGATAAACCAATTAACTCAGAACCATCAACTTTTTCCAGATCAAGAATAATTAGTTTACGAGCAACAGCAATTAAGGAAGTAACAATTACTAATTCAGCTTGGATAACGTGCTTGCGGAGATAAGCGGTGATATTTTCTAAAAGTTCTAGAGCAATTAAGATATTTAAAAATACACCAAATAACTTAACTAAAGTTAGATTGAAAGTAGTAATTGAAGGATTTAATATCTCTTTAACAAATAAAACTCCTAAGTCAACAACTGCAATGATGATTACAAATATCATTGCTATAGATAGTAGTTTAGCGACAGCAGTTTCTACGTTTTCTATGAAATGAAGAAACTGCTCGTCAGATCCAACCCCGTTAATTGTCCTAACAACTTTCCTCAACAAACCCATTTTTTTTCTGATTTATACAGAAGGTGCTGCTGAGAGAATACTAGATTTTGGGGATTCAAGCAAAGCTTGAGTAGTTTCTATTTGGTCTCTCACAGGTAGCAATTGCACAGCACAAGCTTTTAATTCTGGTTGCAACGAGTCTGGGCAAGCTTCTGGGTGAGTCAGGGCGTTGGCTTCAGCTTGATCTGCCCATAGTGAACCCCAGTGCATGGGGACAAATACTGTACCAGGTGCGATCGCTTTTGTAATTAAAGCAGGAAAGCGACCCATACCACGACGCGATCGCACTTCCAGTAATTCCCCATCTGTGATCCCCAACGCCACAGCATCACGGGGATGAATTTCAATAAACGGGTTTGGGTGCATTTGTTTTGTCTTTTCAATTCTCCCTGTACGGGTTTGGGTGTGCCAATGACCGTAAAGCCTACCTGTTGTTAACACAAAGGGATAATTAGGATCAGCAGGTTCTGCAAGTCCCCGCGAGTGATATGCACCAAAACGCGCCCGCCCATCGGGAGTATTGAAGCGCAAATCTGTATACATCCGTTTTGGTGTGCGGTCTAAAACTTTTGGTTTCGACTTGGGATCAATCTTCTCAATAGAATTATCAGCACAAGGCCACTGAATCGGGCCTTCTTGTTGCAAACGTTCGTGACTAATACCAGTTTGATCGCAAGGGCGATCGCGTGTCAACTCAACAAATTCTGCATAAACTTCAGCCGAGTTTTTGAAGGCAAATTTATCTGCAAAACCTAATCTACGCCCGACTTCTGCAAAAATTTCCCAATCTGGTCTAGCATCTCCTACTGGGGGTTTAAATTCTGGACATAGAGTAATAACTCGTTCAGAATTAGTCATTACCCCAGTTTTCTCACCCCACTGCGCTGCTGGAAGTAAAACATGAGCAAAAGCCGCCGTTTCTGTGGGATAGTAAGCATCCTGATAGATTGTAAAAGGCGATCGCATTAATGCCGCTTTTGTACGAACTAAATCTGGCATACTTACGGCTGGATTAGTTGCAGCAATCCACAACAAACCTACATCACCAGTCTCTAAACCTGTAATCATATCCCAAGCGGTTCTACCTGGAGTAGGTGAAATCGTCCCAGGAGTTAACCCCCATGCTTGTTCAACTTCCGCACGATGCTGAGGATTTTTTACCAAGCGATAACCAGGTAAAATGTGAGACAGTCCACCCGCTTCTCTACCGCCCATTGCGTTTGGTTGTCCTGTCAGAGAAAATGGCCCCGCCCCTGGTTTACCAATTTGACCAGTCATCAAGTGCAAGTTAATAATGTTGCGTACCTTTGCAGTACCTTCAGAAGATTGATTAACACCCATTGACCACAGAGACAAAACCCGCTTAGACTCAGCCCAATACTGAGCAGCTATTTCTATTTCTCGTTCTTCAATTCCACAAATTTTCGCTACTACCTCTAGCGGGTAGTGAGAAATGACCTCAGCAAAAGCCGGAAAGTTATTGGTACACTCTTCAATAAATTCCGAATCAATATATCCCCAGCGCATTAATAAGTGAGCAATACCATTCAGTAAATCTATATCTGTGCCTGGTTTAATTGCTAAGTGCAAATCTGCTGCTTCTGCTGTTGGGGTACGGCGCGGATCTACCACAATCATTTTGACGTGCTGATTTTTCTTGTGGTATTTCCGCAAACGGTTAAATACAATTGGGTGACATTCAGCAGTATTAGTACCAATTAAAAAAGCACAATCAGTTAATTCTAAATCGTCATAGCAACAAGGTGGCCCATCAGAGCCAAAACTTTGAATATAACCCGCAACCGCAGAAGACATACACAGACGCGAGTTAGCATCAAAATTATTTGTACCCAAGCATCCTTTCAGGAGCTTTTGAGCAATATAGTAATCTTGGGTTTGAAACTGACCCGATCCGTACATACAAATGCCATCTGATCCTTGGGTGGCTAGTACGGTTTTAAATCGTTGCACAATCCGATCTAATGCTTCTTCCCAACTAACACGCTGGAAGGGTTGATCCAAAGAATCGCGCATCATCGGATAGTGTAAGCGGTCTTTGTTGAGAGACTCAGCAATTGTTGCGCCTTTGACACAAACCATTCCCTGACTAGAAGGATGAGTGCGATCGCCCTGCACTTTCCAGATAGGAGTACCTTTACTATCCCGATTAGTTGGTTTTCCTGGTTGCGCTGGAGGGGAAACTTCCAAGCCGCAGCCAACGCCACAGTAAGGACATAGTGTTTTGGTTGCGTCAGTCATAGCAGTTTACCGTAATCCCTATATTTCTTAGGACTGATTGCTCAACAATAATTTTATGCAGGTTAAATTTAATGTTTGTAAAAGGTAGGTTCTTTCCTTAAAGTTGCTGATTTCAACTTCTAAATTCTGTATTTTTTATCACCATTTACCAAAAATATTGCTGTATTTGTACAAGGAGTTGAGCGGGCAGTTCACTGAGGTATTTAATTCTAGAACTGACACCTTGATTGGAGCGAATTGATTCTAAAAGTATACAAGTACAAATACTTAATTTATTATGGCATTTTTTCTGGAACTGACTGCTTCAATCAGTTATCAATCCTTAATGCTGTTGATTTGTTTTCCTAATAAGTACGTCAACGCCAGTTAAATATAAGATGTGAATTTTAAACTCCCTCTGCCTCCTGAAACTTGTCACCATAGGGGCAGGTTTCTACCTACCCCTAAGAACAACTACAGTAGTATTAACCTTGTTCTTGTCCATCTAGTAACAGCGCATCTGCTGCCACTGTAGGTGTTGGAGTTTCACCCTCATATTGTGCAGCAAAGGAACCTTTGGGTTCTTTGAGGAAGAAAGCACACATAAAGGCGCAGATCAGTGCGGCAATTCCCATTGTGGTAAACAAGGTAGGTGCATCAGTTAAGCTGAAAACTGTTAGATAAATCACACCACCGAAGTTGCCATAAGCACCAACATTGCCTGCAATTTGTCCAGTACTTTCCTTCTTAATCAGGGGTACAATTCCGTAGGTAGCACCGCAACCAGCTTGAGCAAAGTAAGCACCAAACATGGTAACAGCGATCGCTAAAGGTAACGCCCAATCTTTATTGATAAAATGCGCTAACAGATAGCCAACTCCAATACCTGCCGATATTATCGTCATTGTCCATTTGCGGCTACCTAATTTATCGGAAATTAAACCACCACTAGGACGAGAAAATAAATTTAAGAAAGGATAAGTAGCAGCAATCATCCCTGCAATAACGTGTTCAAGTCCAAACGTTTTTTCAAAAAACACAGGTAGCATGGATACGGCTGCTAATTCTGAACCAAAGTTAGTTACATAAGTAAACTCTAGCAGTGCTACTTGACGGAACTCATAACGTTCAGATGCAGGATAGGTTTTAGCGCCCGTAACAACATCTTTATTAACTTCCCATGCTTTATAACTTTGGTAGGCATACAAAGCTAGTAACAACGCCCAAACTATATACATTCCTGTGGTATCGAAGAACTTAACTTTCATTAAGCGCCAAGCTAAGACGCCCAGAGCAAAAATTAAGCCAAAATTAGAAACTAACAGAGCGTAGAAGCTTTTAGCACTGGTGACTTCCATTGCGCCATTTTTCTTAGGGCGCTTGTAAACTTTACCTTGAGGAGTATCTTGGACGCTGTTGTAATAAATTACGCCATAGATAGCGGAGATGATACCAGTAAGAGCGATCGCCAAACGCCAGTTAGATGCACCACCAGCTAGAAAAGCAGTTGCTATCCCAATTGTGGGTAATGCAAACTCTGCACCGAAAGCACCAAAGTTACCCCAACCGCCGTAAATACCTTGAGCGCTCCCAATCTCTTTGGGTGTGAACCATTCTGACACCATGCGGATGCCAATGACAAACCCAGATCCTACAATCCCCATCAGCAAACGGCTGATCACTAACTGATTAAAGTCTTGCGCGAAGGATGTAGCCAAACAGGGGACAATCGCAAATACCAGCAAACATGAGTAGGTAATTCTTGGGCCAAAACGATCCAGCAGCATCCCAATAATAATCCGCGCTGGAATAGTTAGAGCAAGGTTACAAATTAGTAATGTTTTAATTTGTGGCTCAGTAATCCCTAAATCTTTCGCAATCGTTGTGGCAAATGGAGAAAAGTTAAACCAGCATACAAACGTGAGAAAGAAAGCAAACCAAGTCATGTGCAGGATGCGGTATCGCCCCTGAAATGAAAGTAATCCTTTGAGCATTTGAACTTTACCTAACAACGATTGGGAAAATTTTGAAAATAAGAACCCTGAACAAGACAGAATCTTGCTTTTACTGGGGTAATTTAGTTAGCCATTGACTGTTAATAGCTAATAGCTAATTGCTAAGTGATTAAGTATCAATCACGACTTTGCCAACTGGTCGAGCAATACAAGCTAAAATAAATCCTTGTTCTCGTTCGCCATCTTCTAAGGCTTCTGGTTCTCCCTCATACTGGACTTGCCCTTCTACAAGCTTCTGTTTGCAAGTTCCACAGGTTCCAGAACGACAACTGCTAGGAAGCTCTATCCCTGCTGCTTCAGCAACATCTAAAATTAAGTCATCTCCATTACAAGTAACTTCTTTGCCAGATTGAGCGAAGCTAATAGTCGCCGTTTGGGATGGCGCTGGCGGCGCAATAACTGCTTCTGCTGTTTGGGTAGCAATACCAATTCCGTAATTCTGTACCTTTGACTCAAGAACATTGTTAATCTGATCGGCGTTAGCGAAGCTATCCGCAGGAATCGCACTTATAGTTACTGATGCAGTATTAGTTGCTGTTAACTCTGCTTCTGACTTGGGTTGTGCGCCAAAATCTTTAATTAACAAATCCCGCAATACTGGCTTTAAATCCTCACAAGGAATACTCTTGATCGCACAAGTACCAAGATGGGCATCTTTACCGACTTTGCCACCCAGATATATGTCAACACCTTCTAAGGTTTTGCCGTTTTTACGCACCTTAGTACCCATCAAACCAATGTCAGCAACTTGGGGTTGAGCGCAGGAATTAGGGCATCCAGTCCAGTGAAACCGCACTGCTTTAGGTACAAATAACTCTGCATCTAATTCCTTAATCATTTCTAGAGCGCGATTTTTAGTTTCGATTAAGGCGAAATTACAAAATTCTGCGCCTGTGCAAGAAATTAGCGATCGCTCTAATGTTTCAGGATTTACTTTAAAACGTTGTAGTAGCGGTTCTTTCAACAACGAAGCAATCCGAGAATCTGGAATATTAGGAATGATTACGTTTTGCTCAACAGTAAGCCGAATTTCACCACTACCATAAACATCTGCTAAACGTGCTAAATCAAACATATCTTCGGCATACATCCGACCCATCGGAATATGCAAACCGATATAGTTTAAAGCAGGTTGTTTCTGGGAATGAATTCCAATGTGGTCGCGTTTATCCCAGAGAATCTCATCTTTTTCAGCCGCAGTTTGTAGGGAATGACCTAATTGTTTTTCGACTTCTGAGCGAAACTTTTCAATTCCCCAATCTTCAATCAGATACATGATCCGTGCTTTTTGCCGATTTGCCCGCAAACCGTTGTTGCGATAAACCAGTAAAACAGCTTCGCAAACTGCGATAACATCACGAGGATCAACCCAAGCATTAAGAGGAATTGCTTCTACACAAGCTTTAGCTGAAAAGAAGCCGCCAACTATGACATTAAAACCAATAATGCCGTTTTTGAAAGCGGGAATAAATGCTAGATCGTTTATTTCTGCGTGGACAGAGTTATCACGACAACCTGCGATCGCAATATTAAATTTACGAGGCAAGTTAGTAAAAGATGGATTACCTTCACCATTGTTGGTAATCATATCTTGGACTTTGCGAACAATCCCCCTTGTATCAATCAATTCATCCGCATCAATTCCCGCTACAGGTGAACCTGTAATATTGCGAACATTATCCATACCAGATTGAATACTGGTCATTCCAGCTTCTTGCAAACGGTTGCAAATTTCTGGTAAATCTTCAATCCGAATACTGCGGATTTGAATATTTTGTCTAGTAGTAATATCAGCGATTCCTTGGTTTTGGAATCCTGAACTGTTACAGAACCTTTGAACAATTTCTGCTAACACCCGCATTTGACCGCTAGTTAAGATACCGCTAGGCATCCGCAACCGCATCATGAATAAACCAGGAGTCATGGGACGATAGAAAATACCTAACCACTTTAAGCGATAGTCGCGGTCAGTTTCATCCATTGCTTCCCAACCAATTTGGGCAAAATGTTCTAGTTCTTTTCTAACTTCTAGACCATCTTTTTCCGCTTTTAATCTTTCAAATTTGTTCTTGTATTCTTTCAGTGGTGCTGCTTCTACCATTGGTTGATATTCCTAAAATTTAAACAAAAAGAACTGTTGCGCCAAGGTTTCTACACTTGCCACACGCATCAAAAATGCTTTTCTTAACTTTTACTATTGATATTAGTTAGGCTAATAACTTCAATTGGTATGTTTGATTACACTTAGTGACCTTTTCTTCATATTTGTGTGCCTATGCTTTCAGCCTAGATGGTGAATATAGAGATTCATCTAGTTGTTGAAATTGAGTAATACAAAGGCGTTGGCGTAGTGCTTTTTTCAATGTTTATTTACTTAGCTCAAGAGCAAAAATTGAACTCTCTATATAGGTAAAGTATTAGAGTTAGAAATGAATATTCGTATATTTAGTTACAAAACAGGGTTAAATATGAAATTTTTGCATCATTGTCATGCTATTCATACATGATTTTAGGCATAGTCCCTAAAATCCACGACTTCTTTAAGAAATCAGGGATTTTTTGTTCGCGAAATTTATAGCGGTTTGCAGTCGAATGTCATACACCCTTTTAAGGGTGCAGACTCCGCCAACGCCCCTACTTAGTCAGCACGAATTTCAAAGTTATTGAGGTACTCAATGGGCTGATTAGGATCAAACGCCCACTTATCAATGAACACATCTGCTGGTTCAACTTTCAGCGTCTGAGTAGGCAGAGGAATTTTAAGTGCTTTAGCAACTTCCTGATAAATTTCTAGAGGGTAAGCTTTTTTAATAATTTCGTCTGCATCCTTGGGATACTGTGTTTGCTCAATCTGATTCCAGCGAATCATCTGGGTTAACAACCAAACTGCATGGGACTGCCAAGGATAGTTAGCATGATTTGGCTTGTTTAGATAGCTGGTGTTGCGAAAGTGAAATAGGTTGAAATCATTAATCTTTTTGATGCGGCTTTTTTGATCAAAGCCCCCGTAGTTATATCTCCCCAGCATGGAGTTTTTGGCATAATCCACGTTAGTGTCGAGATATTTAGGATCTGAGATAATTTTTGTGATTGGTAAACGGTTCTTAGTGCGATCGCAATACTGGCAAGCTTCAAGAACAGCAGCAACCATTGCTTTAGTAGTTACAGGATTTGCATCTATCCAAGGTTGCATCGCCCCTAAAACTTTTTCTGGATGACCACTCCAAATATCTCGATCCACATAAACAGTAAAGCCAACTTCTTCCAACACTGCCTGCTGGTTCCAAGGTTCACCTACACAATAGCCATCAATAGTGCCATTCCTAAGCCTATCCACCATTTCTGCTGGTGGTATCTCAATTAGTTTGACATCGCGATCGGGATCAATGTTCATCGTAGCCAGCCAATAGCGGAGGATGTAGTTGCCCATTGCAGATCGATCTACAATCCCAAAGCTAGGAGGCTCACTCAAACTTTTAATATATTTTGTATATGAGTCAGTAAATTCCTGAAAGTTGAGATAATCTATTCCAGGTCGTATACCTGCATTCCAAAATTTGCGGGAAAGAGTGATGGCATTACCATTCAAATTCAGCGTCATCAGGGAAACCATGGGCGTAACCTTAGCACCCAACTGCGCCAACAAAGGCATACCGTATAAGGCATGGGCGGCATCTAAGCGCCCCTGAGTTAAACTCTCCTTAAGACGTTCCCAGCTTTTTTCTTGACTGATAGTGACGTTGAGACCATACTTTTCAAAAAAGCCTTTCTCTTTGGCAATAATGATCGGCGCAGAGTCGATCACAGGCATAATGCCAATCGTCAGGTTGCGTTTTTCCAAATTGCCGAAAATAGTGTCCGGCTTTTTGGCTGTAGCATTATCTGTTTTGGAACCAGAATTATTCTGGCAAGCTGCAAAAGCAAATCCTGCTGCTGCCAAACTGGTATATTTGAGAAACTGACGACGCTCCATGATTAGCAATTAGCAGTTAGCGGTTAGCTATTAGCTGTTGATGAGTAGGTATGTATCAAAGCTTGATAAGCCTTTAAATATTACAGGAATTTTTAGCCTACAGGTTGAATGTACGACAACACTTGCAAGTTCATCGCTGAGACATTCCCTGCTGATCTCGCCACTTGGTTACTAGGCGAACCCATAAGCCTAACTAAGTTAGAAGCTTCAGAATTGTCGGTTGAACCAATCCGCGCCGACTCGCTGATCTTCTTAGAATCTGAAGAAATTATTCTACACGCAGAGTTTCAAACCGCACCCAATCCAGATATTCCGTTTCGCATGGCTGATTATCGTTTGCGGGATATAAAACTGTAACTTAAAATCTACCCCTATCTGGACAAAGCTTACTGTTTGTCCACATCCTCAATTAATTCATTCACAAATTCCCTGAGTCGTTCTTTCCAATCAGGGATATTTTTTAGCTTTTCTTTAACTCCAACTTTAACGTTAAAACATACTGGAGATCTATCCATTGGTTCTTCATATAAAGGTTTAGCACCTAATTTATGTTGTTTTTTAAATACCATTGTATTCTTCTGTGATTATTGCTATATTGATATATAGCATATTGCAATAGTCGTAAACAATGCTACTCAGTTTTAAAACAGCATTAATACCAAATAAGAAACAAGAGACAGCTTTTAGAAAGTCTTGCGGTGTAGCACGACATTCTTACAATTGGGCGAATGCTGTAGTTAAAGAAATTTTAGAGACGAGCAAAGAAGGAGACGAAAAAATCAAACTGCCGACAGCTATTGATTTGCATAAACGATTAGTAGCCGAGGTGAAATCTGTAAATTCTTGGTACTACGAAGTTAACAAAAACGTTCCGCAAAAAGCTATTGCTGATTTGAGACAAGCTTGGGATAGATGCTTTAAAAAAGTATCTAAACAGCCTAAATTTAAAAAGAAAGGACAACGTGATTCTTTCTATCTAGAACAAGGAACTAAGGCTGCACCCAGGATAAAAAATGATGACAAGCGTATCAAGCTCCCTAACCTTGGTTGGGTAAGATTAGCTGAACCATTACCAGTAACAGCGATTCATAATTGTGTGATTTCACGACAGGCTAACCGATGGTTTATTTCTATTAAATATGAGATTGAAAAACCATTAGCTGCACCCAATCGTCCTACGGTTGGCGTTGATATTGGCATCAAAGAGTTAGCTGTCACATCCAATGGTAAAGTATTCGCTAATCCCAAAGCATACAAACGTTTGAGCAAGGGCATGAAGCGTTTACAACGTCGTGTAAGCAAGCGTGTTAAAGGTTCTAACAACAGAGTTAAAGCTGTTAGAAAACTTGCTAAATTACACGCCAGAATCAGCAGCATCCGTAAAGATGCTATTCACAAATTAACCAACTATCTAGCTAAAAACCACAGCGAAATAAAGATAGAGGATTTGTCAGTCAAAGCATTTCTAAAAAACCATAAACTAGCTGGTGCAATAGCTGATTGTGGGATGTATGAGTTTCGCCGTCAGTTAGAATACAAAACTGAGAAGTTTGGGAGCAAGCTAACTATTGTAGATAGAATGTTTCCCAGTTCTCAGATTTGCTCTAACTGCCAGGAACATCGGCATAAAATGCCATTAAAAAACCGCGTTTATATTTGTCCTGAATGTAGTCATGCAGAGCACAGAGATTTAAACGCAGCTAAAAATATAGAACGATGGTTTGAAGGAGTTTTTATTCCTATTCGTTCAGATTTGGCGGTAAGCTCTACCGTGTCAGCTTGTGGAGTGGACAAACCTCTTGGGAGTCATTCTAAGACCATTTTGAAGCAAGAAGTTAACACCAAAACTACCTTTATCCAATTAAGTTTAGATTTGGGTAGTTTTGGGTAGGTTTAACGGAGCGGAAGCACTGCTGGATTTTCAGAGTGAATAAGATTTGATTAGTTGGCTTGAGGCACTTTAATTAGCTAATAGCTAATCTAAATGGGCAAAGCGGTTAAACAAAAAGTCGAGCGCGTAGTTACGCAGGTTATAGTAATCTGGGTCTTCCATAATTTCAGCACGGTTTCTAGGACGTGCAAAAGGAATATCTAAGACTTCACCGATGTTTGCTGCGGGGCCATTGGTCATCATTACTAAACGGTCTGCTAGAAACAGTGCTTCATCAATATCATGGGTAATCATTAGCACTGTGACTCGGTGTTCGCGCCAAATTGCTAGTAGTTCTTCTTGTAACTCTTCTTTGGTAATGGCATCTAATGCCCCAAAGGGTTCATCTAAGATCAAGATTTGCGGACGAATAGCTAAAGCACGTGCGATCGCAACTCTTTGCTTCATCCCCCCAGACAACTGCGACGGCTTTTTATGCGCTGCTTCTGTTAGTCCAACAAGCTGCAAATGCTCCTGAACAATCTCTTTTTTAAAGGAAGTTGGTTTATCTGGATAGACAGCATCCACCCCAAGGTAGATATTCTCATAAGCGGTCATCCAGGGCAGCAAAGAGTAGTTTTGGAACACCATCATCCGATCGGGGCCTGGTTCAGTGATGCGCTTGGCTTGTAGTGTGATTTCGCCAGTTGTAGGTTTGTTAAACCCAGCTACCATGTTTAATAATGTTGATTTGCCACAACCAGAGTGACCGATCAAGCAAACAAATTCACCTTCATAGACTGTGAGGTTAACATCTTCCAAGGCGATAAATGAGCCATTGGCAGTGGGGAAGGCTTTGGAAACGTTATCTATAACTAGAAAAGGATCGCGCTTAAGGGCTGAGGGTTGAGGGTTGAGGGCTGAGGTAGTAGTTTGCATACTATTAAGTTAAGTACAGATGGAATAATTAATTTTTCCAAGAAGTCTTTTGAAAATTTTTCCTTATGCTGCTTTATTAACAGCATCAATGATGATTTCTTCTATTCGGATTTCACGGTGTATATCTAGGCGCTGAAGATAACCAATTGGGTCGTCGGGGTTAAATACCATGCCATCGAATAGTTGAAATGATGCGCGGTCTGGTTCGTTATCTGGTAACCCTAACTGTCTAGCTGCTTCACCAAATAAATCTACCCGTCGCACTCGATCTAAAATCTCTATCCAGTTTTTCGGGAAGGGTGTCAAACCCCAACGCGCAAGTTGGGTTAAAATCCATAACCCTTCAACTCTGCCTGGACAGTTTGTTTGATCTACATAAAATTGGTGATAGCGTGGAAGTAGTCGGGGTTGTTCGTGAGTACCTCGGTTGTAGGGAGCAATAAACCCAGGGCGTGTATAAGCTGGTAATGAATCTAGATATTGTGGTTGACACAACAATTGCATGATTTCTTGGCGATGGTGATGATGATCGCAGTATTCGCAAGCTTCTAAAAGGGCTTTAACTAGGGCAAGATGAGTTTCAGGGTATTGGTTTGCCCAATCTTCACGGACACCTAATACTTTCTCAGGATTTCCTTGCCAAATATCTAAATCTGTGGCAATCACAAAGCCTAAATTTTCGTATACGGCGCGAGAGTTCCAAGGTTCGCCTACACAGTAGCCGTCGATTTCGCCAGTTTTGAGGCGATCGACCATTTGTGATGGTGGTAAGACTACCAAATTTACATCTTTATCTGGATCAATACCACCTGAAGCTAACCAATAACGCAGCATTAAATTGTGCATTGAAGAAGGATGCACAACACCTAAGCTGTAAGTCTGTTCATTAGTTTGTGAAATTATTCGTTTTAAACCTTTAAGGTTGCGTACCCCTTGCTCATAAAACTGCTTACTTAATGTAATCGCGTTACCGTTGCGACTAAGAATTAAGGAGGTAACTATTGGGAGTGGGTTGTTGTTGCCCATACCAAATGTCATTGCTAGGGGCATACCAGCAACCATTTGGGCAGCATCTAAGCGTTTGGTAGCAATATTTGATGCGATCGCTTTCCAACTTGTTTCTCTATGTAAATTAACTTCTTCAATTCCGTGCTTTTTGAAAAAGCCTTTTTCTTTAGCAACAATTAGCGGCGCACAATCTGTTAGGGGTAGAAAACCAATATCTAACGTAACTTTTTCTAGCCCTTGACGTACTTTTGTAGGACGTGATACAGGTTTACTTGCAGCTTCTTGTACTTGGCGTTTCTTAGCACGTTTTTGTTGATTTAAGAAGTAAATTATCTCGTTCCGCATTTTGTAGTAGCTGGGATGATTTACTACTTCTAAACGTTGGCGTGGGCGCGGAATATTTACATCTAAAATTTGTCCTATATGTGCTTCTGGCCCATTTGTTAACATCACAATGCGGTCAGATAGCAGTAATGCTTCGTCTACATCATGGGTTACCATGATGCACGTAAGATGACTTTCCTCGCAGATTTTCATTAGTTGTTCTTGCAAACCACCGCGAGTTAAAGCGTCTAATGCACCAAAGGGTTCATCTAATAGTAGTAATTTGGGGCGGATAGCTAAGGCGCGGGCGATCGCAACTCGTTGTTTCATCCCACCGGATAACTCACCTGGGCGCTTATCGGCTGCATGGCGCAGTCCTACTAAGTCAATGTGTTTTTGGATAATAGTTTTGCGATCGCCTCCTGGCTGATCTTTTAGTACTTGATCTACAGCTAAGGCAATATTTTCATATACTGTTAGCCAAGGTAGCAAGGAATAATTTTGAAACACCACCATTCTATCTGGGCCTGGTGATGTAATTTGTCTTCCTTCTAAGACTACTCCGCCGTGACTGGGTTTATCCAAACCAGCCACCATATTTAATAAGGTGGATTTTCCACAGCCTGAGTGTCCAATTAAGGAAATAAATTCTCCTTGATTGATTTTTAATTCAATATTTCTCAACGCTACAAATGTATCGCCGTTGGCTAGGGAGAAAATTTTATCTACATGATCGACTTCTACAAATACAGACATACTATTTTGTGATTGGTAATTAGTAATTGTTCATTGGTCATCAGTCATTGTTAATTGTTAAGACCTATGACCAAATTCAAGCAGAGATATTTAAATTTACTCGTGCAGATTTATTTTTGTTCTTCAGGAACAACTTTTGAGGCGAGAAAAGCTACCATTCTGTCTAAAAATAGACCAACAACGCCAACATAAAGCAGTGCTAAAATAATTTGGCTTAGTAATGAATTGTTGTAAGCATCCCAAATAAAGAAGCCGATGCCTACTCCGCCGACTAACATTTCTGCTGCCACAATTGCTAACCAAGATAAACCAATCCCAATTCTTAACCCTGTGAAAATATAGGGAATGGCTGCGGGAATTAAAATTTTCAAGAAATACGTTTTTTTAGATAGCCGCAAGACTTTAGAAACGTTTCTATAGTCTTGAGGAATTTGTTGTACACCAACGGTGGTATTAATAATGATTGGCCAAATTGATGTTACGAAGATTACAAAGATAGCGGAAGGATTACTTTGTTGAAAGGCAGCCAAAGAAATTGGAAGCCATGCTAACGGGGGAATGGTTCGTAATACTTGAAATATGGGGTCTAAGGCACGATAAAGGACTTTGTTTGTCCCAATCATTATCCCTAATCCAATTCCAACTATTGCTGATAATGAAAAGCCAATAGCTACTCTTTGTAAACTGGCAAATATTTGTAAACCTAAACCTTTATCAGTACCCCCGTTGTCAAAAAAGGGAAACAGGATATAAGGAAACCAAGTGTCAGTCAAGACTTGTAATGGCCCTGGTAAGCCTTTGGAGCCAGGAGGACAAAGAATTTGCCAGATTACTAAGATAACTGTGATCGCAATTATTGGCGGCACAAATACTTTGGTCTGTTTCTGTAACCAAGCTTTGAAAAAATTAGGCAGGTTTGTACTAGGAAGGCGACGTTCAGTTCTAGCTGTCATATTTTTATTGATTGGCGGTTAATGGTTAGCAAAAGTCCTAACTTATTTTTCAAAGGAATAGGATGAATAATTTATGCTGTTAGCAGCTAAAAGCTAAAAGCTAAACGCTAACAGCTAACAGCTAATTAAACTTTTTTAATTTTGAGACTGTTTAAGTACTCTTCAGGTTTTTCCGGGTCAAATTTCACGCCATCAAAGAAAGTTTCAACCCCGCGAGAACTGCTTGTGGGAATTTGAGAATCAGGAACGCCTAAAGCTTTGGCTGCTTCTTTCCACAAATCTTCTCGATTGACTTTATCTACAAGTTCTTTAGTTTTAGTGTCAGCAGGAATATAGCCCCAGCGAATATTTTCAGTTAAAAACCATAAATCATGGCTCTTATAAGGATAGGAAGCGTTATCTGCCCAAAATTTCATTAATAGTGGGCTATTTTGGACTGGTGCGCGACCATCACCATAGTCAATATTGCCTTTAGAGCGTTCGATAATATCTTTGGCTGGTACTTTAAACCACTTAGATTGCGAGACAATATTGCACATTTCCTCTTTATTTTCTGGCTTATCGCACCACTGCTGCGCTTCTTGAATTGCCATTAAAATTGCTTTGGCGGCATTAGGATTTTTATCTACCCAATCTGCACGCATAGAAAACGCTTTTTCTGGGTGATCTTTCCAAAGTTCTCCTGTTACTAAAGCGGTGTAACCTTGCGATTGGTTAACTAACTGTGCATTCCAAGGTTCACCTACACAAAAAGCTTCCATGTTGCCAGTTTTCATATTTGCCACCATTTGTGGTGGCGGAACAGGAACTACGGAAACATCTTTCACTGGATCGATACCACCTGCTGCTAACCAGTAGCGCATCCATAGATCGTGTGTACCGCCAGGGAATGTAATTGCGACTTTGAGTTCGCTTTTACCAGCAGATTTAGCTTTAGCTATAGCTTGTACCATTGGCTTACTATCTAAACCAACTTTTAAATCTTTATAAGCGTTAGAAACAGATATTGCCTGACCGTTAGTATTTAACCGCGCCAGAAGATACATTGGTACTGGCTGCTTAGTAATCTTACCCATAGTCATTAGGTAAGGCATGGGTGTTAAGATGTGTGCGCCATCAATACCACCGCCACCAGAACCTAGCTCTAAATTGTCACGAGTTACAGGCCATGAAGCTTGTTTGGTAACTTCAACATCCTTCATGCCATATTTGTCAAAAAAGCCCTTTTCTTTAGCAATAATTAGGGGTGCAGAATCAGTTAAAGCGATAAATCCTAATTTGGCAGCAGTTGTTTCTACTTTTGGCGCATTAGCTGACTGAGCGACAGCAGTAGCAGTTTTTTTACTGGTATCAACTGGGCCTGTAGAACAGCCATGTATTAATATTGTCCCTGCGGTAGCTGCTCCGGCTGTGAACAGAAATTTTCTTCTAGAAAACTGCGTCATTTTGATCACCCACTAATTCAATGCTGAGAATTTATTCAAAAAATTTGGTTGGCAAAATGCCTACGAAGGATGCACAGATGATATTTTTTTGGCGATAGTTTAGCTGTATTTCTTCACTAGACTTTTTTTGCTATCCCCCTATCTTCTCTGCCAGCCGCGAGTGATGTATTTTCGTCATCTTTCTCTTGATATAACTTATGCCTATTCAGCAAGGTAATTAGTATCTAGAGTTACAAAATGTTGCGATATATGAGGTTTACGCATAAAAATAATTGATTTTTGACATAAGTAATGGCAGATAAATATCGTATTAGTTGAAATAATTTGGTAACAAATTTAACAATCTTTTATATTGATTTATTTAGTATTTTGTAGCTTTTGATACAATTTATTCAGGTTTGACCAAAACTCATTAATGTATAAATATGTTCTTATTTTGTGTCTAAAATGCTGGCGCGTTTTGCTTTGCTAATGCAGTTGAGTTAATTAAGTATGAAGCGACGTAATGTTATAGCTGGGATAGGTGCTGGTGGGCTAGTAAGTTATTTATCACTAATGACTGATAGTGTCGCTTCGCAATCAGTGAATAATATTCCATTACTACCAGTAGTTAACCCAAATGTTAAAAATAGAGTAGATTCTGTGAATAGTTATAAATTTCCAGATAATTTCCTGTGGGGCGTTGCTACTTCTGCATATCAAATAGAGGGCGCGGTATCAGAAGGCGGTCGCAAGCCGAGTGTTTGGGATACTTTTAGTGCTAAACCAGGAAAGATTAAAAATAATGATACAGGTGCAGTTGCTAACAATCACTACCATTTATATAAATCCGATGTGCAATTAATGGCAGCATTGGGAATTAAACATTATCGTTTTAGTATTGCATGGTCGCGCATTATTCCTGATGGTAGGGGTCAAGTAAATGAAGCAGGAGTTGATTTTTATAAAGGCTTAGTTGATACTCTGCGGGAATACGGAATTACACCCCACGCTACCTTATATCATTGGGATACTCCCCAAGCTTTAGATGATTTATATGGTTCTTGGCGGAGTCGAGAGATGGCGAAGGATTTTGCTGACTATGCTACAGCAGTTGTGAGTCGTTTGGGCGATCGCATTACTGATTGGATGACGCTAAACGAAATTGTTATTTTTACTCATCTCGGCTATGCGGTTAATACTGAAGCACCCTTTGCACCTGGAACCAGCGTTAAAACTCTTAAAGAAGTATGGCAAACTTCTCATCATGCTTTGTTAGCGCATGGTTTAGGTTGTCAAGCTATTCGTGCTGCTTCTCCTGTTAAATGTTCTGTGGCGCTGGTAGATAATATTTCTGTGACAGTTCCAGTTACGGAGTCAGCAGAAGATATCACCGCAGCGCAAAAAGCTTTGCATACTAACTGGGTGAATGGCGGGGTAATTTTTCCAGCGCTTACAGGTGCTTATAGTCCAGCAATGTTAGAAAAGTTAGGTAAAAATGCGCCTGATATTCAGCCTGGTGATTTAGAAATAATTAATCAGCCAATAGATTATCTCGGTCTGAATATTTATACTGGCTCTTATGTACGTGCGGCGGATAATCAAGAAGGGTTTGAATTTTTAAATATGCCTAAAGGTTATCCCAAACTAGATATGCCTTGGCTTTATATTGTGCCTGAAAGCCTTTATTGGGGTATCCGCCATATTAGTGATACGTTAGGGCGTAATGATTTACCTGTATTTATTACAGAAAATGGCTGTGCGACGCAAGATAAATTAAACGATAAATTTGAGGTAATTGATACAGACCGCATCATGTATTTGCGGCAATATTTAAAGTCTGCTCATCGTGCGATCGCAGAAGGTTATCCACTCAAGGGATACTATCAATGGAGTTTTATGGATAACTTTGAGTGGACTTCTGGTTACGATCACCGTTTTGGTATTGTCTATGTAGATTATAAAACTCAAAGACGCACTCCCAAAGCAAGTGCGAACTGGTATGCAGAATGTATACGTCAGAATCGCGTAGTGTAACAACAACCAACATTAGGCAGACTATTTTATGTTAACAGAGTATAACTACACAAATTTTAATAAGATTTAAGGTTTGTGCAGGGGCGCTACAAGTATAAATATGTATATGTTACTCTGAACAATTCTTTGAAAAAGCAGGCTTTAGCTATACCTCAAGTTTCGCTCTTTCTGACGCAAGAAGTGTTTATATCACATTAATTATTCTTTAGGGAAATTATATGCCTGCTACCACTAACGGAAGTAAATACAGGAAGAAAATTTTGTCAGTGGCGGTACTGACATAGAATAGTTGATCGTAAAAAGGAGTTATAATTTTGCTTTTATTTAAATCTTTTCACAATAAAAAACAGTGCTATTTGGAAGATTGTTCCTCATCTTCTTCAGTGACCAGTGACCAGTTTTTGTACAGCTACCTTGGGAGGAGGGAGACCCCCACTAAAAGCGTGTCAGGGCATGATCTGTGGGTTCAATCCCCCGTCATAGACCTTGGTCACTGGTAACTGATAATTGGTCACTGTGAACAACTTGGTCTAAATCAACTTATCAAGAACCCATAACGACATTATGACTAGCTTAAACGAAACTAAATTGAACGATTCTCTACTTTTAGCTCAACAGCAACTTCAAGGTTTTGCCCAAGACGAGAATTTCTCTCCAATATTTAATAGTGTGTTTGGGACAAATTATGATCGCGCTCAAGTAGAAATCATTCAGCAAGGGTGGTTAGGTGGTAATTTCTCCCTGTTGCCAGAAATTCAAGTACTAGATAGTGCTTCCATGCCTGGGATACAAGGCGGTTTCTCATCCCAAACTGGCAAGATTTACATCAATAACTATTTCCTCACCAATGCAACTCTAGACCAAATAGAAGCCGTACTGCTAGAGGAAATTGGTCACTGGGTGGATAATCAAATCAACATCAGCGATACGTCGGGGGATGAAGGAGAACTTTTCTCTGCATTCGTACAAAAAAGAAGTTTAACACAGGAACAACTAACGCTCTTAAAGGTAGAAAATGACCAAGTGGCAATTGCTCTTGGTGGAGAGACAATTGTTGTAGAGGCATCTAGCTTTAGTAATACTACCAATTACGACGTGGCGGGATTTAATCCTCGTTCCGTGACGGTGGGCGACTTCAATGGGGATGGCTTTCAAGACCTAGCCACTGCTAACTTTAACTCAAATATCGTCTCGGTGTTGCTGGGAAATGGCACTGGCGGCTTTGGGTCGGCTACCACTTACGTGGTGGGAAGTAGTCCTTATTCCGTGACGGTGGGCGACTTCAATCGGGATGGCTTCCAAGACCTAGCCACTGCTAACTTTAACTCACATACCGTCTCGGTGTTGCTGGGAAATGGCACTGGCGGCTTTGGGGCGGCTACCAATTACGTGGCGGGAACTAATCCTCGTTCCGTGACGGTGGGCGACTTCAATCGGGATGGCAAGCTAGACCTAGCCACTGCTAACGTCTTCTCAAATAACGTCTCGGTGTTGCTGGGAAATGGCACTGGCGGCTTTGGGGCGGCTACCAATTACGATGTGGCGGGAAGTAGTCCTAATTCCGTGACGGTGGGCGACTTCAATCGGGATGGCAAGCTAGACCTAGCCACTGCTAACTATGCCTCAAATACCGTTTCCGTGTTGCTGGGAAATGGCACTGGCGGCTTTGGGGCGGCTACCACTTTCGCCGTGGCGGGAAGTATTCCTAGTTCCGTGACGGTGGGCGACTTCAATCGGGATGGCTTCCAAGACCTAGCCACTGCTAACAATGGCTCAAATACCGTCTCGGTGTTGCTGGGAAATGGCACTGGCGGCTTTGGGGCGGCTACCACTTTCGCCGTGGCGGGAAATAATCCTGATTCCGTGACGGTGGGCGACTTCAATCGGGATGGCTTCCAAGACCTAGCCACTGCTAACGTCTTCTCAAATAACGTCTCGGTGTTGCTGGGAAATGGCACTGGCGGCTTTGGGGCGGCTACCACTTTGGCGGCGGGAATTACTCCTATTTCCGTGACGGTGGGCGACTTCAATCGGGATGGCAAGCAAGACCTAGCTTCTGCTAACTATCACTCAAATAACGTCTCCATTTTAACAAATACCACACCAATAATCACAGTTTCGGCAGGCAGCACCCCTTCAGAAGCAGGGACAGACGGCGGTTTCACTTTGACTCTAGATGCTCCTGCGCCTGCGGGTGGGGCAACAATTAATTTCAATCTCACAGGCAGTAGCGCCACCTTCGGCACAGATTACACCCTAGATGCTGGCTTTAACATTACTGCGGTAACAGCAAATACTTTCACCATTGCCGCAGGGGCAACAACAGCCACTCTGCTGGTCAAGCCTATAGATGATTCTGTCTACGACCCTAACGAGAATGTTCAGTTAAATTTACAGAGTGGTAGCGACTACATTCTGGGCAGTAATACAACCGCTTTATTCTCACCTGCCAGTAACTTGGCGGTGGGAAGTAATCCTGTTTCCGTGACGGTGGGCGACTTCAATCGGGATGGCTTTCTAGACCTAGCCTCTGCTAACTTTGGCTCAAATAACGTCTCGGTATTGCTGGGAAATGGCACTGGCGGCTTTGGGGCGGCTTCCACTTTTGCTGTGGCGGGAAGTAATCCTTATTCCGTGACGGTGGGCGACTTCAATGGGGATGGGTTTCAAGACCTAGCCACTGCTAACTCTGGCTCAAATAACGTCTCGGTATTGCTGGGAAATGGCACTGGCGGCTTTGGGGCGGCTTCCACTTTTGCTGTGGCGGGAAGTAGTCCTATTTCCGTGACGGTGGGCGACTTCAATCGGGATGGCTTCCTAGACCTAGCCTCTGCTAACTTTGGCTCAAATAACGTCTCGGTATTGCTGGGAAATGGCACTGGCGGCTTTGGGGCGGCTTCCACTTTTGCTGTGGCGGGAAGTCTTTCTTATTCCGTGACGGTGGGCGACTTCAATCGGGATGGGTTTCAAGACCTAGCCTCTGCTAATGCTAATTCAAATAACGTCTCGGTGTTGCTGGGAAATGGCACTGGCGGCTTTGGGGCAGCTACCAATTACGCCGTGGCGGGAAGTTATCCTGTTTCCGTGACGGTGGGCGACTTCAATCGGGATGGGTTTCAAGACCTAGCCTCTGCTAATGCTAATTCAAATAACGTCTCGGTGTTGCTGGGAAATAGCACTGGCGGCTTTGGGGCGGCTACCAATTACGCCGTGGCGGGATATAGTCCTCGTTCCGTAACAGTGGGCGACTTCAATGGGGATGGGTTTCAAGACCTAGCCTCTGCTAACTATGGCTCAAATAACGTCTCGGTGTTGCTGGGAAATGGCACTGGCGGCTTTGGGGCGGCTACCACTTTGGCGGCGGGAACTAATCCTTTTTCCGTGACGGTGGGCGACTTCAATGGGGATGGCAAGCTAGACCTAGCTTCTGCTAACTTGAGCTCAAATAACGTCTCAGTCCTACTTAACGCTCCTCTTAATGCCACACTCTCCATTGCTGAGAACGATACTCTTAACACTCCTCCAACCCTAAGCAACGTTAATAAGAATGGCAATGAAGACAGTGTTATTAGCTTCACAACTACTGATTTCACTTCAGCTTTCAGCGATAGTAATGGCGATAGCCTTTCAAAAATTCAGATTACATCTTTACCTACAAATGGCATCCTCCAACTCAATGGCACAGTAGTTGACCTCAACCAAGAAATCGCTGCGGCTAGTTTAGATAGTCTGAGTTTTATACCTAAAACTAATTACAACGGCACAGACTCTTTTACCTGGAATGGCTACGATGGCACTACCTATGCCAACACAGGTGCAGCAGTTAACTTGAGCGTTGCTGCTGTAGACGATACAGAATTTTACGTTACTAATACCTTAGATTCAGGTACTGGTTCATTACGTCAAGCCATCCTTGATGCCAATACTGATGGTGGAATAGAAGATATTATTTTTCAGTTAGATAACACGCAGCAACAAACAATTTATTTAACTAGCGGTGAACTAAATATTAGCGATGATGGAGTAAATCTTTTAGGTTTGGGTGCAGATAAATTAACAGTTAGACGTAGTGATAATGCTAGTGCGTTTCGCATTTTTAGTATTAATAGTAATGCCGAAGTCAGTATTGATGGCATGACTATTAGTAATGGTTTTGCTAGTGGAAACTTTCCAACTGGCGCAGGTGGAGGAGTTAATAATAATGGAAAATTAAGTATCAGCAATAGCATACTTAAGGAGAACTCTGCCTCTTTTGGTGGGGGTATCTTTAACAGTAGTGTTGGCACAATAGAACGCATTACCAGCAGCACTATTAGTGGTAACTCAGGATTGCAATTTGGTGGTGGTATTTTTAACCAATCATCCGGCGAAATAAAAGACATTACTAATAGCACTATTGGTAATAATTCAGCAATAACTGCTGGTGCTGGCATTTTTAATCAAACTAATGGCAAGATCGCGATTACAAGTAGTACTATTAGTACTAACAACGCCTATCATGGTGGCGGGATTTATAACGAAGAAGGCACAATTAAAGCCAAGAATACAATAATTGCAGGTAACATTGCTAGTTTTGTTCCCGACTTTGTTAGCACTCCCAATTCAACTTTCATTTCAGGTGGTCATAACTTAATTGGTACAGCGATTACAGGCACTATCGCCAGCGATATTATTAACCCCAACCCCAAACTCGGCACACTACAAAACAACGGTGGTACAACTTTGACAATGGCATTACTACCAGGTAGTCCTGCCATCAATGCTGGAGATAATACTAACCCACCAACCACTGACCAACGTGGAAGCGATCGCATCTTTGATGGCATTCTCGACATCGGTGCTTATGAAAGTCGCATAGCTGTAGTTACAGGTACTAATAATAACGACAACATAAGCAGCACTGTTACTAATGCTGAGGTGATTGAATATCGCGCCCTCGCTGGCAGCGATGCGATTAAAGCCACAGCATTGAGTGACTATATTGACGGCGGTACAGGTAAAGACCAAGTAAATTACGCCACATCAACCGCCGCCATTAACATTAACTTAGCTACAAATACAGCCAGTGGTGGTTATGCCAACAACGACACCCTGATTGGCATCGAAGGAATTATCGGCTCATCCTACAATGATGCCATCACTGGAAGCACAGAAAACAACATATTTAACGGAGGTGCAGGGGCAGATACCATTAATGGTGGAGGCGGTACAGATAGCACCAGCTACGCCACATCAACCGCAGCAGTCAACGTTAACCTCAACACAGGAATTAATCGAGGTGGGGATGCCGAGTTTGATATATTAACCAGCATTGAAAACCTCATCGGTTCTAAATTTCACGACACCCTCACCGGAAGTAACGCCAATCAAGTGATTTCTGGTGGTAGCGGCAATGATTCAATTACAGGAGGAGCAAATCAAGATGTGCTGGATGGTGAAAATGGTAACGACACCTTATTAGGTGCAGCAGGTCAAGATATCCTCACTGGAGGTGCAGGGGCAGATGTCCTAGATGGTGGTGAGGGTAAAGATCAAATCAACTATGCCACATCAAGAACGGGTGTCAATATTAATTTATTTGCCAGTTCTGCTACAGGTGGAGATGCCACAGGAGATACGTTCCTAAATATTGAAGACCTAGCTGGGTCAGCACATAACGATACTTTAACTGGAGACGATGGCAGCAACACATTAGCTGGTCGTAGTGGTAACGATACAATCACAGCCAGAGGAGGAAATGATATTTTAGTGGCAGACCCTGGTGCCGATAGCCTTAATGGTGGTGATGGGATGGATACGGTTACCTATTCTAGTTCTGATATTGCGGTAAATGTCAACTTAGCCACAGGTACATATTCAGGTGGTTATGCACAAGGTGACAGTTTGAGTCAGATTGAAAATTTAATTGGTTCTAGTTTTGATGATTTCTTGGGTGGTAATAGCAGTAATAACCAACTCGAAGGTGGAAGTGGAAATGATACCTTAAGTGGGTATAACCCTAGTAGTTTTGGGGTAGGTGAAATTGATACACTTACTGGTGGACTTGGTAGCGATCGCTTTATTGTTGGAAGTAACTACAATGATGGCGATAGTTCTACCAAGGGCATCAACGATTATGTGTTGATTAAGGATTTTAAAGTTAGTCAAGATGTGGTGGAGTTAGCTAACAATTTGACTTATTTCTTAGGTTCATCGCCTAGTGGTGTAGTAGGGGGAACAAGCATTTTTATTGACAATGATGGTACTGCTGGAATGAGTAGAGCCGATGAGTTGGTGGCGGTGTTGCAGGGTGTGAATTTAGTTAAGGGTCAGATTTCGGCTGCAACTCCGGGTTTTAATTTTGTTTAAAAGTGGCAGATTTGGCGTAGTCATAATTATTTGTAGGATGGGTAGAGCGATAGCGAAACCCATCAAACCCTTGTCAATGTTGGGTTTCGTTGCCTCAACCCAACCTACATTAGTCTTCTTTTTAATTAAGTGGATTTACTTACTGCCATTCCCTCATAATATATGAGGTTGATTACCGACTTAACTAATAATAGTTGAATTCTGGGTTGGAGATTTGGTGAGTTAAATCAAGGTGTGTTGGCGTGGGCTAATTTTTATTAGCGGGACTTAAACAAACACTACTAAAGAAAATGCTTATAATTTAAATAGGGTAAAGATTTCACGTCGAGTAATCCTTATGAAGGAAACCACACCCTCCGCCATGCCGCCTTGCTTTGAGAAATGGTGT
>JAESGO010000033.1_pt1 | contig 169549 bp, 169 predicted proteins | sample 9269701 | NCBI WGS metagenome assembly JAESGO01 (sample SAMN15720690, study PRJNA650881) | algae metagenome | isolation source: Hormoscilla sp. CMT-3BRIN-NPC48 and co-occurring heterotrophs from... | place: USA: Clark Mountains Wilderness, California | collected 2010-04-18 | reverse complement strand
TCGCCACCTTTTCGCTGTTAGCCTCTATCGGCAATTTGACCGCGCCCGATCTGGCCCTGCCGGTCGAGGTCAAGTCCGCCGTCCAGTACAACCAGGCCGTCGAAGACGTCTGGCAGGAGCTGCGCACAATCGCTGAGTAACATTTCCTCAAGCGATGGCTGTGTACTGTGGCTGGGCAATGCCCGGCCACAAGTTTTAGTGGAAGACGGGTCTAGGCATTGCACGCGCGATTCACAGGCAAGCGCGCCAGCGTTAAGGTGTTGTCTACGAATCAGGCAGCAACCAAGGCGGTTGGTTGCTCAGATTTCAGCGCGCATGAGTAAGAGGCAGCGATGAACAAGCCGGCACCCAAAGAACCTTCCATGGACGAAATCCTGTCGTCCATCCGGCAAATCATTGCCGATGACGATGCAGCAGGTGCGCCGCGCCGCCCTTCGATCCAGGCCGCGCCACCTCCGATGCAGGCCGCGCCGGTACGCGCCGTGGACAATCCGCTGGATCGTGATTTGAGTGACATGCTCGACGATATTGAGCCGCTGGCCCTATCACCCTCGCAGATTGTCGAGCGGCCCGACGACAATGACGACGTCGGTGGCTTCAGTTTCGATTCTATCCTCAATGACACGACTGCCGAGGAAGAGCCTGCAGCGAGCCTTGTCGATCCGGAGGACATCAGCTTCGCTGGCGATGACGGTGATGATGACGATCTGCCGTCCTTTGATCCACCACCGATGCGTGCCCCCATTCCCGAAGTGCGGCCGGAGCCGAAACCCGTCACTGCCTACCGCTTGCCCGAGCCACAGCCGGAACCGGAGCCCGAGCCGATCCGCACGGCACCGCGTCCCCAACCCAGCGTCGCCCAAGCAGCGCCTCTGCCCGATCCCAAGCTCACCAGCGACATCGCCGATCAATTGCTGGAGCCGGCTACACAAGCGGCAGTGCGCAGTTCCATCACCAAGCTCAACGGCATTGGCTTGGGCAATTCCGGCGCCACCATCGAATCGCTGATGCGCGACATGCTGCGCCCCATGCTCAAGGAATGGCTCGACGAAAACCTGCCCTCCGTTGTCGAGCGCATGGTCGAAAAAGAAATCGGCCGCATCGCTCGCGGCGACTGATAGTTTGGCTTCGTGCATAGAACTGAACCGGTCACACCCACAATATCACCCCGGCCTAGAGCCGGGGCCCATCCCGAGATCGAGCCAAAGCTGCAAGGTCGCTAAATCGGCGAGCTGGCCTTTGCTCGCGCCGGGTTGACCCGCACCCCCGCATTTGCTTGAAGTCTGCCCAAACTTTTATCCGGCCCGCCATGTCCAGCTTGGCGGGTTGCTGCTGTTGGAATTGATCTATGCTTGAAAAGACCTATGAGCCCGGCGCCGTTGAAACGCGCATCTTTGCCGACTGGCTCAAGTCCAACGCTTTCGCGGCCGGCGCTGGCGCAGGCCCCGGCGCCGAGCCCTTCACCATCGTCATTCCGCCGCCCAACGTCACCGGCTCCCTCCACATCGGGCATGCTCTTAACAACACGATACAGGACATCCTTGTTCGTTTTAACCGCATGCTGAAAAAGGACGTCCTCTGGCAACCCGGCATGGACCACGCGGGCATTGCTACCCAGATGATTGTCGAGCGCCAGCTTGCCGAACGGCAGATGAACCGCCGCGACATGGGCCGCGAAAAATTCATCGAGCGGGTCTGGGAATGGAAGGGTGAATCGGGCGGTACCATCATGAACCAGCTCAAGCGCCTCGGTGCTTCCGCTGATTTCTCCCGCGAACGGTTCACGATGGGCGACAATGGCGCCGCCGACGACCAGATGGTGCGCGCTGTCACCAAGGTGTTTGTGGAACTCCACAAACGCGGGTTGATCTACCGCGCCAAGCGCCTCGTCAATTGGCACCCGGGCCTTGAAACCGCCATCTCCGATCTTGAAGTCGAGAACATCGAGATCAAAGGCCACATGTGGCACCTGCGCTATCCCCTAGCCGATGGCGTAACCTACCAGTTCCCGATCGCCCACGATGAAGAGGGCAAGCCTACCGAGTGGGAAACGCGCGACTACATCATCGTCGCCACCACTCGCCCCGAAACCATGCTGGGCGATAGTGGCATTGCCGTGCACCCGGAAGACCCGCGCTACGCCTCCCTCGTCGGCAAGTTCGTCGACCTGCCGCTGGTCGGCCGTCGCATCCCCATTGTGGCCGACGAATACGCCGATCCAGCCTTGGGCACAGGTGCCGTGAAAATCACACCAGCCCACGATTTCAATGACTTCGAGGTCGGTGTTCGCAAGCAGCTCGAACAGATCAACGTCTTCACCACCCGCGGCTCCATCGTTCTCGACGAGTTCGTCCCTGCCGTCTATCGAGGCCTAGACCGCTTCGAAGCTCGCAAACGCATCGTCGCTGACCTGACCGCCCTGGCAGAGGAAAACCCCAACCGCGGCCTCGATCACATCGAGGACAAGAAGATCATGGTGCCGCACGACGAGAAATCCAAACTCGTCGTCATCGAGCCATTCCTGACCGACCAATGGTGGGTCAAGGCGGATGTGCTGGCCCAGCCCGCCATGGCCTCCGTCCGCGAAGGCCGCACCAAATTCGTGCCCCAACAATACGAAAACACCTATTTCGCTTGGCTCGAAAACATTAAGCCCTGGTGCATTTCGCGCCAGCTCTGGTGGGGCCACCAGATCCCGGCCTGGTACGGCCCGGACAACGAAGCGTTCGTCGCCTTTGACGAGGCCCAAGCCCAGGCACTGGCAGATGCCCATTACGGCAAACCAGTCGAACTCAAGCGCGATGAAGACGTGCTCGACACCTGGTTCTCGTCCGCCCTCTGGCCGTTCTCGACCATGGGCTGGCCCGACGAGACGCCCGAGCTCAATCGCTATTATCCGACGAGCGTCCTCGTCACCGGTTTTGACATCATCTTCTTCTGGGTTGCTCGCATGATGATGATGGGCCTGGAATTCCTTGATGAAGAGCCCTTCCACACCGTCTACATGCACGCCCTGGTCCGCGACGAAAAGGGCCAGAAGATGAGCAAGACCAAGGGTAATGTCATCGACCCGCTGGCGCTCATCGACCAATACGGCGCCGACGCAACCCGGTTTACCCTCGCCGCCATGGCTGCCCAAGGCCGCGACCTCAAGCTTTCCATGTCCCGCGTCGAGGGCTACCGCAACTTCGTCACCAAGCTTTGGAACGCCGCGCGCTTCCTTGAGATGAACGAGTGCCGCCGCGTCGCGGGCTATGATCCCAACGCTAACACCCTTTCACTCAACCGCTGGATCGTCGGCGCCACCGCCCGTGCGGCTGCGGCCGTTACACAAGGCATCACCGACTACAAGTTCAACGAAGCCGCCAACGCCGCCTACGACTTCGTCTGGGGCACCTTCTGCGACTGGTATGTAGAGTTCGCCAAGCCCGTCTTAATGGGCGCGGACGAAGTGGCCAAGGCCGAGACCCGCGCGACCGCCGCCTGGGCACTTGACCAGATACTGCTTGTTCTCCACCCCTTCATGCCCTTCGTCACCGAAGAGCTCTGGGCGGAAACCGGCAAGTTCGGCCCATCCCGCGAGAACATGCTTGTCCTCAGCGAATGGCCAAATCTCTCCGGCCTCGAAGACGCCGCCGCCGATGCCGAGCTCAATTGGCTGATCGATGTCATTACCAATGTCCGCTCCGTCCGCAGCGAAATGAACGTCCCCGCCAGCGCTAAGCTGCCGCTCGTGGTGGTCGGGGCAGGGGAGCAGACCCTGGCCCGCCTAGTCGCCGGCACCTCGCTCATTACCCGCCTCGCACGCCTTGAGAACATCTCGCCGCAAACAAACGTACCCGGCGAATCGGCGCAGTTCATTGTCGGCGAAGCCACTTGGGCATTGCCGCTCGCCGAGTTCATCGACATCCCCACCGAGCGCACGCGCCTCGAAAAGGAGGTCGGCAAGCTCGATGCCGAGATCAGCCAGATCGATAAAAAGCTCGGCAATGAGCAATTCGTCGCCAAGGCGCCCGAAGAAGTCATCGAGGAACAAAAAACCCGTCGCGACGCCGCCTTCGACCGCCGCACTCGTATCGCCGAAGCCCTTGAGCGGCTGAAGTAGCTGCATCTGCCTGTCCCAGTTTAATGTCGGGACAGGCAGAGAGACCACTTCATTAACGCAAGCTGTTGGTCACAGACTTGCGCCATACTAGGCCACCGCAGCCACTTTCCTGCCAAAACACCGCTCCTCAAGAGACACAGTATGGATGACATTCCCCGCGAGCCGCCTGCCCGAGCCCTGGCCAACGGCATGGTTGGCGTGGGTGCCGTCTTGGTGTTCGATGGCAAGGGCGGCGTCACGCGCCATGAACCCAGTGCCGAAAAGCCGGCCGTGCCCGTACGCGGCTTCAAGCTCGTCTGCGGCAACAGCAAGGCGCCCGAATTCAAGGTCTGGCTCAAGGAGGAACTGGGCGCCTTCAACGCTGACCTCCTGACCGTTCCGTCCACCCGCTCCCGCTGCACTGTTATCGAAGACCGCGCGATGATCGTCCTGCGCGTCGCTCGTCCTGGCGCGGAGCCTGAGGACGTCGGCCGCCAACTGCTGACGCTCTGGATCGAGAAAGGCCGCGTCATCATCGCGTCCGAACTGAACATCCTCGATTTTCTAGGCATCACCCGCTGGGAAGTCTCTCATCACGCGCCGGTTTCGCCCGCCGATCTCGTCGCCCGTCTGGGCCTGCGCGCCGCCGACCGGCTGGAGCCATTGGTGGAGCGCCTCGGCGACCGGCTCGACGAGATCGAGGAATCGCTGATCGTGCAGAACACCACGCAAGCCCAAGGCAAGCTCAGTCATCTCCGCCGCACGCTGATCAACTTCCGCCGCCTCGTCTGGCCGCAGCGCGACGTGCTCAATACGCTCGAGATCGAAGACCTGTCGTTCTTTACCGCTCGCGATCGCCTGCGCCTGCGTGAAGCCTCGGCCCGCTCTGCCCGGATCGGCGACGAACTTCAGGCCCTGTCTGAGCGCGCCGTCCTGGTCCACGAACAGATTATCGATGCCCGCTCCGAACAGATGAACCGCACCATGTTGATTCTCGCTGCCGTGACAGTCATCTTCATGCCGTTGACACTGATTACCGGCGCCTTGGGCATGAATGTCGCCGGCATTCCGCTGGCCGATAGCTCCCATGCTTTCTTCACAGTGTGCCTGAGCTTGATATTGCTGAGCCTTGCCATCATCTATTGGATGCGTGGTCGCCGCTGGCTGTGAACAATACGCATGTGCTGATTTCGCAACAGCGCTAGTGAATCAATTCAGCGGCTGCTTCCAGCAACTATTTGGCGATGTTTTACGCCACAATCTCACCCTAAACGAGACGTCATAGGCATCTGGGGGCGGATCGCCGCGAGCACTTTGGTTTTGGCCACAAGTGCACATGTGTACTTCGCTCTATTTGCCAGAAGCCAGCACTCTGGCCGCACTGCTCTGCACCATTATGCAGACGCCGTGGCGATTGGCGTGCGGGTGAAAGGTAGGACTTGAACGTGACTACAGCGATTGTCAGAAAGCTCGGGTTGCCGGGCTGCGGCATAGGCGGAAGCAGGCGCAATCTCGTGATGGCGTCAGCTTCAATGCGGTCACAAACCAGGTCTACCGCTTTCTTAACAAAAACTGTCCGAAGGCCCTTACTTCCGGAAAGCTTGCCGAAATACCTCGTGGGCGCCGCTGCTCTTGCAAGCGCGCTTCAGCGGAACCTGTATGGCCGGGCCCGCACATTCATGTTCGTTCGCTTCGATGCGGACAAAAGGAGTATGATGCGGACCATTAGGGGACATTCCCTGATTTCCGTGGCTTTGGCAGGTTTGATCGGGCTTTCCAGCCTCAGCCTCCCGGCCTATGCCCAAACGGCAGCCGATGCCGCGCTCAACATGGCCAATATGCTCGATGGGGCAGGGGGCGGCGTATCCAGCGGCGACTTGCTTGCGGCGCTCCAAAACGCAGCCGATGCCGGCCAGCCCATGGCCATGTGGCAGCTTGGCACCATGTACGAAAACGGCGAAGGTGTTACGAAGGATCCGGTCAAGGCTTTTGGCTATTTCGCCCAAATCGCCAACCAACATGCCGATGCGGCTCCCAAGGGCGTCGAAGCCGACATTGTCGCGCGCTCCTTTGTCAAAGTGGGCGACTACTACAAGCAAGGCTTGCCAGATGCCGGCATTCCCGCCGACGCCGAACGCTCCCACGCCTTGCTGCTGCATGCCGCCACTTATTTCGGCGATGCCGACGCGCAATATCGCGTTGGCCTGCTTTACACCGAGCAAGGCGAGCTTGGCGTCAATCCGCTGCAAAGCGCCCGCTGGTTCTCCTTAGCCGCTCGTAAAGGCCATTGCCCGGCTCAGGCCCAACTCGGTCACCTCATCTTCGGTGGCGTCGAAGGCATCGAACCACAGCCTACCGAAGGCCTGATGTGGCTAACCATCGCTCACCAGCGCTGCGCCGGCACATCCGATGCCGCATGGATCGACCAGATGCTCAACACCGCTCTCGGCGTCTCTTCCACCGAAGAACACGCCGAAGCCCAAGCTTTGGCACAAAGCATAGCCCCGCAATTTGCGGGCTTCTGAGGCGGGATTCACCCCGTATCTCGCAGTAGATGCCCTCCCCCTTGCGGGGAGGGATCAAGAGTTGTGGTTCCGCCTCGGGGCACTCAACTCCAGCTCCACCACCTTCACAGACTAAACTGCCCCTCAACCGGCACATGATCGCTCGGTTTGTCCCAGCCACGCACATCCTTGTGCACCGTTACGCCGTCCAACCGATCGGCTGCCTGAGGCGATAAAAGCAGATGATCGATGCGAATGCCTGCATTCCGCCGCCAGGCACCTGCCTGAAAATCCCAGAACGTGTATGAGGGCTCCGACGTTGTCGCCCGTAGCGCATCAGTCAGCCCCAAATTCACCAGCGTGCGCCAGCGCTCGAGGCTTTCTGGCCTATAAAGCGCATCGCCCCACCAATTCCCCGGCTTATAAGCGTCGATTGGTTCTGGAATGAGATTGAAGTCACCGAGAAGAACAAACGGCTCCTCTAGCGCCAGTCGCCCCTCAACGAAACTCTCCAGCCGCCGCATCCACGCCAGCTTATAAGGAAACTTCTCGGAATCGACGGGATTGCCGTTCGGCAGATAGATGCCACACACCCGCACCACGCCGCTTTCTACCGAGAACACGCCCTCTATCAGCCGCGCCTGCTCATCGCTTTCATCGCCTGGCAGACCACGCCAAACCTCATCGAACGGTAGCAGCGACAGAATGGCAACGCCATTCCAGCTCTTTTGCCCATGCGTTTCGACATTGTACCCAAGTGCCTCGATCTCTGCGCGCGGAAAGGCCTCGTCGACCGACTTGATCTCCTGCAGGACGACGATATCGGGCTTCTCCTGTGCCAGCCACGTCAGCAGGATTTCAAGCCGCGCCTTGATGCCGTTGATATTCCAGGTTGCAATGCGCATCGATACTCTCCAAGCTCACCCGACGCTACAATCTACCTTTGTCGCAGGCAACGTCAGAGCCCGGCATAAACAGCGTCACGCACTTGATCTCTGTAAGGCCCGTCGCAGCCTTCGAGGCCAGTGTTGGTCATCGATACGACGGACAGTCCGTTGGCCGGGTCCAAAAACCAGCTGTGCCCATAGATACCGCCCCACCGATTGGTCCCCTGCGCCGCAGGCGATCTGCCTAGCACAGGATCCGCAAGCCAGGCTCCGAAGTAACTAAAGCCCCAACCGGGTTCCTGCGCATGTTCAAGTTGCGCCGTCTGGTTCTGCAGGCCTACTGTTACAGTTTCAGGCTTCAGAATACCCCCGCCGCCAATCCGCAATGCCTCCACCAGCATAACGAAATCGGCGCCAGTTCCCGCCATGCCACCACCACCGGACTGAAACGCCTCGGCGTCGAATATTCTGTCAGGATCATAAATCGTCATGCTACCCCATGGGTTTGGTACGCTATGCGGATTACCCATTAGCACGGCGCCATTTCCCCCATCTGCATAGGCTGCGGCCAGCCGGGCAGGGTCGGCTACTGAAAACCACGTGTTCTTCATGCCCAGCGGCTCCGTTACATACTGCTGGATTGCGTCCCCGGGCGTGCCGCCCATCAGATTACCCGCAATCACCCCAAGCACATCGATCGACGGCCCGTAGGACCAGCCTGCACCCGGCGCAAACAGCAGCGGCAATTCCGCTAGCCGCCGCATGATCTCCTCAGCTCCCAATCGCCACTTGTTCACCCCTGCGACCGTTTCTGCCTCCGACAGAATAGACGCCCCGTTGAGCCCCGATGTATGCGTCAACAGGTGATGGATCGTGATCTCCGGCACGCTGCCATCCGCCATTCTCGGCCTGAACTCCGGCAAAAACCGTGTCACCGGATCGCCGAGCCGTAGCTTGCCCGCATCCACCAGCGCCAGCACGGTTGCCGCTACGATCGGCTTGGTTAGCGACGACAGCCGAAAAATCGTGTCCATCTGCATCGGCCGGCCCACCTCGCGGTCAGCCATGCCTAACGCCTTCTCATAGAGCGCCTCTCCGTGCCGCCGCACCAAAAGCACCGCGCCGACGATCCGCTGCTCCGCTATCGCACCATTGACGACTGCATCGAGCCGCTGCTCCAGATCCATGGCAAATTCTCCAAACAAAAATCCCCGCTTGCGCGGGGACCTTAAAACAATCTGCCAACTGGCTTAAACAGCAAAACTCGTGCCGCACCCGCAAGACGCCACAGCGTTCGGGTTGCGAATCTGAAAAGCCTGACCGATCAGATCGTCCACGAAATCGATCTCCGATCCGCCCATGAACTCCAGGCTCATCGAGTCGATCAAAACGGTCGCATCGCCCTTCTGCAAAACGATGTCGTCGCTCGTAGGCTTTTCCTGTACGAGGTTGTATTCATATTGAAATCCCGAGCAGCCACCCCCCGCTACCGAGATGCGCAACACCGTCCCCACAGGCTCCTTGGACAGTATGCGCGAAACGCGTTTTGCAGCCCTATCGGTCAGAACGACGTTGGGAGTGGCGAGTGCGGTGTCGGTCATTTGGTTTTCCGTGCCGTAACAAGAATAACGGTCAGGCTAAAATAGTAACTCTTGCGGCCAAAGAAAAGGGCTTAAACACCACCGATGAGCCAAACTGCTCCCTACGCCAGCAAGCCCGAGCTTTCCCTCGGCCGTCTGCACAGCACCGGCCCCAGCCCTACCCGCAGTGAGTACCAGCGCGATCGCGACCGCATCATCCACTCCACGGCCTTTAGGCGCTTGCAATACAAGACCCAGGTCTTCCTCCAGCACGGCGGCAAGCATTACCGCAACCGGCTAACCCACACGCTCGAAGTCAGCCAGATGGCCCGTTCCATGGCCCGCGCTCTGCGGCTCGATGAAGACCTCGCCGAAGCCATCGCTCTGTCCCACGATCTGGGCCACACTCCTTTTGGCCACGCCGGCGAAAGGTCCCTTGCCGCCTGCATGGCCCTTTATGGCGGTTTTGACCATAACTTGCAGGCAATGCGCGTCGTGACCTTGCTCGAGAACAGGTATGCCGAGCACGATGGCCTCAATCTCACCTGGGAGACGCTTGAAGGCATCCTCAAGCACAACGGTCCATTGACCAATCCTGATGGCACACCCTACGGCCGCTACGCTCGCGACGGCTTACCCGACGGCATCGGTGAAATTCCCGCCGCCGCCGATCTGCGTCCATCGAGCTTTGCCTCGCTCGAGGCCCAATGCGCCGCCATCGCCGACGACATCGCCTACAACGCCCATGACATCGACGACGCCCTGCGCGCCCGCCTCATCACCCTAGACGATCTCGCCGATGTCCCGCTCGCCGGACCCATCGTTCAGGAAGTCCTTCGCCGCTACCCCGATGCGGCCGCAAAACGCCAGGCTCACGAAGTCCAGCGCCGCCTGATCACCCGCTCCATCGAAGACGTCATTGCCACCACCTCCGCCAGTATTGCAGCCTCCGGCGTACAATCTCCCGAAGACGTCCGCACCGCCGGCAAAACTTTGGTCACCTTCTCACCCGTCATGGCCGAAGCCGAACAGGGCCTCAAGACCTTCCTGTTCGAGTATGTCTATCGCCACGAAACCGTCATGGCCCCTGTCCGCCAAAGCGAAGCGATCGTGACCGAACTCTTCCAAAGCTACATGGCCAACCGCGACCTTCCCGGCCGCTGGGGCGTCTTTTGCATGGCCGCCGACGAACCTGCTTTGGCCCGTATCATCTGCGACTTCATCGCCGGCATGACTGACCCCTATGCCTTTGAGGAGCACGCCCGGCTGTTTGACGGTGACCAGGATTTCCGTTAACCCCGGCGCACCCTAGCCTCCCGAGTACATCATGGACGTTTTCGCCCTTTTCTCCGCGCGTATCGCCACGGCGATGCAGTCTCTATTCCCCGACGCCGGCGCCGATCTAATTGCCCGGATCGTGGTCGAGCCGCCGCGAGATGCTGCCCATGGCGATCTGTCCACCAACGCCGCCATGCTGGTCGCCAAGCCGCTCGGCAAAAATCCGCGCGAGATTGCCTCCGCCTTGGTCGAGCACTTCAAGTCCGATTCCGAAATTACCTCCGTCGAGATCGCCGGCCCCGGCTTCATCAACTTCCGCCTTGCCAACCCGATCTGGCACCAAGTCCTGCGCGCAATAACAGAGCAGGGCGCCAATTACGGCCGTTCGACTTTGGGCGGCGGCGAGGCCGTTAACATCGAATATGTATCTGCCAACCCAACCGGCCCAATGCACGTCGGCCACACACGCGGCGCCGTCTTCGGCGACACGTTGGCCGAACTGATGAGCTATTCCGGCTTCGAGGTAACCCGCGAGTACTACATCAACGACGCCGGCAGCCAGATCGACACCCTCGCCCGCTCAACCTTCTTGCGCTACCGCGAAGCCCTAGGCGAAACCATCGAGATACCCTCCGGCTTCTATCCCGGCGATTACCTGATCCCGGTCGGTCAGGCGCTCAAGGCCGAATTCGGCGACAGCCTCCTCTCAATGCCCGAGAACGAAGTCACCGCGATCGTCAAAGAACGCGTCCTCGCCGCCATGCTGGAGCTTATCAAGTCCGACCTCGCCAAGCTCAACATCCACCACGATGTGTTCTTCTCCGAGCGGACGCTACACGGGCAGGGCGGGGACATCGACACCACGCTCGCCTGGCTGCGCGACAAGGGCATGGTCTACGAAGGCCGCCTCGAGCCGCCCAAAGGCAAGACGCCCGACGAGTGGGAAGACCGTGAGCAAACCCTTTTCCGCGCCACCGAATGGGGCGACGATGTCGATCGTCCGCTGATCAAGTCCGACGGCTCCTACACCTATTTCGCGGCCGACATCGCTTATCATCGCAACAAATATCTGCGCGGCTTCAAGCACATGATCAACGTGCTCGGCGCCGATCACTCCGGCTACGTGAAGCGCCTGCAAGCCGCCACCAAGGCCGTCTCGCTCAACGAAGCCGACATGGACGTGCGCATCTGCCAACTCGTGCGCCTCCTCAAGAACGGCGAGCCATTCAAGATGAGCAAGCGTTCCGGCGACCTCGTCACCCTTGCAGATGTCGTCGAAGAAGTCGGTGCCGACGCTACCCGCTTCATGCTCATGTACCGGCGCAACGACGCCGCCATGGATTTCGACTTTGCCTTGGTCAAGGAACAGACTAAAGATAACCCGGTCTTTTACGTCCAGTACGCCCACGCGCGTACCTACTCCGTCTTCAAGACTGCCCTTCGCGACCTGCCGGACATGGATGTCTCGCCGGAGGCTCTCAAGGCCGCTGACATAAGCCTCCTCCAATCGCCCGCCGAGCTCGACCTCGTCCGCGTCCTCGCTGCTTGGCCACGCACCGTCACCGCTGCCGCTATCGCACACGAGCCACATCGCATCGCTTTCTACGTTCACGAGCTAGCCGCGGCCTTCCACGGCTTCTGGGCCAAGGGCAAGGACGACCCATCGTTACGGTTTGTTAACGCTGACGATCCAAAGCTAACCTTGGCGCGACTCGCCCTGGTCGACGCCGTCCGTCAGGTGATTGTGAACGGACTCGGTATTCTGGGCGTCTCCGCGCCCGAGGAGCTTTCATAATTCGGGCGCAATACTGTGTTGACTCGCGGCAAAATCGCCCACCAACGGGCACCGTAGTAAAACCTAGAGCATCGTGCGGAGAAGGGGACACCAGTTCTTCGCAACTACGATGCGCCAACCAAGGAAGAGCTCGCGATTTGGCGTAACCAGGTCGCATGAGGCTCTAGAGGGCGCTGCTTGATGACAGCGAGACCGCAGCCGATGGCCGGAAACTCCGAAGCCGCTGATGATCTGATTGCCGAACTGGCCAAATTGATGGCACAGGACGCCAACGCTACGCCGCCGCCGAAGCCGGCCGCGCCATCTCCTTTCACGGTCCGTATCCCGGGCGAGCCGGCCAGCAACGCCGCGCCCCGCCGCGAAGAGCCCGTTCGCATCCCGCAGACGGCACAGGCGGCGCAACCATCCGTTCGCGCTGCCGAACCCGATGGCAATCAGCCTGCGGCAAGCGCCGAGCCGGATCCATTCCGCTTCGCCTTTGATCTGCCGCCCCGCCGCGAGCCCGTTGCGACAGTTCCAGCTGCACCAACACCTGCACCCAACCCAGCACCTGTCGCCGCCCAAGCCGCGGCCCCTGCTGTGGTCAAGCCTGAGCCCGCGCCAGCAATGCCGGAGCACGACAGCATTGCCGATCTGATCGCCGCGGAGTTGGCGATGGAAACCCAGTCCGCACCAGTTGCACCGCAACAGGCAACGGCTCCGAACCCGCCAGTTAATCAGCCGGTCAACGAAGCGCCCGTCGAGACACCGCAGCCCAAGCCAGCGCCAAACCCGGCTGCCGCATGGAAACCGGTCAACCTCACGCCCAATCTTGGTGCGCAGGAACGGCCTGCCCAGACGCAATTGCGTCCCGTGACGCCTCAGCCAGCCCGTCAGGAAGCGTCGCGATCCGAGCAGGATCAGTTCAGGGTTCCACCTGTCTTTGGTCTCGGCGCGACGCCCGCTGCCCAGCCGGTTCAGGCCAAGGCTCCCGAGCCGATCCGGGTTGAGCCGCCCTCCGCAGCTATCGAGCCCAGCTTCAGCGTATCCCCGGCTCAAACTGCCCCAGCATCCTCCGTCGCCGCATCAACCCCTGCAAGCCGGTCTGTTGCGGCTGACGACAATCTTGGTTCCGATCCAATCGACGAGATCGAAAACCTGATCGGCCGTGCCATGCGCGTCGATCTGGATCAGCCCCAGCCGGTCGAGCCGCGTACCGAACGTTCTGCCCTGCGCAGCCTTGCAACGCCGCAATTGCCCAAGCAACCAACACCCGCCAGTCGCGGCATCTCCAGCGCCGACGAAGCTATTCTCGCTGCCGCTCAAGCATCTGGCGCTGAAATCGGCTGGGTCGAAGCGCCGGAAGTCGATGAACCCGAGCCGCGCCAGCGCCGCGAAAAGCGCGTCCGTGCCTTGCCGCGCGTTGGCTTCAGCCGTGCCCTCGCCGGACCCCTCGTTGCCATTACGCTGCTCTTGGCAGCGGGATTCGGTCTCTACTGGGTTCTCGGCGTTGGCGGCGGTGAGCCTGGTCCTGCACCCTTGCTGACTGCCGACGCCACCCCGGTCAAGGAAACGCCACCGGCGCAGCCTGAACCTGCTGCCGAGGAGCAATCCGTTGTGTTCAACGAGATGAACGGCGTCGTTCCTGGTACCGAAGAGCAGCTCGTTTCGCGTGATCAGGCAGACGTCAACGAAGTCACCCAAGTGGCGGCTGTCCCTGAAGTCAGTGCCGAAGGTCTGGCTAATCGGAAGGTGCGCACAGTCACGGTCCGCCCTGATGGCACGATCGTCAGCGGCGATAACAGCGTTGCCGGCAGTTCCATGCTGCCGGTCGACAGGCCCAATGTTCCCGCTCTGCCCGGCGCGCAGATTGCAAGTCCAGGTCTTCTAGCCAGCACGGCGCCTGCGGCTCCCAACACACCCGTTCCGGCGCCCGCACCCGCTGGAGACCCGGCAGCCGCAGCCGCTGCACCCACGCCCGAAGGTGCTGTTCCACCAGCAACGGAGACCGCTGCCTTGCCCGAGCCTGCTCCAGCGCCTCCGGTACCGGTCGTTGCTCCCGGAGCAACAGTTCCAGCGGTCGACGTGGCCGGTAATCCCCTCCCGGGCAAGACCTCGGTCATCCCTCTGCAGCGTCCCTCAAGCTTCGCTCAACGGCCCGTCGCCGCAGCAGAACCAGCCGCGCCGCTGGCTCCGTTGCCTGAACAGGCTGCAGCAGTGCCGCAACTGCCGCCGCCGCCAACGGGCCAGCCGTCGGCTACTGTGCCCGGAGCAACCGAAGTCGCGGCTCTTCCCAACAATGCGCCTGCTTATGTGCAACTTGCCTCGCAGCGCACCGAGGAAGAAGCCCGGGCCACCGCGCAAAACCTGGTTACCCGCTTCGGTCCCCTGTTCGGCGGCGCCAACATGGAGGTCCAGCGCGTCGACCTTGGCGCCCGCGGCATCTTCTACCGTGTTCGCGTTCCGGCCAATTCGGCAGAACAGGCGAGCAACATCTGCGTCAACGTCAAAGCCGCCGGCGGTGATTGCATTACGATGTAGTTCTGACCTGAGCACAGATGCTTCATACAAAACCCTTCCCCTTGCGGGGAGGGATCAAGGGTGGGGTTGGCTGGTCCGTCCCACCACTGCCAAGCCCCGCCACCGCTTGACGCTCCTCACCTAACCATCCAAGGATGGCCGCCAAATCCTGCGGCAGCCTGAACCATGACTGAAACACAAACCGACTGGTTCGACACCCCGGCCCCGCCCGCGTCCGAGGACATTTTGCATGTCGATGTCGGCGGCTATGAAGGCCCCCTCCATCTGCTGCTCGATCTCGCCCGCCGCCAAAAGGTCGATCTCGCCGCGATCTCGGTCCTGGCGCTCTCGGAACAATATCTCGCCTTTATCGACACCATCCGCGAAAAGCGCATCGAGATTGCCGCCGATTACCTGGTCATGGCCGCCTGGCTCGCATACCTCAAGAGCCGCCTCATGGTGCCGCGTGCACCATCCGACGATGAGCCGACCGGCGAAATGCTAGCCGCCATGCTCCAGTTCCGCCTTAAGCGTCTCGAAGCCATGCGCCGCGCCGCCAATCAGTTGATGAACCGCCCGCGGCTGGGCTTCCAGGTTTATGCCCGCGGCATGCCGGAGCCCATTGAGATCGCACGCACAAGCGTTTGGGAAGCAACGCTCTTTGATCTGCTCAAAGCCTATTCCGCCCAACGCGAGCGCGCTTCCAACGTCGACTACACCCCGCTTCAGCGCACCGTCTGGTCGTTGCAGGACGCACGCGAAATCCTGCAGCGCTTGATCGGGGACAGTTTCGATTGGGTGCCGATGGACACCTATCTTGCGGCTTATCTCACGACGCCGGCCGAACGCGCCACAGTCCGCGCCTCGAGCTTTGCCTCGAGCCTCGAACTTGTTCGCCAGGGCAAGATCGACCTACGGCAAACCGAAACCTTCGGCCCCTTGTTCATGCGCCGCCGCAAGGCCGAAAAACCGTGACCGAGCAAGGCGAGCACAGCGAAATCATTGAACGTAATCTGCGCATCCTTGAAGCGCTGCTCTTTGCCTCGTCCGAGCCGCTCGCGGCCTCGCAAATGGCTACGTATCTAGGGCAGGGCGCCGATACCGCCCATCTGCTCGCACTCCTCCAGCAGCGTTATGCTACGCGCGGGGTCAATCTCGTGCACCGCGCCGACAAATGGGCCTTCCGCACCGCTGAAGATCTCGGTTTCCTCCTGCGCCGCGAGGAACACGAGACGCGCCCGCTTTCCCGCGCCGCTCTCGAAACGCTATCCATCATCGCCTATCACCAGCCCGCAACTCGCGCCGAGATCGAGGAAGTTCGCGGTGTCGCCACCGGCAAGGGCACCATTGATCTCTTGATGGAAGCTGGCTGGATCCGCATGCGAGGCCGCCGCCGTACCCCAGGTCGCCCTGTCACCTACGGCACTACGGAAACCTTCCTTGATCATTTCGGCCTCGAAAGCCTAAGCGACCTGCCGGGTCTAGAAGAGCTTAAGGGATCGGGCCTCCTTTCCAACCGCCTGCCGCCTTCGCTGCAAATCCCGCTTCCCTTCGACGGCGGCCTGCGCGATGACGAGGATCCTCTGGACCCGGACGATTTGGATGACTGAAGAACTTAGCCATTGGGGCACGCGCGGCACCACCGGCGTCAGCTTTGCCGCCACGCTCGGCTTCGACGCCGTCGACGTCCGCCTCGGGGGCAGGGTGGTGCTCGACCAGTTCAGCCTTACTCTGCGCCCCGGTGAGATCGTTTGCCTTCTTGGCGAATCGGGCTCGGGCAAATCCACAGCCCTTCGTGTTGCCGCGGGCATCCAGCCGGTTCATTCGGGATGCGTTCGCATCAACGGCGAAATCGTATCATCGCCCACCCGCACTGTTCCGCCAGACCGGCGCGGAATCGGTCTCATGTTCCAGGACTTTGCCCTATTCCCCCATCTGACGGTCCTGCAAAACACGCTTTTTGGCGTAAAGAAGCTGGGCCGGAGCGCTGCCCTGGCCCAAGCGCAAGCGGCTCTCCGCCGCGTTGGCCTCGAAGACCGTGCAAGTGATTATCCCCACATGCTGTCTGGCGGTCAGCAACAGCGGCTCGCTCTCGCGCGCAGCGTCGCACCCCGTCCCAGCGTCCTCCTCCTTGATGAACCGTTCAGCAGCCTGGACGCTCGCCTCCGCGAAACAGTGCGCGAGGAAACCCTGGCGGTTCTTAGGGAAACCCACGTCACCAGCCTTATCGTTACTCATGATCCGGAAGAGGCCATGGTGCTCGGCGACCGCGTTGCGCTGCTCCGCCGTGGGCGCATTGCCCAAATCGGCACCGCTGCTGAAATCTACCGTCAGCCTATTGATCTCAACGCCGCCCGCTTTTTTTCGCCCTTGAGCGAAATCCAAACCGTCGTTCGGTCCGGCCTCGCCTCGACCCCGATCGGCAACGTCCCCGCGCCTGGTCAACCAGATGGAACCCTCGTCACCGTTGCAATCCGGCCCGCAGGCGGTGCCCGCATCGATGCACAGGGTCCCGGCACACCGGGCCGTATCGTTGGCAAGCGGGACACCATCGGCATCGACATCTGCGAAGTCAAAGTCGAGGGCTTGGAAACGCCGCTTGGAATTCGCCAATCGGCGAATGCCGCAATTAGCGTGGGACAAGATGTCTTCGTGACGCTTGATCCGGAACACGTTCTTGTGTTTGCGCGCGATTAAACCTATTTCTGACCTACATTTCGCGTGTAACGCGTACTGAGTTATTAGGGAGACTGATATGCACGCGCCAGGTATTTGGGGCATTCTCGTCGTCGCCGTCGTTGTCATCCTGTTGTTTGGCCGCGGCAAGATTTCGGGCATGATGGGTGAAGTTGCATCGGGCATCAAAGCCTTCCAGAAGGGCATGAAGGACGACGATGATCGTCCGGTCGAACGCGTCGCCACTACGACCGACACCCGCGAGCCCGAAAAGAAAGACGTTCTCTAGTCTTCGCGCCGTACCTGCCCATGCTCTGAAGGAATAAGACTATGCTCGGCTTGGGCTGGACGGAAATGTTGGTGATCGGCGTCTGCGCCCTGATCTTTATCGGGCCCAAGGACCTACCGGTGGTCATGAACCGTGTCGGCAAGATCGTCGGTCAGGTCCGGCGCATGGGCAGCGAGTTCCAGCGTGAGATCAACAAGAGCACCGGCCTGGATGAAGTGCGTAATCTGCGCAACTCCATTGCCGCGCCCTTGAAAAAGACCAGTGAAGAGATCCGGCGTGAGTTTAACGCCATGACGCCGACCGGCCCGAAGCCGAGCGGCATTATCAAGCCTGCCGACCCGCAGGCGGAAAGCGTCGTGGACGAAATCCGCGCGCAAGCCGGCATGACGCCGCCAGCGCCCGCGCTAAGCACTGCGCCAGCGATCACGCCGCCACCTGCCGATCAAGTCCTAGCCGCAACCCCCGCGGAGGCCAATGCCGTGAAAAAGCCTGTCAAAGCCAAAGCCGCTCCCACGCGCCCGGTGATCAAGACCGAACTGCCGGCGCTCGAAGCTGTACCGGCGCCCGCCGAGTCACAGCCCGTCAATCTCGACGAGCCCGCCAAAAAGCCCCGTATCCGCAAGACGCCCGCGAAGGCCGAAGTGCTTCCAACCGAGCCTGCCGACTCGCCTGCAGCGCCAACGCCCAAGGCACGCAGCCCTCGCAAGCCCAAGCCTGAACCGACCCCTCAGGGCGGAAACGAATAACCCATGGACGACGCAAAGCAGATCGAAGACAAGACCAAGGCGCCCGAGGACGAACTCGCCGGCAGCGAAGCGCCGCTTCTTGAGCACCTGGTCGAGCTGCGCAAGCGCCTGATCATCTCAGCGATCACCATCGTCGCGCTAATGGCCTTCTGCTTCATCTTTGCCAGCACGATCTATGACTGGCTCCTTATCCCCTACAAGCGCGCCGTGCCGAACGCGGACTTGATCTTCACGGCGCCGCAGGAACTGTTCTTCACCTATTTGAACGTCGCCCTGTTCGGCGCCATTTTTCTCGGCTTCCCCATAGTCGCGAGCCAGATCTACATGTTTGTGGCACCTGGCCTCTACAAGCACGAGCGCAAGGCCTTCATACCCTATCTGATTGCCACGCCTGTTTTTTTCCTCGCGGGCGCTGCGTTGGTCTACTTCGTTGTTCTGCCCATGGCTCTGCACTTCTTTGCCAGCATGCAGACCGAAGACATCACGATGCTCACCAGCGTCAGCGAGTATCTTGGCTTGGCCATGCTGCTGATCCTAGCCTTCGGCATTTGCTTCCAGCTTCCTGTGATCCTGACCCTGCTGGCTCAGATTGATCTCGTCCATGTTGATCTGCTTAAGAAGGGCCGCCGCTATGCCATCGTTGGCATCCTGATATTTGCTGCATTCATCACCCCGCCCGATCCGATTTCCCAAATCGGTCTCGCTCTTCCGATGTACGCACTGTACGAGTTGGCCATCATCTCCGTGCGTATGGTGGAAAAGCGGCGCGCTGCTGCGCTCGCAGCGCAGGAAGCGGAACTCAACGGCTCCAAATAGCCAAACCATCTGCCTGTTTCTCATCGTCGGCCCGCCGATAGTTTCGGGATTGCCGCCGCTCCGCATCGCACTTAGACAGTCGAGATCAAAAACCAGAGGCGGGCAGCAACCCGTAGCGACCGATGTTCGATATCAAGTGGATCCGAGCCAACGCTGAAGCCTTCGATGCTGCCGTTTCGCGGCGCAAGGGCGTCTCCGTTCGCTCTGCCGATCTCTTGGCTATCGACGACAAGCGCCGCGACATCATCGGCCGCCTCAATGACGCGCAGGAAAAGCGCAACAGCCTTTCCAAGCAGATCGGCCAAGCCAAAGCACAAAAGGACGAAGCCAAGGCACAACAGCTGATGGCCGAAGTCGCCGCCCTCAAGGATCTCATTCCGCAAGGAGAAGCCGAAGAGCGCGCGATCGACCAGGAACTGCGCAGCGCCCTTTCGACCATCCCCAACCTCGTCTTTGAAGACGTGCCCGATGGCAACGACGAGAGCGGCAACGTCGAATATTTCGGCCGCAACGGCACTGCCGAAACCGCCGCCAAGGCCCGTGCCCCAAAGCCCAGCTTCAGTTTTGCGCCCAAGGAGCATTACCAGATCGGCGAAGCCATGGGGCAAATGGACTTCGAAACCGCTGCCAAGCTCTCCGGCAGCCGCTTCGTCGTGCTGAAAGGGCAGGTGGCCCGCCTCGAACGCGCCCTCGGCCAGTTCATGCTCGATCTGCACACCACCGAACACGGCTACACCGAAGTCCAGCCGCCCTTGCTGGTCAAGGACGACGCCCTCTTTGGCACCAATCAGTTGCCCAAGTTCGAGGAAGACCTCTTCTTCACCCGCCACGGTGAAAGCCGGCTTGCCTTGATCCCGACCGCCGAAGTGCCGCTGACCAACTTCGTGCGCGAGTCGATCCTTTCCGAGGAAGAACTCCCCCTCCGCTTTACCGCCCTGACCCCATGCTTTCGCTCCGAAGCTGGCTCTGCTGGCCGCGACACCCGCGGCATGCTGCGCCAGCACCAGTTCAACAAAGTGGAAATGGTCTCGATCACCACGCCCGAGACCTCGGTCGACGAACACGAACGCATGCTCGGCTGCGCCGAAGCCGTGCTCCAGAAGCTTGGCTTGCACTACCGCGTCATGAATCTGTGCACCGGCGATATCGGCTTCGGTGCTAAGAAAACCTATGACCTCGAAGTCTGGCTGCCGGGGCAGGATACCTACCGCGAAATCTCATCCGTCTCCGTCTGCGGCGATTTCCAGGCCCGCCGCATGGACGCCCGCTATCGCCCTTCCGGCGAAAAGCAGCCGCCGCGTTTCGTTCACACGCTCAATGGCTCGGGCACTGCCGTCGGACGCTGCCTCATCGCGGTCATGGAAAACTATCAGCAGGAAGACGGCTCTGTCGCCATCCCCCAAGTCCTGCAGCGTTACATGGGCGGCCTCACCGCGATCGGTGGCAGGTAGTGAGCCTGCGCATCCTCATCACCAATGACGATGGTGTGGATGCGCCCGGCATCGCCATCATGGCCGAGATCGCGCATGCCCTGAGCGATGATGTCTGGATCGTCGCGCCCGACGGCAACCAGTCCGGGGCAGGGCATCGGTTCACCCTTGGCCATGAACTCGCCATCGATCAGCGCAGCGCCCGAACCTTTGCGGTGGTCGGCGGCTCACCCGCTGATTGCGTGGTTGCCGGCATGACCCACCTACTCGGCGAACGCCCGGCCGATGTGGTGCTCTCGGGCGTCAACGCCGGCCAAAATCTGGGTGATATTGTCAATTGCTCCGGCACTGCGGCAGGCGCCCGCGAAGGCGCCTTGCAAGGCGCCATCGGCATCGCCATGAGCCAAGGCGTAAATTATGAACATGGCCGCGACGTCAACTGGTCCAATTCACGCCAGCACGGCCTCGCCGCCGCCCGCGCCATCATCGCCGCTGCTGGCGATGACCGCGAACATTACTACAATGTCAACTTCCCCTTTTGCGACCCAAACCAAACCCGCGGCATCGCCGTCGTCTCGCACCAGCGCTTCTCCCGCTCCCCCTTCCGCTATTATCCCAGTGACAATGCCGGAAAGTTCTTTGTGGCTATCCCCGAGACCCCGCTGCCCCTCGACCCCGCGGCCGATTTCGAAACCATGCGCCGCGATGGCTTCGTTACGGTCACCCCCATGCTGCTCCAGCAAACCGACATGGGCCTAGTTGCTCGCCTGCAAGGCACCCTTTCTCTCTAGGCAATATCCTGCAGCCGACACCCCACCCTTGCGGGAAGGGATCAAGGGCGCGGGTGCTCTACACGCCGCGAGCTCTACGCTCGCTTCTGCTCACCAAACACCCAAAACCATCCCGCTCTTAACCTTACCCAATCCGAAATCTCTCCCACACAAATTCACTCAAATCGCATCGGCTTTAAACTCCCCTTTACCTTACCGGCCTAGATTCAAACTCGTGTTGAGTACCTGCGTACGAGTAAGCTGATGAATATCCGCGTATGCCGTCGGGCGCCGAAAAGCGCCGTTGCAATGGCCGGCTTGGTCACCGCTGCCATTGCCCTTTCCGGGTGTTCCAGCCTGGGCAGTCGCGCCTTCAGCGACAATACCACCACTGGCTCGATACAGCAGTCGGCACCGTCCTCGGTGAACCAGCGCATGCCATCCAGCCTGGGCGCGCCCCAAGCCATGGTTGCCGAAAATCAGTTCCTGCCTCCGGCGCCTTTAGGCAATGGCGGCTCTTGGAACGGCCAACCCGCAGCTCAGCCTGCGTGGAACAGCCAGCCTGCGGCGCAACCCGCATGGAACCAGCCAGCGCAAACGGCTTTCAGCCAGCCGCTGGCACCCCTGTCGACGGGGGGCGCGCCCTCCGTCCAGTCCCAAGGCCTTCCAGTATTGAGTTCCTCGTCCCAGGGATCACTTCCACCCATGCAAGCACAGCCCGCATTTGCATCGGCGCCCCCGATGCCGTCTCCAGCCGCCCTCGGCAGCCTTCCCACCAACAGCTCGGTCCCGACCGTTGCATCGACCCCAGCTCCGGCAGCGTCCGGCGCAGGCGGCACCTTCAAGCACACCATTGCCAGCGGCGAGTCGCTCTACACCATCGCCCGCCGCTACGAGGTGACGACCCAGTCGCTTGTGCAGGCCAATGGCCTCTCCTCGCCTGACAAGATCGTCGTCGGTCAGTCCATCACCATCCCAGGCCGCGCCGATCTGCTTGCTACCAAGGCGCCAACCCAGGTGGCCAGCGTCACGCCGATGACAGCGCCGGCGCCGGCACAGCAGACGCTTCCTGCCGCCGCTCCCAATGCTCTCCAGGCCGCACCCCCCGCTGCCGCTCCCATGGCGGCACCAGTCCAGCAGGCCGCCCCCGCACCAGCTCCAACACAGGTCGCAACCGCTCCCGCGCCTGAGCCGGCCATGTCTGGTAGCGACAAGTTCCGCTGGCCCGTCAGCGGCCGCATTCTGACTGATTTCGCCTCCTCCAAGGGCACCGGCATCAACATCGAGGCGTCCGAAGGCTCACCGGTCAAGGCTGCCGAAAACGGCACCGTCATCTATGTCGGCTCGGGCGTCGAGGGCTACGGCAACCTGATCCTGATCCGCCACCCCAACGGCTACGTCTCGGCCTATGCCCACCTCGGCTCGATGAACGTCACCAAAGGCGCCAACGTCGCCCGCGGCGACACCATCGGCGCCGCCGGCATGACCGGCTCAGTCAGCAAACCACAGCTCCACTTCGAACTGCGCAAGGGCGCCACCCCGGTCGATCCGGTCCCGCTGCTCGCTAGCTAATCTCGGCATCAAAGAAACAAAGACCCCCGTGAAAACGGGGGTTCTTCATTATAGAAACTATTAAGGCACTTCACCTTAGTGCTGAGTGTTTTCGCTGAAAGCCTGTCATCGGCACGATGCAATAAAAAACACTGTCCTACCCTTGGGTTTGACCCGAGAGCCACGTTTCACAGTCGCAAAATTTTAGGACCATCGGACCAGCCCCTTGGGCGTAGCCCTAAGGCAGGGCAGCAAATGGGTTGCTAATGATCGGTGCACTCTCAATCGACACCTCCCTACCAAGGGGAGGATCAAGGTGGGGGTCCTTGCCACTCGCAGCGCCTCAAGCCCGCTTCCCCATCTCCCCCGCCAGCGTTCGCACCAACTGCACCGCAACACGCCCCGATCGCGCCCCTCGCGTCGCGGCCCACTCGATCGCCCGTGCGCGCAGCGTCTCCTGATCGATCTCCAGCCCGAAATGGTCTGCATAAGCCCGCACCATCACAAGGAATGTCGGCTGGTCGCAATTGTGGAACCCCAGCCACAGCCCGAACCGGTCTGAAAGCGAAACCTTCTCCTCCACGGCTTCACCAGGATTAATCGCGGTTGATCGCTCATTCTCGATCATGTCGCGCGGCATAAGGTGCCGCCTATTGCTCGTGGCATAAAACAAGACATTCTCCGGTCGCCCTTCAAGCCCACCATCCAGGATCGTCTTGAGCGATTTATAGCTCGTCTCGCCATTATCAAAGCTGAGGTCATCGCAAAACACAATGAACCGCGCCTGCTCCTGGCCAATCCGGCGCATCAGGGCAGGGAGGGTGTCGAGGTCTTCCCGGGCAATCTCGATCAGCACCAGCCGCTCAAAACCCTCCCGCCCAACAATGTCACCATGAATGGCTTTGACCAGCGAACTCTTGCCCATTCCGCGCGCGCCCCACAGCAGGGCATTGTTTGCCCCATGCCGGCGGGCGAACTGTTCCGTATTGCGCAGGAGGATGTCCTGCACCGCATCGATCCCCTTCAGCATGGCCAGCGGCACGCGGCTGACCACCGGCACCGCCATCAACACTCCGGCATCGCCATCCCAATGATAGGCATCAGCATCGCCCAACACCCGATTCTCTTTCTCAGCGCTTGGCGCTAAGTCTCTCAGAGTGTTCGCAATTTCAGCGAGCGTTAGAGCAATGTGGGCGAGGTGGTCTTTGCTTTTCACGGTAGTCGTATCCTATGCTCGGCGCGGCAATTTGCGGCCCCTTGAATGCCTTTGCAATCGGAAGGGTGCAAATGTATAGTCCGGCCGATTTTGACCGGGGTGCAAGTGCAGCCAGCCCCATATGCGTCCAGTAGCCTAGATGCTTGAAGCTGGTGCCTGGCGCTGACCCTCAACAAACCAAGAAGAAGCAAGGAACTCGCCTCATGTTTGTAACGCCCGCTTTTGCCCAGGCAGCCGGCGCCCCCGTCGCCGGTGGCGGTCTCACCGAGATTTTCGTCCAGCTGATGCCCATCCTGCTGCTGGTCGTCATTTTCTGGCTGCTGATCTTCCGCCCCCAGCAAAAGCGCCTCAAGGCTCAGCAGGCGATGCTCTCGGCCATCCGCCGCGGCGACACCGTCGTTACCACTGGTGGCATCGTCGGCAAGGTCACCAAGGCCGTAGATGGCGAAGATCTCGAGGTCGAGATTGCGCAGGGCGTGAAGGTCCGGCTCGTGCGCGGCATGGTTGCCGATGTGCGCACCAAGGCTGAGCCGGTCAACGACAACAAACCGGCTTAAAGCCAGTTTACCGCTTTACGCCGGAGCCCACGGGCTCCGGTTTTTCCTTTCAGGACGTTTGCAATGCAGTTCTCGCCGGTCCGTACCGCCATCATCGCTTTTGTTGCTCTCATGGGCGTGCTCTTTGCCGTTCCGAGCTTCCTGCCGCAGAATGTGCGCGATGCGTGGCCCAGCTTCCTGCCAAAGCAGACGGTTGTCCTTGGGCTCGACCTGCAAGGCGGCTCGCACCTGCTACTGCAGGTCAATGAAGATGGCATTGTATCTGAGCGCCTGCAAAGCCTGCGCCGGGACGTCCGCAATACGCTCGCCAATCAGAACGGCATTGGCAACCTCATCACCACCGATGAAGCGACCAATTCTCTTGCCATCGAGCTGACTGACCCGACCCAGAAGGAAGCCGCCCGCACCGCGATCCAGGGCCTGCAGAACACTATCAACAACGGTCTGATTTCCGTCGGCGGCATCAACGAGCTCGCCTTTGGCGAAGCGCCTGATGGCAAGCTGACCGTCACGCTCACGCCGGAAGGCGTGGAGCAGCGCACATCCGCGCTTGTTGCTCAGTCGATTGAAGTCATCCGCGAACGCATCGACGAACTGGGCACCACCGAGCCCTCCATCCAACGCCAGGGCAATAACCGCATCCTGGTTCAGGTCCCCGGCTTCGGCGACTCCACCCGCCTCAAGAACATTATTTCACAGACTGCGCGCCTGACCTTCCACATGGTATATCCCGGCATCACTGCCGCCCAGGCACAGGCGCAGGGCCTGCCCGCCGGCACCATGATCCTGCCATCGCAGGATGGTGGCGACGAACTGCTTTATGAGGACGTCGCGCTCGGCGGCGAGTCGCTCGTCGACGCGCAGCCCAGTTATGACCAGCAGCGCGCCATGCCCGTGGTCAGCTTCCGGCTAGATACCCGCGGCGCCGTTACCTTCGGCCAGATCACCTCCGGCAACGTCGGCCAGCGCTTCGCCATCGTGCTCGACAACCAAGTCATTACCGCGCCCGTCATTCAGCAGCCGATCACCGGCGGCACCGGCCAGATCAGCGGCAGCTTTACCACCGCGACCGCTAACGACCTTGCTGTCCTGCTCCGCGCCGGCGCCTTGCCCGCCAGCCTCGACATCGTCGAAGAGCGCACCGTTGATGCCAGCCTTGGCGCTGACTCCATCCAGCATGGCCTCACCGCCGGCATCGTCGCCGCTGTGCTTGTCGTGGCATTCATGATCATCGCCTATGGCCTGTGGGGCGTCTTCGCCAACATCTCGCTTATTCTCAACATCGTCCTGATCTTCGGCGCACTTTCCATGCTGGGTGCGACTCTTACGCTCCCCGGCATCGCTGGCATCGTGCTCACCATCGGCATGGCCGTGGACGCCAACGTGCTGATCTACGAGCGCATGCGCGAAGAGCAAAAAGCCGGCAAATCGCCGATCCAAGCCATCAACGCCGGCTTCGAGCGCGCCTGGGGCACTATCGTCGATTCGCACCTGACCCAGCTCATCGCTGCCATCGTGCTCTACTTCCTGGGCTCCGGCCCGGTACAGGGCTTCGCCGTTACCCTAGCGCTCGGCATCCTGACTTCGCTGTTCACCTCCTACACCGTCACGCTTTATTTCGTAGGCATGTGGTTCCGCGCCAAGCGGCCTAAGACCCTCAAAATCCAGCACTTCCGCTTCATTCCGGATGGCACCAACATTCCGTTCATGAAGATCTCGCGCTACGTGATCGCCTTCTCGATTGTCGCCAGCCTTGCATCCATTGGTTCCGCCTACTTCAAGGGCTTCAACCTCGGCATCGACTTCGTCGGCGGCACCGCCATCGTCATTCAGCATCAGGATGGTCCGGCCGACGTGGGCGCCGTCCGCGAGACGCTTGCCGGGCTCGAGCTTGGCGAAGTGCAAGTCCAGGGCTTCGGCACACCCGAAGACGTCCTCGTTCGCGTTCAGGCGCAAGAGGGCGGCCAGGATGCTGACCAGGCCGCCGTCGCCAAGGTCCGCGACGCTCTCGCCAGTGAAAACTACACCATCCGCAGCACCGAGGCGGTCAGCGGCACCGTCTCGGGCGAACTCGCCTGGAAAGGCACCATCGCCGTCATTGTCGCCCTCGTCGCCATCCTGATCTACATCTGGTTCCGCTTCGAGTGGCAGTTCGCCATGGCGGCGATCACAACCACGACGCACGACATCATCATGACGATTGGCCTGTTCAGTATCACCGGGCTGGAGTTCAATCTGACCTCCATTGCCGCGGTACTGACTCTCGTCGGCCTGTCGCTCAACGAAACCGTGGTGGTCTCCGACCGCGTACGCGAAAACCTCCGAAAACATCGCAAGATGCCCTTGCCCGAATTGATCGATCTTTCGATCAATCAGACCATCGTGCGCACCTCGTTGACACAGTTTACCGTGTTCCTCGCACTGATCCCGCTGGTCCTCTTCGGCGGCGAAGTTATCCGCTCTTTCACCATCGCGATGACCTTCGGCTCACTTGTCGGCATGTATTCCTCGATCATCGTCAATGGCCCGATCCTGATCAATTTCGGCCTCAAAGCCCGCTCCGACACCGAGACCCTGCCCACCGCCAAAACTGCCGACGGAGCTTCGGTCTAGCGGCTGCGGCCAGTCCTCCGCCCCATGCACGATATCGCCCCGGCCTTGAGCCGGGGCCCATCCTGAGATAGCGCAGAGTACAAGCAAAGACCGATCCAGCTTTTATCTACCAACGACCACTGCACCTAGCTTCCAGCTCCCGGGTGGGGGTCCGGAACAACGCCACCACAAGGACGTTCGCAAACCATGGACACACCGCGCGACGTCAACGAAACCGGCCACTACCCGACCCAAGTTGGCATTGACGCCTACGGCAAGGGCGGCTTTCGCTTTGCCGGCATGTCCCACCGCGGCTCGCTCCTTTGCCTACCCACCGGCATGCACGCTTGGGGCGCCACATCGCCCGCCGACATCACCATGGCCTCGCTCGAAAAAGTCTTCGCCGCTGCGGACCAGATCGACGTGCTGTTGATCGGCCTTGGCGCCGATATCGCCGGCTTCCCCCGAGCCTTGCGTGACGCCCTGCGCGAACGCCAGATCATCGTCGAAGCCATCGGCACCGGCGGCGCTGTCCGCACCTACAATGTTCTTCTGGCCGAAGAGCGCGCTGTCGCCGCCGCTCTCCTGGCCGTCGAAAGTGTTCGGTGATGGCAGCCGACAGCTTCGCCCACGCCACCGATGCCTTGCGCAGAGGTGACCACGACCGCTATCTGTCGACGCTGATCCTGGACGAAAAGCACCGCAACGGCATCACTGCACTTTATGCTTTCAACGCCGATGTTGCTGCCATTCGCGAACGCATCTCGAACCCGGCTCCCGGCGAAGTGCGCCTCCAATGGTGGAGCGACGCCCTGACCGGAGAAGGCCACGGCGCCGTCCGCCAGAACCCGACCGCCGATGCGCTGCTCCAAACCATCGAGCGTTACAGCCTGCCCGCCGGCACACTCCTGCGCCTGATCGGCGCACGCCGTTTCGATCTTTACGACGATCCCATGCCGGACCTTGAGACCTTCGAAGGCTATGCCGGCGAAACCACTTCGACCCTCTACCAACTCGCCGCCATGATCCTCAACGATGGCCAGCAGATCGAAACCGGCGACGCCGCCGGTCACCTTGGCGTCGCCCACGCCATGATCGGCCATTTGCGCGCCTTCGGCTACGTCTCGGCTCAGGGCCGCATCATGCTCCCCTGGACCATCCTCGAAGCCAATGGCGTCCAAGAACGAGAAATCTTCTCCCGCACCGACAGCGAGGGCCTTCACGAGGCCCTGAGCCAGATCATCGAACTCGCCGCCGCCCACCTCGACAAGGCCGAAGCCGCTATTAAACTCTTGCCCGGCAAACTAAAGCCCGCCTTCGCTACCCTCGCCATTCTGCGCCCTCAACTCGCCGCACTAACCACCCGCACCAGCTCCCCCTTCGAACCTCTCGCCGATACTCCCGACTGGCAAAAAATCGCCCGGCTCACCTGGTGGGGCTTACGGAACAGGTAGGATTACCCGCCAAGCCGCCGTGAATGGGACCAAATCGGGCTTCCCAAATGGATATGGATGTCAACGTGAGAAAGGATCCTGCTCGTCTGGCAAGTAGCAAACCAGCCATTCACGTCCGACATTTGCGTCTTCCAGTTACCTGTAGCGGACCGAGCTTCGCTTGGGCCGATAGACAACCATCAGAGCTCCAAGCTTGATTTTCGCTTCAATTTGAGCGACACAGCACATAGTCCTCGGACCCGGTGCAATCCCGGGTGGCTCTTCTGGCCGCCGATCCGCCAGACAATCCAGCAAGCTAATCTCTAGCTCACAACGCGCTCTCGCTCCGACGAGGCTTCAGCCGTTTGGACACTTCATGACCTTAGTACAATCTTTTCGCCGCGATTGGCTTTCCAATGTCCGTAGTGACATCCTCTCCGGCCTGGTCGTTGCCTTGGCTCTTATACCGGAAGCCATTGGCTTCTCCATCATAGCTGGCGTCGATCCCAAGATCGGGCTCTACGCCTCTGTAGTGATCGCCATCGTCATTTCCTTTGCCGGCGGACGTCCGGCAATGATTTCTGCCGCCACCGCCGCCACAGCGGTGCTCTTCGGTACGCTGGTCCGCGAGCATGGCATCGAATATTTGCTCGCTGCCACCATCCTGGCCGGAGTCATCCAGATCGCAGCAGGTTGGCTGCGCGTCGGTTACGTCATGCGCTTTGTTTCAAAGTCAGTAATGACCGGCTTCGTAAACGCCTTGGCAATCCTGATATTTATGGCGCAACTGCCCGAATTGATCGGAGTCTCCTGGCAAACCTACGTCATGATCGCTGCCGGTCTCGCAATCATCTACCTTTTTCCCCGCATCACGCGCGCGATCCCATCGCCCCTGGTCTGCATTCTAGTGCTGACAGCCATCGCCCTCTTCTTCAACATTGATACGCGCAGCGTGGACAATCTAGGCGAATTGCCGAATGCTCTGCCGCCGCTGCTCATCCCGGGCGTGCCGTTCACCCTCGAAACGTTTCTCATCATCCTGCCGACATCAATCGCGGTCGCAGCAGTCGGGCTGCTCGAAAGCCTACTGACAGCTTCCATCGTTGATCAGATGACCGATACAAGTAGTGACAAGAACCGCGAAAGCATCGGCCAGGGGATTGCCAACATTGCCTCTGGCCTGTTTGGCGGCATGGCTGGCTGCGCGATGATTGGTCAGTCGGTAATCAACGTGAAGTCCGGCGGACGCACACGACTTTCGACCTTCGCTGCCGGTGCTGTCCTTCTGTTCCTGCTGCTTGTCCTGGGCGATTGGGTCGGGCTGATTCCAATACCGGCTTTGGTGGCAATCATGATCATGGTCTCGATTGGCACCTTCAGCTGGACATCTCTGCGCGACCTCGTTCACCACCCGCGTCGTTCCAGCATCGTCACGCTGGCCACGGTCTTGACGGTAGTCGGCACCCACAATCTGGCGCTTGGCGTAGGTGTCGGCGTGCTGCTGTCCGGCATCTTTTTCGCTTGGAAGGTGTCGCAAATATTCCGCGTCACCACGACCCTTGACGGCGACGTTCGCACCTACCGTGTCGAAGGCCAACTATTCTTCGCCAGTGCCGAGAACTTTCTGGCGGCCATGAATTTTGAGGAAAAGGTGCCACGGATACGGCTTGACCTCGGCGCCGCCCACCTCTGGGATCTTACGGGCGTAAACGCCATCGACATAGCGGTCCTAAAGTTTCGGCGCGCAGGCGCTGAAGTCGAGGTCATCGGCATGAACGCAGCCAGTGCCACCATCATGGATAAGCTGGCCGTTCACGACCAGCCAGGAGCCATGGAACGCATGTTGGGACACTAACACGACTAGCATGTTCCGGTGGATACGCACTGCCTTCCGCCGCCGCTTGTGAACGACACGAACGGGTGATCCAGCGTTTGCATGGGCTGTCGATTGCCTGCAGTCCATTCTCCGGTGAGCGGCTATTCGCCTTCGGCTTTTGAAAGCGGATGCCCGCGACGAATAGCCTTTGGCGGCTCCCCAACCTGTTCGCGCCCGCTTGGTTCGCTTGCACTGGCCGTTTGTGTCCAAACCTCCGGAACGTCCCAGGTCATTGAACATTACTATTATACCTTCTTTGCAACCGGCCGGAGACCACCAATGCTTTGGACACTAGCAATCATTCTGCTCATCCTGTGGGCCGTAGGTCTGGCGTTCAAAGTAGCCGGTGCGCTGATACACCTCCTGCTTGTGATTGCCTTGATCGTGGTTCTCTTCCGGGTGTTCAAAGGTCGGAAACGCCAAGTATAGTTGCGGCGCAGCAATAGCGCTGCGCCGCGATATTCACCGATCAGCCAAGGCGCTTCCAAAAGGTGATCTTGTCGTCTCCTTCAGCCCAGAAGTCACGGATGCGTGCCTCTTCCACATAGCCGTTCTTGCGATAGAACGCCCTTGCTTGCACAAAGTCGTCCGAGCTGGAGGTATCGACGATTAGGATCCGCTGGCCTTTCGAGCGTAACAGGGCCTCGAGTTCCCGGACGAGGGAGCTGCCGTGGCCGCCGCCCTGAAGCGATTGGCGGACGCCGATCGCAAGCATGTTCCAGGTACCCTCGGCCATTTCCTCCGGCACCGTGTAGCAGAAGCCAACCGGGACGCCGTCTGCTTCGCAGGTCATCCAGAATTCTTGGCTATCACCTGAGAAAAAGCTCCGGATCATATCGGGCAGCATTTCCCTCGGGAACACACCCGTTTCATCAAGCACGATCTGCAGTTGAGCAATATCGTCAGGTTTGGTCAGTCTAATTTGCATGGCACTTCGCTTCATGAAGAACGACGCGCAGGCTCGCTTCCATTTGGAAAGCCAAAATTGTTGAATTGTGCCGAGCCGTGCGCAAGTGAGAACGCGCTGAATTGATCAGCTCGCTCTGTTTGATCAAAATTCCCGGAAGGGAATTAGCGGGCGCCCGCAATCTCGAACATAAAGTCTCCAGTGCCTGACTAGTATCAAGCACCCAAACCTTATCGAGTTTCAGGTGGTGGCGCAACAAGGCGGTCGTCGTGGCAAGCGCCCGTGGCTAAATGCGTGAGCCGGCAAACGCCACGAACTCTCCGCTTAACAGCCCAGCTTGCCGTCCATCGAAGTCCAAAGCTGCCTCTATCGAAAGGCGCCCACGGCCGCGCCGCGTGAGCATGCGCACAAAGCCGTCCCAATCCGATTGGTTCCCGAGCTGCGCTAACGCGGTAAACTCTCCTGCGATCGGCAGCAGATACTCCATCGTGCTCCGCTGTATCACCACCCGACTCGGCAGGTCAGCCTCCGTCAACCGCACATGCAGCAGCGACCATGCCGCCAGCGTTGCAACCGACGCTGCGCTACCGCCGAACACCGTCTCACGGTGGTTGATGTTGGGCTCCAGCGGCGCGCCGAGCACGACGCGGTCCTGGGCGATGCTCACCACCCGCACAGCCATTGCCCGAGAAAGCGGGATATGATCGTGCAAGTAGGTTTCGAGCTCCGCTCCGGTCATGCCCAGACTTTCAAATCCTCCAGCGCCCGTCCGGTGATCGTCCGGCGCTTGGCTATAGTCTTGTCATTGCCGCGCCAGCGCCCCACGCCTTCTGGTTTGACGATGCTGACATCTGGAAACAGCCCGAAATTGACATTCATCGGTTGGAAGCTGCGCGCCCCGCTATAGCCCTCCGCCTCGATGTGCCCGCCCGTGATATGCGCAACGAGCGCGCCCAAAGCCGTCGTGACCGGTGGCGTCTCCATAGGCTCGCCCCGCGCGTCGGCAGCAGCCAGCCGCCCGGTGATCAGCCCAATCGCCGCGCTCTCCACATAGCCCTCCACGCCCGTGACCTGCCCGGCAAACCGAATGCGGGGATCAGCTCTGAGCTTGAGGTCAGGCCCGAGCACCTTGGGCGAGTTGAGGAACGTGTTGCGATGCAGCCCGCCGAGCCGCGCAAACTGCGCGTTCTCCAGCCCCGGGATCATGCGGAAGATTTCCGCCTGGATGCCGTAGCGCATCTTGGTCTGGAACCCGACCATGTTCCACAGCGTCCCTAAGGCATTGTCCTGCCGGAGTTGTACGATGGCATAGGGCTTCACCGTTGGATTGCGCGGATTAGTCAAGCCTACCGGCTTCATCGGCCCATGCCGGAGCGTCTCGACGCCGCGCTCTGCCATGACTTCGATCGGCAGGCAGCCGTCGAAATAAGGCACCTTTTCCCAGTCCTTGAACTCATGCAGCGGCGCCGTCTTCAGCGCCTCGACAAAGGCGAAGTACTGCTCCTTATCCATCGGACAGTTGAGGTAATCCGCCCCCGTGCCGCCTGGTCCCGCCTTGTCGTAGCGAGACTGCGCCCACACGATATCCATGTTGATGCTGTCGTAGTGGACGATCGGCGCGATAGCATCGAAGAACGCCAGCGAGTCCTCGCCCGTCAGCTTCAAGATCGCCTCAGCTAGGGCAGGGGAAGTCAGCGGCCCTGTGGCAATGATGACATTGTCCCACTCTGGCGGCGGCAGCGCCGGCACCTCCTCGCGCATCATCGTAATATTAGGATGATTTTCAATGGCGCGCGTCACCTCGGCCGAAAAGCCGTGCCGGTCGACCGCCAGGGCACCACCCGCCGGCAATTTGTGCTGGTCCGCCGCTCGCATGATCAGCGAACTGCAACGCCGCATTTCCTCGTGCAGCAAACCGACCGCATTCTGCTCATGATCGTCCGAGCGGAAGCTATTGGAACAAACCAGTTCGGCTAGGCTGTCAGTCTGGTGCGCATCCGTACCGCGTACCGGACGCATCTCATGCAGAATGACTTGCGCGCCTGCTTCGGCCGCCTGCCAAGCAGCTTCCGACCCGGCAAGTCCGCCGCCGATGATATGAATGGGTTTTGACATGACCGGCAGATACCAAGCCTGTCCAGCCGAGGCAATCACTCCTTTGCGCTGCGATCCTGTGGCGCAACGGAGCAAACATGCTCAGCATCAGCGCATGCTCGCGATCGGCTACGCTCAACGTGAACAGTCTGCTAGCTTTTCGGGACCTCATGCTGCTCTGCAGCGAATGGATTACGAAATTAAGCAAAACACCCGCATCTCAAAGAGAAGCGGGTGTTCGGTATTCTAAGTCGGAAGTATTCTGCGAGCTAATCTTAGAGGCCAGCAGCATGGTCGCGCGCAATGCGATTGATGTCGGTGCGCGAAATGCCCAGATCGTTGAGCTGACGATTGTCGAGAGCGGCAAGCTCACGAACGGTTTGCTGGTAGGCAGCCCACTTCTTGAAAGTCTTACGAATGTCCATTTGTCGTCTCCTGTCGTTTACAAGGACATATTTAGGGCAGTGCGTTGGCAATGAGCAGATAGGCTTTGGTCAAACGAGCCATGCGCTTTGTGCGGGGCTTTAACCAGCAATATTCATCTCTGGTTAATCAAGACGGCCACTTGTCGGCAACCCGGTGTCCGTCTCAAGTTCTTTGGTCATCACAGTCACCGGTCGAACAAAGACCGAATCATCTTCGAAAAGTCCGGACCAGAAATGCCAAGCAAATCAGCGTCCCTAGTAGAAGGAACATCCATTTCCCGTAGCGTTTGCCGAAGATCGACCAAGCGCTTCACGCGCCAGACTGCACGAACAAACATGGGCAATCCTTCTCTGTAACTTGGTTGCAAGAATGCAAGATGGTGCAGTTCGCAGCGTCCCGCCATTCCCCTTACGTCAACAGCATCATGCATTTTGCGCATGGCAGATTTTATCAAGACATTGAGGTAGCCGAATTTTCTTCTGATCATGACACTCTCGTGTCGGCAGTCGGCCTGCCCAATCGTCCTAGGAAAATTCAAAGGGGGAAAACATGCTGAGCTTGCCCGAAGTCTATGATCGCGTTGAACAATCCTATGCCTACATGAATTTCACTGTACGCATGGACGAGATGCAGAAGCCTGCCGTGGAAGGTTTCCCGGCGATACATGCCCTTCTCGCTGAGCAAGACATCTCCCCAACCGGCGCCCCATTCTACAACTATCGCCGAATCGACATGTCCGCCACGCTCGACGTCGAAGCCGGAATTCCTGTCGCAGACGCCGGAAAAGCGAGCAAGAACATACACTTCGGAACTCTTCCCGCAGGCCGCTTTGCCGGCCTTGACTGGATCGGCCATCCCGACAAGCTTGAGCCCGCAACGGCCGTCCTTATCGGCTGGACACGCTTTATGCAGATGGAGTTCGACATGGATGAGCGTCCCAACGGCGATCACTTCGCCTGCCGACTGGAGATTTATGAAACCGATCCTGAAGATGAGCCGGACATGGAGAAATGGCTTACCCGGCTGGCCTTTAAGCTCAAGGGCTAGGCCGCATCCGGTCCCAAGCGTGCCAATCCGCGTCGACTAGAAGAGCGTTGGCAAGTCGCTCCTCGTAGGCAGCGCGCGGGATCTCGATTCCGCCCAGCGACTCCAAATGGTCCGTTACAAACTGCGTATCGAGCAACACGAACCCCCCGGCATTGAGCCGCTCCACCAAATGCGCCATGGCCATCTTGCTGGCGTTAGTTCGGCGGTGGAACATGGACTCTCCGAAGAATGCACCGCCGATCGCCAGCCCATAAAGCCCGCCAACCAGTTCATCCCCGTCCCAAACCTCAACCGTATGCGCCACGCCCCGGCGGAACAACTCACCGTAAACCGCACGGATTGTCTGGTTGATCCAGGTCGAGTTCCGGTCGGCCCCCACTGTCGCACAGCCTTCAATTGTCGCCGCAAAGTCACTATCGACCTTGACACTAAACGGCGATTTCTGGATCGCCTTACGCAAGCTGGCTGATAGGTGAAATCCGTCCAGCGGTATAATGCCGCGCATTTCCGGACTCACCCAGAACAGATCCTCGTCAGCAGCGTCCTCTGCCATCGGAAAAATACCGGCCCGATAGGCGCGGACGATCAACTCGGGCGTGATCTCAACATCGAATGGATTGGGCTTGGACATGATAGCTGCGGTTCAATGAAAAGGGGCGCCTCACGCGCCCCAGTCCTAAACTTTGTTCTCGGCTAGATATTTCTCCAGCCAATGAATGTCGTAATTGCCAGCTAAGATGTCAGGCTCACGGATCAAGCGCTGAAACAGCGGCAGCGTTGTCTTGATTCCATCCACGACAAACTCATCGATGGCACGGCGCAATCGCTGCAGACACTCATCACGTGTACGGCCATAAACGATCAGCTTGCCAATCAATGAGTCGTAGAACGGTGGGATTTTGTAGCCCTGGTACACCGCCGAGTCGACACGGACGCCGACGCCACCAGCTGGGTGATAGAACGTGATTGTTCCAGGCGAGGGCGCAAAAGTCTGCGGGTCCTCGGCATTGATGCGCACTTCAATAGCATGGCCATAGAACGTCACATCCGACTGTCGCATGGACAGCTCTTCGCCTGAAGCCACCCGAATCTGCTCATAAACGATGTCGATACCGGTTATGCGCTCGGTTACCGGGTGCTCCACCTGAAGGCGGGTGTTCATTTCAATGAAATAGAACTCGCCATTCTCGTAGAGGAATTCGATTGTGCCGGCGCCTGAATAACTGAGCTTACGCATCGCGGCAGCGCAAATCTCACCAATCTTGTCACGCTCTTCTGGCTTGATTGTTGGCCCGCCGGCCTCCTCCCAAACCTTTTGGTGACGACGCTGCAGCGAGCAGTCGCGCACGCCCAAATGAACGGCATTGCCTTGGCCATCGCCCAGCACCTGCACTTCAATATGGCGTGGCTTGCCGAGATACTTTTCCATGTACACGGAATCATTGCCGAACGCCGCTTTGGCTTCGGCCCTTGCCGTCGACCAGGCAACAAGCACATCCGCTTCGGTCAGAGCCACCTTCATGCCGCGCCCGCCGCCGCCTGCTGTTGCTTTGATCAGCACGGGATAGCCAATCTCGCCCGCCGTTCGCAGCGCATCTTCTTCCGTCTCAACCGCGCCTTCCGAACCTGGAACAACGGGGATGCCCAGCTCAACAGCCGTTTTCTTGGCCGTAATCTTGTCGCCCATGATTTCAATGTGGTGCGACGAAGGGCCGATGAAGGTCACCTTGTGCTCAGTCAAAATCTTGGCGAAACGCGCATTTTCGGACAGGAAACCGTAGCCGGGATGCACTGCATCGGCGCCAGTGATTTCGCAGGCTGCCATGATGGATGGAATGTTGAGATAACTGTCCTTGGCGGCAGGCGGGCCAATGCACACACTCTCGTCCGCTAGCCGGACATGCATAGCGTTCGCGTCCGCCGTAGAGTGAACGGCAACTGTCTGTATGCCGAGCTCCTTGCAGGCGCGCAAAATACGCAGGGCAATTTCGCCGCGATTGGCGATCAGGACCTTCTGGAACATAAAGGCCCCTCCTTATTCGATTACGACGAGCGGCTCGCCGTATTCCACCGGCTGGGCATCCTGGATGAGGATGCGCGTCACGGTGCCCGAGCGGTGCGCGGGGATTTGGTTCATGGTCTTCATGGCTTCAATGATCAGCAGCGTTTGGCCTTCGCTGACTTTGGAGCCGACATCCACAAAGGCCGGCTTACCGGGCTCTGGTGAGCGGTAAGCCGTCCCAACCATGGGGGAGGTGAGTGTGCCGGGGTTGGACGCCAAATCTTCAGCGGCCGCAGGTGCTGCGGCAGGCACAGAACCAACTGGCGCGATAGACGAAGGCGCCGCTTGAAGCGGCGCCTGGATGTACTGTGGCGGCGCCGCATAAGTCACGCCTTCATTGGCGTAGGAGCGCGTGACGCGAACCCGGAAGTCTTCCTGCTCGATTTCAATCTCAGCGAGATTTTCCTTGTTGAGCAGTTCGGCAATGGCCCGGATCAGGTCCTGATCCACTTGCGATGACTTAGTCATTCTTGTCGGTCTCCCGCGCGCTACGCGTTGATCGTTATTGAAGCTTTTCGGCCAAGGCCATCAGTGACAGTCTATACCCGGTGATGCCAAAGCCGCAAATGACACCATCAGCAACGGCGGACACATAGGAATGGTGCCGGAAAGTTTCGCGTTGATGGATATTGGATAGATGCACCTCGGCAACTGGCAACCCTACAGCTTTCAGCGCGTCGTGAATGGCCACCGAAGTGTGTGAATATGCAGCAGGATTGATCAAGATCGCATCGGCATTTCCCTGCGCTTCTTGAATCCAGCTGACCAACTCGCCTTCATGGTTGGATTGGCGGAAATCTATGGTGAGCCCTAGTTCTCGGCCGGTCGCTTCGCACGAATTTTGCACATCCTTGAGCGTCGATACGCCATAAATACCAGGCTCTCTTGTGCCAAGTAGATTGAGGTTCGGACCGTTAAGGACAAGAACGCGCTTTGCCATGATTTCTGCCTTGTGCACCCGTCCCTTAGACGGGCGCAAGCCCGGTTATACGAAATGCACGGAAAAGGCAAAGAACAGGCTCAGCCCTCGCATTGCGTCTCGCCACATGCCCGCATATTGGAAATCCGTTCGCGAAGCTCATCGAGTCCGATGGCGCCGGGAATGATCTCGTTACCAATGATGTAGGTCGGCGTGCCGGTGATGTTGAGCGCCTTGGCAATCTCGTATGATGCCTGAATAGACTCGCCCACCAATTCCTTCCCCATGTCCAATTCTAGGCTGATTGGATTGAGGCCCAGATCGGCTGCGGCACTCAGTGCGACGCTTTTGTCAACCTGACCGCGGCTTGTGAACAAGGCCTCATGAAATGCCCAGTAATCGACATCCGCCTCGCCAACCAGGACGGCGATACGTGCCGCGTCGATCGATTCGTTGGAAAGAATGGGGAATTCCTTGAGAACGACCCGCAGGTTCGGATCCTCGGCTAATAAAGTGGCCATGTCCGGCAGTGCCGATCGGCAATAGCCGCAGTTGTAGTCAAAGAACTCAACCAGCGTTACATCGCCATTTGGATTGCCCAGCACGATCTGCTTCGGGTCATTGAAGATCGCATCACGCATTGTAGCAATAGCCGTTGTAGATGCCGCTTTTTCTTCTGCTTGCAGCGTTGTGTCTAGCGCCACCGACATCCGCTGCAAAATTTTCGGATCGCTCATCAGATATGATTCGATCAGCGGATTGATCACCGCAGCATCGATCTTTGGCGCTTCTGCTGGGGAAGGCACTGCAGAGGCGAGCTTCTGGTGATAATCGCTGATAGCTCGATCAATCATGGCCTGCACGGCAGCAGTATTTGCACCTGGAACCGGTCTGTTGATCATCGAATAGCCTAGCGCGCCGGCCAACATGCCAGCCACAGCAACAAGAACAAGGGTGACGCGCGCCATGATCAACCAGCTCCGAACTACTTTCTATGCCTGCCAATAGCAGACCTCGCGAGAGATTAGCAGGGGGCAGCAAACAGCGACGTAACAGGCCCTTCAAATGTTGTTGAGGCTACACAACGAACCGGCTAGGTCCATCGCACCCCTGAGCTAAGGAATGGGACAAACCGATGCCAAACCTGCCTCCAGACAGGCTTATGCCTTTCCACGCGATGGAAATATTAAAGCGGGCTAAGGCCATAGAAGCGAGTGGCCGCACAGTTTGCCACCTTGAGGTAGGCGAGCCCGGCTCTCCCCCGGCACCCAAGGTGATCGAAGCTGTCGCCAAGGCTCTGCCGCAGGCGCAGGGTTACACCAACGCTAAAGGTCTGTCCGAACTGCGCGAAGGGCTCTCCGCTTACTACACGCACCAGCACGGCGTCACAGTTGATCCCAATTCGGTCCTGTCGACCATCGGCTCTTCGGCCGGGTTCATCATAGCGTTCCATTCGGCGTTCCGGCCCGGCGCTCGCATCGCCATAACGCGCCCAGGCTATCCTGCCTATGTCAATACACTGCTCGGCCTCGGCTTTGCCATCAACGAAATTCCAATATCACCGCAAACAGGTTGGAAACTCAGTGGCGCAGACATTGCCGCCGCCTATGCCGATCTGCCTTTCGAAGGCTTGCTCTTTGCCAGTCCCGCAAATCCAACCGGCGCCGCTGTAGACCGCACGCAACTGGCAGATATCGTTGAAACCTGCAGGCGTTTGGGCGTTCGACTGATCTCCGACGAAATCTACCATGGTCTTGATTACCGCGCCGCTTCTGTCAGCGCGCTTGAACTCACCCGCGACGCCATCGTCATCAACAGCTTTTCGAAATACTATTGCATGACCGGCTGGCGCATTGGCTGGATGGTGCTCCCGGACGATCTCGTCCGCCGGGCTGAAATCCTGCAGCAAAACCTCTTTATTTCCGCCCCAACCTTAAGCCAGATCGCGGCAACCGTGGCTTTGGGTGAACGCGATTACGCGGAAGAGCAAAAAGCCGGCTATGCTGCGAATCGTACACTGCTTGACAAGGGCCTAAAGGACCTTGGCCTCGATACCTTCGGCGCATCTGACGGCGCGTTCTACGCTTATGCTGGCATCAGCCGGTTCTCTAACGACTCCATGTCCTTTTGCGAAACCATGCTCGACGAAGCCGGTGTAGCGGCAACCCCTGGCATAGATTTCGACCGGGCAGGAGGCAGCAACTACGTTCGCTTCTCCTATGCCGGCAAGCAGGAGACCATCGAAGTCGCCCTTGAGCGAATGCGCGCTTTTCTCCGATAAGAGAAAAGGCGGCCCGAAGACCGCCTTTTTGTTCTAGCCCAAACCGAGCCGGCGCTGCCACCAGCCCACTTTCTTCTTGGGCTGCTCACCTTCATCGCCTTCAGCATCTGCCTTGGGAGCGCTGGAGGATACGACGATCCCCTCCGCAGGCAGCTCCTTCTTGGCTCGGCGCGGCTTCGGCGCTTCTTCGGCAGGAGCAGCCTCGATGACGGCTGGCTCTGGCTCCGCAGCTTCTGACTCAGGAGCAGATTGACTGACTTCTGTTGCACTCACAGCGTCGGCCGCTTCTGCCTTCGGCTTCCGCGTCCGGGGCTTACGCTTCGGCTTCTCTTCAGCACCGTCTTCCGCGGCAATGGCTGCAACCGGGGCGGCATCCAAGGGTGTCGACTCTGCGGTCTCTGCAACCTTCTTACGACGTGTTCGCTTGGGCTTCTCTGCGGAAGCTTCGGCTTCGGAGATTGGTTCCGCCGGGGTCATAGGCTCGATCGTTGCCACAACGGCATCCTGCGCCAGCAGTTCGTCAGCAACAGCCTCGCTGACTTCCGGCGTTAGTTGCTCATCAGTTACTGGAGCCGGAGCTCTTTCGACAAAGCCCTCTTCGCCTTCCCGACGGTTGCGGCGACCACCGCGGCGTCCCCGCCGGCGACGTTTGCGGCCATCCGGGTCGGCAGCATTGTCGCCAGTCGGACGTGCTGCGTTTTCGTCGGCATCGACGCTTTCATCCGCTTCTTCAACGCCGTCGGCCTCGAGTTCACCTTCGACCCGCTGGGCAGGAGCAGCACGCTGCTGCTGCCGGTCCTCGCCACGATCAGTTCCACCACGGCGGCGCCGCCGGCGGCGCCGGCGGCCTTCGCCATCACCATTCTCGGCAGCAGGGGATGCGAGGACTTCCTCAGTTATTTCGTCATCAGCCTCGTCAACCATGTCCTCGTCGATATCGTCCTCGATGACCGCGCTATCGACCCGCACGTGCTCGGTGGCGCGCTGTTCGGCATAGGCCATAACGCGGGTCTCGCCCTTTTCAATCGCGAACTGATGGCCGGTCATCTTGCCGTCAGCCGTAATCGTAATGGAGAGATGATTGCGCGCCTCAAGCGCTGTCAGCGTTTCGCGCTTGAAGTTGAGAATATAGAGCGCAACGTCCACCGGCACGCGAACATTGATCGACTGCCCCTGGCGGCGCAGAACATGATCCTCGATGTGACGCATGATCATCAGCGCCAGCGACTCGGTCGAGCGCACAAGACCGGTGCCTTCGCAGATCGGGCATTTATGGGTGGAACTCTCCACCACGCCGAAGCGAATACGCTGCCGGCTCATTTCCATGAGCCCAAAATGCGAAATCCGGCCTACTTGGATTCGTGCGCGATCGTCCTTTAGACAATCCTTGAGCTTGCGCTCCACCGCCCGATTGCTGCGGTTCTCCATCATGTCAATGAAGTCGATGACGATCAGACCAGCCAAATCACGCAGGCGCAACTGGCGCGCAACCTCATCAGCCGCTTCCAGATTGGTCTGGAGCGCCGTGTCCTCGATATTATGCTCCTTGGTGGAGCGGCCCGAGTTTACGTCGATCGATACCAGAGCTTCGGTGGGGTTGATGACGATATAGCCGCCGGAGGGCAGGGTCACCGTCGGCGAGAACATCGAGTCAAGCTGCTGCTCGATTCCATACTTGGAAAACAGCGGCTGATCTTCCGTATAGAGCACCACATTCTTGGCGTGGCTCGGCATGATCATGCGCATGAAGTCTTTGGCCTCGCGGAAAGCGTCCTCGCCCGCTACAAATACCTCGTCGATGTCCTTATTGTAGAGGTCTCGGATGGTCCGCTTAATCAGCGAGCCTTCCTCATAGACAAGGCATGGCGCCTGACTCTTGAGCGTCAGCGAGCGCACGCTCTCCCAAAGGCGCATCAGATATTCGAAATCCCGCTTCACTTCGGCCTTGGTGCGCGATGCACCGGCAGTGCGCAGAATCACGCCCATGCCCTGCGGCACTTCCAAATCCGAGGTGATTTCCTTCAGCCGCTTGCGGTCGGCTGCATTGGTGATCTTGCGGGAAATACCGCCGCCGCGCGCCGTATTCGGCATCAGCACGGAATAGCGTCCGGCCAATGACAAGTAAGTGGTTAGCGCCGCTCCCTTGTTGCCGCGCTCTTCTTTGACAACCTGCACCAGCATCACCTGCCGGCGTTTAATAACTTCCTGAATCTTGTAGTGACGACGGTTCGGACTCTGGCGCCGGCGCTCTGGCACCTCTTCCAGCGCGTCTGCGCCACCGATCGACTCTACCGGTTCGATATTGGCTGGCGCTTCCTCAATATGGCTGGCGTCATCACCTTCTATTGCATCAACGTCGAAATCGCCTTCTGCTGAAGCTTCAGCTGACACTGCGGCTTCTTCAATTTCTTCTTCGACATGTTCTTCCTCGTGCTCTTCGTCGCGCAGCAAAGCTTCGCGGTCAGCCACGGGGATCTGATAATAATCGGGATGGATTTCGCTGAACGCGAGGAACCCATGGCGATTGCCGCCATATTCCACGAACGCCGCCTGCAACGACGGCTCAACCCGCGTTACCTTCGCGAGATAGATGTTTCCCCGCAATTGGCGGCGGGTCGCCGATTCAAAGTCAAATTCTTCGAGCCTGTTACCTGCGGTAACGACAATCCGTGTTTCTTCCGGGTGGATGGCATCCACCAGCATTCTTTTGGTCGCCATAGTGAACTCCGCGCGCTCGCGCGCCGGCAAGGATGATCCGGCGAGCCGGCATCCTTCTCATAGCGCTATGCGAGGCGAATGGTTTAGAGGGGTGTGCGCGCCCAAGCTCTGCCTTTAGCGCGCTGGTCTTTGTGGTCATGGCCGGAAGTTGCAGCATGGCAAAACGGCAATCGTCTTGTTCGATCGCGTCGCGTTTTGTCCGCCTGCGGGCCATCTGACCTCTTCCTATTGGGCTGTCTACATCCGGGGATTGGCAGACAACCGTCCGGTCCAAATGGGACCGAAATTCCTAAAGAGGCGCTGGATTGCCGCTTCTGAACCAGGCCGGAAAGGTTCTTCATACCTTTGACCCGGGTCACTCCTCAAAACCACACTCGCTAGTCCTTCGGACGTTTGGACGGGTCATTCAAGAAGCATACGCCTCGCCTACAGCGTGTAGGGTCATTGCGTCCCATTGGCAACAGGAAAGTCAAAATCGATGGTTCACAGGCTTTTCAGGATCCAATGTTGGCTCGCCTCCAAAATCGTCGCATAAGAACCAGCCAGCCGCAGAATCGCCTGAACTCTGGAGCACAAGCGGCGCACAGTTTCTCAGGGGCGGTGTAGATTTGTTGCGTCACTTCCACAGGATCATGACCTTTTTTGTTGCGGCATTGTGCCTGTCGGTGCTCTCGCTCCCTATCTTTGCGCAGGACGCAGTACAAGCAGCCGCTCAACTGGCCCTGCCTAATGTCATGGATGTTCGTGTTACGGTCACGCCCGAGCGGGCCCGTCTGGTAGTCGACCTAGCCGCAAGAACAGAGTTTTCTTTTGTCTCGCTTGACGGTCCCGATCGCTTGGCAATTGACGTGCGCGCCGCGACCCTTTCCGTGCCTCAACCTGTCGGCAAGCCTGCCGGTGAGCCGGGTATCATCTCTGACTACCTTATTGAGCAAGCGGCGCCCGATCGTGTTCGCACGGTTCTGACTTTGTCTGCTCCTGCGCAGGTTCAGCAGGCTTATGTGCTCGACGCCTTCGACGACCAGCCCGCGAGACTTGTGGTCGATATCATCCCGGCCACTGCCGAAGAGTTCGCTGCCAACGTCGCTAAGGACTTTGCGGCTTCTAGCACTGTAGCGCCCGCCGTTACCGCTGCTTCGACACCCGCTGGTGGCTCCGAACTTCCTCTCGCTACCAAGCCGCTGGTTGTGCTCGACCCTGGTCATGGTGGTATCGACAGCGGGGCCGAGACGCGTAATGGCGTTAAAGAAAAGGACGTCGTGCTCGCCTTTGCCTTGCGCCTGCAGGAGCTTCTGGTCGCCTCTGGCCGGTTTGATGTGGCGCTGACGCGTGAAGACGACAGCTTCCTGCGCTTGGAAGAGCGTGTTGCCCTTGCCCGCACCAACAAGGCAAACATCTTCATATCCATCCACGCCGATAGTTTTCAGCAGGCCGAGATTCGCGGCGCCAGCGTCTACACGCGAGACGAAAACGCCACCGATGTTCTTGATAAAGTGCTTGCCGATAATGAGAACAAGACGGACGTCATTGCCGGCTTCTCCATGCCGCAAATGGCGCCCGAAGTGGTTGATATTCTGCTCGATCTGATGCGGCGCGAAATGCGCCATCAGTCGTTCACCCTAGCGCAGGCTATCGTTCATCAGCTTGAACCCAGCGTTCAACTTCGCCGTTTTCCAGTACGGCAGGCCGACTTCTTCGTGCTCCAAGCGCCCGACGTGCCCTCGGTCTTGGTTGAACTCGGCTTTTTGTCTAACGCCGACGATCAAGCGAACCTTCTGCAAGGCGAGTGGCAGGACCGCACCGCCGATGCTGTCGCCCGTGGCATTTCAACCTATTTCGACAGTGTCCAAACTCCCCAGTGATGTGGCAATTCGATCACGCGGTGGCTTAAGCGTCTTGGGAGCGGCGCTTTTGTGGGCTTGTGATGCGCAAGCGCCTTCGGTTCTGCTATGATTCTGCTGTAATCAGATGCATCCCTTGGCTCCGGATTGACACACCAGGCGCCTGAGCTTGCGAATGGGCAATACGGAGAAACGCGACATATGCTGCGCTTGATCGGCTGGCTGTTTGGCTTTGGTATGTTCCTAGCCCTTGGAGCCGTCGGCGCAGCCGCCGTTTATCTCACAGCCGTGTCCTCGAGCCTGCCGGATTACACCGTTCTTAAGGACTACCAGCCGCCGGTAACCACCCGTGTGCACGCCGCCGATGGCACGCTCCTCGCCGAATTTGCGCGCGAGCGCCGACTGTTTCAGCCAGTCGAGACGGTGCCCCCATTGCTGTTACATGCTTTTCTGTCCGCTGAAGACAAGGATTTTTATAAGCACGGCGGTATCGCCATCGACGGTGTTTTCCGTGCAGTGCGTGACAACCTCTTGGCCCGTATGGACGGGGACTCAACCATTCAGGGTGGCGGTTCGTCCATCACCCAGCAGGTTGCCAAGAATTTTCTGCTGACGTCCGAGCAGACTTGGGACCGCAAAATCCAGGAAGCCCTGCTCGCCATCCGCATTGAGTCGACGTTCTCCAAAGACCGCATCCTTGAGCTTTACCTCAACGAAATTTTCCTAGGCCTGAACTCCTATGGCGTTGCCGCCGCGGCCTTGAACTATTTCGACAAGGCTTTGTACGAGCTTGATCTGGCGGAAGCTGCCTATATTGCCGCTCTGCCGAAGGGGCCTAACAATTACCATCCGTTCCGCCGCCCGGAAGCAGCTATTGAGCGCCGCAATTGGGTGATCGATCGCATGGTCGAAAATGGATATGTCACCTTGGAAGAGGCCGAACTCGCTAAAGAAGAGCCGCTCAATGTGTTGCCGCGGGCAGGGGGCAGCCAACTCTATTCTGCTGAATACTTCACCGAAGAAGTGCGCCGGGAACTCGCCAAGCTTTATGGCGAGGACCAGCTTTATGGTGGCGGTTTGTCTGTACGCACCACGCTTGAACCCAAGTTGCAGGAATATGCCCGCAAGGCTCTGATGGATGGCCTGATTGCCTTTGATCAGTCCAAGGGATTTCGCGAGCCCGTGGCTAGTATTGAGCTAGGTGAAGACTGGGGACTTGATGTTGCCAAGGTCATGCCGCTTAGCGACGTGCCGGAGTGGAGACTTGCCGTTGTGCTCGAGATTAGTGGCAACAAGGCTCGTGTTGGGCTCAGGCCTGAAACGATTCCTGATGGCGGTGTGTCCGAAGAGCGTATCGAAGGCACTCTGTCCGGACCCGATATCAAATGGGTTTCCGGGTCCTTGCAAAACATCCTTAAATTAGGAGATGTGGTCTACGTCTCAGCGCTTGAAGGCACGGCCGGCGCTTATACGCTGCAGCAAATTCCTGAAATCGAGGGCGCCCTCGTCGCCATGGACCCGCGTACCGGCCGGGTCCTAGCCATGGTCGGCGGCTTCTCCTATGCCACGAGTGAATTCAACCGTGCCACTCAAGCTCTGCGCCAGCCCGGCTCCTCGTTTAAGCCGATCGTTTATGCTGCGGCGCTTGATAATGGCTACACCCCGGCTTCCGTGGTCCTTGATGCCCCAGTCGAAATCCGCAACGGTGACGGCTCTATTTGGCGACCCGAGAACTACGCGCAGGAGTTCTACGGCCCACAAACCTTGCGTCGCGGCATCGAGCGCAGCCGAAATGTCATGACCGTGCGCCTGGCCAAGGACATCGGCATGCCGCTGGTGTCGGAATATGCCCGCCTGTTCGGCGTTTATGACTCGATGCAGCCTGTCCTCGCCATGGCGCTCGGAGCTGGCGAAACCACCGACATGCGAATGACCGCAGCCTACGCCACTATTGCCAATGGCGGCCGCAAGATTGTGCCAACGCTGATTGACCGCGTGCAGGACCGGTACGGCGTCACGGTTTACAAGCACGACCAGCGCCTTTGCCAGGGTTGCGAAGCCACTGCGTGGCAAGGGCAGGGCGAGCCGACCATCATTGATAATCGGGAACAGGTGCTCGATCCCATGACAGCCTACCAGATTACCTCGATGATGGAAGGCGTTGTCCAGCGTGGCACTGGTACAGCCGCCAAGGTGTTGAACCGTCCCGTGGCCGGTAAGACCGGCACGACAAATGACTATAAGGACGCCTGGTTCGTTGGCTTTACGCCAGAACTAGCAGTTGGCGTTTATGTCGGCTACGACCAGCCTCGCTCCATGGGCAGCGCCGTTACCGGCGGCTCCTTTGCAGTGCCGATTTTTACCGAATTCATGCAAAAGGCCTTGGCAGGCAAGCCGCCGACACCTTTCAACAAGCCTGAAGGCATGACAACAGCGTGGATTAATCCCAACTCTGGCGTTCAGGCATTCGATGGTGAGTCGGCCATCCAGGAGGCCTTCAAGCCCGGCAGCGGTCCAAACCTTATGACGTCAGTCATTGGCCTCGACACCAACACCTTCAATGAAATCCAGCGTCAACAGCAGATGCAGCAGCAATATGGCGACACTTTTGTCACTCCCTCCGGGTCTGCGCCGGACAGTGGCTATGTGGATCCGAATGCGCGCATCGATGGCACCTACTTCGAGCAGCCACGCCGGCGCACGCTGTTCTAGTTCAGAAGTCCGTCGAGTGTCCGATTCGATCAGGTAGTCTGGCTACTTGCAGCCAATCGACCACCTGTGCGTGCCACAATCCTTACTTCAATTAGGATCTCGCTTGAAACGCCTTTGCCCAATACCGACGTCGTGAGTAGCTTGCCAGAATTGACCAACTGATTTGCCGTATCAAACCCCGCATTTGCTTTTGCAATGTGACTTCCTGACTGTAGCGGTGTTCATCGTTCACCATTGATCCATTGGAATAACAACCATGAAGCTAGCCAAATTTGTCCTCGCAGGTATTGTCACGGCCCTAGTGGCTCTGCCTACGCCTGCGTGGGCACTTTTCTGTACTAATACTGGTCCCACCGCGCCCAAGACCTACGTCGAGGTAAACGGCAAGAGCGTCTTGAGAACCGATGTTGAAGAGCAAAACCGCATGGACACTCAGCGCCTGCGCGAAATCGGCGTGCGGGCCCGCTCAGTCGAGCGTTGGAGCGGTTGCATGCGTGCCTTCGTTGAGACCGCCGATGGCGGCCAGAAAATGGAATTTTACGATCCGGTAACCCTGCGCCGCCTGCAGTAAATCGCGCAAGCTGTTGATCCTTCTGGGTCCGTCCGCTACATGGGGCTCAGAACAACAGGAAGACAGCATGCGTGCGGAAATCGAAAAGACGGTCGCCGAAATCGAGCAGGTTTTGACCCTGCTGAGGAGGCATCTTTGACTGGGATACTGCAGAACTACGCCTTGCGGCACTAACGGCCGAGACTGAGTCGCCTGAATTCTGGAGCGATCCCGAAAAAGCCCGCGTCACCATGCGTCAGCGCGACGAGCTCGAGGTGGCGGTCAAGGCCGTACGCGAACTCGAAGCTGGCATTCGCGACAATGTCGAACTAATCGAATTGGGCGAAGCCGAGCATGATGCTGAGATTGTCAAGGATGCCGAAGACGCGCTGATAGATCTTAAACAAACTGCTCGGCGCCGCCAGATCGAAACCCTTCTGTCCGGCGAGGTGGACCCTAACGACTGCTACGTTGAAATCCACTCCGGTGCCGGCGGCACCGAAAGCCAGGATTGGGCGAACATGCTCTTGCGCATGTATACCCGCTGGGCCGAGCGTAGGAAGATGAAGGTCGAAGTGCTTGAGATGCACGACGGCGAAGAGGCTGGCATCAAGTCTGCGACCATCCAGGTCAAGGGCCACAATGCCTATGGGTGGCTCAAAACCGAAAGCGGCGTCCACCGCCTCGTCCGCATCAGCCCTTATGATTCTGCTGCCCGTCGTCACACGAGTTTTTCAAGCGTTTGGGTCTTTCCGGTCGTCGATGACTCAATCGACATTGAGATCCGTGAATCCGACCTCAAGATCGACACCTACCGAGCATCCGGCGCTGGTGGACAGCACGTTAACACGACTGACTCTGCCATTCGCATCACGCACGTTCCGTCCGGCATTATTGTCGCCTGCCAGCAAGAGCGGAGCCAGCATAAGAACCGCGCCACCGCCATGGCCATGCTGAAGTCGCGCCTCTACGAAGCAGAATTGCAAAAGCGCGAGGAGGCTGCGAACGCCCAATCAGCTAGCAAAACTGATATTGGCTGGGGTCACCAAATCCGCTCTTACGTCCTACAGCCATATCAAATGGTGAAGGATCTGCGCACCAGCGTCGAAAGTGGTCAGCCTTCCGTCGTGCTCGATGGTGATCTGGATGAGTTCATGGAAGCCGCACTTGCCCAACGAGTTGGAGTTGCTACGGACGTTGCTGCTCAAAGTTAAGCAAGAAGCTGGGGTAGGACACCTTACCCCAGCATACCCAGAAGGCGCTTACCAGCTTCGAGAAAGGTTTTCGGGTTGATCGCGCTGTCAGCCCGACGCACTTCAAAGTGGAGGTGCGGCCCCGTCGATCGTCCGGTTGAGCCCACCTTGGCTATTGGCGTTCCTGTGTTCACCGCCTGCCCTTCATTGCTTAGAAATGCTGAGAGATGGCCGTAACGCGTGATCAAACCATTGGCGTGGGTGACTTCCACCACTTTGCCATATCCGGACTTGGTGCCCACGAAGCTCACCACGCCCTTTCCGGCGCTTAGAACCGTTGTCCCACTAGGCGCCGCGAAATCTAGCCCCGAGTGAAATGCGCGCGATCCGCTAAACGGGTCAGTGCGATTGCCAAAACCGGAACTCTGCCGGAAGTTGCCGCTGATCGGCATGTGCACTGGCGCACTATCCTGGCTTTCCTGCGCCGCCTTATAGCGCAATAAGGCGCCCATAACGGTATTGGCATCCTTGATCATCACCGACTGCTCGGCATCGTCATTTGCCGCCAGGAGCGGTCCTCCAATGCCATCTGCCTCCGGTAACTCAACAGCAATGCCAAGTTCTGACAGTTCAGCAACAATGCTGTCGGTGCGCTCGATCGCTGTCTCGGCAATCGAAGTCATGGCGAACTGCGTCTCGTTCATCATTTGCGTCACGGCAGAAGCGGTCGTATCAATGTCTGGGTTACCGGTCGGTGCGGTGGTGAGAGCCAGCTTGTCGACGCTGTCTTCCGGAAGCGATGCGGCTTTGATCCCGAGTTCGTCCGCCTTGTCCACCAGCACCTTGACCAATTGGTGCTGCTCAAGCAGCACTTCCTGCTGCTGCGCCAACTCCTGCAACTGAAGATTAATATCGCCAGTTTGTGCATAGTTGCGGGAATGCAACCGGTCAACTTCTACTCGTAATTGGGCGATGCGGTCCTCATAGGCTTCAACAATCTGGTCAGTACTGCCGTCCAGCAGTTTGGCGATGTCTGAGGAGAGCAGCAAGGCCGTTCCAAGCAGCGCGTTGCCCGCCAGTAGCAGTGCAAACATGCCGTAGAAAAGGGCAGGGTGAACGCCATGGCGGCTGACCAGCGCAGTACGGCTCTGCGCTTCATTAGATCGCCCAAAACTGGCTTGGCTATGCACGCACCAAACTCCACGATACGCCTACACATGGTAAGTGGAGTATGACCGGGCATAGTTAACAAACGTTATCGGGAGGTGCCGACATGCGCTTCTAGGGCCTCAAGCATTTTTTGCGCATGTCCGGCGATCCGCTTAGCTCGGACAATCTTAGCAATTCGTCCGTCCGCACCGATGATAAACGATGTGCGAACTAGTCCCATAAACTCGCGTCCGTAAAGCTTCTTGAGCTGCCACAAGCCAAAGGCTTCAATCGCTACCCGCTCAGGGTCTGAAGCTAGTGGAACTTTCAGAATATACTTGCGCCGGAAATTAAGGTGACTTTCGACGCTATCGGGTGAAATGCCCACGAGCCTTGCTCCAAATGCTTCGAAAGCAGCCTTGCGATCGGAGAACTCTTGGTTCTCATTAATGCAGCCGCCGGAATCATCTTCCGGGTAGAAGAAAAGCACTATTGGGCTTCCCCGTTCGGCCGCCAAACTAAAGCGCGTTCCGTCATCCATGGGGAGGATAAAATGCGGCGCAAGTTCACCTTCTTTACGCTCCGGCATGGCTCGCAACACTTCCTTCTGTGTACCTTTGTTAAATTGAGTGTTGGTGCCATATTGCAGCCGGTATCATCGAGCAAGTGACCGCCTTCTGCGGTTGATTCTTCGGGCTGTCGGCAGAACCCGGCAGGTCCTCTTTTTGGAAGCAAGTGAGCGCGCCAACCAACACCGCAGACCTCTCGTCACAGCCGTCTGCTAAACGCAATCGCTCTCCTGCGCGGCATACAGCCAGAGTGCTTGTGTGGGTACTCGGTATTCCCGCATTTCTCCTGATCACCCTTTATGTGGTGCTCCTGATTACGCCATTGCAGCTGCCGTTCGGCAGCAGTGCTGCCGAAGCCGCTGCACGTTCTGCACTGCCGCCCACTAGTGAGCTGGAGTTGGGAGACATGGCTCTGGCACTTGAGAACGGTATATGGCCAGTTGTGCGCTTTTCTCCTGTGACCATCAATGACAGCAAGGCAGGGTCACGCATTGCTGTCGAAGCTCTGGAAGTAGGCTTTTCGCCCGCGCGCGCACTCATCGGTCAGCCTGGAGCCACAATCACCGTCGTAGGCCCGCGCCTTCAAATTGTGCAGGATTTATTCGGTCCACGACCAGCCAGCTTCGATTTGGTCGAAGACCCGTCGGGTGGCCCCCCAACGGTTCGCGTGAATGAGGGGCAGGACGCCTTTCCGCCGATCGGGATTTCACCTGAGGGCATTGATCTTGGTAACGCCTCCAATCAAACGCCTATGCGCTCGGATAACGAATGGCTGATCTACAATCTTGAGGCAAGCGAGAAGGCAATCGCTGACATCGTGACCCAAGCTTCGCAAGGCCGCTTCTCCAAGCTCGTCATTCGTGATGGCAGCTTGGACATGATTGACTCCGTATATGGGCTATATCGCCGTTTCGACGATATTGATTTAACGATTGGGCCGTCCACCGACGGCCGCAGCACCACCGGTGAGTTTTCGGCCGTTTTGGGCGGACGCACCATGATGGGCACTATTTCCCGTACAGTGGATGAGCAAGGCGCGCCGCGACTTGAAGCTGACGTCACCAACATTGACTTTGCAGCGTTCCTTCCATTCATTGACGACGCAGCGAGCATGGCCGCAATGCGGGGTGCCGGCGCCTTGTCGATCGACGTTGACTACGATCAGCCCGCCGGCAAGCTGCGGAGCGGCGCCTTCAAGGTTGACTTGACCGGTCTCGATCTGCGCGTAGCCGACGCCTACTTTCCAGTTGCTAGTTCGATCATGAACATCAACTGGACCCCTGAAAATGGTCAGTTTGCTTTAGAGGATTCTGCGCTCCAGATCGGCAACAGCTCGGCCCGGATATCAGGCACATTTGCGCTCGGACTGGACCCAACTTACGGCCCGACCATCGGCATTTCTCTCAGTGCACGCGATGTCTTTATCCACCCTAATGACATGACGGCTCCGGCCGAACCATTCGAGACGATGGAGTTTTCTGGCTGGTCAGCCCCGCTTTACGGTGCTCTCGGCATAGACAGCTTCGTCGCGCGCAAAGGAGCTGCCCTCGTTGAAACTGCAGGGCGGATTGACATGCTGCAGGCTGGGCTAGGCATAGACGTGAAGGTAGCGGGCGAAGGCGTCAGCGCCGACGATCTCAAGCGTCTTTGGCCCTACATCATGGGGAAGGAAAGCCGCGATTGGTTCGTTGCCAATGTTACCGGCGGCACCGTCGTGCGCTCCCGCATGGACTTTAGATTTCCCATCGGCTCGTTAGAACTAGGGGCTGAGAACAAGCCAATTCCCGAAGGCGCCATGCAGATCGACATGGTTGGGACCGGCGTTGCCGTCAAGCCTACCGCACAGATGGACCCCATTGCTATTGAGGGCGAAACCCGGCTGCAGGTCGACGATGCCAACGTGGTTATTTCTGCAGGGGGCGGGCGCCTGCAAACGGCAGCTGGCGAGATCACCGTCGCTAACCCGGCCTTTCTTATGGACAACTCGATCCCTGGCGACAGCCTCATCGAGATTTCCGGGGATGTGTCCGCCCCAATACCAGCAATGGTTGACTTGGTAGAGTCACAGCAGCCGCAAGCTGTCCAGGGTACCGAACTGCCGGTCGATCTTGAAGCATTAACCGGGCAACTCGATGCAGGTTTGGTAGCCACAATCCATTTGCCGGATGAGGCCAGTGGGCGGCCGCTCGATGTCGACTACGTGCTCAACGGTACGGTGGTCAACTTCGGCAGCACCGAACCTATTCAAGAACGCACCATAGGCAATGGCCAATTGGCCTTCAGCGCGTCCCAGGACGGCTACCAATTAGGCGGCACAGCTGAAATCGACGGGATGGCTGCCGAGGTCGAGATTGCCGGCACACCCGAGACGGACCCGCAGTTCAAGCTGTCTTCCACCATAGATGTTGCTGATCTTGCCAAAATGGGTTTTGACGCTTCGCCATTCCTCAATGGCGAGATTCGCTTCGTTGCTCAGCCTATGCCCGACGGCGCCATTCAAATGGCTGTGGATTTGCAGGACGCTGCAGTCACCCTCAAGGACATTGGAATTACCAAGCAAGCGGGCACGCCCGGCACCGCAAGCGCCACAATCCGCCAAGTCGAGGCGCTGACGGAGCTCAGCGCAATTGATCTCGCCTTCGGTACTGTCCGCGCCCAGGGCGACATTAGCTACGATGCCAAAGCTGGGCTGCAATCTGCCACGTTCACACAGTTTGGCCTGAGCGAAGGCGATAGCGCTCAGCTTGCTGTTGCGCCTATCGATGACGGCTACGCGGTAGAGGTTCGTGGCGCTCAGCTTGATCTCAAGCCCATGCTGCGCCAGTTCTTTGGCCTTGGAGAAGGATCGGGCGGTGTTCAAGCGACCCAAATCGAGCAAACCATTTCGCTCGACGTCCAGCTCGAGCGTGCTCTCGGCTACTATGCCACGACTGCTTTCAATCTCGACCTCGATATGCTGCTGCGCGGCAGTGACATGCGCCGCGCAAACCTTACCGCGCAGTTCAGCGACGGCAACGCCGTTTCGATCACCACCAATCCGGCGCCGCGCGGCCGTACCCTTAGCGTTGCTTTCAACGATGCCGGCACGATCCTGCGTCTGCTTGGCGTCTATTCACAATTGGCTGGCGGCACAGGTAGCCTGATCCTGACGACGGACAGCGACGCCGATGCCGAGATCGGCCAACTGATCATGCGCGGCTTCGCCATTGTCGATGAGGGTAACGTTGCTCAGGTCCTGGGCAATCACTCCAATTCACGCGCTGCTATTGCAGCTCGAAACCGCCTCGACTTCGACGTCGCCCAGGTAAATTTCCTGCGCCGTTCCGATCGGGTCGAGGTTAGCAATGCCATGCTCACCGGCGCTACGGTCGGCGGCACCTTGCGTGGCTTCATCTACACCGATCGCCGTCAGTACGACTTGAGTGGAACCTATGTCCCGCTCTTTGGTCTCAACAGCGCTTTTCAAAAAATTCCGCTGCTTGGGCCACTGCTGGGCGGGCGGGATGGGGAAGGACTGGTCGGCGTCACCTTTGCCGTACAGGGAGCGCTGGACAACCCGCAGTTCCGCATTAATCCTCTATCGGCGCTCGTCCCTGGCGCCTTCCGCGAGCTCTTCGAGTTCCGCGCCCAGGAACAGCCGCCTGCGCCATAGAGGCTGTTGAATTTTGCCACTGCGCGGTGCAAACCATGAACGAACAATTTGTGCGGACAGCGTCGTGACCCCTCCCAGACTTCCAGAAGATTGCCAGACCAAGGATGACGTGCGCGCTGAGATCGACCGTGTCGATCAGGCGCTGCTGACGCTTTTTGCCGAGCGGCATCGCTATGTCACCCGCATGGCAGAGATCAAGACCGACCCTCATGAAGCGCGCGACCCCGCTCGCATCGAAGCCGTGATCGCGAAAGTGAGAGATCGCAGTTTAGCCCTTGATCTTGACGAGGATCAGGCCGAACTTGTGTGGCGGACCCTGATCGATTGGAACATCAACTACGAGAAGGGTATCATCGCGGCACGCCGCCGCGGCTAGAGGCTGTTGGTCATGGCCTCGCTCTGGAACGCGGAGGTCACATGCCACTCACCACCATTCGCAAAGCAGAAAAAGCCGACGCCACGCGTCTCGCAACCATAGCCTACCGCGCCTGGGAAAGCAGTATTCTCCCATTGCTCAAGGACCAACCTGGTCTACGCGAGGCTGAACGCCGCCGGCTGGCGCAAGCCGTGGGCGAACAACTTGGCAATATCATCGTCGCGGTCATAGATTCCGTGCCTGTCGCGTGGTGCTCCCGCTCCAAGCGTCGCGCTTACATACCTTATCTGTTTGTTATCCCCGAATTGCAGGGTCACGGCCTTGGGTCGATGCTGCTCCGCCGCATGGAATCCATGCTCGAGCTCGAAGGTGCTGAACGCGTCCATCTCGAAACGCCGGCCGACAATGTCCGCGCCGTCCGCTTCTACGAACAACAGGGCTATCGCATCCTCGCCCTTCGTCCAGATGGACGCGCTGTGCACGAACCCTTCTTGAGCGTTCACCTTGAGAAGCGCCTGCGCCCCTTCGACGGCGAAATCGACGACGAAGACTGAGGCAAGCACAGCTCAAACCATTGCATCTATTGGCTTTACCCACTATGCCAGAGACCAGCTTCGCCTTGCCTTTCAGGACGTACAATTGACCCTCATCGATACGCGCACGCCAAATCCCAAGAGCTTTATTGCTGGTTCCACCGGGGACTGGGAGGTCATCATTGGGATGGAAGTGCACGCTCAAGTTACCTCCGAGAGCAAGCTCTTCTCCGGCTCTTCTACAGAGTTCGGCAACCCACCCAACTCCAACGTTTCCTTCGTTGATGCGGCCATGCCGGGCATGCTGCCCACTATCAACGAAGAGTGCGTCCGCCAAGCCGTCCGGACGGGCCTTGGGCTGAAAGCCGCTATCAACAAGCGCAGCGTGTTTGACCGCAAGAACTACTTCTATCCTGATCTGCCGCAGGGCTACCAGATTTCGCAGTTCAAGGACCCGATTGTCGGGGAGGGCAAGGTGCTGCTGGACATGCCCGAGGGGCAGATCGAGATCGGCATTGAGCGTCTTCATCTAGAACAGGATGCGGGCAAGTCGATCCACGACCTGCATCCTAATATGAGCTTTGTGGATTTGAATCGCTCTGGCGTCGCCCTCATGGAAATTGTCAGCAAGCCAGACCTCCGGTCTTCCGAAGAGGCTAAGGAGTACCTCGCTAAGCTGCGCTCCATTCTGCGCTATTTGGGCACTTGCGACGGCAACATGGAACAGGGCTCGATGCGCGCTGACGTCAACGTCTCGGTCCGTCGTCCCGGCGGTGAGTTCGGCACCCGTTGCGAAATCAAGAACGTCAACTCTATCCGTTTTGCCGGCCAGGCGATCGAATACGAGGCGCGTCGCCAGATCGACATCCTTGAAGATGGTGGCGTGATCGATCAGGAAACTCGCCTCTTTGATCCCAAGCTCGGCGAAACGCGGTCCATGCGCTCCAAGGAAGAAGCGCATGACTACCGCTACTTCCCCGATCCCGACCTCCTGCCGCTGGAGTTCGACGATGCTTTCGTCTCCATACTGGCTGAACACCTTCCCGAATTGCCCGATGAGAAGAAAGCCCGCTTCGTTGCCGACTTTGGCGTGACCCCTTACGATGCCATGGTGCTGACGCTTGATCGCGAGACCGCCGACTACTTTGAGTCGGTCGTCGCTTTTGGCGGCACCAAGCGCGATGGCAAAGCCGTTGCTAACATGCTCAACGCCGACGTTGCCGCCTATGCCAACAGTCAGGGTATAGCTATCTGGGAAACTCACCTTAAGCCTGGTCAGATCGCTGGCATAGTGGATCTAGTGGCCGCCGGTACCATCTCGAGCAAAATCGCCAAGGACTTGCTGCAGATCATCATCGCTGAGGAGCCCGAAGGCGAGCCCGCCGACATCGTGGAGCGCCGCGGGATGAAGCAAGTCACGGATATGGGTGCGATTGAAAAGATCGTCGACGAGATTATCTCCGCCAACCCTGATCAGGTCGCCAAGGTGCTTGCCAAACCGACCATGATTGGCTGGTTCGTTGGTCAGGCCATGAAAGAGTCAGGTGGCAAGGCCAATCCGCAAGCGCTCAACGATCTTATGAAGAAAAAGCTCGGGATCGAGTAAAATACCAGCGTGGGGCGAGGCCGCTTCTAGAAGCGCAGCGGCTCGTTAGGACCGGGCACAGGTTGCCCTCGCGTCGGGTCTTCCAACGGCGGAGGGCCAGGAATTTCATCTGGCCTACCTGGTGCCGGGTCCATCGGCTGTGGCTGCTCAGGCATGGGGGGCACGACATCCGGACGCGGTTCAATTTCTGGCATTTGGGTCATGTTTGGCTCCTTGCCCGGGCAACGGGTACAGCAGCGAGCCGTTCCATAACTAAACTGCCGCAGGCCGCCAAATTCTGTTAATGCGGCCATCGATCAGCAAGAGACCGCCAAAAATTACTAGCATGCCGACGATCTGGACTGGCAGCACCGACTCGCCCAGCAGCGTTACGCCCAGCACAATAGCTGAGACAGGGGCGATAAAAGTTGTTGTAGCGAAATTTGTCGCGCCCACGCGTGGCAACACCCGATACATGATCTGAAATGTAAAGGCTGTGGACACCAACCCGATAGCAATAGCCGCAAGCCAGGTCTCAGTTCGGGTTATTACTGGGACACTTTCAGCAAGGAAGGCGAACGGAACAGATACGACAGCCGCGCCAGTGAGAGCTATGGAAGCCAGAGCCGTAGGCTCGACCCCTTTGAAGCTGCGCGTGATGTTGAGCGTCAATGCATAGCAGATCGTTGCCAACAAGCACGCACCAACAGCCCAAAGCTGCGAATTGCCACCACTAGCCAAAGCAGGTAACGCAAGGATTACCGCGCCAGCGAACCCAAGAGCGACACCAGCGCTCTTCGTCCGGCTCGCCTTCTCACCGCCAGTCCAGAAATGGCTTACAATCACGGTCATGATAGGTGTGAGCGCATTTGTAATCGCCGCGACGCCACTCGCCAGATGAGCCTGCGCCAGTGGAAAAAGTGCGAAGGGAATTGCATAGGCGAGAACGCCAAGTGCACCGAGCTTTAGCCAAATTTCTGGATCACGCGGTATGGGCTTGCGCAGAGCAAACATGACCGCCCAGCAGCCAAGTGCCCCTATGCCAACGCGGAATGAAGTCACCCAGAGTGGACCGATCTCGCGGATAAGCACCGCATTGAAGATGAACGAGCATCCCCAGATTGCACCCAGGAAAATAATCCAAAGCCAGTCACGCCGATCCATATGCCTCTCCCCGGAAAGCCCGCAAGCTACTGCTCGACGAGGGTCAGGTCGAACCGATTTTGACGATGGGAGCCATCAATTGCGGTGATGGCAGAGCGCCAGGGCCTAGTATTTCAGCGACACCAATTGCCCGCTCGACCACTCGAGCTGACCTGCAAGGTCGAGCTCCAGCAACAGCATTTGCATGTTGGATACCGTCAACCCTGATTGCCTAACTAGCTCGTCAACTTCAACAGGCGTGGCGCTTAATGCCGTTAACAAGCGCGAGCGATCGTTCTCGTTCGGCAACTCATCCGGAACCAGATCAGGCTCCCAATCTTTGTCGAACAGAGCACTTCGGGCGGGGTCGGCACTGCTCAACGTTTCAATAATGTCATCGACATTGGTGATGAGCTTGGCGCCTTGCTGGATAAGCAGATTGCCGCCTTCTGCCCGTGGGTCGAGCGGCGAACCAGGGACGGCAAACACATCCCGGTTTTGCTCGAGCGCCAGCCTCGCTGTAATTAACGAGCCCGAGCGCTTGGCTGCTTCTACGACGACGATGCCCAACGATAACCCGGACACCAGCCGGTTACGTCTTGGAAAGTCGCGGGCCCGCGGCTCCCACCCAAGCGGCATCTCGGTCAGTAGCGCTCCGCCGCTGTCCAGAATGTCATGCGCCAGTGGGATGTTCTCGTCAGGGTAAATTTTATCAAAGCCACCAGCCAACACTGCGATTGTCCCGCTGTCGAGGCTTGCCCGATGCGCCGCTGTATCGATGCCTCGCGCAAGTCCCGAGACGACAGTGTAGCCACGCTCACCCAAGCCGCTCGCCAACAACCGTGTCATCTTCACGCCTGCCGAGGACGCGTTCCGTGCACCCACTATCCCAACAGTGCGTCGCCAATCCAAATTCATGCCGCCTGCCATGGTGATTACAGGAGGAGCGGCCGGGATGTGCCGGAGCAAATTTGGATAATCGGGCTCACAACTCGCCACCAAACGGGCGCCGTAGCGATCCAAGCCCGCAATCTCGTCTTCGGCTGCAGCCCTGCTGGCGATCCGCAACGGCTTGTCCGTGCGCTTGAGTAGATCGGGCAGGGCGGTTAGCGCTGCCTCCGCGGTTTCGAAGCGATTAAGCAGTTGGCGGAAAGTAGCCGGACCTACATTATCCGTCCGGATCAGCCGCAGCCAGGCGACGCGTTCGGCCGGCGACAATCGCTCACCTTCTGCCCAGCGCGCCAAGACTAGATCGCTTTCTTTTCTGAGCCGATCTTGGCTTCGGTACCCCTCATCAGCCGCACGATATTCGTGCGATGCTGATAATACAGCAGCAGCGCCAAGACCGCCGTGGTCGCCGCAAGCCACTCATCCACCACGACATAAGAAAAGATCGGCGCAGTCGCCGCGGCTGTGAGCGCTGCAAGCGACGACATCTTGCGAGTGAAGGCAATCAAAAGCCAAACGGCGCAGAAGATCAGCGCAACCGGCCAGCTTAGGGCCAAAAGCGAGCCAATCATCACTGCCACGCCTTTCCCGCCCTTGAAGTTCAGCCAAACCGGGAAGCAATGGCCCACAAACGCTGCAATAGCGGCGAGGTAAAGTGGCAGGGCCGCACTGCCTCCCATCGCTATGTTCGGCTCAGTTAGGAATGTCCGCGCAACAAGCACGGCTACTGCCGCCTTACCCGCATCCAGCAGCAGCGTTCCTGCCGCTAGCCCTTTGTTCCCTGTCCGCAGCACGTTGGTCGCGCCGATGTTGCCCGAACCAATCGAGCGGATGTCGCCCAGGCCCGCCGCACGAGTCAGCAGCAGCCCGAACGGTATCGAGCCGAACAGGTAAGCCACCAAAATGGTGACGATCAGGCCCGGAATGAAGGCGCCACCGAATAGCCAAGGCGCGAACGCTGTAACAGCACTATCAGTCACGTCCCGCATGCTCCTCTAGGTGGGTGTGTACGGTCTGCCCGCCCACGATCGTTCGCATCACCTTGCCAGCAAGCCGCGCGCCTTCAAAGCTGGTATTGCGTGATCGTGAGCGAATCTCCCGTTCGCTGACCTGCCATGGATAGTCCAGATCGAACAAGATCAGGTCTGCCGGAGCTCTAGGCGCGATGCGGCCAGCGGCAAGTCCCAATATTTCTGCCGGGCGGCTGGTCATCGCGCGCAGCACCGTTAGCAGTTCAACCTCGCCCGAATGCACCAGCCGCAGGGCCGCTGCCAACAACGTCTCCAGCCCAATTGCCCCATCTGAAGCTTCGGCAAAAGGCTGGCGCTTCACCTCACTGTCTTGCGGATCATGGTCCGAATGGATCGTGTCGATCGTCCCATTCCGCAGCCCTTCGATAACCGCCCGCCGGTCATCCTCTGACCGCAACGGCGTCGACAGTTTGAAAAACGTGCGGTAGCGCCCAATATCGTTCTCGTTGAGCGCCAGATTGTTGATCGACACGCCTGCTGTAACATGTCGGTTGCGCTTCTTGGCCGCTGCCATAAGCTCTACCGAGGCGCTGCAGGAGATCTGCGCTGCGTGGTACTTCACCCCCGCCAGCGCAGCCAATTGCAAATCCCGCGACAGCGGTATCGTCTCCGCCTCCCCTGGAATGCCCTTGAGCCCCAGTACCGTTGCGAACAGCCCCTCGTTCATCACTCCATCACCGATAAGACTCTTGTCGGCCAGATGGTGAACCACCGTCATCCCGTAATTGGCCGCATAGCTCATGATGCTGCGCAGCATGGCACTCGACTGAATCGATTGCCGCCCATCGGTCAGGCACACCGCACCAGCCTCCTGCAACAGCCCGAACTCTGTCATCTCTTGCCCGGCCAGGCCCTTGGTCATCGCTGCCGCCGGCAACACATTGACCTTGCTCGTCGCCTTGGCCCGGCGAAGGAGAAAATCCACCAGCGCCCCGTCATCCACAACCGGCGCCGTATCCGGCATCATAACGAAACTAGTCACCCCACCCGCCGCTGCCGCTTCGCCCGCCGATTGCAACGTCTCGCGATATTCCTTGCCCGGCTCGCCGGTAAACACCCGCATGTCGATCAGCCCGGGTGCCAGGATCAGCCCCTTGGCATTGATTACCTCCGCCCCATCCGGCACCCCTACTGGCCCGCCAAAGCTCACCTCGGCGATCGTGCCATCCACCACCAGCACGGCACCCGCCGCATCTTTGCCCGAAGCCGGATCAACGATCCGCGCATTCTCGATCAGCAGCGCCTGGCTCATGCCTCTTCCCTTGCCGGCAGCAGTGCATCCAGTACCGCCATACGCACCGCGACGCCCATTTCCACCTGGTCGGTAATCACCGAAGCCGGCCCATCTGCAATCGCCGGATCGATCTCCACCCCCCGGTTCATCGGCCCCGGATGCATGACGATCGCATCGGGTTTGGCATGGCTCAGCTTTTCCGCATCCAAGCCATAAAATCGGTAATACTCCCGCACCGACGGGATCATTTTGCCGTTTGCCCGCTCATGCTGCAGCCGCAGCATCATCACCACGTCTGCGTCCTTCAGGCCCACTCGCATGTCGGTAAACACTTCCGTCGCGAGATGCTCAATTCCCGCCGGGAGAAGATTGCGCGGTGCAATAACCCGCGTGCGCACATGCAGCGCCCCCAGCAACAGCAGATTGGACCGCACCACGCGCGAATTGGCGATATCGCCACAAATCGCCACCGTCAGCCCCGATATCCGCCCCTTGTGGTTGCGGATCGTCAGAGCATCGAGCAGCGCCTGCGTCGGATGCTCATGCGCACCATCCCCGGCATTGATCACTGAACAACCCACCTTTTGGCTCAGCAGTTCCACTGCGCCAGCTGCCGAATGCCGCACCACGATCACGTCCGGCCGCATGGCATTGAGCGTCGCCGCCGTATCGACCAGCGTCTCGCCCTTGCTCACTGAGCTTGTCTTTACCGACATGTTCATGACCAGCGCGCCTAGCCGCTTGCCCGCGATCTCGAAAGAGCCTTGCGTGCGGGTGGAAGACTCAAAGAACAAATTGATCTGCGTTTTTCCGGACAGGGTAGGGTGCGACTTGCGCTCCTGCCGGCTAACCGGAACCATGCGCTCGGCCCGGTCCAGCAGATCGATGATCTCGTGCTGCTTTAGATCAGCAATGGAAAGCAGATGCTTTTGTGCGAAAGGGGGAAAATCACCGGACGAACCGGCCGGCGTCATTGAGGCTGTCGCCGCGCGTGCTTGGACCATGCGCTCCCGTCCCTAATGTTTGGTGCGGTCTAGCGGAGCAACGCCTGCCGTTCAACCCTTTCCTGATTTATCCCGTGCGCAACCGGTCCAGCGCGCCCTGCAGAATATAGCTTGCCGCCAGCTTATCGACCACCTCGGCCCGCCGGTCCCGCCGCAGATCGGCCTCGATCATCATCCGCGTCACCGCAGACGTCGAAAGCCGCTCATCCCAGAACGCGATTGGCAAGTTGACCCGTTGCTTCAGATTGCGCGCAAAAGCCCGCGTGGATTGCACCCGTGGCCCCTCAGAACCATCCATATTGAGCGGTAGCCCCAGCAAAATCGCCACGATCTGGTTCTCCGTGATAAGTACCTCCAACCGCTCCGCATCCTTGGTGAACTTGGTTCGCTTGATCGTCTCCAGCGGACTGGCGGAATACCGCATCGCATCGGATACTGCCACGCCAATGGTCTTGGTGCCGAGATCTAGCCCGAGGATTTTGCCTGTTACAGGCAGTAATCTAACAATATCGTCGTGGAACATAAGTAGTAATTGCCAATTGGAACAAAACGTGATCAAAAGCTATTGTGAACGCATTATACGTGAATAGGAAACATACGTAATGATCCTGACTCCTCAGAATAAGCAGGCTAGCGCATCTTGATATAGTGCGCGAGGCGCACTATTAAGGAGGGTGTCAGCCAACTGTGATACGTTTAGGCAACGCCAAGATTGCTATCTACGCATCGGATCACAACCCACCGCACTTCCATTTGCTGTCCGCGGAACATGCTGCCGTAGTGTCGCTCAAGACTTTGGAGATCGTATCAGGTTCAGTACCTAGGCAAGTATACGAAGTGGCAAGAGCGTGGGCTGCTGATCATATGGACCTGCTGGAAAAGATATGGGCACAATTAAATGACTGAAGTCGAGCTTGTCGGGACCGGGGTCCCATTGCCTCGGATAGACACATTAACTGTCATGAATGGTCGAATGGTTCATATTGAGTGGCAGTCCGGCGAGAGACACGACGTTGATCTGATGCCAGCGCTGTTAAGTCACAGGGCGTTCGTTCGCCTCCGCACAGATGATGCGCTTTTCAACACTGCGGCGAAGGACGAGTTCGGTGATGCAATTATGTGGAGCGATGGCTCGGAGCTATCTGCAACTTGGATCTATGAATTAGCTGAACCTGGTAGCTTGAGCAACGATGAGTTCCGCAGCGCGATGGAAACGCTGCATATGAGTTTGGACGGTATGGCCGTGCGGTTGGGTATTGCTCGCCGATTGGTAGCCGAGTACCGAAAAGATCGTCCGATTCCCCGGACTGTGTCCTTGGCCACCCGACATTTGGTGGAGCGTTTGAACAAAGTAGGGTAGGGCGCGAGACTTTCCCGAAGGTTTTACTGCTATATGAAACTCACCTGGTTTGGCGGCACCACCGTTCGCATGCATATCGGCGGCGCCATCCTTGTGATCGATCCTGATGGAGCCTCTCCCGGGATTGATCCGACCGAGCTTGTTTCCGGGGCCGATCAGATTGTCAGATCGGACAGCCTGAAAAAAATCGAGCTAGCATCTTGGCGCCCTCGCAAGGCTGGCCGCTTGCTTGACGATGAAGGCCTGCTACCCGTCCAGGTTTGGGGGACAGAATCGGGAGCCATTCTTCTCGACGCTATTGGCGAGCCGCCACTTCTGCTTTTTCCAAACAGCGAGCCTATTCTTGGACGCTGGGCCGACAGTGCTATTATCGTTATTGCTGGCACTGGTGAGCGGCTCACCACGCTCGGAGCCACCATCCTCAAACACGCTCAGTCACGCCTGTTGATCCTTGCTGGCGACGACGCCGCGATCGACCACGCCATCTCCATCTTGCGCGACCAGCTCGACGGCACAAGCCTCGTCGCACTTGAGCCGCGCATGGCATTGGAAGTCTGATCCGTCCCATCAGCCATTTTCATTGTCTTTTTGCCCAGGCCATTGCTAATAACCTCGGCAAACGAGCCGCAGCTACTGGAGTTTTCATGTCCGTCGACGCCGCAACCGTCAAGCGTATCGCACGCCTTGCCCGCATCCGCATCGAAGAAAACGAGATTGGCAGCTACCAGGACGAGCTCAACGCCATTCTGGGTTTCGTCGAGCAATTGCAGGAAGTCGACGTCACTGGCATCGAGCCGATGACCTCCGTCACGCCGATGACGTTGCGGCGCCGCGACGATCTCATCACCGATGGCGGCTATGCCGATAAGATCGTCAGCAATGCCCCGCTTTCGGAAGACAATTTCTTCATGGTGCCCAAGGTGGTCGAATAATTGGCCATATTCATCGCCATCGAAAGCCCGTTGCAGGACGACATTCGCGACCTTGTCGGCAAGCTGAACGATCATTTGATTCCGCTCTCGCCGCTGGAATTCCAGTTCAAAATGACGGTCGAGCAGATGGCCGAGCCACACACGACGTTGTTTGTGGCGCGCGATGAAGCGGGTCAAGCCGTCGGGATGGGCGCCCTTAAAGTCCACTCGGTTGAATTGGGCGAGGTCAAGCGCATGTACACCGACCCAGCCGTCCGCGGTCAACGTATCGGCTCCCAGCTGCTTGAAGCAATCGTGGGCTTGGCCCGCACCAAGCAGTTGCGCACGCTGATGCTCGAGACCGGCACTGGTGAAGGCATGGCCGAGGCGCATCGCCTATATACACGCAGCGGCTTCAAGGCCCGTGGCCCATTCCTCGATTATCCCGACAGCGAATGGTCGGCCTTTTTCGAGCTACCCCTCAACGTGGAACAGCCGGCATGAGACTTCGAATTGCGACAGCGCTGATGCTGGCGTCCATCGGCTCCGCCCTGGCAGCAGACCAATATGATGCCGTCTACGCCACCGATCCTGCCGCATGTGAAAAGACCGGCGAAGACATGGGGCAGGCGTTGTTTGAACTGAAAGCCGCCATCGTGGCGCCGCGCGTCGGCATCTGGATGGGCGAGCTCGAATGCAAGTTCAATGATGTGCGCATGAACCCTTCGCCTTGGGGGCAAGTGGAAGAGGTCTATGCAACGGCGCGCTGCGATGGTCCCTATCTCGCTCTCATCGACCAAGTCGCGATCACCTCGGACTCAAGCAATATCAATCTGGCTTGGGGCGACCAGGAAGGGATCCCACCCGCCATGGTAGAAATCCTGTCGATGAGGCATGGCGAAAGCACCGATGCCGAGCGCAATCCGCAGGACTACGCCGGCGTCTACGCCCTGTGCGAAGGACTGACAGCTGAGGATCTGGTGCCATGATGCGCCTCGCTTTAGCCCTAACGATGCTGGCAACGTCGGCCTGGGCTCAGGAAGATCTCAAGATTGACCAGACCAAGATCTATGTCAGTGAGCCGTCTGCCTGCCAGGTTCTGGAAAAGCAGGGTCTCGATGCCCTAATGGGAGGCGACTTCCTGACAATGAGCTTTGCCGACGGCATTCAGTCCATGGAATTCCATTGCAATTTCTACGACGTAAAAAGCCGGCCCAATACGCCGCTGCTGTTTGTGGACGCGGTCTGTGAATCGCCCGGCGATGTTTACCCCGACATCCTGGCCGTTGCGCCCAGGGGAGAGGACACTATACAGGTGGTGTCCAGCAGCGATGCGATGATGGTCAACACGGGCGTCTACGAACCGCCTGGGCCAACCACCAACCCCGGCGTCACCCTCTACACCCGCTGCCCAAATCTGAGCGAGATCCCAGTTGACTGATTTGACCAAACTAAGCCTGGCCGAGGCCCGCAAGGGTCTTGCAGCCAAGAGCTTCACCTCGACCGAGCTGACCAGCGCCTATCTGTCGGCGATCGATGCCGCCAATCCAAGTCTCAACGCCTATGTCGCGGTCACCCGCGAGCAGGCGTTGAACATGGCCAAGGCCAGCGATGAGAAACTGGCAAAAGGGCAGGGCGGTTCGCTGGAGGGCATACCGCTCGGCATCAAGGATTTGTTCGGCACTAAGGGCGTCCATACCCAAGCGGCCAGCCATATCCTTGACGGCTTCAAGCCCGAGTACGAATCGACTGTGACGAGCAATCTTTGGCGAGACGGCGCCGTCATGCTGGGCAAGCTAAACATGGACGAGTTCGCCATGGGTTCCTCCAACGAGACCAGCCATTACGGTCCTGTGGTCAGCCCGTTCCGCGCCCAAGGCAGCAATGCCAATCTTGTCCCAGGCGGCTCCTCAGGCGGCTCGGCAGCCGCCGTCGCGGCTTGGCTGTGCGCCGGCGCGACCGCCACCGACACCGGCGGCTCCATCCGCCAGCCTGCAGCCTTCACTGGCACAGTCGGCATCAAGCCGACCTATGGCCGCTGTTCCCGCTGGGGCGTCGTTGCCTTTGCTTCCTCGCTGGACCAGGCAGGCCCCATTGCCCGCACCGTCGAGGATGCGGCCTTGTTGATGACCTCGATGTCCGGCTTCGATCCAAAAGATTCGACCAGTGTAGACCTGGCCGTGCCCGACTTTGCCGCCGCTGTCGAACGCGGTGTCAGGGGCCTGACCATCGGCGTTCCGCGCGAATACCGCATGGACGGCATGCCGGCCGAGATCGAGAGGCTCTGGAGCCAGGGGCTGGAATGGCTCAAGGCCGAAGGAGCCACGGTCAAGGATATCTCCTTGCCGCACACGAAATACGCCTTACCGGCCTATTACATCGTAGCACCCGCCGAAGCCTCGTCCAATCTCGCCCGCTACGACGGCGTCAAATACGGCCTGCGCGTGTCGGGCAAGGACATCACCGACATGTACGAACTCACCCGCGCCGCCGGTTTTGGCCGCGAGGTGAAGCGCCGCATTATGATCGGCACCTATGTGCTGTCCGCCGGTTATTTCGACGCTTATTACGTCAAGGCGCAAAAAGTTCGTACGCTCATCAAGAAGGACTTCGAGGACGCGTTTAACGCTGGCGTCGACGCCATCCTGACTCCTGCCACCCCCTCCGCCGCTTTTGGCATCGGCGATGAGGCCCTCGCCGCCGATCCGGTCGCCATGTACCTCAACGATATATTCACGGTTACGGTGAATATGGCAGGGCTGCCGGGCATCGCCGTGCCCGCCGGCAAAGACGGCAAGAACCTGCCTCTAGGCCTACAACTCATCGGCAAGCCGTTTGACGAGGAAACCCTCTTCGCCGCCGCTCGGGTGATCGAACGCAGTGCCGGCATGGATTTCTCCCCAACAGCCTGGTGGTAACCGCTTCGGCAGGCGCCACTTGATCGTTGCGCCCGTTAGTCCTATCTGCCGATAATGCAAAAACTGAAACTGGTAGTGACTTCGCCACCGGCGGCGTCCGGGCCGACAAGGGTTTCGCCGATGGCCTCAGACATTTTTACGACGCTCGATTGGTCCGAACCGCCCAAGGACATGAGCAAGCCTCTCCAGGCCCTCTGGTGGCTCAAGAAGGGCAGTCTGCGTATCGGTCCCGAATGGGAGCAGGCGCATAACATCGTTCAGTCCATGGAAGGCGTGCAGGCCTTCGACTGGGTCCATGCGCTCATGCACTGGATCGAAGCCGACATGGGCAATGCCGACTACTGGTACCGCCGCGCCGGCAAGCGCCGCGCCACGGCCAGCGTCAGTTCCGAATGGGAACACATCGCCGCCGCCCTCAGCGATGTGACGAAGCACTGACGCGGAAATAACCTGCCAAGATCAGGGCGCCGGTCACCATATACCAAAGCGTTTGCGGCCACGCCGCGACACGCTCTATGGTTCCGCGGCCACCCACGTACATTTCGGCCACATAGAGTACGAAGCCAAGCAGCGCGATGACGCCCGTCGCCAGACTGTAGATGGCAAAAAGGCGGTGAGTTCGCCAGACCGCCGTTCCCAACAGGCAAAAGCCAAAGCACGCTAGTCCCAGCGCCAGCGCTGCACCCAGCGTGTGAAGAGGTACTGAGACATCAAGCGGGAACAGCCCAGCCATGCTGGTCCCCAAGCCACCCAGGCCCAGGATAATCAGCGCTGCCGCACTGAGCCTGCCACTCGGCCACACGCTGCGCGTCAACCATGCGCCAAGCACCACCAGCGCGCCATTGATCGCCATGCCGGCATTGAACAGCAGATTGAGCGGCGAACACACCGGCTCGATCCCATCCGGCGCTGGATTGGCATAGCCGCCGCACGCGGTGACCCCAAGCAGGCTGATGTCGTTGATCACCATCGAATAGCCGGGCCACGCCGCTTGCGCCACAAACTGCGCGACGAAAAACTCAACGGTCAGCACCCAGAAAACGGCGCCCAAGCGAATCTGGCTGGTCACGGCAAAGCTCCTCTTCCGACAAAGCTACACCCACCCCGACGATCAGCCACCGCACCCTGCGTCTCCCCCGCGAGGGGGAGGCCGGGTGGAGGCGGGGCCACAAACACAAGACCAGCCGCGCCCCGTCGCCCTAAACCGGCTTGATCAACGCATGCCGCTTCTTGCCAACCGAAAGCTTGATCACCCCTTCCGGCAGCAGCGCATTGTCACCGATGCTCAGCTTGTCGTCCTCGATCAACGCATCATTGACCCGCACCGCACCCGATTGCACATGCCGCCGCGCCTCGCCATTCGATCCGGCCAGCCCCGCCGTCACCAGCGCCGCCAAGATGCCAACACCGCCCGCCAGTTCCGCATGCGTCACCGTTGCCGTCGGCAACGACAGATCGATCGCCCCCGCCTCGAATGTCTGCCGAGCCGTATGCGACGCTTCTTCCGCCGCCGCTCGCCCATGCACAATCGCCGTCACTTCCGTCGCCAACACCTTCTTGGCCTCGTTGATCTCGTTGCCGCCCAGCGCGCCGAGCTTTTCGATTTCCCCCAGCGGTAGCCGCGTGAGGATCTTGAGGAACTTGACGACGTCAGCGTCTTCCGTATTGCGGAAATACTGCCAGAAATCATAGGGGCTGAACAAATCGCCGTTGAGCCAAACTGCGCCCGACGCCGACTTGCCCATCTTTTCGCCACTGGCCTTGGTCAGCAGCGGCGTCGTCAGCGCGTATAGCTGTTCGCCCCCCATGCGGTGGTTGAGGTCGACACCATTTATGATGTTGCCCCATTGGTCCGACCCCCCCATCTGCAACACGGTGCCATAGCGCCGGTTCAGCTCGGTGAAATCATAGCCCTGCATGATCATGTAGTTGAATTCGAGAAAGCTCAATGACTGCTCGCGATCGAGCCGTAGCTTCACCGAATCAAAGCTCAGCATGCGGTTGACCGAGAAATGCCGACCCACATCACGCAGGAACTCGACATAGTTCAGCTTCATTAGCCAATCGGCGTTGTTGACCATGATGGCTGGGTTGGAACCCTCGTAGTTGAGGATGTTGCCATAGACCTTCTTGATGCTCTCAATGTTGGTGGCGATCTGCTCGACGGTCAGCAGCTTGCGCTGATCGTCGCGGAACGACGGATCGCCCACCATTGAGGTACCGCCGCCCATCAGGCTGATTGCCTTATGGCCAGTCTCCTGCAGCCAATAAAGCATCGTGACAGTGATTAGATTGCCGATGTGGATCGACGTCGCCGTCGCGTCATAACCCACGTAGCCGCAGATCGGACCCTTGGCGGCAAGCGCGTCTAGCCCTTCCGGATCGGAGATCTGGTGAATAAAGCCGCGCTCGTCCAGAACGCGGAGGAAGTCGGATTTGAACTTGGTCATCGGGTGCGATCCAAAGGAAAGGAGAACCGATCGCTTGCAGATGCGCTCGGATTAGCGCCCGCCGCCGGCGGCGATCTCCTGCCGGCGACGGTCGAGATAATCGGCGCACCGCGTTGTCAGTTCATCGATCTTGCCTTCACCATCAAAGAAGTGGTTGGCACCTTCCACGATCTGCTGCTCGATGGTGATGCCCTTCTGCGTCTTGAGCTTGTCAACAAGCTTCTGCACCGAACTGGGCGGCGCCACACGGTCCTTGTCGCCATGAATGATCAGGCCTGATGATGGGCAGGGCGCCAGGAACGAGAAATCATAAAGATTTTCCGGCGGCGCCACCGAAATGAAGCCTTCTACCTCAGGCCGCCGCATCAGCAATTGCATACCAATCCATGCGCCGAAGGAAAATCCGGCAATCCAGCAGCCGCGCGACTCGCGATTGATGATTTGTAGCCAGTCAAGCGCCGACGCCGCATCCGAGAGCTCACCCACGCCGTGGTCGAACAACCCCTGACTGCGCCCGACACCTCGCGAGTTAAACCGCAGCACGGCAAATCCGCGTTGCGCGAACATATAGAAGAGATTGTAGACAATCTGGTTGTTCATCGTCCCGCCAAACTGCGGGTGCGGGTGCAGCACGATGGCGATAGGAGCATTTGGCTCCTTGCCCGGTTGGTACCGGCCTTCCAGACGGCCTTCCGGCCCGTTGAAAATCACTTCTGGCATGAAACTGTTCTTCCGGCCCTATGGGCTCTGTTCGTGAGATTTCACGGCCTATTGGGGCTAGCGCAGGCGGCTTGACTAAGCCGGTGCCCGACCCTAAAACAAGGGCGAAAATCTAGTTTAGAATTATTCGAAACTCGGTTTTGGCCTCGAAAGGCTAGCAAGTGCGCCCCTTGTAATGAAATTGGGCGGCAAATTTCAAGAAGTGTTTGAAGTCGGGAGCGTTGTGGCGCCTGGCCTTGCACATGGAAGCTATGATCGGTGCGCATGCGCCGTGCAGGACATTGATGAGCAGACGGGCGATCTATCTTGATCATAATGCCGCGTCTCCGCTTTTGCCGGAGGCGCAGGAAGCGCTCGTCTCTGCTCTGGAGCTCACGGGCAATCCATCCTCCGTCCATGCCCATGGCCGCGCCCTGCGTAATCTGCTCGATACCGCTCGCGGTCAAGTCGCAGCAGCGGCTGGCGCAGAACGCAAGCAGGTGGTTTTCACTGGCTCCGCTACCGAGGCAATCACCCAGGCCATTATTGGCGGCGCCAAGACTTTTAGTTCCAGCGGCATTGTCATCAGCGCCGGCGAACACGCCGCCGTCACCAAGGCGGCCGAAGCGACTGGTCTGCCTGTCACCAACATAGCGCTTCGGGCAGATGGCACCATCGATCTCGAGCAACTGGCTGCCATTCTGGCCTCGGCAGAAGGCGACCTGCTAATTGCCCTTCACTGGGTCAACAATGAAACGGGCGTAGTCCAGCCTATTCAGGCCATCAACGCTTTAGTGGGCCCCACACGTCACGCGCTGTTTATCGATGCCGTGCAAGCTTTTGGAAAGCTAGAACTGGATTTTGCGGCGTCCGCTCCCGATATGATGGCTGTCAGCGGCCACAAGATCGGCGCTCCGGCTGGTATTGGTGCGCTGCTGGTGAAGTCTCATGCGGATCTGGTGCGGTTGATACCCGGCGGTGGTCAAGAGCAGGGTCGTCGCGGCGGGACCGAAGCTGCGGCAATGATTGCAGCTTTCGGTGCAGCAGCAGGATCGTTTCCAGCCCGCTACAAGCAGGCCGGTGTCCAGCAAGTGGTTGCAAAGCTCGAAGCCGATCTTAAGGCCCTTTCACCCGATGCGGTGATCTTTGGTGAAAATCGGCTTGGCAATGTGACCAATTTCGCCGTGCCGGGCGTAAAAAGCGCGACGGCCATGATGGGCCTCGATTTATTAAGCCTGTCGGTGTCCTCGGGCTCGGCCTGCTCGTCCGGCAAGGTCGGACCTAGCCACGTGCTCGCTGCCATGGGCGTGCCAGCCGATCTGGCTGATTGCGCCCTGCGGGTCAGCCTGGGCTGGAATTCCACCGTCAACGACGTGGATGCGTTTGTTGCGGGTTACCAATCAGTCCTTGAGCGCCAGCGGGCGCGACAAGGGCATGCGGCCTGACAGCTGCAATTTAGACAGCTCGCGGCGACCTTGAATCGCCGAGGGGCAGATAGGAGAAGCCGAATGGCCGACTACGCAGACATTCCGACGCTGAAGGAAAATATCGATCGTCAGACTGTTGACTCCGTCCTGGCGCTTGACGTCGACAAGTACAAGTACGGTTTTGAGACCGACATCGAATCCGACATGGCTCCCAAGGGCCTCAGCGAAGACACCGTCCGCTTCATCTCGGCGAAAAAGAACGAGCCCGAATGGATGCTCGAGTGGCGGCTTGATGCTTATCGCCGCTTCCTAACCATGACCGAGCCGACTTGGGCCAAGGTGCACTATCCCGCTATCGACTTGCAGGACATGTACTACTACGCCGCGCCTAAGTCCTCGCCCGCGCCAAAAAGCCTCGACGAAGTCGATCCGGCCCTGATCGCCATGTACGACAAGCTGGGCGTGCCCTTGCGCGAGCGCGAAATCCTTGCGGGCGTCGAGCGTCCCAAGGTGGCTGTCGATGCCGTTATGGACTCGGTCTCCGTGGTCACTACCTTCCGCGAGGAACTCTCCAAGGTAGGGATCATCTTCTGCTCGATCTCCGAAGCCATACGCGAGTACCCCGAGCTGGTGCAGAAGTACTTGGCCTCGGTGGTCCCGGTCACCGATAATTATTACGCCACCCTGAACTCTGCGGTCTTCACCGATGGTTCCTTCGTCTACATTCCTAAGGGCGTTCGCTGCCCCATGGAGTTGTCGACCTACTTCCGGATCAATGAGAAGAAGACCGGCCAGTTTGAGCGCACGCTGATCATTGCCGAAGCTGATAGCTATGTGAGCTACCTCGAAGGCTGCACGGCGCCGATGCGTGACGAATCCCAACTGCACGCTGCCGTTGTGGAATTGGTCGCGCTCGACAATGCCGAGATCAAGTACTCGACAGTCCAGAACTGGTACCCTGGCGACAAGGACGGCAAGGGCGGCATATATAACTTCGTCACCAAGCGTGGTGATTGCCGTGGCGCCAACAGCAAGATCTCCTGGACTCAGGTCGAGACCGGCTCGGCCATCACTTGGAAGTATCCAAGCTGCATCTTGCGCGGCGACGGTTCGCGCGGCGAGTTCTATTCCATCGCCATATCCAACGGCTACCAGCAGGTCGATAGCGGCACCAAAATGATCCATCTGGGCAAGAACACGTCCAGCCGCATTATTGCCAAGGGCATCGCTGCTGGTTTCTCGGACAACACCTATCGTGGTCAGGTTTCGGCTCACGCCAAGGCCAAGAACGCCCGCAACTTCACCCAGTGCGACTCGCTGCTGATCGGTGACAAATGCGGTGCCCACACCGTGCCCTATATTGAGTCCCGCAACGGCACGGCTGTATTCGAGCACGAAGCTACGACGTCCAAAATCTCCGATGATCAGATGTTCTACTGCCAGCAGCGCGGTCTTAACGAAGAAGAAGCCGTGGCCCTCATTGTCAACGGCTTCGTCCGCGATGTGCTGCAGCACCTGCCCATGGAGTTCATGGTCGAAACGCAGAAGCTGATCTCGATCAGCCTCGAAGGCAGCGTTGGCTAACACAAACAAAAGCGTCAGCCGGGTGGCGCCCAGATGGGCGACCCTGGCATTCCTGGAGTAGAACTTATGACCACCCCCGTCCTCGAAATCCGTAACCTGCACGCCCGCATCGAAGATCGCGAGATCCTCAAGGGCGTGAACCTCATTATTCCGCCCGGCGAAGTCCATGCCGTCATGGGCCGCAACGGCTCTGGCAAGTCCACGCTGAGCTATGTGCTGGCTGGCAAGGAAGACTACGAGATTACCGAAGGCGAAGTGTTGCTCGATGGCGAGAATTTGCTTGAGATGGACCCTGCAGAGCGCGCTGCGGCTGGCCTGTTCCTGGCGTTCCAATACCCGATCGAAATTCCCGGCGTCGCGACCATGACCTTTCTCAAGGCCGCCATGAACGCGCAGCGCAAGTCGCGCGGAGAGGGCGAACTGTCGACGCCCGATTTCATGCGGACCGTGAAGGCGGCCGGCACCGATCTGCACATTGATACTGATATGCTCAAGCGGCCGCTCAATGTTGGCTTCTCGGGCGGCGAGAAGAAGCGCGCCGAAGTGCTGCAGATGGCGCTGCTTCAGCCCAAGATGTGCATCCTCGACGAAACCGACTCCGGTCTCGATATCGATGCGCTCCAAGTTGTCTCGCGCGGCGTCAATGCCTTACGCAATGCTGACCGCTCCATGCTCGTTATCACCCATTATCAGCGCTTGCTGAACCACATTATTCCTGACGTGGTGCACGTGTTCAGCGACGGCCGGATCGTGGAAAGCGGCGATAAGGACCTTGCTCTCCAGCTTGAAGCCAAGGGTTACGCCGGCTTCGACAACGCGGCGGCTTGACCGATGGCACTATCCTTCCCTGTCCGCCTTGGCCCGGCTGAAAACACCCTGATCGACCAGCTCAAGAGCGTTGGCGCTGTTGCCACTGCCGAGCGGATCAGCGTGGCTGGCCTGCCCACGCGCCGCGTCGAGAGCTACCACTACACCGATCTCAAGACGCTCCTGCGCGTCGTGCCGCCGCTTGCCGACCGCAGCGCCACGCTGGCCGCCGTTCTCAAGTCCGACCCGGCGCAGTTCGTCATTCCCGGCGCGCACCGCATCACTATCGCCAACGGCCTGATCCCAGCAGACCTCAACGCACCTGCTGGCATCTCGGTCAACGGCGCCGACGGCGGCGTCCTAACCGCTCGTGATGATATCCTTGTTCACCTCAATAGCGCCTTTGCCAAGGAAAGCCTGACGCTGACCGTGGAACAAACGCTCGATCAGTTGATCCACCTTGACCGGCGTATCGAAGGTGAGGCCGCGCATATCGCCGACTCGCTCAAGATTTTCGTGGCCGACGGCGCTTCCGCTACGGTCGTCGAGACCTTCTCCGGTTCTTCCGCTGCCCATATTGGCAACCATGCGACCTATGTCGCCTTGGGCAAAGACGCCAAGCTAACCCACGTAACCATAGACCTTTCAGCCCGCGCCGTCTCACACTTCGCAACCAACGAGTACCATCTGGCTGAAGCCTCGTACTTGCGCACCCTTGTGATCCACGCGGGTGCCGGCCTGGCGCGTACGCACCTGTTCCCTCGCTATGAGGGCGCAGGGGCCCATGGCGACATTACCGGCCTCAACCTAGTATCCGATGGCCAGCACGCCGACATTACTATGGATGCCGCTCATGCCGTGCCTCACACCACGTCACAGCCACTATTCAAGTCGATCGCGCGCGGCCGTGGCAGGGCAGTTGTTCAAGGCCGCTTGGTTGTCGCCCGCGATGCCCAGAAGACCGACGCCAAATTCATGCACCAGGGCCTGATGCTATCGGACGAAGCCGAAATCCTCTCCAAGCCCGAACTCGAAATCTACGCTGACGACGTCGTTTGCGGCCACGGCTCCACCTGCGGCAAGCTCGACGAGGACAGCCTCTTCTACCTGATGAGCCGCGGCATCCCACAGGCCGAAGCGGAGACAATGCTGGTCCGCGGCTTCCTGGAAGAACTCGTCGACCCCATCGAAGACGAGGCTCTGGCAGAAGCCCTGCATGACGTCCTCGATAGCTGGCTGCTGGGCAAATAACTCAGAGGGTGGGGGTGTCCCACCCACGGAATGTCCTATGACTTTCGACCTCGCCAAAGTCCGCGCTGATTTCCCGATCCTATCTGAGCAGATCCACGGCAAGCGCCTGGTCTATCTCGATAGCGGCGCGTCGGCCCAGAAACCGGTGCAGGTGCTTAACCGGATGGAACACGCGTTTCGTCACGAGTATGCGAACGTCCATCGTGGGCTCCATACGCTCGCCAATCGCGCCACCGAAGCCTACGAAGGAAGCCGCTTGGCCGTGCAGCGCTTCCTGAACGCGAGCCGACCCGAAGAAATAATCTTCACCAAGTCGGCAACCGAGGCGATTAATCTTGTGGCGCAATCCTTCGCCGGTCCGCGCATCGGCGAAGGCGATGAGATCGTCACGACGGTCATGGAGCATCACTCCAATATCGTTCCCTGGCACTTTCTGCGGGAGCGGCAAGGCGCTGTGATCAAGTGGGTCGATGTGCGGGACGATGGCAGCTTCGACTTGGGTGCTTTCATTGCTGCATTGTCGCCACGCACCCGCATGGTTGCGGTGACCCACATGAGCAACGTCCTTGGCACCATTACGCCAATCAAGGACATCATAGCTGAGGCCCACGCCAGGGGCATTCCGGTGTTGGTCGATGGCTCGCAAGGCGCGGTCCACACCAAGGTCGACGTGCAGGATATCGACGCCGACTTCTATGTCATGACCGGTCATAAGCTCTACGGCCCTACCGGCATAGGCGTCCTCTACGGCAAATATGACCTGCTCGCCGAAATGCAGCCCTACCAGGGCGGCGGCGAAATGATTGATGCCGTCACCTTGGAGGGCGTCACCTACAACGCTCCACCGCACCGTTTCGAGGCCGGAACGCCCCCTATCGTGCAAGCCATTGGTCTGGGACGAGCGCTCGAGTACATGGACGAGCTCGGTCGCGATGCGATCGATGCCCATGAGCATGAAGTCGCTGACTACGCGCAGGAGCGGCTCACCCGCATCAACTCCCTGCGCATGATCGGCACCGCGCCGGGCAAGGGCGGTATCTTCGCCTTCGAGATCAAAGGCGCTCATGCGCACGATGTCGCCACCATCCTCGATCGTTACGGCATAGCCGTCCGCGCCGGTACGCACTGCGCCCAGCCACTGCTTAAACGCTTCGGCGTCACCTCTACCTGCCGCGCCTCCTTCGCCCTATATAACGGCAAGGACGACGTCGACGCGCTGGTAGATGGCATCGAACGCGCCCAGAAATTTTTCGCCTGAGAGCGAGGACCACATGACCGACGAACCAGTAATCGCGCCAGCGCCGACCATTCCAGAACCTCGGATTACGCCCAATGTTTCGGGCGAATTGCCCGAGGCAGAAGTCGAGCGGATCACGACCGATCTGATCGGCGCGCTTAAAACTGTCTACGATCCCGAAATCCCCGTGGACATCTACGAACTCGGGCTCATCTACAAGGTGGATCTGGACGACAATCGAAACCTCAGCATCGACATGACCTTAACCGCTCCCGGCTGCCCCGTTGCAGGGGAGATGCCCGGCTGGGTGGAGAATGCCGCCCGCGGTGTCGAAGGCATTCAGGACGTCACCGTCAACATGGTGTTTGATCCACCCTGGGATGCCTCCCGCATGAGCGAAGAAGCGCAAGTTGCGTTGAACTGGTGGTAATCAGGGGCGTTTCACCTTATATATCGTGAAACGCCGATATTCATGGGTGCCCTATGGCCTTCAAGATCATGTCCCTGACCGATGCTGCCGCCGAGCGCATCACCGAGATCATCGAAGACTCGGAAAAGCCGGTCATCGGGCTACGTGTGGGCATCAAGAACGCCGGCTGTGCTGGTGTGTCTTACACCATGGATTACGTCGCAGAGCCGGTAAAGGGCGATGACCACGTGACCGATAAGGGCGTCAATGTCTGGGTCGATCCAAAAGCCACCATGTACCTTTTGGGCACGGTTATGGATTTCGAGACCGCCAAGATGAGCGCGGGTTTCACCTTCAGGAACCCGAACCAGACTGGCGCGTGCGGTTGCGGCGAGAGCGTTACGCTCAAAGCCGCCGACCTCAAGGCTATAGCCGACGCGCGCGCCACCGCCTGACAGCCGTTGCACGCGCAAGGCATTTAGCCTAAGGGGCAGGGGTCTGCCTCACCCCTGTCGAGTTGCGCCATGACCGCCTTGCCTGCGGCCCTTACCATTGTTCCGCCGTCTCATCCTCTCGTTGGTCGAGTGTCGCCTCCAGGCAGCAAGTCCATAACCAATAGGGCGCTGCTCTTGGCAGCTCTGGCGCAAGGAACAAGCCGGCTTACCGGCGCCCTCAAGAGCAAGGATACAACCCTGATGGCCGCCGCTCTCCGCCAAATGGGCGTGAGCGTAGACGAGCCCGATGCGACGAGCTTTGTGGTGACCAGTAGTGGTCAGTTGCAGCAACCTGATGGACCATTGTTCCTCGGCAATGCCGGCACGGCGACTCGTTTCCTGACTGCGGCCGTTGCAACGGTGCAGGGTGAGGTAGTGGTGGACGGCGACGCCGAAATGCGGGTTCGCCCGATCGGCCCCCTTGTGCAGGCCCTCCAATCCTTGGGTATCGACGTCGATAGCCCGACCAACTGCCCGCCCGTGAGGGTACATGGCAATGGCACTTTCGGGAGTGGTCGCGTCGAGATCGACGCCCGCTTGTCGAGCCAGTACGTCTCAGCGCTCCTGATGGCGGCGCCTATGGGCAGCGGCCCCATCCAGGTGGCACTATCCGGCACTGACATCGGCGCGCGAGGTTATGTCGATCTTACCTTGGCCGCCATGCGCAGTTTCGGCGCTTTGGTGGAACAGGCAGGGCCCGGAGCCTGGCTGGTGCAGCCAACCCGTTATAACGCGACGGACTTTGCCATCGAGCCGGACGCATCGGCTGCCACCTATCTCTGGGGTGCAGAGATGCTAACGGGCGGCAAGATCGACCTCGGCGTGGCCCCAGATGCGTTTACCCAGCCCGATGCCGCGGCGCAGGTCGTTATCGCTCAGTTTCCGAACATGCCTGCAATCATCGACGGCTCCCAAATGCAGGACGCTGTTCCAACGCTGGCCGTGCTTGCCGCCTTCAACAACACGCCCGTGCGGTTCGTCGGCATCGGCAATCTGCGCGTCAAGGAAACGGACCGCATCAGGGCCGTCGCCAATGAGCTGTCGCGCATCTTGCCGGGCTTGGGCACGGAAGAGGGCGACGATCTCCTCGTCGCTTCCGATCCCGATCTTGGCCGCAAGCTCGCGGGCCGCAATCAACTCACGCGTATCCAGACCTATCACGACCATCGCATCGCGATGAGCTTTGCCCTCGCAGGATTGAAGATCTCCGGCATTACGATCATGGACCCCGCCTGCACCGGCAAGACCTACCCAGACTACTGGAGAATGTTCGAAGGCTTGGGCGTGGAACTGAAGCCCGCCAACTAGGCCGCGTTGGCGTCTGCGTTGATCTTTTCGAGTACTTTAGCGAGCTCTTGTTCGCTGACCACACGGTTGCGGCCCGAACGCTTTGCGCCATAAAGACACCGGTCCGCCCGCTCGATTAGCGATCCTGCGGTGTCCTCCGAATGAAACGCGGCTACGCCGAAGGACGCAGTGATCCGCCCCAGTTTTTCATTAGTCGAACGCTTGAGCAATTCTTTGGCTTGGATTGCCTTGCGGATGTTTTCTGCAGCGATCACCGCGCCCGCGAGATCGGTCGATGGCAAGACGGCGACGAACTCTTCGCCGCCATAGCGCGCTGCAAGGTCTTTGCCTTTTATGTTGGATTTGAGAGTCATCGCAACGAGCCTGAGCACCTGATCACCCGTTTGGTGGCCATAGCTGTCGTTGAAATTCTTGAAGTGATCTATATCGACAATGATAAGGCTAAGCGGGGAGCCGCTGTCGCGAGCCTCCTCGATAGCCTGCCCAAGTCCCTCGTCGAAGCTTTTGCGATTGGCAATCTTCGTAAGCGGATCGAGCATAGACTCGCGGCGTACGTCGTCGAGATCACGTTGCAACCCTGCAATGTCTTCCCGAGACGCCTGCAGCTTCCCCTCAAGAGACAGGTTGGTTTCCTGCATCTGACGCGTTTCTACTAGTAATTGTTTGGCAAGCTCGCGGATCGCCGATACGGATATGTCGGACTGCAGGTCGCCAGCGGCAGCTTTAAGCGAACCAGAATAGCTCTGTGCGCTTGTCATTGCCTGGTCAATTGCTTCGTGCACGGCCTCAATACGGGCGTGCATACGCTCGGAGACGTCTGTCATCCGGTCCTGCACATCGGACTTCAGAAACTCATTATAGAGCGCTTCAGCCAAACCAATGTCAGGCGTTCCTCCATCACGGAAGATTGCGTTGATCCGGCTGTTAAGACCAGGATTAACACCAGTAGAATAGGTGTACAAAAGTTCATAGAACTGCGGATAAGGCGGAATACTGCTGCGCCTCATAAGGTCAAAAGCGGCGTTGGCGTAGCCAAGCGCTCGTTTGTATTCCTGCTCCGACACTAGCGTCCCTCATGCGTCGACATGCGGAATCAGCGATGCGACTTTACGCATCACCAGCCCCAAGGAATGATTACCTTCGGGTAGTTAACGAATACAATACCATTATCACTGCGTGGTGATTGGGCACACAGCATATTTGGTAAAGCACTTAGCTGGCAAGGCGCACTGGTCGTAGCAGGAATGCTGGTATTGGTCCGTCATTGCCGAAGGGCGAGTTGCCTGTATCGGGATTGTCCGCCTGCACGGTTTCTGCCGGACGGCGCGAACGCTGCCGTTGCGGGCGACTGCCTCGTTCCGGTGCTTTGACGGGTTCGGAGGCAGCAACCGGTTCAACTGGCGGGATTGAGTCGCTTACTTCTTGGCTCTCGGCCTCCGTCACAGGACGTGTCCGAGCACCGCCGCGACGGCTCCGTGACAGTCGGGCTGGCTGTTCCTTGCCGCTGCTTTCCACTACCGGGGTCGCCGGAGCGTCGAGCCAGTCGATCGGTTTTTGGATGAGCTTTACAATAGCATCTAGATGCTTGCCGTCAGCAGGCGCGACCAGCGTGTAGGCCGCACCCGAGCGGCCGGCACGGCCTGTACGACCGATGCGGTGAACATAATCTTCCGCGTGAACCGGAACATCGAAATTGAAGACATGGCTCACGGCTGGGATATCAAGGCCCCGCGCTGCAACGTCACTTGCCACCAACAAGGTAAGGCGATTGTTCTTGAATGCATCCAGTGTTTCGGTGCGGCTTTTTTGATCCATGTCGCCATGCAGGGCTCCGGCGCTGAAGCCGTGCCGCTCTAGCGAACGGGCCAGAGTCGCTACGTCGCGCTTGCGATTACAGAAGATAATGGCGTTGGTCAGCCCTTCAGCCGAGCGAATCAGGTCCCGCAACGCCGAGCGCTTGTCCTCCGGTTTGGACGATACCTTCACTAGCTTTTGGACGATCGTTTCTGCAGTCGATGCCGTTCGTGAAACCTGCACGTGCACAGGTTCTTTGAGGAACTTCTTGGTGAGCTTCTCAATTTGACCGTCCATCGTTGCAGAGAAAAGCATGGTCTGGCGGCGTGGCGGCAGGCGCGAGCAGATCTTCTCGATATCGTCGATAAAGCCCATGTCCAACATGCGATCGGCTTCGTCGATGACCAGGATTTCAACACCGTTCAGCATGATCTTGCCCCGGTCAATTTGGTCGAGCAGCCGGCCTGGAGTGGCGATCAAGACGTCTACGCCCCGGTCTAGCTTCTTGTTTTGGTCCTCGAATGAAACACCGCCGATAATCAGCGCCATCGTGATCCGGTGGTTCTTGCCGTACTTTTCGAAATTTTCGGAAACCTGCGCCGCGAGTTCGCGCGTCGGTTCTAGAATGAGCGTGCGCGGCATGCGCGCCCGGGCCCGGCCGTTCTCCAATAGCGTCAGCATGGGCAACACGAATGAAGCCGTCTTGCCGGTGCCGGTTTGGGCAATGCCGATGATGTCCTTCTTTTGAAGCACATGGGGAATGGCCTGCGCCTGAATTTCAGTCGGCGTGGTGTATCCAGCTGAGATAACCGCATCGGTTACTTTGGTGGAAAGGCCAAGCCCGGAAAAATCGTCAGTCAAATCTGGTAATCCAAATACTTAAGGCTGCCCGGGGCCAGTTCCGTTTCGAGCCATTCGAACGGTACACCGGGTCGGCAGTTGCGGGCATAACATGCAGATACGCCAACGCGCCCGCGAACTGGGTGGCCACCTGACGGGATGCAGCAAGTGCAGGAACGGCGGAATGGCCCTGAGGCAGCTTCAGCAAAGGCGGACTGTTCCAAGAAAAAGCAGCCGTCCAGCCGGAATTGCTCCAGCGGCGCGGACCATAGCGCAAAGGCCTTGTCTGTCAACGGTCTTGCCAATTTTGTGCTTAACTGGCGCCGATCAAGATGTCAGATGTCGAGATCGGTAACGAAGGCCGCGTTTTCTTGAATGAAGTCGAAGCGTGCTTCGGGCTTTGTTCCCATCAGCCGGTCAACACTGATCCGGGTTGCGTCGATATCGTCCCGAACCTTGACCTGCAGCAATGTGCGTGACTTTGGCGACATTGTCGTTTCGCGAAGATGCGCGAAAGGCATCTCCCCCAAGCCCTTGAACCGGGTGATATCAACTTTCGCCTTGCCAGTGAACTCGGTCTTCATCAGCTCATCTTTATGCGCATCGTCTCGCGCATAAAGCGTCTTGCCGCCTTGCGTGATGCGGTAAAGTGGAGGCAGGGCGAGGTAAAGGTGACCGCCATCGATGAGCTTGGGCATTTCCTGGAAGAAGAATGTCATCAGCAATGATGCGATGTGTGCGCCGTCGACGTCAGCATCGGTCATGATGATGATCTTGTCGTAGCGCAAATCGTCGTCGCGATACCGGTCCCGCGTACCGCAACCAAGAGCCTGGATGAGGTCTGCAATCAACTGGCTGGCTTGCATCTTTTCGCGGCTGGCCCCGGCCACGTTCAGGATCTTGCCGCGTAGGGGCAGTACGGCCTGGCTCTGCCGGTTGCGCGCCTGCTTGGCGCTGCCCCCAGCCGAGTCGCCTTCGACGATAAAGAGCTCCGCCCCTTGTGCCGCCGTCTGCGTACAGTCCGCAAGCTTGCCGGGCAGGCGCAGCTTGCGCGTGGCGCTTGCCCTATCGATTTCCTTTTCCTTACGACGACGAAGCCGCTCTTCGGCACGTTCAACGGCCCAGTCCAGCAGCTTGCCCGCCTGGTTCGGCGAAGCCGCCAGCCAATGATCGAATGCGTCGCGCAGGGCTGTGTCGACGATGCGCGTCGCCTCGCCAGACGCCAGCTTGTCCTTGGTCTGGCCGACGAATTCCGGCTCGCGCACAAACACTGACAGCATCGCGCTGCAATGGGCAAAGACGTCCTCGGCCGTAAGGATTGCCGCGGCCTTGTTCTTGGTCAGTTCGGCATAGCCTTTGAGGCCCCGCAGCAAAGCAAGCCGCAGGCCGGCCTCGTGCGTTCCGCCATCAGGGGTGGGCACGGTGTTGCAATACGAGGAAACGCCGCCGTCGCCTAAGGTCCAAGCGATGGCCCATTCGACAGCGCCGTGCGTGCCCGGCTTGCCGTGACTGCCGGCGAACAGCTCATCCACGATCCGCGTCTCGCCCTCTATGCGAGCTGCCATGAAGTCTTTGAGGCCATTGGGATAATGGAAGACGGCCTTAGCCGGTGCATCATCGGTGATCAGGCTTTCGTCACAGCTCCAGCGCAGTTCCACGCCCCCGAAGAGGTAGGCCTTGGCGCGTGTCATGCGGAACAGGCGCGCCGCGGAAAAATGCGCCGTTTCGCCAAAAATCTGCGCGTCAGGATGGAAGCGGGTGGTTGTCCCGCGGCGATTGTTCACCCGGCCAACAACTTCCACCTTGCTCTGTGGGATGCCGCGCGAATAGGTTTGACGATAAAGCGTCTGATCGCGCGCCACCTCGACGACCAGGTCATCGGACAAGGCGTTGACCACTGAAACGCCCACGCCATGCAGGCCTCCCGAGGTTTCATAGGCTTTGGAGTCGAACTTGCCGCCGGCATGGAGCTTGGTCATAACCAGTTCCAGCGTCGACATGTCAGGGAACTTGGGATGGGGCTCGACGGGCATGCCGCGGCCGTTGTCGGAAACGGTGACATAGCCGTCGGCGCCGACATGCACTTCGATGCGCGTGGCATGGCCGGCGATGGCCTCGTCCATGGAGTTGTCGATCACCTCGGCAAAGAGGTGGTGCAGGGCATTGGCGTCGGTACCCCCGATATACATGCCCGGGCGACGGCGAACGGGCTCAAGCCCTTCCAGGACCTCAATATCTGCGGCGGTGTACGATCCGGCCGGGCTCGCCGAAGCCGGCGCCAGTTTGGGCGCCTTGGGCTTGGTGAGCTGCGGTTCGACTTCAATGGAGCCGCCGAAAAGATCATCTGCTTGCGACATGAATGTTCCGCTTTCGTACCCGAATCGGGCGAGGGGCGTGTTTTATCATAGTGCAGCAGGAATGCCGCAAAACTGCCTGTGACCGGCTTTTCCCCGCCTTAGCAACTGACCCACCCAACACGCGTTTACGTTAGCAGACTGTTACCCTTGAGATTGTCATATAGGTGTTGAGGAGCCTTAAATGCGAATTCTAGCGACAGCCCTCACGCTGGTGCTCACGATCTCCGTGGCTCCCACCCATGCGCAGAACTTCGGCATCTTTTTTGGCGACGAGCCCGGTGATCTTTTTCCACGCGAACCCGAACGGGCAATTTGCATGACCGACCGGCAGATCCGCGATGCGGTCGCTGATGAAGGCTACGACAATATAGCACTGAACGTTCCCAGAGAGGATCATGTGCAAGTTCGCGCCACGCGCAACGGCGCAGTATACCTGCTTGAATTCAATTTCTGCACCGGGCGGATCGAGGGCGAGCGCCGCCTGCGCTGATGCAGGATCGGAACAGAACCGTCCCAAGATCGGGCGACAAGTTTACGTTCCGTTTGCTTCTTGAAAGCACTTTCTTAAATGCGCTCCGCTACAACAGTGGACATACGGGTTTTGTTTGGAGTTGCCGTATGCGAGCCGGACGAAATCTTAGTTCTGCGTATCAGATTTCGCCAAGTTCGACCGCCGTCAGTGATTGGCCGCAAGCCGGGTTTATTGGTATTGCGTACCGGCTGGCCAGCCTGACAGTCCCGCGTTTTGGGGCATTGCTTCTCGTGTCTGCCTTTTTCTATTTGGTCTGACCCTGCTGCGAATTGCTTTTCGCGGCGGGTTTGGCTATGGCTTTATTCTGGCCAGCACCAAGCAGAGGGAGGGTCCGATGACAGCGATGTTCGAACACCGTTCCCGTGGCCCCGTCCATGCCCTGTGGCACAAGCTGCAGGGCTGACCAGGACCTGGTACGGACGTTTTGTCTGTCTTTTCCATTCCGGTTTGCCCTTCGTGGCGGTTTGAGCGCTTGCTTCAGCCGCTCTTTAGATGGCTCTGGCGCACTGCACGGCAGGCGCCGCATTCCGTGAGAAAAAGATGGGCTCGATCAGCCTCCGCAATGCCGGCCTTGTGGCCACTGACACACTTTTCAGCAATCTGAACTTCGTCATCGGCGATGGCGACCGCGTCGGCCTTGTTGCAGGCAATGGCCGCGGCAAGACAACACTGCTCAAGGCCATGGCCGGGCAGGGGGAACTCACTGCCGGCGACATCGTGCGTTCCCGTAGCCTGCAGGTGGGGTATGTCGAGCAGGACGTGCCGCCGGCGAGCATGGGGTCGACGCTCTATGACGCGGTGCTGGGGGCCTTGCCTGCCGCCGAGCGGGAAACCGATAGCTGGCGGGTCGATGTGGTGCTGGATGAGTTCCAGACCCCGGACGCCATGCGCCATCGCAGATTGAGCGAACTCAGTGGCGGCTGGCAACGCATTGCGCTGATTGCACGCTGCTGGGTGTTGCAGCCGGCTGCGCTGCTGCTCGACGAGCCGACCAACCATCTGGATCTGGGCAAGCTGGTGCAGCTGGAACAATGGATCGGCGAGGCGGCTCGCAACATCCCGGTGGTGATCGCCAGCCACGACCGCGAGTTCCTCGATGCCACCACGAACCGCACGCTGTTCCTAAGGCCCGACCAGTCCCACTATTTTGCGCTGCCCTATAGCAAGGCACGGATTGCTCTGGCGGAGGCCGACGAAGCCGCCGAAGCCAAGCGCGAGCGGGACCTCAAGGAAGTCAGCCGCCTGCGCAAGCAAGCGGCCAAGCTCACCAATATCGGCATCAACTCCGGCAGCGATCTGCTGGTGGTCAAGTCGAAATATCTGCGTGAGCGCGCCGAGAAGATCGAGACTTCGGTATTGTCGTTGCACAAGGAACGCAGTGGCGAGATCAAGCTGGGCAATAGCGGCGCACAGGCCAAGGTGATGGTCGCGATCGACAATGTCGACGTCACGACGCCCGCCGGTGACAAGCTGTTCAGAATCGACAAGCTCCACATCTTCCAGGGCGACCGGGTGGTGATCCTGGGGCGCAACGGCACGGGCAAGTCGCAGTTCATGGGCCTGTTGCACCGCGCCATGACCGGGGCGGACACGGCAGGCGTCCGCATTAGCCCGCAACTCGTGCCAGGCTATGTCGACCAGGCCATGAGCTTCCTACCCGACAAGCGCTCTCCGCTCGATTACATTACAGGGGCGTTCAACGAAGGCGACCAGAGGAGCAAGAGCCTGCTCGCCGCAGCGGGTTTCCCGCTGGAGAAGCAGGATCGGCCGATCGGTCAGTTGTCGTTCGGCCAGCGTGCGCGGCTTGGTCTACTTGCCATGCGGCTGCTGCAGCCCAATTTTTACTTGCTCGATGAGCCGACCAACCATGTGGATATTCCGGGACAGGAGCGGCTGGAGGAAGAGATCCTGACGCATGGCGCGACGTGCATTCTCGTGTCGCATGATCGGAGCTTTGTAAGAGGGCTCGGGAGCCGGTTCCTGGTGATCGAGGGCAGGCGGCTCAAGGAGGTAGATGGGCCGGAGGGGTTCTTTGCGGAGATGGCCGGCGAGTTGGCGTAAGGGTTCATAGCAGATTTCGATTGTATGCCCTCCCTCCCCCTTGAGGGGAGGGCCGGGGAGGGGGTCCTTCGGTGACTACCCAAACGACCCCTCCCTCGTTCCCTCCCCTCAAGGGGGAGGGAGGCGAAAGGCCCGTGGTGAGTGGCTCCACAAGAGTGATCGTCATAGTTCTACAAACGCAGTGACATCCCGGCCCTGGCCGGGACAACATCGTGGATGGGAATGCGGTGCGTACCACGGCGGTTAAGCCGCCTTGACATCACCGCCCCCAGCACCATCTTTGATGCGAACCAAGCCTCTGCAAATCGCGCCGTTTGGTTCCGCCATTCCCCTCCATTCACCGCTCACAAATTCGGGATGCAATGCCCCTTAACAGCGGCGAACTTTTGCTTACATAATGGTCCTCACCATGCTGCTTCGTTTTACGACAGATGTTCGCCCAATGATTACCAATGACCTCCTCGCTTTGAACGGAGAGGCCCCAGCCGCGCTGCGACTGGTGCCGGTGCCTGCCAATGCCGGGCCGAAGGGGGATGAACCGAACAAAGGCGACGGCAAGAGTGGAACCGAAACCGGGACGATCACCAAGACCCGTCCCAAAACCAAGCGCCCGAACCTTTATCGGGTGCTGCTCCTCAATGACGACTACACGCCGATGGAGTTCGTCATTCTCGTTCTACAGGACGTCTTCAACAAATCGCGTGAAGAGGCCGTCCAGATCATGCTGCATGTGCACCAAAAGGGGGTGGGTGAGTGCGGCGTATATCCATACGAAGTGGCTGAGACCAAGGTCACACGAGTCATGGATACGGCACGCAAAAACCAGCATCCGCTGCAATGCGTGATGGAAAAGCAATAGGAACATCATATGCCCTCATTTTCCCGCGGACTTGAAAAGGCTCTGCATCAGGCGATGAACCTGGCGCGTGAGCGCAACCACGAGTTCGCTACGCTCGAACACCTGCTGCTGGCCCTGACCGACGACCGTGAAACGATCGCCGTGCTGACCGGCTGCGATGTCGATGTAGATGCGCTCAAGAGCGATCTTGAAGATTTCATCAATGAAGAACTGGACAGCCTGATTGTTGCCAACGGGCAGGATGCCCGCCCGACAGCGGCTTTCCAACGCGTGATCCAGCGTGCGGTGATCCACGTCCAGAGCTCTGGGCGCGAAGAGGTCACCGGGGCCAACGTGCTCGTTGCAATATTTGCGGAACGCGAAAGCCACGCCGCCTATTTCCTCGAACAGCAGGACATGAGCCGGCTGGACGCGGTCAATTTCATCAGCCACGGGATCACCAAGTCCGGTCCCAGCGAGGAGCGCAAGGTGCGTGGTGCCGAAGACGGCGACAATCAAGGGGAAGGCGGGGCGGAAGCCAAGAAGAGCTCGGCTCTTGCCGATTTCTGCGTCAACCTCAACGAGAAAGCTCGCGCCGGCAAGATCGATCCGCTGATCGGGCGGGATGCCGAACTGCGCCGCACCATCCAGGTGCTGTGCCGCCGCTCCAAGAACAACCCCATCTATGTGGGTGACGCTGGCGTCGGCAAGACGGCCATCGCCGAAGGTCTTGCCCGCAAGATCGTCGAAGGCGATGTGCCTGAAGTGCTCAAGGAAGCGGTGATCTATTCGCTCGACATGGGCTCGCTCCTGGCTGGCACCCGCTATCGCGGTGACTTCGAGGAACGCCTTAAGGCTGTGATGAAGGAGCTTGAAAAGCTTCCCAATTCAGTCCTATTCATCGACGAAATCCATACCATGATTGGTGCTGGCGCGACATCCGGCGGTGCGCTCGATGCTTCGAATCTCCTGAAGCCCGCTTTGGCTTCGGGCGCGATCCGCTGCATCGGCTCGACGACCTACAAGGAATATCGCCAGTTCTTCGAGAAGGATCGGGCCTTGGTCCGGCGCTTCCAGAAGATCGACGTCAACGAGCCGACCATTCCGGATGCCATTGAGATCGTTAAAGGTCTGCGGCCCTATTTCGAAGAGTTCCACAAGATCAAGTACACCGACGATGCCCTCAAGGCTGCGGTGGAGCTGAGCGCGCGGTATATCAACGACCGCAAGCTGCCCGACAAGGCAATCGACGTGCTCGACGAAACTGGCGCTTCGCAGATGCTGGTGACCGAGGATCTGCGCAAGAAGATCATCGACGTGGAAGACATCGAAGCCACGATCGCGACCATCGCGCGCATCCCGCCAAAGACGGTGACCAAGTCCGATGCCGAACTGCTGTCCGGCCTTGAGCAGAGCCTCAAGACGGTGGTGTATGGCCAGGACCAGGCGATCATCGCGCTGACATCAGCGATCAAGCTGGCCCGTGCCGGCCTGCGTGAACCCGAAAAGCCGATCGGCTCTTACCTGTTCACAGGCCCGACCGGTGTTGGCAAGACCGAAGTTGCCAAGCAGCTCGCCGATACGCTGGGCGTGGAATTGCTTCGGTTCGACATGTCCGAATACATGGAGCGGCATACCGTGTCGCGCCTGATCGGTGCCCCTCCGGGCTATGTCGGGTTTGACCAGGGCGGTTTGTTGACCGATGGCGTGGATCAGCATCCACACTGCGTGGTGCTGCTCGACGAAATCGAGAAGGCGCATCCGGATCTGTACAACATCCTGTTGCAGGTGATGGACCATGGCAAGCTGACGGACCACAACGGCAAGTCTGTGGACTTCCGCAACGTGATCCTGATCATGACGTCCAATGTGGGCGCTCAGGAACTGGCGCGCAGCCCGATTGGCTTTGGCCGCAAGCGCGAACAGGGCGACGACGAAGAGGCGATCAACCGCACCTTCACGCCGGAATTCCGCAACCGCCTGGATGCGATCATCTCGTTTGCGCCGCTGCCACGCGAAGTGGTCCGTCGCGTTGTCGAGAAGTTCGTTCTCCAGCTCGAAGGCCAGCTGGCCGAACGTGGCGTCACGATCGTGCTGCAGCCTGAGGCCGCCGATTGGCTGGCCGAACGCGGCTATGATGAACGCATGGGTGCGCGCCCGCTGGGCCGCGTAATCCAGGAGCACATCAAGAAGCCTCTGGCCGACCAGGTGCTCTTTGGCGAACTCGTCAACGGCGGCACGGTGACCGTGGCCGTGGTTGGCGAAGGCCAGGACGCCAAGCTGGAACTGATCGCGGTGCCCCCGCGCCCAGCCAAGCCAAAGGCATTGCCTAAGCCGAAGAAGCCAAAGGCGACTGCTGATAAGGAATAAGAAGAAGGCCGGGAGTGATCCCGGCCTTCTTGTTTGGAAAAGCGAGTGGTAATTGCATCAAAGCCACATCAGCAGCATCGGCCCGATCAGGATCAGTCCGATGGCTATAACAAATCGCAAATTGCCCAACTGACGCAGGCTCTGGATGCCGACGACGCTCGACAGCACGAGGAATGCTGCCAGCGCAATCAGCGTGGGCGTTAGCGCCTGAAAATTCAGCGCGGTCTTCTCGTTGAGCTGCAGAAAGATCATGTGCCCGCCAGCAAAGCCAATCAAAGCCGTGATGACCACCGTCACCGCCTTGGAGGTTATCAGCAGCGCCATATCGACGGTCTGGCTGGTGATCAGCAGGGCCAGGCCCATCGCCGTGACATGCGCCGCAGCCAGCGTCGCAAACAACTGGGTATTGGCAAGCAACGGCACCATCTCGGGTGGCGCGGTGAGCGGGAGCGAGCCGATCATCGGCAGGTCGGCGCCATACTGGGACAGGCCGAAGATGACATAGAGCATCACCAGCGTCCCAAGAGCGAAAACCAGAACCGTGGCCGCGAGCACCTTGAGGAGATCGATGCTGTCCTGTGACACCGGAAGGGCTCGCTTTGATGGGAAAAGAATTTGGTATGCCGGGAGGGGGTCGAACCCTCGACCATTCGATTAAAAGTCGAATGCTCTACCACTGAGCTACCGGCACGTAACCAAAGCCGACGCCTGGAGCGTCGCGGCGGAACATAGCCAGCCAGCCTCCGCTGTCAACCGCTATTGCGCCGCAGGGGGTGTTTCGAGAGGTGTGCCGGTAAACGGCATGGGCATGCACGAGATGGACACACGCTCCAGCCTGCCGCACAGCGCTGTCGCTTCGGACAATTGATTGAGCGGCCCAACCATGATCCGCTTGTTTGCGCTGTCGGCTTCATCGGCCAGCCGCGGGCTGAGGCCGAACAGAAGCGGCCCAAGCTTCATGGACAAATCGCGCCATGTACTTTCGGCCTGCTCGGGCGCGACCGGCGTGCCGAGAGCCACGCCGAACCCCATGGGCTCGGCTGGTGTCAGGGCTGCAACTTGGTTGGGTGGCGCGACGGGCAAAGGTTGTTGAACCGGCTGCTGCGCTTCGAGCATTGGCCGCTGGCGGATGGCAACGGATCCACCCTCGGTTTCATAAACCAGCGCCTGATCCTGCCCGATGGAGGAGGTGATCGTCGAGCGGTCGACGGCCGGGCCCTCCGGCAAACCCTCGAGAAGCCGTGGCAAGCTGACCTCGAGCGCGCCGACGCGTTGCACGACTTCGTTGGCTTGTTGTTCTTCTAGCGCAAAACGGGTCAGCAACTGGCCGTTCTCGCGTTTGAGCTCCAGCGACTGCTGGCGCAGATCAGCTACTTGCAGCCGCAACTGCTCGAGCGAAGCGCCTTCGATACGCGTACGGTGCAGACCACCCAGGATGCTAGACGGCACGATCGCAGAGATATTGGCGCCCATGACGGCGATGCCGCAGCTCACGAGGGCGACGATGCCCCAGACCGTTGCGTCCGATTGCCGAAACTGTTCCGATGCCCTGGCCACGCCGGCGTTCCCTCGCGTCGCATTCGAATCAAAAAACGACTATATCGAACCATGCCGGTCCAATTAGGCATTCGCCAACTCTTACCTGCCATAAATCTGTGTAAATGGGCGCCGCTAAACGTGCCAACCGGAGAAGACCATGACTGGACTGCTGTCGATCATCCTTGCAGCGGGCGAAGGCACCCGCATGCGATCGGCAACGCCCAAGGTTTTGCATCCGGTTGGTGGATTGCCGATCGTAGCGCATGTGGCGCGGGCAGCGCGCGAGGCTGGCTCGACGAAGATCGCGCTGGTGACAGGGCCCAAACATGATGCGATCCGGCAAACTATCAGCAAGATGCATTCGGACATCGTGCATTTTGAACAGAGCGAGGCCAAGGGAACGGCGCATGCGGCGTCCATGGCGCGCGATCTGTTCAAGGATGCGACTGGCTATGTGACGGTCGTCTATGGCGATCACCCGCTGCTTCGGGGCGAAAACTTCCGTGTCGTGTTGGATCGACTCGATGCCGGGCTGGACGTTGCCATCCTGGGGTTCGAGCCGAAGGACCCCACGGGCTATGGTCGATTTATCACCGATGGCGAAACCTTGCTGGCGATCCGCGAGCATAAAGATGCATCGGAAGCCGAGCGGCAGATTGGGCTTTGCAACGCCTGTATTTTGGCGTTCCGCGTCGAAGTGTTCCGCGACCTGATCGATAAGGTCGAAACCAACAATGCGCAGGGCGAATACTATCTGACGGATCTTGTGGGTCTCGCCAACGCAGCGGGCAAGAAGGTCGGCTACGGCATAGCGCCCGAGAATGACGTCATGGGCGTCAATGATCGATCGCAACTGGCGCGGGCCGAAGCGCTGTTTCAGGAGGTCCGGCGCGAGGATTTCATGAAAGCGGGCGTAACGCTCAAGGATCCGGCCAGCGTCTGGTTCTCGTATGATACTCAAGTTGCTCAGGACGTCACGATTGAGCCTGATGTGGTTTTTGGGCCGGGCGTGGTGATCGAAACCGGCGCTGTGATTCATGCCTTCAGCCACATCGAAGGGGCGCACATCGGGCGCAATGCTTCGGTTGGCCCGTTCGCCCGCTTGCGGCCCGAGGCGAACTTGGCCGAAGGCGCCAAAGTCGGCAATTTCGTTGAGATCAAGAAGGCCGAGATCGGCAAGGGCACCAAGGTGAGCCATCTGACCTATATTGGCGACGCCGACATCGGCGCGAACGTCAATGTCGGTGCGGGGGTGATCACGGTCAACTACGACGGCTACAACAAGCATCGCACGGTCGTTGGCGACAATGCGTTTCTTGGCTCAAACAGCGCGCTCGTGGCACCGGTGACGATTGGCGAAGGGGCGTTAGTCGCGAGCGGCAGCGTCATCACCGAGGACGTGCCGCCGGACGCCGTGGCCTTTGGTCGGGCGCGGCAAGAGAACAAGCCGGGCTATGCGCCCAAGGTGCGCGAGCGGGCACTCGCCAAGAAAGCGTCAAAGGGAAAATAGCATGTGCGGCATTGTCGGAATTGTCGGGAGCGCACCGGTCGCCACGCGGCTTGTGGATGCGCTTAAGCGTTTGGAATATCGCGGCTATGACAGTGCCGGCGTTGCAACGCTCGAGGGCGGCGACATTGCGCGCAGACGGGCCGAGGGCAAGCTCGGCAATCTGGCGCAGAAGCTGAGCTTCGAGCCGCTCAGTGGGCAGATTGGGATTGGCCATACGCGCTGGGCGACCCATGGCGCGCCAACTGAGCAGAACGCGCATCCGCATGCCACTGAGCGCGTGGCCGTGGTTCATAACGGTATCATCGAGAATTTCCGCGAACTGCTCGCCGACCTCGCCAAGGATGGCTATTTTCCAAAGACGCAGACCGACACAGAGTCCGTTGCGCTCTGGACCAGCCGGGAATTGGCCAATGGCGCTGATCCCGAGCTTGCGGTCGCGCGGACCTTAAAAAAGCTCAAGGGGGCCTTCGCGCTGGCGTTCCTTTTCAAGGGCGAAGATGGCCTCCTCATCGCAGCCCGCCACGGTGCGCCGCTTGCCATCGGCTATGGCACGACGGAAATGTATCTGGGCTCCGACGCCATGGCGCTGGCGCCGTTTACCTCGCGTTTGACCTACCTCGAAGACGGTGACTGGGCGGTGATTACGCCGAAGGGCGTGACCATCCGCGACGGCAAGGATGCCATCGTACAGCGCGAGCAGCAGGTGTCGCAAGCCTCGGCCTTGCTGGTCGACAAGGGCAATCACCGCCACTTTATGGCCAAGGAAATCTACGAGCAGCCCGAGACCATTTCGCACACCTTGAGCCATTACGTGGACATGGGTGCCGAAAAGGTCGCGATACGCGAAACCCTGCCGTTCGACTTTGCCGATTTGACCCGCCTGACGATCAGCGCCTGCGGCACCGCCTATCTGGCCGGCGCTGTAGCGAAATACTGGTTTGAACGCTATGCCCGGCTGCCCGTCGACATCGATGTGGCGTCTGAATTCCGCTATCGCGAGCCACCGCTGGAAAAAGGTGGCTTGTCGCTGTTCATCTCACAATCGGGCGAAACCGCAGACACTCTTGCGGCGCTGCGCTATTGCGCCGGGCAAGGCCAGCATGTGGCTTCGCTGGTAAACACGCTGGAGTCGACGATCGCTCGGGAATCAAGCGTGGTGTTCCCCATTCTGTGCGGTCCTGAAATCGGCGTAGCGTCCACGAAGGCGTTGACGGCGCAACTGACGGCACTCGCCAGCCTCGCCATCGCAGCCGGTCGTGCGCGGGGCGTGCTGACGGTGGAGCAGGAGGCTGAGTTCGTGCGCTCGCTGGTGCATCTGCCGACGGCAGTATCGCAGGCGCTGAACACCGAATCGCAGATCATGGACATCGCCAAGCGCCTGAGTCGCGCCAAGGACGTGCTCTATCTAGGACGTGGGCCGATGTTCCCGATCGCCATGGAAGGCGCGCTAAAACTCAAGGAAATCAGCTATATACACGCCGAAGGTTACGCGGCGGGTGAGCTCAAGCATGGTCCCATCGCGTTGGTGGACGAGGACATGCCGGTAATTGTCGTGGCGCCGTCGGACGAGCTGGTCGACAAGACGCTGAGCAACATGCAGGAGGTTGCGGCACGCGGCGGCAAGATCATCCTCATCACCGACGCAGCGGGCGCTGGGACGGTGGGGCATGGCGTAGCCGATGTGATCGTCATCCCGCAGGTGTCGAGCTTTGTGGCCCCGATCTTGGCGTGTATCCCAGTGCAGTTACTGGCATATCATACGGCGGTGTTCATGGGCACGGACGTGGACCAACCTCGTAATCTCGCTAAGTCGGTGACGGTGGAGTAGGCTTTTTCTTTTGCCGAACACACAACGCTGTCCTCGGACTTGATCCGAGGACCATTGGAAGCTTCTGCCTCGTTGAGGGCGGCCCTCGGATCAAGTCCGAGGGAAGTGCGTTGGGGGATACATCGTGCCTCAGCCCGCTCGGATCAGCGGGATGGCTAGATCTTTGCGGAACAAGTAGAGGGCTGTTCGTGCTGCCTCGCCTTCGGGGCCAGTGAGACCGGGATTGCGGGCGAGCAAATCCTTGGCGTCGTCGTGGGCGAAGTCGAGGAGGTGGCGGTGGACGTCGGGGACGGCGAGGCGGTAGCCGGGCATGCCGGATTGGCGGGTGCCGAGGACGTCGCCCTGGCCGCGCAGTTCGAGGTCGCGTTCAGCGATTTCGAAGCCGTCTTCGGTGGATTTGATGGTGTCTAGGCGGGCTTTGGCGGTTTCGCTCAGAGGATCCTTGTAAAGCAGCAGGCACGCGGAGCGTTGCGAGCCACGGCCGACACGGCCGCGCAGTTGATGTAGCTGCGCAAGGCCGAAGCGCTCGGCGTGTTCGATGATCATGATCGAGGCGTTGGGCACGTCGACGCCCACTTCGATGACGGTGGTGGCGACAAGGAGCTTGAGCTCGTTGGCGGAGAAGCGCTGCATGACCTCTTGCTTGGCGGCGGCGCTCATGCGGCCATGGACAAGTGCGACTTGCTCGCCGAACACCTTCCGGAGTTCGGCGAACCGATCTTCGGCGGCGACGACGTCTAGGTGTTCACTTTCTTCCACCAGCGGGCAGACCCAAAAGGCTTGGGCACCCTCATCGAGCCGGGCGCGAAGACGCGCGATGACGCGATCATAATCGCCGATGGAGAGCACCGCCGTGTCGATCGGCTGGCGACCACGGGGCTTCTCGCGCAGGATGCTGACTTCCATATCGCCGAAATGGGTGAGCACCAGGGTGCGGGGGATGGGCGTGGCTGTCATCACCAAGAGGTCGGTATGCTTGCCTTTGTCGGACAGGGCAAGACGCTGATGGACGCCGAAACGGTGCTGCTCGTCGACAACGGTCAACCCGAGGTTGTGGAACTCGACGCCCGATTGGAAGAGCGCGTGCGTACCCACGACAATGGTGGTCTCGCCGCTCGCAATGCCGGTAAGCTTGGCGCGACGCTCGGCGGCACCCATTTTGCCGGTGAGGAGTTCGCAGCCAAGGTCTGCAAGGTCGCAGAGCGGCTTTAGCGTCTTGAAGTGTTGTGTGGCGAGCAGCTCCGTTGGTGCCATAAGGGCGGACTGGGCGCCGCTCTCGGCAATTGCGGCCATAGCCATCAGGGCCACGACGGTCTTTCCCGCACCGACATCGCCTTGGAGCAGCCGCGACATGCGGTTTGGCGAGGCAAGGTCGACGCGGATCTCATCAACCGCCTTCTGCTGCCCTTCGGTAAGCGAGAACGGCAGGGCATGCTTGACGTGCTCGGTGATCTCGCCAGTGAAGGCGCGTGCTATGCCGCGGTCGGCGACCATGGTCGAGCGGATCAGTTGCAGGGTGAGCTGGCCGGCGAAGTATTCGTCATAGGCAAGGCGCATGCGGGCAGGGGCCCATAGTTCGGCCTCCTCGGGCGAGGCTGGCAGGTGGACGGACTTCATGGCGTGGGCAAAGGTTGGCCATTTCCGCTGCTGCAAGGTGTGCTCACTGGCCCATTCGGGCAACGGCGGAATGCTGTCGACGACTTGGCGTACCAGCTTGGAGAGTGCCTTGGAGCTCAGCCCTTGGGTGAGCGGATAGATCGGTTCGACTAGCGGCAGGGTGTCGAACTTGTCGGGCTCGACGATGTAGTCGGGGTGGGTGATCTGTTTTTCGCCGTTGAAGAACCCAATCTGGCCGGAAACGAAGCGCTCTTCGCCTTCGGGTAGCGCCCGCTCGACCCAGCCGCCTTGCGCGCGGAAGAACACGAGCTGCACGTCGCCAGTCTCGTCATGGGCAAAGACGCGGTGCGGAATGTGCGGCTTGCCTTTGGGAGGTGGCTGGTGCCGGTCGATGTGGAGCTTCAGCGTTACGATCTGGTTGAGATAAGCCTCGGCGATGCCGACCTGCCGGCGCCGGTCCACGACCCCCGAAGGCATATGCATCAGGATGTCGAGCGCAACTGCTTCTTGTCCTTCAGGCGCGCCAAAGTAGCGCGTCAGTAAGGCGACAAGCCTGTCACCCACGCCCTTGATCGAGCGCAGGGAACGAAACAGCGGCGACAAGGATTCCGGGCGGGACACGAGGCGATTCTCCTTGGCTGGAGAGTATTGGTGAGTACCTCAGGCCACAACCACTAGCGCTGCCCTGGGACTTGATCCGAGGGCCACCCTAAGCGCAGCACATGCGGCGAATGGTCCTCGGGTCAAGCCCTAGGACAGCGAGGTGATGGGTGAGGGCATGTAGGAAAACGAGTAATGGTGAAGGGCTGACAAGCCGGTGTAATGCGCGTAAAGCTTGCGTCCAAAGCGAGAACAAACAGGATCATGGTGTGTCAAATGACTGCCGGTGAAGACATTTCCATGCGCCGCAAGAAGCTGCGTTACCGTGCCTGGCACAGGGGAACGCGGGAGATGGATCTGGTGCTCGGGCCCTATGCGGATGCGCACACCGAAGCCATGGACGATTCTGAGCTGGACCGGCTCGAAGCGCTGATGAGCGAGGAAGATCCGCCACTGCTCAAATGGGTGATGGGGCAGGAAACGCCGCCCGATCACATCGACAAGGCGTTTTTGGCTGAAGTCATCGCTGATCATCAGGCGCGGGTGGGGAAATGAACGAGATCGTAGCCCAGCGCCCGACGCGCACCATCGCCAATGTACCTGATGGCATGCAGCCTATGGTGCTGGCGCAATTGATCCAAAAGCGGATCGAGGCTGCGCCTGATGATGCGGCGAGCATTGTCTTTGTGGCGCGCGACGGACGCCGGCTGCAGCGGATGGCCGAGATCCTGACGGCCATGTTGCCGGGGCACACGGTCCTCCAACTGCCCGCCTGGGACTGTTTGCCTTATGACCGCGTGTCCCCCAATAACGTGACGATTGCCGCGCGGATGAACACGCTGGCGGCGCTAACAAGCGGGACCAAGGGCGCCGTGGTGCTGACAGCGGTGAACGCGTTGATCCAGCGCCTACCGCCGCGGGATGTGGTGGAGACCATGTCGTTTTCGGCCGCGACTGGCCGAATTGTCGATAGCGAGAAGCTGATCTCCTGGGCGGCCAACAACGGCTATCTGCGCGTGCCGACCGCGCGGGAAAGCGGCGAGTATGCTGTGCGCGGCGGGTTGGTGGACCTTTATCCAGCGAGCGCTGAAGCTCCGCTGCGGTTCGACTTTTTTGGCAGCCAACTCGAATCGATCCGGACTTTTGATCCCGATACGCAGCGCACCACGGGGCAGCTCAAGCGTGTCGACCTGACGCCGATGAGCGAGGTTGTGCTGACCGAGGAGACAATCCGTCGCTTTCGGCAACGGTACACGGCCGCCTTTGGTGGCAATACGGTGGACGACACGCTCTATGCTTCGGTGAGCGGTGGCTCGCGCTACTCGGGTACCGAGCACTGGCTGCCGTTCTTTTACGAGCATCTCGATACGCTGGCGGCCTATGTTGGGGACGCGCCTTACGTGTTTGATGAGCAGGCGGCTGAGGCGTACTCGGACCGAGTGACGCAGATCCGCGACTATTACGAGGCGCGCGAGGCGGCGCGGATGGCACCCAAGGTTTCAGGGGCAGGGGCGCCGTATAAGCCGATCAAGCCTGAACTGCTTTATGCCGTTGACGAGCATCCCTATGCGCTGGCCGGAGCATCGGTGGTGCAGCTCAGCCAGTTCTTGGCGCCCGGCACCAAGGCGTCCGATGATGCGGGCGGGCAGATTGCACCCAGCTTTGCCGCCGAGCGATTGGCGCAGGATACCAATTTGTTCCAGGCGGTTGTTGATCGACTGCTGGAAGAGCGCCGGCGCGGGCGGCGGGCGATTGTTGCGTGCTGGAGCACGGGCACGCGGGACCGCATGGTGCAGGTGCTCAAGGATCACGGCCTGACCAATCCGCGCCTGGCCGAGAACTGGCGTGATGCCGAGACGACCAGCGCGGCAACGACATCGCTGGTTGTGCTGCCGCTCGAGACTGGGTTCGAAACCGAGGATATGGTGGTCCTGAGCGAGCAGGACATCCTGGGCGAGCGCATCCTGCGGCCGCAGCGCAAGAAGAAGGCGTCGGACGCGCTGACCGAGGCGGCGAGCCTCGCCGCAGGCGACCTCGTGGTCCATGTCGATCACGGTATCGGGCGGTTTCTTGGGCTCAAGGTCATCGAGGCCGGTGGGGCGCCGCATGAGTGCGTGGAGCTTGAATATGGTGGCGACACCAAGCTCTACCTGCCGGTCGAGAACATCGAACTGCTAACCCGCTATGGCTCGGACGAGGGCAATACGACGCTCGACAAGCTCGGTGGCGTTGCCTGGCAGGCCAAGAAGGGGCGCCTGAAGAAACGCATCCGCGAGATGGCGGAGCAGTTGATCAAGATCGCTGCAGCCCGCCTGCTGACGCGCGCCGATGTGGTGGAGATTAGTCCGGGCGCCTATGACGAGTTCGCGGCGCGGTTCCCTTATGAGGAGACCGAGGACCAGATGGCGGCTATCGAAGCGGTGTTCGATGATGTGACCTCCGGCCGCGTCATGGACCGGCTGGTGTGCGGCGACGTGGGTTTCGGCAAGACGGAAGTTGCCTTGCGTGCGGCGTTTGCGGTGGCGCTCGGCGGCAGGCAGGTTGCCGTGGTGGTGCCAACAACGTTGCTGTCGCGCCAGCACTTCAAGACCTTCTCCGAGCGCTTTGCGGGCCTTCCTGTCCGCGTGCGGCAGGCGTCGCGCATGGTGGGCTCGGCCGAGCTCAAGGCCACCAAAGAGGGCTTGGCAGATGGTCAGGTCGACATCGTGGTGGGCACGCATGCCCTCCTGAGCAAGACCATCAAGTTCCGCGATCTCGGGCTTCTCATCATCGACGAGGAACAGCACTTCGGCGTGGGCCACAAGGAGCGCCTCAAGGAGCTCAAGGCCAATGTCCATGTGCTGACGCTGACGGCAACGCCGATTCCGCGGACGCTGCAATTGGCGCTGACCGGCGTACGCGACCTGTCGCTGCTGGCGACACCGCCAGTGGATCGCCTGGCGATCCGGACCTTCATCTCGCCGTTCGATCCGCTCTCTATCCGCGAGGCGCTGCTGCGCGAAAAATACCGTGGCGGCCAGAGCTTTTATGTCGTGCCGCGCATCAAGGACCAGCCAGACATCGCCGAGTTCCTGCGCACCCAGGTACCGGAAGTCTCCTATGTCGTTGCCAATGGCCAGATGGCGCCGGGCGAGCTCGACGACATCATGAACGCATTCTATGACGGCAAGTTCGACGTGCTGGTGGCCACGACCATCGTGGAATCTGGGCTCGACATTCCCAATGCCAATACTTTGATCGTGCACCGCGCCGACAATTTCGGCCTGGCGCAGCTCTATCAGATCCGTGGCCGCATCGGCCGCGCCAAGGCGCGCGCCTATGCCTTGTTCACCGTGCCGGCCGACAAGAAGCTGACCGACACGGCCGAACGTCGCCTGGGCGTGCTGCAGTCGCTCGAAAGCCTTGGCGCCGGCTTCCAGCTGGCGAGCCACGATCTGGATATCCGTGGTGCAGGCAATCTGTTGGGCGACGAGCAGTCAGGCCACATCCGCGAAGTGGGCTACGAGCTTTACCAGTCCATGCTGGAAGAGGCCGTTGCCAACCTTAAAAATGGCGACGAGGACTACGAAGACAAAAACGAGTGGAGCCCGCAGATTTCGCTGGGTATGCCGGTGATGATCCCGGAGCACTATGTGCCCGATTTGCAGCTGCGCATGCAGCTGTACCGGCGCTTGGGCGATCTCACCGACATCCGCGACATTGATGGAGCTGGCGCCGAACTGATCGACCGCTTCGGCCCGCTACCAGAGGAAGTCGAGGCGCTGCTCAAGGTTATTTTGGTCAAGGCGCTTTGCCGCCAGGCCAATGTCGAAAAGGTGGATGCCGGACCCAAAGGCGCGGTACTGACCTTGCGAAACAATGAGTTTCCCAATCCGGGTGCGCTGGTGCGCATGGTCAGCGATCCGGCCAACCAGGTACGGATTAAGCCCGATCAGAAACTCGTGTTCGCCCGCAACTGGCCAAAGGCAAATGATCGCCTCAAGGGGACTGCTGCGATCCTGTCCCGCCTAGCAAAACTGGCCGAAAATGCGGCTTGAGCACGGCTACGATAACCCTGCCTGCCATAATGCTTTGGCAAGATGTATCGGTCATGTTATTGCCCGATTTCAGCACTTGAAGGGCAGTTCAAAATCTTATGGTGGTATTGACCACCGGGACTGCCAAGGAAGCCAAGGATATTCTATGAACTTCAGGAAACCCCTCGTCGCCGGTTTAGCGGTGGCCGCGCTCATGCTGTCCCCGCTGTCGGCCTTTGCACAAGAAACTCCGACGCCGGAGGCTCCAGCCGCTGAGATCCCGGCAGCGCCGGCGCAAGGCGCTGCTGCTGCTTCGGCCAATCCAGGGCAGAACTGGCTCAAGGTTTGCGATCCGCTTCCTGATGGCCAGGAAGCCTGCATCATGCGCCAGGTGGTTTTGGCGAACGGCCAGTTCCTGGGATCGTTCCTGCTGCGTGACGATCCGGGTCAGGAATCGCGTTTGCTGGCCGTTGCGGCAGTGCCATTGGGCGTTTTGCTGCCATTTGGCCTGACTTGGCAGATCGACGGCTCCAAACCTGTACGTGTGCCCTATATGCTGTGCGATCCGACCTCTTGCGCGACACAGCTGGTGATCAATGAGCAATATGTTGACTCGCTCAAGAAGGGCAGCACGCTTAAGCTCACGGCCAAGAACCGCCAGAATGAAGACTTGACCATCGATATCACGCTGGCCGGTTTCACTGCAGCTTATGATGGTGACGCTTCGCTGACCTTCGATCAGTTCCGTCAGGAAACATCAGGCGAAAACGCCCTTGAGCAGGTGTTACAGGACCGAGCCGAAGAACTGCGCCGTCAGCTTGACAATGGCGAGGCTCCGGCTGAAGGCGAGGCCCCAGCCGCTGAAGCTCCTGCGGAACCGGCCGCTCAGTAAGGCAAGATGATAAACAGGCCCGGGAAACCGGGCCTTTTCTTTTCAGCGCTGACCCATGCCCAGGGTAAATGCCCGGCGGCGCAGTTCAGGCATCAGCTTCAAGGCCCATAGCCCTCCGGCTCGCATGGCCTGAACCGGCAACATGTCCGCCAAGAGCGAGCGGAACAAAGCATCCACCATCGTGCCCGTTCGCGCCAGATCGCCCGCTCGCAGCGCGGCGTATTGGGTACTGACGCTGCTTGCCCAATTAGGCGCAATGCGATTAGTGCCTTCAAGCGCACTGGCAAGCTCTGCGACGTCGCGCAGTCCAAGGTTTAGCCCTTGTGCCCCAATGGGCGGGAAAGCATGTGCGGCCTCGCCGACAAGCACCACGCCCCGGCTGCCCGCAATGTTCACCGTAAGGGTGCTGAGCGGAAAAACAAAAGCGGGCGTCACCGGTCGAATGGCGCCGAACAGACGTTGCGATCGTTGCAGCAAAGTTGCGGCGAATGCCGGCTCAGCGCTGGCCTTGGCCGCCTCAAGCACAGGCAATTGATCGATCCAGACCAGATTAGCCCTATTGCCGCCCGCAGGAACAAGCGTGAACGGCCCTTCCTGATAGTGAAACTCGATGGAAGTGGTGCCAAGGGGCCGGAACAGTTCAAGGTCACAGACCAAGGCTGCCTGCGTAAACTTTTGCTCCCGGACCGGAATGCCCGCTGCGGCACGCACGGAGGAGTTCTTGCCATCGGCGCCCACGAGTAGCCTACCCGAGAGCGTCGATCCGTCGCTTAGCTCCAATCGGTGGCCGTTTTCATCGACCACAATGGCGGATACCATCAGATCGTGTGCGCTTAGATTGGGCAGCGTTGCCGCTATGCTTTTGAATTGCTCGAGCAGACCCGCATTGGCAAAGTTCCAGCCAAATGCATCAAGACCAGCTTCCCGCGCATCGAAGAGAGTTTCGGGAGCGCGGATAAGGCGCTGCGTTGCGTCGATGATCCGAATCTGAGTCAGCTTGTGTCCCAATAAATCCGGCTGCTCGATCATTGCCGAACTAAGAAGGAAATCGACGCTTGGCTGCATCAATGCGGACGTCCGCCGATCTGCCAGTCCTTCAGGCGCGAGATGAACGACATCGAGGCCTGCTTGCGCCAATGTGATAGCCGCAGCGGCACCCGTCAGCCCTCCACCCACAACAATCGCATCATGGCTGCTCATTGGCACAATCTCCGGCACTTATCTTGCTGTGGCTCAAGCGATCTCGCCGGCCGCTTCGAAAGAAGGCTACCACTTGCCGGTGCTTGCAATCCAGTCGCGACCATCCACTACGGTGCCGCTGATCGCCGCAGCAAAGAAACTGCCGGGGAGGCTTTCCCAAGCGGGTCCCAGCGCATAAACAATTCGCAACAGACTCGCACCGGAGCTACACATGCTAGAGCTATTGTCCGATCCCAATGCCTGGATCGCTTTTGGAACCCTGACGGTCATGGAGATCGTGCTGGGGATCGACAATATCGTTTTCATTTCCGTTCTGGTATCCCGTCTTCCTAAGGAACAGGCAGACCGTGCGCGTCAGCTAGGCCTTGCGCTCGCGCTGATATTCCGCATTCTGCTTCTCCTGGTCATTAGTTGGATCATCAGCCTAACCCAGCCGGCCATATCGCTCTTTGGGCTCGACCTGTCCTGGAAAGACTTGATCCTGATCGCCGGCGGCGCCTTCCTGGTCTATAAGGCTACCCATGAAATGCATGCGGCCATCGAAGAGCCACATGAGACAGACGTGGCAGGCAAGGCCACGGCATTGTTCGCTGCCGTGATCGGACAAATCATCGTCATCGACATGGTGTTCTCCATCGACTCCATCGTCACGGCTGTCGGTATGGCCGATGACGTCGAGGTCATGATCGCAGCAGTTATCGTTGCTGTCGGGGTGATGTTCGTGGCGTCCGGGCCAGTGGCCAAATTTGTTTCGGACCACCCGACGACCAAGATGTTGGCGCTAGCCTTCCTCCTGCTCATCGGTGTCTCGCTTGTAGCCGATGGCTTGGGCTTCCATATCCCAAAAGGCTACATCTACGCAGCCATGGCATTTTCGGTGCTGGTCGAAACCATCAACATCCTGGCGTCAAAGCGCAAGAAGGCGAGGGTAGGCGGCGGGCTCACTCCCGTGGCTCCGTTCACCGGCGCTACGGGTTCGGTGACGACCGCTGAAGCCGCGGTGGCGCGCTCGCGTGTCCGTTCCAAGACCAGTCCAGTTGCTCGCGCGCAAGCGCGGCCGAAATCAGCACCACGGAAACCCCGGCCATGACCAAAGCCATTGTCGTTCACCAAACCGGCGGACCAGAGCAACTGAGCTTTGAGGATCGACCGCTCGGAAGTCCTGGGCCGGGGCAGGTCGCACTTCGGCAGACCGCGATCGGTCTCAACTTCATCGACACTTACCAACGTTCCGGCCTTTATCCGGTGCAAACGCCTTTCGTGGCGGGCAATGAAGGTGCCGGCATCATCACTGCCGTCGGCGACGGGGTTCAAGACCTCAAGGTCGGCGATCGAGTGGCTTACCAAGGCCAAATCGGCGCCTACGCCACTGAACGGTTGGCCGCGGCAGACCGGATGTTTCCAGTACCGGATGGCATCGACGACCAAACCGCTGCAGCGATCATGCTCAAGGGGCTTACAGCCTATTATCTGCTCTTCAAGACCTGGCCGCTTGCAAAGGGCGAAACCATCCTCTGGCACGCTGCTGCAGGCGGCGTTGGCCTCCTTGCGACACAATGGGCGAAGGCCCTTGGCGCGACCGTCATCGGCACGGCGGGCAGCGAAGAAAAGCTGGAGCTCGCGCGAGCCCATGGTTGCGACCATGTGATCAACTACCGCACGGAAGATTTCGCTGTGCGCGTCAAGGAGATTACAGCAGGCAAGGGCGTCGACGTTGTTTACGATGGCGTAGGCAAGGCTACGTTTGAGAAATCTCTCGATTGCCTGCGGCCACGCGGCCTCATGGTGAGCTTCGGCAACGCCTCGGGCGTCGTCAGCATTCCCGATATTACAGTGCTCTCACGCAAGGGCTCGCTCTATGTGACGCGTCCAACCACCGCGCATTACCTCAGCACACGCGACGCGCTGCTCGAAGGGGCTGGCCTGCTGTTCGACGCGGTCCTGCGAGGCGACGTCAAAGTCAACGTCAACAGCACTTTCCCGTTAAGCCAGGCTGCCGAAGCACACCGCGCTCTTGAGGGACGCGAGACAACCGGATCGGTGGTTCTGTTGCCTTAGCAGAGCTAGACAAAGTGCCACTCTGCCGCTAAAGCCCAGTCTACGGGTAGATGGCAGAGTGGTTGATTGCTCCGGTCTTGAAAACCGGCGAACGTGCAAGCGTTCCGGGGGTTCGAATCCCTCTCTACCCGCCACTCACCTAGCAGCGAACATTCTCTCAGCCAAAGGGCAGGGGTGAGAACCCCAGCTTTCATGGGCGTTTGCGGCCGTGCCTGATGACTGCCCATGTGCCCGAAACAGCCTGAAAGCTCTCTCCAGGCCCATTGTTCTCTAAAGCTAGTGACTTCGGCATTTTAGTACACAGCTTTATTGTTGTTGGTTTTCAGTTGATTAGGCAGTGGCTTAGATTTGAGTTGGACGTACTAAACTCGGCTCCGCGAGAGAACCCGGCATCGAAGCCATGCTCTGAATCACCGCTGAGTACCCGCGGCCGGCCCGACGGACGAAAGTCTTAGCCTCTGCATGGTAACCACAACCACGATGTTCTTGCGCGTCGGCTTGTTCGTTCGGCCTTTGCGTGTTGTTGTGCCAGGCAGGGAGAACTCAGATGAAGAAGTCACTGTTCACTTCAGCAGCGTCTGCCTTCGCCGCTTTACTGATAATCTGCATCCTATCTACTTCTGCCCATGCCGCTGGCGAATGCAACATCAAGGGCAACATCAGCACGAGAGGCGAGCGCATCTACCATGTGCCCGGTCAGAAATACTACAATGAGACGCGCATCAGCGCTTCCCATGGTGAGCGATGGTTCTGTTCTGAAGAAGAGGCGCGTGCGGCAGGCTGGCGAAGGTCGCGAGTGTGATTGATTGAACTCTCTACGAGCGGCGGGAGTGCGCCCTATTACGGCCGATCCAGCAGTCGCTACTCGAACTGAAAAGCGGACGTACCGACCATGTATTGTATGTGGCCTCTACAGCAAACTTTGGATACGCCGATAGGTACGGCTCGCTTTAGCTTTCTTTTGATCAAATTTTAAGCACATCATGAGAATGTTGGCTCGATATCGAAGTCGGAGCCAAGTGCATGTTCAGCCGGTCCCTCTCACTAAAGGTCGCAATGCTGAGCGGCGGCGCCTTAGCTGCTATCTTCGCTCTAGGCATGGGCGTGCTTGTCCAACGGGTCAGTGAGACAGTCGAAGCACAAACTGCTGAGCTCCAGGTATCCACCACGCGAGCGGCCGCAAACGAGGTTTCTGACGGAGTGGTAGGGGCTGCACGTGCGGCCGAGGGCATCGTCACCACGATGGAAGGGTTGAAGGCTGCCGGGGTCACGGATCGCCTGGCCTATGATGCTGTGCTGCGCCGTTTCCTCGAACGCAATCCGGACCTACTCGGCACCTGGTCAGGTTGGGAGCCGAATGCTCTTGATGGCCGCGACGCCGAGTACGTCAACCAGCCTGGCCACGATGCCACTGGCCGCTTCGTTCCCTATTGGAACCGAGGGACAGGGAACGTCGCAGTAGAGCCGCTGCTTGGCTACGATCAAGCCGGACCGGGCGACTATTATCAATTGCCGAAGTCCCTCAGCCGCGCCGTAGCGATCGAGCCCTATCCTTACTCCGTTGGAGGGAAGGAATTCATCATCATGTCTTTCGGCGTGCCGATCGTGGTCGGTGATGTCTATCTGGGCACTGGCGGCGTCGATCTGAACTTAAGCGAGCTGAGCACGCGGATGGCTGAGATCCGGCCTTTCGAAACAGGGCATGTCACCGTCATCAGTGGCACCGGACTCGTTGTAGCTGGTCCCGATCCAGAGCAGTTGGGAAAGCCGATCGCTTCTGTCGATCCGCAGGCAGCTTTAGTAACAACGGCCCTCGCCGACGGCAATGCGCAAGTCGATTTCATCGATGCGTCCGGTGTTGCGATGCGCTCGATTGCACTCCCCATCAACATTGGTGCCACCGAGGATCGCTGGGTCGTGGTCTCCAACGTGCCCTTGGCGACCCTGCAAGCTGCAGTCAATGAAGCCCGCCTGACCATTGCTGCTCTCGCGGCCTTATGCGTGCTGGTGGGCTGCGCGGTTCTCTTCGCTCTCCTTCGCTACTTTGTCGGTCGTCCTTTAGGCATCATGGCAAAGACGGTTGGCACGATGGCCAGTGGTGACTACGAAGTGCAGGTATCTGGCACCCAGCGCTTGGACGAGGTTGGCGCCCTTGCTAGGGCCGTCGAAGTGTTCCAAGAGAACGGCATCAAGATGGGTCAGATGACGGAAGAAGAGCGTGCCGCTTCGATCCGGCGCCGGCAGGAGCGCGGCGACATGATGGCGGCTCTCCAGAGCGCCTTTGGCGAAGTGGTAGACGCCGCGATCGCCGGCGACTTCACGCGAAGGGTTCAGTCGGAGTTTCCTGATCCTGAACTCAATACGTTGGCTACCAGCGTGAATACACTCGTGGGCACCGTTGATCATGGCCTTGCCGAAACTGGTCGGGTTCTTCAGGCCCTGGCCCAGACGGACCTCACCCAGCGAATGGAAGGCGAGTATCAAGGCGCCTTTGCCCGGCTCCAAGCTGACACGAACGGAGTGGCCGATACACTCACCGATGTGGTGCACCGTCTAAAGGACACCTCACGAACGCTCAAGACTGCGACCAGCGAGATCCTGTCGGGTGCGAACGACCTAAGTGAGCGCACCACTAAGCAGGCCGCCACCATCGAAGAGACGTCTGCCGCCATGGAGCAATTGTCCTCCACGGTTGTCGACAACGCGGCCAAGGCAGAAGCGGCCAGCCAGCAGGCAGGGAAGGTATCGCGGGCGGCCGAAGAGGGTGGTGCTGTCATGGGCAAGGCTAACCATGCAATGGAGCGCATCACACAGAGCTCTTCCAAGATCTCCAACATCATCGGCCTGATTGACGACATAGCATTCCAGACTAATTTGCTGGCACTCAACGCGTCGGTTGAGGCGGCTCGGGCCGGGGATGCAGGAAAAGGCTTTGCAGTTGTAGCGGTCGAAGTGCGTCGCCTCGCGCAGTCGGCTGCCAGTGCTTCAGCAGAGATTAAGGGCTTGATCGAGCAATCGGTTGGCGAAGTCGCAGGTGGATCCAAGCTCGTCGCCGAGGCTGCCGAAAAGCTGTCGGACATCCTGGCGTCAGTCACCGAGAACCACTCCGCACTCAGCGCCATCGCCCGTGCGAGCCGCGAGCAAGCTTCAGCCATTGAAGAGGTCAACATCGCTGTCAGAACGATGGACGAGATGACCCAGCACAACGCTGCATTAGTCGAGCAAACGAACGCTGCCATTGAGCAAACGGAAGGTCAGGCAAGTGAGCTGGACCGGATCGTGGCTGTGTTTACAACTGAAGCATCATCGCTGACTAAAGCATCAGGGCCCCGCAAGAGTAGCTTTCAGCGCCGAGCGGCGTAGAAATTCTGGCGCACGCCCAGTTGTCCCTTTCAACCGACACGACGCGACATTCCACTCTGTACTTTACCCGGGCTGGGATGAAGGCAGCAGTGCGACCCCATTTCTGCCGTTCAAGTGGGTTGGCGCTTACCCGAAAGCTGCCAATCCGCTTAGCCCGTTGCACCTCGACAATCAGGTGGCAAACATTCTTTAGCTTGACTGTAGCCGGCGAAATCCAAGGCGGAGCAGAGGGTTCATGAGCCTATCTCCCGTTACGAAAAGTATCAGGGCATCTGATGAACGCTTTGCATGGGCGCGGCGTTACAATGTATGATACCTGATCACCCCCCATCATTTCAGCCGTCGCGTCTCTGGCGCCCGAAGCACGTTTTGATCACGCCCGCCGCCCTCAAGCGACAGCATGGGCAATCGATCGTTCAAAAGGTGGAAGCACTCGGCATCCCTGTCGTGCGTTTACCCTCCGACCGTCTGCCCTTGGAGCGGGAGGCGGAGGCGCGCGGCTTTTATGCGCGAGCAAAGTCAACTCTCGCGATCGTTGTTGCGCCACCTTCAAAGCTCAAGCTGCAGCCTATCGCGCCCAGCGCGGACTGGCGTGTCGACTTAGCGGAAGGATGTCCGGCTCACTGCAGCTACTGCTATCTGGCAGGCTCGTTGAAGGGGCCGCCAATCACAGGCGTCTATGCCAATCTGGATGATATTATCGGTGTGTTGCCGGACCACCTCGGTCGTGGTGCCGTCACCTCGAAGAGCGCGGCTCGATCCGGCGAGGGAACGACCTACGAGGCGTCTTGCTATACCGACCCGCTTGCCATCGAGCATCTCACCGGCTCGCTCTCATCGCTGATCAGCTGGTTTGGACGTTGGGAAGCAAATGTTCAGCTCCGGTTCACAACGAAGTTCGCGGCAATAGAGCCGCTTCTTGGCCTTGATCACCAAGGACGCACCCGTATGCGCGCCTCGCTGAACCCCTCGGAGTTTGCGCGCTTCGAGGGAGGCACCAGCCCTGTAGGCGAGAGGCTACGAGCACTTCGGCGTATGGCTGACGCTGGCTACCCAATCGGGCTGACCATTGCCCCGATCATCGCCGCAGACGGCTGGCAAGAAGCATATGGAGGATTAATCTCCCAAATCGCCTCTGCGCTCGGCGAGGTTGCGGCGACAGCGGATCTGACCGTGGAACTGATTACGCATCGCTTCACGCCAGGGTCAAAGACAGTTCTTGAAAGCTGGTATCCTGGTTCCGACCTCGACATGAGCGAGATTGGACGACGTGAGAAGCGAACGCGCTTCAATGCCATTAAACACGTCTACGATGTGTCCACGATGAACAATTTGCGACGTTTTTTTGAGCAAACAATCACAGCCGAGCTTCCAGGCGGCCGCATTCTCTATTGGACTTGAACGTCAAGACTGCCGGAGAACGAACCAGTTGGCGTGAGAAGGCTTTGTAAGCCTCGCAGGCGACTAACAAGTTGGTTCAGGTTAAGTATCTCAGTTGCTTCCGCAACGAGCAGCGACTAGCATTTTCCATATGTCTGCGGCAACTTAGCGCCCATATCAGCCATTCAACCTTTCCTTGCGATCACCCGAAAGCTGCCGTTCGATTTCGGTCGGCTGGATGTCGATATGGAGAGGACAGTGGCCAGTCCGGTATTGGGCTGCTGACGTGCGCTTGCTCATCTTGCATCAGGTTTCGAAAGCGGCGCTACCGAATATCGTCGTCGTCAAATGCTACCCCCTAAAGATCGTGAAGCTTTGTGATGAACCAGCTAACACTTTCAATGCCGAACGCCGTGCAGCCGAAAAAGCTTGTCGAAGAAGTCCCTGATCCTCGCCTCGGCGCCGCTACCGACCAGTTCATTCGCGCCGAACCGGTAGACCTCATATCCGGCGAGGCGCAATTCACGGTCGGCCGACACCATGTCGGCATAGACCTTCAATGACGGAAGGTCGTTTTCCGAGAAGTGGTGCTTGCCATCAACCTCGATCACGATGCGCTGCCGGTTAGGAAGCAGCATTAGGAAGTCCATGCGCTGGCGCGGCAGCGGCAGTCGATGGCGCAAGGTTTTCGCGACCGCTGGGTCATAGTGAAGATAGACCTGGGGCAGGAGCGCAGGAAGCGTATTGCCGAGGGCGGGGCGATAGGAGGTAAAGTAAGTCGCGAACAGCTTGTGTTCTGCGTCCGAATCCAGGGATTCTCGCAGGCGTGCTCCGAGTTTTGCAGCATCGGCCCCCGGCTTAACCTCACCCCACCAAACAACGAGCTCGGACCACAGCAGGCCGTTCGAACCGATCGGGCGGTCATAGACCAGGCAGCTCTCTTCGTGCGACAGAATGACGATCTCATTGTTGATCGCATCTTTGAAGCCGATCTCCGGCTTGGGTCCGCGCGAGGCGAAGATCAGGTTCTTCGGCCGACCACCGACCCCGCGCACCAGTGAGCGGAAAGCGAAGATTGGGTACCCGGAAAGCTCACCCTCCTGCGCCAGCTCATATCCATCCCGAGCAAGGACATTGTTGAGGGCGACGACTGTCTTCGTCTGCTCTTCGCCCGATCGGGAAAGGGGATGAACCGCCTGTTCGAGCAGTGCGCCAAACCTGGCCCTGGAGCAGTCGAAGGCCCCAATTTCGCCGAACAATTGCTCCACCGACCAGTCGCCGTGGAAGTGATCCATGTGCCGGATGATCTGGTCGCGCAGGCTGTTACCACTGCTTCCGAGGAAGCCATCCAACGGGGAGGACAGCGGGAAGTAGTCCTCTACCACCTCCACTGTGCTACGCTCGCCGGCTAGATCGTCGCCGAGGACCCGCGCGGCATCTCGTCGAGTGATCTGCGTCAACGGCGGGCCGCCCGCCTCTAGCACCTTGCGACCTGCTTCATCGAGTTTGAAGTCCTTACGGCGCTCACCGAATTTGAGCGCCAGCCTAGCGAGGTCCTCCTGTGTGAGGTTCTCGAGTGCCGCTTCGACGCGCTGCCGCTTCGAGAACCCTTCCGACGCAGGCACGACCAGCCCGGCGACCTGCTCCGGCTCTTGGCTCATTTGCGTGTGGCTCATCCCGTGCAGAAGCACGTAGATCAGTCCATACAGGTCATCCACCACGCCCGGTCCCTTTCAGGATCATGCGCACGAATGCAAACATCCGCGTAAACAGATAGTCGACCTGGTCCAGAGAGGTCAGCACCTCCTGCGTAGTCTCGGAATGACGAATGCGAAAGCTGTTCCCGATGGTGGTCAGTTCGGTAGCCTCACTCCCAAGAGCCTCTCGAAATCCAGAACCGGACGCAGCGACGCGGTCAAGTAGTGCATCGGCTTGAACACGCTTGTTGCCGCCGGGCTCGAGCGTCTTGAGCCGTTCAAAAGCGTCCCATAACTTCTCCAGCGCGTCTTGGCGGTCTTCGAGCTTTGGCGATACAAACCGTTGCCGGGCGGCTTCGAGAAGCCGGTCCGTCTCTGCATCGCCGGTCTGAAAAATAGCCCAGCCCAGCGCATCCATGATCGGCTGGGGTAGAATTCGGCGGGCCTGCCCGGGCGCTGTCAGTTCATATGCGGTGCCGTTGCGGCGGAACAGCAGGTTCACGTCTGCCACAAATCGCGACAGGCCGGTGTCCCGGTCCCAACTCAGGTGATGGTGACCAAAATAGGAGTGATATCCGCCCTGGATAGGTTCGCCAACGGCGCCGGCGCAAAACTCCAGCAGATCTAAGATCACGGGCGTATCGGGCGCTTCATCGACGGAGAGCGGCCACTCGATCCATGGTACTTCCGCACCCAACATGCGGCTGAAGGCCTGGAAGTCACATCCGCACGGACCGTTGCCATCAGTGCATTGTTCTGGAAAGCGGAGGCCAAACGAGCCATCGCCCAGTCTAGTCTGGATCAAGCTGTAAAGGCCCGCCCATAGGCGCCCATCAATGAGCTCGTTGGTTGCAGGACGCGCCCCGTACTCACGTTCCGTATAATAGGTCGACACCCTCTACCTCATCTTCGCTTCAAGGCACTGTTCTACCAGTTCCCTGCCGTTACCGGTTGAGCTTGTTGCCAATGTTTGCAGTGGGGCGGGCATTCCTGGCGTTCCCACCATCGTCCTCAAAATTGCCGTGGCTTCCTGCGGTCTGACCAGAACATTTCCTACGGAAGGTGGTAAGCTGGCTGGGCCAAGGCTTTCATTGTATTGGCGTACCCGGGGGCACAAAGCGTGGCGGATCATTTCAACTATATCGCGTACGGCAACGAGGCATATCTCGATTCGGAGATCACCGCGTATGAGATGAGCCGTGGCCGAATGTTCGAGTACACGCCGGTCGACCTAGAAAAGCGCCTCGAGAACCTGCATTCCGGCGCCATTGATTTTGTCAACCGGCTGCCGACCTTTGTGTGTAGCGAGATCTCCAAGAGCAAGGTGGTCTCTATGATCGTTCGTTTTGGAACGGTGTCCGACACTATCGTGGACGATAAAGAGGTGAAGACTACCTTTCACTCGCTCATCGAGTTCGGAGAGGTAATTTTCGACAGCCTCGACGAGGCGAAGAAGATTTTCGGCGCTGACGGCTTCCAGCTTCATCGCACTCACTGGGCGGTTAAACCAGGTGAAGTCGGCCCCATCCTCGAGGCGCTCGCGCAGCTGATGCCTGAAAAGGCGGACGAGGTGAACGCCTACCTGCAGCCGAACGCTGCCGACTTCGTCGAGACTCAGCTGCCGGTCAGGGACAAGAATGTAATCGGGACGGCCGACAGCGTCGAAAGCTTGCTCACCATTCTTTATGGCAGGTCCGATCCCGCCAGAGAGAGTTTCTTTCGCGGGCATGAGGACGAAAACTTCGAGTTGACGCCTTCGCTGTTACGAAAATGGCCAGGCGGGAACTGGAAGCACCTGCCGAACGAAGATCGACTCTGCAACGAGTTACTCATTGCCCACTACGACGAGTTTCAAGCCGATCAATTTTGCTTCGACCGGCTCGTGCGTATGCAACACTACGGCCTGCCGACCCGTCTGCTCGACATATCCGGGAACCCTCTCGTAGCCCTGTACTTTGCGTGTGCTGGTAAGGATGAGTCCCTCGACAAGCCTGGCGAGGTCATTGCGTTCGGCGTCGTGCAGGACACGATCAAGTATTACGACAGCGATACGGTGAGCGTCCTCTCCAACTTGTCTAAACTCAACCAGCAACAGAAGGACGAAATCGACCTGACGCTTGAGTCCAACGCCTTCAATGTAGCGCTGCCCATTCGCAAGCTATTCCACCACATCAAATCGGAGAAGGGTTACTTCGAGCCGCGGATTGAACCCGCCGATCTTGGATCCGTTATTTGCGTAAAGGCGAAGCGCACCAACAGCCGAATTAAGTCTCAGACCGGTGCGTTCCTGCTTTTCGGGCACGAGGCCAAGTTGCCCGAGGGCGGAACCGACGCGATCGAGATTTTCCGCATCAAGGTTGTCAATAAGCGCGAGATCCTCGAGCAGCTCGATAGCATTAACATCAATGCCACCACCGTCTATCCGAGCATTGACCAGACAGCGGTTCATCTGCGTGACCGTCACGAGCAGCCTGCGTCCTGAGTAGTTCGTCTGTTATCGGTCGGCGCGAGTAGCTTAGCGGCCCGCCGGACCGGCTGCCGAAAGTGTCTGAGATGAGCGAATGGCAACTGCGCATGCGGAATGGCAACTGTTGATAAGATCGTCACCAAGATCTGCCGTTCCGCTTACGGCCCCTAATCCGTCTTTAGAGCTGCTGCTCCGTCCAAAGCTCTGAGCGAGGCTCAAGAAGGTCCGGCATGATCACCTCCGTCCCTAACTGACCATACAGGATCCGCTCCACGAGTTCTGGTGCCAGCAACGTCAACCGGAGCACCCGACTGACATAGGACCTGTTGATCCCCTCGGCGTCAGCCATCTCGGCCACCGTGGCATAAACGCCAGTCTCCAACAGCCTGCGCCAGCGGAATGCCCGCGCCAGCGCCTTCACCAGCGTGTTGTCGATCCGCGGCTGGGCGGGGGCGGTGATCTCTTCGCCGGCAGGCGACAGCACCAGCTTGCGTCCACCTCGCTTGCGGATGGTCAGGGGCACGGCGACGGTGAGGGTGCTTTGGTCTGGTGTCCCCGGGCTCATGCTCCCTCGAGCTCCCTGCTGTTGATCGGCAGTTCCTTGGCAAGGCCACTCAGCCCCTCGCTCCGGATCTTGATGGTTGCGCCTTCGGTGCTGAGGTCCACGCGCTGAACAAGGAGCTGGATGATTCTCGCCTGCTCGGCAGGGAAGAGTTCATCCCAGAGGCTGTTGAACTGCTGCAGGGCTCGCCTAACCTCATCATCAGTGATGGTGCTGTCCTGCTGTCGTGCCGCTGCTGCCGTCCTGGCGATGATCTCTGGTGACCTCAGTACAACCCGTAACTGGTCGATAACCGCTCCTTCGATCTCACCAGCCGCTATACGGCGGATGGGGCAGGTCTCTGGTCCAAGCTTCAGCACCGACATAGTCACATAGTAGCGGTAGAGCTTCCCCCTTCGTTTGGTGTGGGTTGGTGTCATGGCCATGCCGCTTGGGGCGAAGAGGAGACCCTTGAGCAGAGCAGGGGTCTGTGCCCGTGTCTTGCACGCGCGGCTGCGTGGACCCTCAGCCATGATGGCGTGCACCTTGCCCCAGAGCTCACGGGAGATGATGGCCTCATGCTCGCCAGGGTAAGCTGTGCCTTTGTGCACGGCTTCACCGACATAGATGCGATTGGCAAAGAGCTTATAGAGCCAGCCCTTATCGATCGGCTTGCCTGAGCGGGTGCGGATGTCTTGCTCCTGTAGTTCCTTGGCCAGCAGCGTAGCCGAACCAAGCTTGAGGAAGCGCTCGAAGATGGTTCGGACAATCTGCGCCTCACCTTCTTCGATCAAGAGCTTGCGGCCCTCGACACGATACCCGAACGGCACCCAGCCACCCATCCACATGCCTTTCTTGCGAGAGGCTGCCACCTTGTCCCGGACGCGTTCACCAATGACCTCACGTTCGAACTGGGCAAAGGAGAGGAGGATGTTGAGTGTGAGCCGTCCCATGGAGGTGGTGGTGTTGAACGACTGTGTGACAGACACAAAGGTCACCCCATGCTTGTCGAACACATCAACCAGCTTGGAGAAGTCCATCAAGGATCGAGACAACCTGTCGATCTTGTAGACAACCACAACATCCACAAGTCCGTCTTCGATGTCAGCCATCAGCCGCTTGAGCGCAGGGCGCTCGAGATTACCACCCGAAAACCCACCATCATCATAGTCGTCCCGAACCGGAATCCAGCCTTCCGGCTTCTGGCTGGTGATGTATGCGTGACAAGCCTCCCGCTGCGCATCTAGCGAGTTGAAGGCCATGTCCAGACCTTCCTCTGACGACTTGCGGGTGTAGACGGCACACCGCAACCTTCGCACAGGCACCACACCTTCCTTCATGGCTTGCTCCTCTGGTTCTTGAGGCCAAAGAAGGTCCAGCCATTCCAGCGCGTGCCGGTGATGCGCCGGGCAATGGCTGAAAGGGACGTGTAAGGCACGCCCAGGTAGTCAAAGCCCTTGTCGGTGACAGTGACCGTATGCTCGACACCCTGCCACTCCCGCAGCAGCCGTGTGCCGGCAATCGGCAGAAGGTTGGCTGAACGCTTCCGTACCTCAGCCCGACCGCCATCCAGTTCCTCGCCAAGCTGTTCCAGACGCCGGACGGTCTCAGGCTTGAGCCCACCATAGACCAGTTCCTGGACACGATAGGTGAGGCGGCTCTCGAGGAACTTGCGGTTGTAGGGTGGTGGTTCAGTACCGAACAGGGTCCGCCACTTGGTCTTGAGCTCGACAATGCCGAGGGTCTTGAGCTCGGCAATCTGGCGCAGCACGCTCTCATGCTGTTGGTCGTCACTGGTGGGTCTAATCTTTGTTGCAGTCGCACTCATGCGTGGGCTCCGGACTGGTGGTCCGGCACACACATGCGTGGTGTGGCTGAGCTATCCAGCACGCTATCTGCTGACCGGGGAGAGAGTTCGGTTGACTGTCCGGCTCGCCGACGCATGAGGCCGAGCGACAGGATCTCTGCCACTTCAGCCAGCCGCTCCCGGGCTGTCATTTTGCTCGGCTGCAGTGGGTTCATCTGGTGCCTCCTGTTGGAAGCATGATGATGCTTGGAAGCAAGAGACACAAACCAAATCAGGTACTTAGCGCAGAGGTGCGGCTACAAAGTCAGCCTAGGGTAGCTGATCGCAGTTCCAGCTTTTCCACAGGATGTCCACTCCCAAGAGGCCAGCAGAAGGCTGAGCAGAATCAGACTCGACTCTCCTAAAGTTGAGAACATAAAGTGAACGAAGTAGAGAGTAGACGAGCGTAGAGCCTTGGCTTGCATGCTTGCGCAACCGCTTTGGAGACCACCATGAGTTTTGGAACTTTGCTGCGTACCAGCCGCAACGAGCGCGGTTTGACGCTTGAAGATGTCGCTGTCCGAGTTGGCGTGTCGGTACCTCATCTCTCTCGCATAGAGCGCGACCGGGAGAACCCACCACGTGACGAGATCATCGAGAAGCTGTCTGGGATCATCGGCGTCCCGGCTGACGACCTCTTCGCAGAGGCTAAGCGGCTGCCACCTGATCTCAAGCCACACGCTGGCAAGATCTTTGCTGCCTATCGCCGCATGGGTGGTCAACGGTGAGCATACATCTCGATTATCCGCACGACACTCGAACCCACGACCCCTTGCTACTCACCAAGCGAGATCTTTGGCAATTGGCGGAGGACGCCAGAATGCAGGTAGCCAAGCAGCCTTCCCCACTGCTTCAGTTTGCCGATCTTGTGGCGACAACGCGCAAGTTGAGGATCAATGGGATCGAACTAGAAACGCGTTGGGACTTCGCCGACGATGTGCGTGACGAACGGGGTCATCGAGTCATGGGAGCGATTGACTACGATCCAGCAGTGCCTCGAACGGCCCTGATCTATCTGAACAGTACAGAACTTGCAGAGCGGGATGAGCTCATCCGGTCAACAGCTGCGCACGAATTGGCACATGCCATCTTCGACGCGCCGGGATGGATGCTGGCCGATGAAAAGCACTTGGGCAAGCCTGAACCATCCGTCAGTTACCGAGCGGTTGTGAGACGCTATCGGTCGCCAAGTCGGCAAAGCACTATGGAATGGCGAGCCAACGAGTTCATGGGCGCGTTTCTCGCGCCGCCAAACATGCTACGCCAACAGATGCTTAAGGTGATGGCCAAGCTTGGCTTGTCTCGGTGCGCGCAGTCCGACGGCAAGATGGTTCTGGATGCCCGCAACCTGGGTCCTTACCACATCCAGGGCGTTATCGATGAACTGGCCGAGCAGTTCGGCCTGACGATCAGGTTTATGGAATACCGCTTCCACTGCTATCAATTGGTGCGCAGGGCAGACCAATGAACATCCAGTTGCCGCTCAAGAGCTACTTCCACCTCGATGAACTCGCGCTTCGCTGGAATGTTAGCGTAAGGGACCTCATTGACTTCGGAATTGACGGTCATCTCGAGCTCTCCACGCTGGTTGGCAGCATCGATGTCGAAATGGTTCATGTCGGCCAGTCTGACTGGCAGATGGGAGAGCTTGAGTGCCAGTGCGTCTTCGGCCTGCAACCTATATACAGCCGTGATTTAGTGGATCTACTGAACGACGGCTTCGCAAAGGTGACGCGGTTCAAAGGGTCAACTGCTGATCACATCATGCGCTTCGCGCCCGGCGTGAACGCCGTAGTACTGAAGCCAGATCGTCTTCTTGTTTCGCGACATGAGCTAATGCGGTTCGAGGCCGTGGCCGCAGGTCTAGATCCTGAGCCCGAGGTCCAAGCGTTCGAGCAGCGCAACAACTTCTCTGAGGTGAAGTTTGGCGGTCGGGTTTACAGGTTCGGCCTCGCCCAAGCACAGGTGGTGGCACAGCTCTATGAAGCCGCTCAGACAGATGATCCTTGGCGTCGCGGCCATGAGTTGCTGGCAGGTGCAAAAGCCAAAGGTCCGAAGTTGCAGGATCTTTTCAAGCGAAAGACAGATCCAAACTGGCGCGATCTGATCTTGTCCAATCGCCGCGGTCTCTACCGTTTGGCGCTCCCAGCCAAGTCCGGCTGGCGAGGAAATGCTGCATACCGCAAAGTGGTACGGGCATTTCGGAGTGGTCGCTAAACAGACTGGCGGCCCTCCGTTGTCCCTCTCGGCCCCCGCCGGGCCCCCCGCCGTCCCCCTCCAGAGCCACCCATGGCCCCCTCCGGGGCCGGCCGCGCTAAGACGAGCGTTGTGAAATGCTTCTCCTCGTAAGGCATCAAGCCAAGGAGAAGCCAAGTGACTTTTACAGACCTCTTTATCGATCAGATTCAGCTCGCCCGTCGCTGGAAGCTGTCGCATCGTACACTGGAACGTTGGCGCTGGCTCGGGTGCGGACCGAACTACACCAAGATCGGCCGCCGTGTTGTCTATCGGCTGGTGGACGTCGAGCAGTTTGAAGCCGACGGTCTGCACCAGACCATCAGTGCAGAAGGTGATCGCCGTGGGTGAGCGCCGACGCCTGCCAAACCGCCGCTGGTGCAGCACTCAAGAGCTGCACCATCTCGGCACTGCCTACCACGTCACGATTGCCGTCTACGCCGACGGGCAGCCCGGTGAGGTCTTTATCGAGGGTGCCAAGATTGGCAGTGCCATGTCGCACCTGGTGCATGAGGTTGCTGTGCTGATTTCGATCGCCATGCAGTACCAAGTGCCTGTCCCAGTCATGGCAGCTGCTGTGGCTCGGGTCGGTGTCGATGGAGCACCTCACAGCATTGCCGGAGCGGTGCTCGACCTTATCATTGGGGAGGGCGGCCAATGACCAATATGCATCATGCTCTGCTCGCTGCCCGGTCGGAGTTCTACGAACGCTCACAGGTGACAGCAGAGTTCCTGCACTACGTTGGACGCCATGGTCTCGCACTCGGTCGCATCAGCGGCTTCGCCGGAGCCGCTGGTATTCTCCCGGTTGTTGACTGCGGAGGCGGGCGCTTCGACTGGGATGCACCGGGTGACATGATCCAGGCTTTCATCTGCGAGGCTTACGCAGAAGACGGGGAGTCGGTCATTGACTTGGTGGCCTGGCCGCTCGACCGACCCGAGCACGTCATGACGATGTTTGGCCGTGCGCCACTGCTAGGTCTATGGGAGGTAATGAACCCAGCGACCTACTATGGCGGGAAGCCGCTCCGGATGCACAGGACACCTCTGGAGTGGCTACAGTCCGGCTGTCGAGGTGCCGCCATCGTGCGCAAGGAAGCCGCAGCTCCGATCCTGTTTGGTCTGGATGGAGCAATTGCGGCGGCCGATCAGAGCCACGCTCGGGAACTGCATGAGGTCATCAGCATGGTGATACCCAAAGGCAAGATCGTGGTGCCGAGGGCTGCATGACCAGCGAGACTGAGTACCGGGACTATGTCGCCTACGAACCAGGTGAGCAGAAATTGGTAATGACCGCTCCCCATGGTCGGAAGCCTGTAGTGGCGACGCCGTACGTCTGGACGCCGGCACCAACCATTCCGACCCGGAAGTGGCTCTATGGCCGACACCTGCTGCGCAAGTTCGTCAGCGCCACAGTAGCGCCCGGTGGTGTGGGCAAAACATCGCTTGGCATCGCAGAGTCGCTGGCCATGGTGTCGGCCAAGGATCTGCTGGGCCATACGCTGTCTCAAGCCGGTAAGCTCAACGTCTGGTATCTCAACCTTGAAGACCCTCGAGAGGAAACCACACGCCAGATCCAGGCCGCGGCACTACATTATGGTTTGATCGCCGATGATGTCGGGGACCGGCTCTATGTGGACAGCGGTCGCGAGCAGGAGTTCGTTATCGCTGAAGCCAAGGGCAACTTCGCGTTGATCTGCGCCCCAGTTGTAGATTCCATCATTGAACAAATCCGCACCCATCGCCTGGACTGCGTCGTAGTCGATCCGTTCGTTTCGAGCCATGCCGTCAGCGAGAACGACAACGCTGCCATGGACCTTGTCGTCAAGCAGTGGGGCAAGGTCGCCGAGGCGGGTAACTGCGCCATCCATCTCGTCCATCACACCAGAAAGATGTCTGGCGACGTCGAAGTGACGGCCGAGAGTTCACGCGGTGCCAAGGCTCTAACTGACGGGTGTCGCTCTGTCCGGGCGATCAACCGAATGACCCGCGAGGAGGGCGCGAGAGCAGGAGTCACCAACCACCGTCTGCATTTCCGCACTTACAACGATAAGGCCAACTTGGCACCGCCTGCGGAGCAATCAGAGTGGTACCGACTGGAAAGCGTCAGCCTCGGAAACGGCGGCGACGATGCCAGCGACGATGTGGGTGTCGTAACAACCTGGTCCTGGCCAGATCCGTTTGACGACGTGAGTGCGTCCGACCTCACCAAGGTTCAGGCGAAGATTAGAGCTGGTGAGTGGAGGGAAAGCGTCCAGGCCGGAAATTGGGCCGGTTATGCTGTGGCCGAGGTGCTCGATTTGGACGCCAGGGAGGCCTCTTGCAAAGCCAAAATTCAGACGCTCTTGAAAGAGTGGATCAAGAACGGGGTGCTTGAAGTTGCGCAGTTGCGCGGCGACAACCGGAAGGTCAGCCCTCATGTCATTGCTCCTGCAGAGGAAAGTCCGTGATGTGCAACCTTGTCGAAGTTGCGCAAACTGGTTGCGCAGGTCGCGCCGAGATCACTGAATGCGCAACTGTGCAACCTGCGCCACCCCCTTATAGGGTGGCACAGTTGCGCGGTGGTGCACCCCGCATTGGCAGTCGTGTGCCGGAATGTCTTGGTTAACCTTAGCCGAACCTGGTCCATCAACTAGATATTGACGTCAAGTTTTGTATGCAGTGTATGAACTAAGCAGGAGCGCGCTATGAAAACGAAACACCTACCTCTGGCACTATTTCTTACAGTCCTAAGTTCAACATCGGCATGGTCGGCTTGCGAAGATTATACGATGTCTGGCGAAGCTGAGCCCAAGTTTGTAAGCGGAGAGATCGTCGCAATTTCTGCAACAGGGGTGTCCAACGTTCGTGGTAACGGCGGAACGGCCGTAACAAACGCCATGAAGACAGCTTCATTGAAGGCGCGGGGTGCCTTGGTGCGGTACATGTCTCAGGACGTCTCAGCAACCCAGTTACTCGAGACGGCCAGCTCTGTGCAGCAACTCTCCAATAACGCTGGAGAAGAGACGCTTACAGAGGATTTCGAGCGCATGGCTGAAGTCATCCGCTCCCAGGCAGACGATATCCTCAAGGGTGCTACTATTGTTGCCGAGTGTTACGATGATGAGCGAGATCTGGCTTTTGTACAGGTGGGCGTAAGCGAGTCCATTATGGCAGCACTCGGCACATTTGGAGCTCCTGACCAAACGGAAGCCCAAGAAGAGGACGTCGCCCCGAAGGCAGACGCCAGCTTCGAACGTCGTTCGCCCAACGCGGACCTATTTTGATGTTGCGTGGACTTCTAGTGTTGAGCGCCTGCATCTTCATGACAGCAGGCGCACTTGCCGAGCCGAAGGTTGTCGCTTCCGAAGGGTTCGGAGACACGGCGTCGTCGGCGATTACCAACGCCGCCGTCAATGCAGTCCGGGATGTTGCTGGATCGCGCATTACGGTCGAACAAAATCTAACTACTGAAATGGTCAACGGCGTCCCAGATGAACGCTTCCTTGAGGAACTGCTTGAGGTGTCGCGCGGCTCGATTGAGCACTTGCAAATCATTTCAGTTGAACAGGTAGGAGAAATATTTAAAGCGTCGGTTCAGGTAGCGGTCGACCCAGGTTTGTTGGAGCTTGAGCAAAGCAATGCGGGAGCTATAACGCTTCAGCCCGGCGCTTTTGCCGGGGACGTAGCAACAGCCACAATGCAGGTCGCCGGGCGCCAGCAGCTCCAAAACGCGCTACGCGAATTTATGGATCCGCGATCCAAAACAGTCACCATCAAAAGTGTTACTGTCGAGGACGATGAAACTGCGCTCTACAACCTTCGCAACAATGGGCTTTTGCAGGGCGACACGATCCCAATGCGCATCGCGGTTGAAATAGCTGCCTCAGAGACGAGCTATTCCGAGTTGATCAACACACTCCTGGCGTCGGCCGAAGAAGCGAAACCGCGGGAGAACAGTTCTTATTTCTTCTCGTGCGAGCATCTCCCCAACTCTGGGCGAGCGACTCATTCTGTGGGCGTGTTCGAGCCGAATGTCTCTCCGCTAACAAGCGGCACGGTCAGTTGTGGTGCAATGAGCACTGATTTCAGGAGCGATGTCACAGGTGCTGTCAGATCCGTTTTCAACTTTGACTTCGATCTAACTGTCAGTAACGCATCATCCCACTCCGTGTTTGATATTATGCTAACTGGCGAAACCAAGCAGACAATCAGCTTGTCCATCGATCCACAGGCTTCGCTGCCGGCGATGATCAATAACGCATACGTCGACATCGCCCGGACAGACGGCACCAGCACGCATCCTGGTTTTTCAGATCGTGGCCTGTTTGATGATAAGCTCTTCAATCCGTCAGCGCTTACCGCGACACAGTACCGAGAAGATCCTAACATGTGGATAGTTTACGAGCGTTTGGTGATCTCCTTCACTGTTCCTTTACCGGCCAGTTCTGTTGAAGGCCTAAGCGAAGTAGCTGTTCAAGTGTCACGGCAATAAAGCTTCTTCAGCAGACGCCGGGGGGGGCGTTGAAACTCTGGAAGTCCTTCTTTCACCGGACCCGCGGCTCTCTCACGCACAGATTTTTTCCCGCCTATAAAAAACGCGCGCGAGGAAGCTTTCGGAGTTAACGCTGATGATCATGTCGAACGCTGTCCGAAGCGATCTGGCGGGCCCGTCAGACGGCAGAGGTGGGGTGGAGTTCCGACCGACCCATATCGGGTTAGACGCCAGCAAAGCGGACATCCTCATCTACACCAATCGTAGCATACCACAGCAGAAGGTTTCAGATCAGAACTACCCTCATAGTTCACTTGCCGAGAACATGGACCTCGCTGACCTGGAAGCTATTTTTATCGACCGCTATAACGACCGATACCCACCGAACGTCGGTGGCGTATACGATCAAGCCACCGTTCTCTAATTCCGACCATGTGTAGCTGTCGCAGCGCAATGGCAGGGCCTCCACTTTGGTACCAACCAGTGGCATCAGGAAAGCAGTTGCATCATTGATGTTGATGGATGTTCTGCCCTCCATAAGTTGGTTCACAGCATCTACGTTTGAGCAATAGAGCCCCTCCATAGCTGCCGCGAAGGCAGGCACGCACCAACTGATTAAACTAAACAAGCAAGCCGTATTGGAAAAACCGAAAAGGTGCGGAAGGTGTCTTCGCATTTTGATCACTTTAGTCCCTGCAAAGGACTGGGAAGGTTGACGTCCTAGGTGGGTCGGTGCATCCCGCCTTGCCGCCATTTCGGCGTGGGAAGGAGTCAAGCCGCTTTCGGGGATTTGCCCTCGCAAGCGGCCATCACAGATGCTTTTGCGTGAGTAAACCCCAAGCTAAAAATTACGGGTGACCGCCTGATACACGCCGTCGCGGCCGAACCAGCATTGGAACCGGAAGTCTTCAGGTGTGCCGTCATAAAAGCCCTGAACGAATTGGCGGCTGCCACTAAGAATGGCGGGAAGAACGATTACCCCTGGCCCGCGGGCACCAAATAACGCATTTACCTCGCCCTTACAAAAATTTGGCATCCACTCAACCTTTAATGGAATTGAGGGTCTCAGGCGAGCCCGCTGGCCGAAGGACGCGCCTGGAAGGCTACGATAGTGAAACGTCAGCTCGTAATTCGCCGCCGCCGCGCCCGTGTCGCTTTCAGGCGATAGAATTACCGAAACAACATATTTGCCTTCGACCTCCGTTTCGTAGCTAACGCCAGCAGAGAAGGCAGAGCTATCGTGCAAGGGTGTAGAGGCACCAATTTCAGCGATGGTGAAGTGGGTTGCCATATTGTCGCTCTCCAGCCAAACACTCATTCTTGCCATGGCTGGCACTTCGACCTGATAAGTTGCGGTCGCGGCGCCCGCGATCGTTCCCTCAACTGTCATCCCAGGGCCCTTTGGAAAATGAATTTCAGTCACTTGGGCCTGGGACACGCCAACCGTTGAGAGCAGTGCAAATAGAATTATCCAACCTCGCACTAGATCCTTAAACAATATCGTTCCCATTTCTAAATTGCGGCATTCCGGCGGCGACGTTTTTTTGAAACGTTCGCCTTCTATCAACTTCCGGACTACTGGGCCTGATCTGCCCTTGTCAATCTGGCCGGCATGCACCAATACCCGTAAATGCCGGTTCTGCGGAACTCTTTCCCGTTGCTGTGGACGTACTTGGCTGATGTTCCCATGGGATATGAGCGGAGTGTCAGCTTTCATGTATGCTCGAATTCGAAATGGAACGGCCGCCATGGTGTCGTATGCGGACAGCGTCACCTGCCAAGGTAGACATTACTCTTATCCTTGGTCAGGTCTCTTTTTCCGGGCAGCTAAGACTGCGTGCAGCTTGACTAGCCGGTCCAAGATAAACAACAGTCCCAAGCCAACAATGACAATTAGCAGTCCATGTAGGACCCCCTCTCGAGCGACGTGCTGAGCTCTCAGGAAAACGTCGGTAGCTAAAGAAGGCTTCGGGTCGCCTCCTGGAAGAACATATCGACTATAGGTAGCCGCTGCAGCAATGATGACCATAAGGCCGTAAAACAGCGCAGCAAAGCCTAAAGCAAAAAGAAGCGTGTTAAACAGGCGCCTGGCCACTTGAGGTTCTCCGATGCGGAGCGTGCGTGATCAATCCAACATAAATCCCTTGGGACACAGTATTCAGTCAGGCACCTTTCGCATCACAACTATCAACCCTCATATAGGCCAGAATTTCTCTGTTCGGCCCGATGAACATAAAACTGGCACTCCAGCCGTTTGCAAAGGCAGGTTCCCACAGTGCGATGTTTCTGCAAATTGCTTCCGAGAAGCTGGTTTTAATGTACTGCTCATCGCGGAGAAAGTTTGGAAGCTTCGACTGGTCGATCTCAAAGTGGTAGAGATATTCGTCTTTTAAGCAGTCGACTACCACCCGAAACGACGAGAACATGTCGTAACGTGCTGCTAAATCACTGGCGTTAATCTGCGCCGCACTCGCCTCAAATTGACTGCAGATCATCGTGTCACCTGATGACTCTTCGCCAAGAGAAATAGCGAGACTGGCTGCTGTCGCAATTGTTCCTGCAAAAATCGTCAACAAACAAAACTTCAGCTGCTTGATCATTGGAAATCCTTCGGTGCCCCTCCAATTGATCAAGTTAGGCGGCTGTTATCAAGACACGCACGCCCTCACAAAATCTGGAATCCCTCAAGGGGATCGGCTAGCCTATGGCTGCAAGATGCACCAGGGTTGAAGATGAGCAACGATGCGTTTGACCGAGTACCGTTGACGGATGGTATGGAGCCTGTTCCTGTGCAGGAGACTGACCCAGAAGGTGCAGTCGAGTGGATGCTCTCCAAACTGGGTGGCGCACGCAAACTGATGCAGGACCGCGTTCAGGAGAGCATGTCAGAGCTTATAAGGCGGCTTACTGAAGGTGCCGATGCTGAAGATCGGCTATTCATTTGCCAAAGTCGCTACACAGGGCCTTTGGCTGGTCACCAGGATTGGGGATGGTGCGCAAGGGTTCTGTGGTGCGCTACAAAAAAGTGCTAAGCTTCTAGCTGCTACGCGCACCCTCGGATAATTTGGAAACCTTTACGTGGATCGGCTTGCCTATGGCAGTAAGACCCTTCAAGCTCGCCAAACGCCATTGAATTTGGAGGCCAGTCAATGCAGCCGTTATTCATAAGAGCAGAGTTTGACTTGGGCATGGACTTCTTTGATCCACCAGAGACGTTTTTGACGCCCGACGCTAGGCTGCTCAAGATTATCTGGTCTGGCCAACGTACTACTTACCACTTGCCGGAGACCCATAGTTGCGTGACCTTCACAACGCTAGAGGCAGCGTTTCACGCTGCCTATGGCAAGCCAATGCGAGACTAGGCTAACAACACCTCGCCCCAATCACGAATGGCTGTGAAATTGCGACGTAATCTCGAAATTATCGGCCCTATGTTTGCAACGTGGAGAGGGCAACGTGACTGATAAAAACAGCAGGTACCCGCTGATCAAGGGCGCCTTTCCTCAGTATCTGGTCCAGATGGCAATTCTGGGCATAGCTGCGCTTTTTTACATGCTCGTCATGAGCGGCGACCCCGAAGCACGGGGGCCGAGGGGTATGTTCGTACTGATCACTGTTGGCCCCGTCGTTGTGACCGTCATACTTCTTGTGAAGCTCCGGCAAGAGCGATTAGCGAAGGCGAAGGCTCCAGCCGCTAAGGAGCTCCACACACCTTAATTGAGATTGGCAGCACCTCGATAGCGTTGCTTGCCACTGTCGAGCTAAGCATGCAGAGTTCAAGCTTGCGACACGGGAAGGGCACGATGCTTCTGAGTTCGCGACTGCCAATACTGATGGTTGCGGTTGTTGCCACGCTTACAGGCTGCGCTCAGCCGCCGGTGGATCCGGTAAGTCCATATTTTGAAAGGCTACTGCAATATTCTCAACCAGGGGATTTTAGTCGAAAACAAGTCCTTGAAAAGACAGATGATGAGGTTCAGGCAACCGCTCTGCAGGACTTGCTTAAGGATGGGTTTCGCGTCACGACGTACGAAGGCCCGTTATCAGTAGCTGACCGATCCATAATCTGTGAGAACGTCAAACACTATGGCTCTACGCCAGTAGCCGGCACACCCGAGTTTGCAGCCTACCTAAGTTGGGGTGGTCTTTTTGCTTTTTCGCCCTCCAATGCTTTCAGAATGGAGATCGTTCGGGGACAAGATTGCGAGCTGCTCGAGATTGTTGGTTATCGCTTTCGTGAGGGCATTTAGCGGAGTTCGCGACCATTTCATGGTTGCCGTCTAGTCCGTACCAATCACAACGCCTTTTACGCATCCCCGCGCAGTTCCGCGTAATAATGTCGACCTCACAGCGACTTAGTGGGCGTGTTAGACTCGTTACATTATGCAAATCGATCCTCTCACCACTTCTTGGCCTGCCGACCGCGTGGAGCGCCGCTCTGTTGCCGAGCTGGTGCCCTATGCCCGCAACGCCCGGACGCACTATCCAGCGCAGGTGGCAAAGATCGCCGCGTCTATAGGAGAGTGGGGCTGGACCAATCCGGTGCTGGTGGATGAAAGCGGTGGCATCATTGCTGGCCATGGCCGGGTACTTGCGGCCAAGAAGCTCGGGATTGCTGATGTCCCGGTTATGGTCGCCTCCGGTTGGACCCAAGCGCAACGGCGCGCTTATGTGCTGGCCGACAATCGCCTGGCGCTCGATGCCGGCTGGGACGAAGACCTGCTTCGAAGCGAGCTGGTGGAGCTGGGCGAGCACGGTTTTGAGCTGCCGTTGACCGGGTTCTCGGACGCTGAGCTCGGCAAGCTTCTGCCCAGGGTAGAGGAGGGCGATGCCGATCACATACTGCTCGTGCCTGTGGAGCCTGTTGCCCGCGCTGGCGATCTCTGGCTCATGGGTGATCACCGCATCATCTGCGGCGATAGCACTGATCCGAAAACAGTTGCTGAACTACTAGATGGTGCCAAGCCGCACCTGATGGTGACCGATCCTCCGTATGGCGTGGACTACAATCCCGAATGGCGCAACCGGGCAGGGGTGTCCACTACCGAGCGCCTGGGCAAAGTCGAGAACGATCATCGAGCAGACTGGCGAGAAGCGTGGGTCTTGTTTCCTGGTGAGGTCGCCTATGTCTGGCATGCTGGTGTTTATGCCACCACAGTGGCAGAGAGTCTCCTCGCTTCAGGGTTCTCCCTGCGATCGCAGATCATCTGGGCCAAGCCGCGCCTGGTGCTCAGCCGTGGGCACTACCACTGGCAGCATGAACCCTGCTGGTATGCGGTACGGGAAGGCGGGCAGGGGCACTGGCAAGGGGCACGGGACCAGACCACCATCTGGGCCATCGATGGTGCTAACGAAGACAAGGACACCAGCCACTCCACACAAAAGCCGGTCGAATGCATGCGCCGGCCGATCCAGAACAACAGCAAGCCTGGGGATGCGGTGTACGAGCCATTCAGTGGATCAGGCACGGCGATCATCGCCGCAGAGCTGGAAAGCCGTCGCTGCTACGCGGTGGAGCTCTCACCCGAGTATGTCGATGTGGCTGTCCTGCGCTGGCAGGCATTCACGGGCAAGCAGGCGCAGCTCAGCACGGGCGAGACCTTCGCCCAAGTCGCGAAAGAACGAGGGATCGCAACTGGTGAAGGTGCCAAATGACTAGCCGGGGCCGCCCATCTTATGAACCCACGGACAAAGACCGTCGTGTGGTCGAGATGATGGCTGGCTGGTCCATACCCGAGGAACGCATCGCCAAGGTGCTGGGCATTGACCCCAAGACCTTGCGTAAGCACTTCGCCGACGAGCTCGAGGTAGGCCATGCCAAGCTTGAGGCGCAACTGGCGCAGAACCTACTGCGCATTGCTCAGGGCCATGACCGTCAGTCGTTGATAGCCACCATCTTCGCGCTCAAGTCCCGCTTCGCTGGGTAGAGCAACAGCCGCCGGCCCGTGAGCAGCCTTTGGGGAAGAAAGAAGCGATGCTGGATGCGGCGCAACGTGCGATCAGTGGAACGTCCAAGTTCGCGCCACCTCGGCCACCGCCGTATTATCGTCAGGGCAGGGCGCCTGATGAGGAGCTAAATTAGCATTTGCTGATCGGCGGCTTTCGACCCCGTTTCTGCCGTTCGCAGGTCATCAGCTTTGGCTTGAAAGCTGCCATTCCTGGGGAGGCCACACATGGGCGTCATGGTCAGGATGCTGGCGATTGAAGGCCGGATCTGTGGCAGATAGCCCTGCGGATCAACGACGTATGTTGGAGCGTCTGGTCGGCACCGCTGTGATCATGGCGAGCGGTGTGGCCGTTATGGTGCTTGAGCGGTGGCCGAAAAGGGTGGTCGTCTCGCCGTGAGGGATGCGAAGATGGATCAAAGTGCACGACTCATGCCGCTTGCCGGCTGCAGGATGGAAGACATGGAGCTTTGGACAGTGCCGCTCTTTGGAGCGATTATCGGAGTTGCGTTCAATCTCCTCAGCTTCGTTTGGGAGCCTGTGCGGTTGGTTGGTGATCTGTGCCACATCAAGCCTTTGTGGATATTGGTTCTCGGTGCCATCGGTGGTGCCTCGGCGATCACTGCCCAGTTCACGTTGGCGTTGATCTTCTTTGGCTATTGATGCACTTTTTCGCTGCAAAATACCTACGCAACACATGATCCACTTACTCGGCGACGCGTGATGGCCTGGGTTTGAGTTCCGCTGCCAGTGGCGGGGGAGGGGGCGATTCTAGTACCTGTGCAGCGACCCCAATTCTTCTATGGTGTGCATGCACATTTTCGGAGAGCTCGATGAAGTTGCCGTGGCAGAAGTCAGTACCGGATATGGCCAGTTTAACCGAGCAGCAAAAGGACCTGCTTTCTTCCACACTGCGAAACCGAGATACCGGCCTCCTTCACCTGCACGACGCAGCCCATTTGGGAGCGTCGGCTGCTGCTCGACAATTAGGTGAAGCTTTCGAGGCCGCTGGCTGGGTAGTCGCTTCGGATCATGCGGAAGGGCCCAGACAAGGTATTCTGGTCCGACAAGCTAGTGCAACGTTCAGCCACTTCCTTGCAGTAGTTGATATCCTAACAACGGCCAAGATTCCGATCGCGCAGGACAACTCTCCTGGATTGTTCGAAAACGGCTATGTAGAGGTCTGGGCAGGTTTAACCGGGCCGGCATGAGACATCGGGGCAGGGCTATTTACTGTTGAAGCAAGCGCCTTAGCATTCCCAGGTAACTAGCACGGAACTCGTTTGCACTTGATTGAACCCCTGGGACAATCGACAACATGACCGTGGTGCCAAGCAGAGGGCTGACAAGGAAACTGGGATCGTAATCCCTGGCCGCGAGACGAAATTCCCTGCGTTCGCATCCGCGATCGATGATCATTTGGAGAATGGCGAATACCGGTTCCGCGAAGTTCCTCTCGTATCTCTCAAGCAAACCCTGGAATGCGTTCGCTTCGGAAACGAGAAACCGGACGATCTGGTGCGAGTAGCGATCCTCTATGGTCATCCGGCAAATGTCGGTTACGAACTGCTCCAATACATCCGGCGCAGAAACATCGTCCAATGCTCGCTCATACACGCTGATGTCGACAACGGGCTGGGAAAGCTCGGTGACCATTGTCTCGAACAGATGCTCCTTGTCCTTGTAGTAGACATAGATCGTTCCCTTGGTGACGCCGACCCGGGCAGCCACGTCTTCCAGGCGTGTTGCGGTGTAACCCCTTAAAACAAACTCCTCGAAGGCAGCCTCAAGGATTTCTCGTGGTCTCGCTTCCTTCTGGAGTGCCCTTACGCCCTTGCCCATTTCATCCCTCGTATTCTGCGGACTATGTCTGCCGCTCTCACCATAGCAGATCAAGACAGTATTTTCATTGACTGACTGGTCAGTCAATGATTAGGTGAGGCTGCCTGCGGGGAGTTGGTCGTTACGCTTGGTCCCTGCTTCAAACAGATCCTCGAATTGGAACACTGCCATGGAACACAACCTTACCCACGAAGAACAGGAAGAAGCTCCGAACGAGTTCGTCATCCATCGCCGCACGGCGCTGATTGGCCTCCTGGGAACGATGCTGACCCCTGTCAGCGGTCTGCTGTCCCCAGCCGTTGCCAGCACGGTGAAGGAAGCTGCCGAGATCGGTGACTTCCTCGAGAACATCCCCGACATGTGCCGTGTCACGACGGCGACCATCGAGGGCCCGTACTACATCGACAAGGAAATCGTCCGCTCTGACATCCGTGAGGATCAGCCCGGCGTTCCGCTGGAGCTCGAGCTGCGCCTGGTGAATGCGAATGCCGGTTGCGGCCCGATCGCCGGAGCGGCAGTGTCCATCTGGCACTGCAATGCCGATGGTGAATACAGCGGCTATCTCGGCAATGACCCCTCCAAGTTCCCCGATGTGGGCGCTGCTGACGCCACTGGCCATGTTCCACAGCAAGGTACTGAACGCTTCTTGCGCGGCATCCAAACCACAGATGCTGACGGCAAGGTCACGTTCCGCACCATCGTGCCAGGTTGGTATACGCCGCGTGCGGTGCACATCCACGTCCGTGCCTTCCTGAGCAAAAGCGACATGATCACCACGCAGTTGTATTTCCCGCAGGCGGTGATCAACACGGTGCAATCGACGCAGGACCCCTACAAGGCACGCGGCGTGTCATTCTACACCAACGAGAACGACATCCTGATCAATCCCCAGGAGATCATGAAGGTCTCGGTCAAGGAAGACGGTTCGCTCTTTGCATCCATGACCTTGGGTGCTGGCAACGTTTGAGCAAGACGACAAATCGATGTGGCCGGCGGAGTTAATCGCCGGTCGGTCGCCCGCCGTAGCTAACCTTGGTCCAACTTAGTGCTAGGCTCCCCGTGGTAAGCCTGTGTTTAGACGGACGACCCCAGCAACCGCTGGTAGGCTGCTCATTAGGCTAAGCCATTATAGGCAGCATAGCTTTTAGTTGCTTCAGCAATAGGTCCGTCGAAAACAAGCTGGCCGTGATGAAACACGAGACCACGACTGCATATCGAGCGGAGGGTTTGAAAGTCGTGCGAAGCAAGTAGCAGAATTTCGGCGCGCTCAACTAATTCTAGAATCCGCTGCCTGGCCTTGCCTATAAAGTTTGCATCCCCCACGCCGATTACTTCATCCAGCAGTAGTATATCTCCACCAACTGCAGTAGAAATGGCAAATGCTAGTCGGACCTGCATTCCTGCAGAATAGGTTTTGATAGGGTAGTCGATGAACTCACCTAAATCGGCAAACTCTACAACGTCATCACTGATCGACCGCATGAACTTGGGCGTCAAGCCGAGTAGCAATCCTCGGTAGAGGATGTTCTCTCGGCCTGTAGCATCGGGTTCAAAACCTAGGCTCAAATCGAAGAGAGAACGGATAGTTCCCTCAACTTCTCTTCGACCTGAGGTAATGGGGTAAAGGCCAGCAACCATCTTCAGAAAGGTGCTCTTACCGGCGCCGTTGTGCCCCAACAAACCGACTCGCTCGCCGGGGCCTATTGAGACGCTGATATTCTTAAGCGCATGAATATCATGCACTAGCGCTGACTTTTGTCCGCGCAGAAGCTTACCAAGTACACTCTTCAAAGAAGTGTCAGTAAAGGCCGTAGATGCGTAGTAAAGATCTACGTTTTGGATATCAATGCTATTCGGCATCGCGAAAAACTCACCTTACTGGCGCGATACCACCACACGTCATGAACTCACCTTAGCTCACAATGTAATCAGCGCCTTCTTGGACTTTCTATTAGGCGTGGTCCAGATTCGTAAATCGAAGATGGGGTGCGCTGCCTGAGCGCCCCATCTTTCGTGATAATTTTCCTGGCCGCTGAGTGTTGCGTTTCAGCAGCTATCAACGCGTTTAGCAGCTCGAAAAGAAAGGGCGACGGAGTAGCACTGAGCCTGGCGGCAGGTAGACATGCCGTCCGCGGAAGTTCAGAACTTTAACGCCACACCTACACTCTCTTGGAGCGGTGTTGTTCCCCGGCCAATCAGAGCTGAGAGCTGGCGACTGTCATCGAAGAGCGCACCGTTGGCAGCTGCCACGTCGCATCCCGCGAGCATTGAGGCAAATCCTTCAGGAACTCCGAAGCTGATCAGTGCTGCCGCGTAGTCGGCTTCAGGCATATCCTTGTACGGGATCTCGCGACCCGTCTGGCGCGAGATCTCGGCCGCAAGGTCCGCCAGTGTCCAGCCCTCATCTCCCGCCAGTTCGTACCGCTTGCCCTCGTGTCCGGGGCTGGTCACCACCACGGCGGCAGCCTCTGCATAGTCCTTGCGGGTAGCACCCGATATCTTACCGTTACGGGCACTTCCAATGACTGCTCCGGCTGCCACTGCACCCGGGATGGAAGCCGCATAGTTCTCGCTGTACCAGCCGTTGCGAAGGATGGTGTGCGGAATCCCGGACAAAACGAGGAGGGCTTCCGTTGCCCTGTGTTCTTCACCTATGCCCAGCGGCGTCGTGTCAGCATGCAGCAGACTTGTGTATGCGACCCGCTTTACGCCCGCAGTTTTGGCTGCATCTATGACATTCTTGTGCTGGACGGCACGCTGGCCGACCTCGCTCGAAGAAATGAACAGCAGCGTGTCCACACCGGTGAAGGCTTTGACCAGGGTTTCCGGACTGTTGTAGTCGGCTTGGCGGACAGTAACCCCGAGGTCTTCTGCCTTCTCAGGCGTGCGTGCCAAGGCGATGATGTCCTCTGGTCCGACGCGCTGCTTGAGCTGCTCGATGACGAGTCGACCGAGTTGGCCGGTGGCTCCTGTGACGGCGATCTTCAATTTATATTCCTTGATTGTTGTCGATTGGGCGTGAGCCATTCCCCTGACCTGGGCCGGGGAATGGAAGCGGGGTGTTACTACGGCTGAGGCGGGTATCTTGGTGGGCAAGTCAGGGGACGCATGCGTTAGCCGGCGGTTGGCACTTCCCCGAAACGGAAGCTCGAGGCGGTGATGCCGCCAAACAGATCCTTCTGATGGTAGACGGCTGCCCCAGGCTCGCTTTCCGCGGCCCCGACCACCACCATGAGCGGGATGAGATGATCTTCCTCCGGGTGAGCGGCCCGCGCCATGGGCGCCCGTTCCCAGTCGATGAGCTTGGCGGTCCGCTCCTGGGGATTTGCGGGAATCAGCGTCTCCTGGAGCCAGGCGTCGAAAATGCGCGAGGGTTCAATAGCCGAACTGCCCCGCATTTCGCGCATATTGTGGTAGCTGAGGACGCTGCCGATGATGAGCACGCCCTCGTCCCGAAGCGGAGCGAGCAAACGCCCCAGCTTCAAATGGAGTTCGGGATCGTAGCTGCGGTCGATGGAAAGCTGAACCAGCGGAATATCCTCTTCTGGATAGAGAGGCTTCATCATGCTGAACGTGCCGTGGTCATAACCTCGCTCTGGATCAAGCCGAGCCGGAATGCCGCCTTCCTGCAGCAGCTTTCTGACGCGCTCGGCCAATTCTGGCGAGCCGGGAGCCTTGTACTTGATCTCGTAGGTGTGCGGCGGGAAGCCGGAATAGTCGTAGACCATGCCGGGCTGCTCGCCGGAGGAGATGGCGAAGCCGTTCTCCTCCCAGTGGCCCGAGATGACGAGCACGGCACGTGGCATTTCGCCAAGCTCACGGCGGATGTCCTTGAGCGATTGCTCGAGCTGGTTGAAGGCCTGCCGGAACGGGCCGTCGAGGTAAGGCCAGGGACCGCCACCATGGCTGAGGAAGTAGGTGGGAAGACGTGTGGTCATAGGATGTTCCAATCAAGTTAGGCCGGGCGGTTGCTCAGGCCCGCAATTAGGTGTGCGGTCATTCTTCGGGCGACATCGGGAAGCACCTTGGGCGCGATGTCGGTATTCACTTCGAAATCGTGGTCGGCATCGGGCACGCAGACGTAGTCCACCTGGTTCCCGAACCTTTTGATCTTGTCGACGAACCGCTCGATGTGGGGTCGCAGGGAGTCGTGTTCCGCTCCGAAGATAAGGAGCGGCGGCAACGAGGCGAGCTCCTCACCTCCCAAGCCTGGCGACGCCAGTATTTCAGACCGGCGAGCCGCCTCCGGGAAATAGGACTGCAGGAGCCGGGCCATTCCAGAACCAACAAATGGCTTTGGAATGTCAGAAACGTAGCTCTCCGGTGCCGGCGTGACGTCGACAGCGGGAACAAACAGAACGCCGGTACGCACATGTGGACCGCCGTTGGCACGGGCCTGCTCAAGAACCCCCAGAGCCAGGTTCCCGCCCGCGCTGGTGCCGCTGATCGATATTCGCTCGCTGTCCCAGCCCTGTTCATCACCCGATGCAGCCACCCAATGAAGAACATCGAAGCATTCTTCATGGGCATGGGGAAACCGGACCTTGGGCGCACGCGAGTAATCGACGTTCACCACGACAGCACCGACTTCGCCTGCGATGGCTTTGATCAGATGGTTGTCCTGCTGGGGTGCGCCAACGAGGAACGCACCGCCATGGATGTTGATGTGAACCGGTGACTTCCGTCCCGATGCCAACGGCGCGTCTTCTGCTGGACGCCAGATGAAGCATTTCACTGGCCCGTGCCGGGTCGGTACGTGCACCAGCTCTGGCTCGGCAACTTCCCGGCTGATCAGAGAAATCGCGGGAGCCTTGATGAGGGCAGTGGCCACATTGGAGAACAGCCAGGCCTTCAACCCGATAGTAAGATTCTCGAACATGGCTGCTCCTGTGTTTCTAGAACATTCCGTTGGTGTTGGCAGCCAGAGCCGGTACCGCCTGCATGACGTCCCAGTGCTCAACGATCTTGCCACTCTCCACGCGGAAGATGTCGACAACAGCCATGCCCGGATCTTTGGGAAACATCTGAAGATGGTAATGCAGTGCTACGAGGTCTTCCTCCGCGATGGCACGCTTGAGGTGGAACGACGCACGCGGTTCTCGCGAGAGCAGGCTGTTGATCAAGTTGGGGAAGACTTGCGCTACATCCGGGGCCGTCGGATTGTGCTGCTTGTATTCGGCGCCAAGATAAAGATCGCGGGCCAATTCGGGTGGGCGCCTAACGAACGCCAATTCAAAGAAGTCGAGTACGATCTTCTTGGCGCCTGAGGCGATGTGCTCGGTGCTCATGTTTTTACCCATCCTGGTTGGCCGTGGATCAGGCTCGCACCTGCAGGGGTGCGAGCCTGAGTGGAGGTCAGCTGCGAGGAGCGATCGCTACCTTCTTGGTACGACCCCAAACGATGAAGAGGGACAGAGCCAGGAAGACCAGGTTGACGGGAAGTGACGTGGCGGTTTCGCCGCGGCTGGCATGCAGGAAGATGGCGGCGACCTGGACGATCGAGAGGCCCACAGCGGCAGCCGGGGTGAGAACGGGCAGGATTCGGGTTGCCGAAGGAAGAATGAGGCCGAGTGCGCCAAGGATCTCCATCAGGCCGACAAAGCGGATGAACATCTCAGGCATGGTTGGGACATAGGCCATCATGGTGCCAAGCGTATCGATGGGCGTGAAAAGCTTGGTGCCGCCAGCGGCGAGATAAGCCAGAGCCAGAAGGATCTGGGCAGCCCAAAGGCCGATGTTCATCCAGTTGCGCTTGGGCGCGGAAAGGGATTCTGTGGTCATTTCTAAGTTCTCCATGCGCCGCAGCGCTTCATGGTTGATAAAAGGGAGCAGGGCGGCGGTGCCGCCCCCCCCCCCTGGGGTGTGTTACTGGCCGGTGACCAGCTGGAAGAGGTACTCTTCAACGATCTGGCCGTTCTCCCAGCGCGCGATCGTCGCCGAGGTGGTGCCGCCGCTGGTGCCAGTTACGGCGGTCCAATCACCTGCGCCGATGCGGATGGGGTGTTCGTCGATCTTGGAGTCCGGTACCTGGGCGATAAAGGCCTGAGCCCACGCAAGGTGATCATCGACGCCTTCGGTCTGCTGGCCGAAACCACCGACCTTCACGGTTGGAGCATGCAGCTTGCGAAAGAGATCCCAGTCGCGACCGTTCCAGGCCTTGAAGTCGAGATCATCGAACAGTTGGAGGTTCTGCAATGCTTGCTCGGTGTCTGCGGCAGTTACCTGCTGGGCCTCTTGGGCCACGGCGCCGCCAGCCAGCCCCGCGGCAACAATGATAGCAGCCGCTGCAGCTTTCACGTGAGTGAAGGGAGTGCGGCCAGAGTTGATCTTGTTCATGTTCATTCTCCTGGTGGCAGCTGTGTTCCTGCCGGCGTGCTGCCCGTCACCGGTGGCGATTGCGTGGAGGCTTGAGCTGGCTGGTTAAGTCGCCAGCCCAAGCAGAGCTCGATTGTCAGCGAACCAGCTTGAACCCGATGTTCGGGCCGTGGCCGAACATGAAGCCGAGTTGGATCTGCAGGAATGCCATCGGCTCGAGCAGACGAGCATTGGCGAGCGGACCGGCATCGACCGCATCCAGACCATTGCCCTTGGCGAGATCGAGCACGATGTTCTTCGCGTCGGCATCATCGCCGGCCACAAAGGCGGTCAGTTGGGTGCCGGTGTTCTGGCCGGTTTCCATCGCGCTGGAAAAGACAGTGTTGAAAGCCTTCACGACCTTGGCGTTCGGCAGCTTCTTCTGCAGTTCTTCGGCGCCGCTGGTGGTGTGGCCAAGAGCCAGCTTGAACTCTGGAGTAAGGGCATTGGTCACGTCGACCACGACCTTGCCGTCTGCAGCATTGCCGATGGTCGCGGCAACCTGATCAAGGGCACCGAAAGGAACGGCAAGAACAATCACTTCGCTGGAAGCGGCCAGTTCCTTGATGCGGGCCTGGTCATTGCCAACGGTGGAAACCGCGTGACCGGCCTTTTCGAAGCCACGGGCCAGGGCGCTGCCAACATTGCCGTCGCCGATTACTGAAATGCGCATTTTGAAGTCTCCGTATGAGATTTGAGAATTAGGCTGGTTCGAATTCGTACTTCGCGATAAGGGCGTCGATGTCCAATCGCATCTGAAGTCTCATGAGATCCTCCACTGACTTGGTCGGATCGAAGATGGGTCCCCAGAAAGTGGTGTCACGATCCCAGGCCAGCTCGATACCGATGCCGTCCGGGTCGTCGAGGTAGACCGCCTCGTGGGTGTAGTGATCGGAAGCGCCGGTGATAGGCCATCCAGCGTCGACAACACGCTTGATTGTCTTGGCGAGGCCTTCCTCGGTCGGGAAGTTCAGGGCGAAGTGATAAAGGCCGGGGCGGCGGACACCGTCGTTCTTCATGCCCTTAGTTCCCCAGGTGTTGAGGCCGATGTGGTGGTGATACCCATCAACACTGAGGAAGGCGCCTTCGTCGCCCATGTAGCGAACCAGGTTGAACCCCAAAATGTCGCGGTAGAAGGCGACGGAGCGGCGTAGGTCTGAAACATGCAGGTGGACGTGGCCGAGGCGGGTACCTGTCGGGGCGATCTGGTCGGTCATCTCAACCTCCTTACTTCTGCTCATTGATGCCGTAGACGAGCCCATCCGGTGCCCGAAAATGGCGGAAGGCGTACTTCAGCTCGGGAAAGCGGTTGATCTCGCCGAGCAGCTCGTTGCCGGCGGCTGCGAGTTCTTTGGATGCGGCTTCGACGTCGTCGACACGCCAGCCGTATGCGAGGTTGCCGTTGTAGCCATAAGGAGGGACGGTCGCCGGCGTATAGATCTCGTACATGCTGCCATTGGGCATGCTGAGCGCGATCATCTGGTCCATCTCCATGAAGATGGTGAGACCGAGTGTGTTGATGGCGAAGTCGCGCTGGGCGGCGAACTTTTCCGGCGGGACGACAACAGCGTGCCAGGTAATGCCTTCGACCTGCATGATGCTTTTCCTGTGTTTCGGGGGCGGCAACTGCTCCCTGTTGACGAGGAAGATATGCGCCGCTCCCGTTGCAACACAGGGATAAAGAGTAGAAGGTCTTGATCGGATTTTCAGATGGAGTTTGGAGGTGGACCACATCGGTGAGGGCGTCACGCTCGATCAGCTCGACATCTTCGTTGCAGTGGTGGACCACGGGAGCTTTTCGGCTGCAGCCCGAGCACTGAAGCGGGCGCAGTCGGCGATCACCTACGGTGTACAGGGCCTAGAGCTGCAGATCGGCACCGAGCTTTTTGACCGATCGACCTATCGCCCGACGCTGACTGCTGCTGGCGTCGCGCTTCTTCCCCGAGCACGAAGGGTCCTCGAGGCAGCGGCAACATTCCGGAAGCAGGCCGCCAACTTCCTGGTAGGTGTCGAAACACGTTTGCCCATCGTCGTGGATGTCTATGTACCCTATGCGCTGATCGTCGACGCCTTAAAGGCTTTCCGCGAGATGTTTCCTCTGGTCGACGTTTCAGTCATGCGCCAGACGATGGAGGCAACCCTCCGTTCACTTCGGGAAGGACAGGCCGTGTTGGGGATCATTGTCGATCCACCCGGCCTCTCTACACTTGACGACCTCGAACGCGAGGTGTGCGGCGAAGTGCACGGCGTGCCTGTGGCCGCCCCCGAGCATCCTCTGGCCCAACTGACCGGACCTCTGACCGACGAGCAGCTAAGAGATCACATGCAGGTTTTGCTCTCATCAGACCCGGGTGCAACGGGCACCAACGATCTTGGTGCTCATAGTATCAATCGGTGGAGGGTGAATGATCTCGAGCTGCGCTACCGCATGATCCGCGAGGGCCTTGGCTGGGGCTCGATGCCTGCGCACATGGTGGAAGCTGACATTAAGAAGGGAACTCTTGTTACACTGCCGCTGGACCAGAGCGATCCTGCCAACCTTGCACGCAGAGTTTCCCTGAGTGCCGCCCATCTGAAGACCAAGCCGCTCGGACCAGCCGGTCGCTGGTTGGTCTCGCGCATTTCGGAGGCCGAAAGCCTCGAACCACCTTCCAAGGACAGGTGAGAGTGGCTATTCCGCGAAACGGCTGCTTCTCAGGAGTTGGCACCGTTAGCAGACAGTCCGGTACCCACCCCAGAGACGCCGGTCAGCCATCGAAAGATCTGGCATGGTCTAACTGCTGCCGCTGCAAAGGAAGGGCCGGCCAGGACCCCGGACAGTGAGATCAGAACCAATTTCAGAAAGACAGACGGCATCATCATCTATCCTCCGGTGTCAGGTACTTGGCTGAACGAGGCACGGGATTAGCCAGCAACGCATTCGATGTCGCCCTTTGCGTGCGCCTCGCCAGCCACATCGCCACCTTCTAGCATTTCATAAACCAGAACGTCGTAGCGACCGTGATAGACACCCTCTTCGTCATCGTTGGTGCGTGTCGTTTTGATCGTCAGCTTCGTTGCGCCAAACGGCAGGGCGGCGACTTCTCGCTCCCGATAAAGCATTACGTTGAGAGAGAGATCATCGAGCCAAAATTGGATTTGATGGTCGCTTGAAAAGCTCGTCTCAGCCAGGTCAGCCGAGATACCCGGCATCTTTGCATCCACCTCAGCTTCAACCTGCAACAATGTTGCCGAATTTCCATAGGGCACAATTCCATGCACACCGATCTTTGTGCCCTCGTCATCGACATAACAATCGAGCGTGCCCGTTGCCATAGCCGGAGGAACACTCAACAGGGTGGCGACGATCAAGGCAGCAGCAGTGGCAACACGCATGGAGAAGTCCTTTTGTTGCTACCTGCCTAGCAATTGGCAGCTGAACTGGTGGCACATATTGTGTTCAGCCAATGTTCAGTAGATACAGCAGAGTACCGATGTTGGCACTCAATATAGGTGCATTGACAAGGACCGAGCGGAAAGTCCCGGGGATACAATGAAAGATCACACGCGCTGGACAAGTGCTCTCATGCTTTCGGTTATTTGGACGAACTCAGCAACGGCTGCCGAGCAAGACCGCTTATTTATGTGCGGTGTCGGTCAATCGGCCAGCGATTACATCTCGCTTGACGCAACGATGTACGATGACGGCACCTGGGGTGGTCTGCGTTTTACCATCAAGCGAACTGGCTCGGTCGAGGCAACAGTTGTCGAGCCGGCAGGTGCTGATCCACGTGTTTTCTTTTTCTCCAACTCTGAAGGTCCTGAAGGCTACCTTGCGCAGGTCCGTTTTGCTGATGAGGACCGTTCCTACCTCCTTTCCATGCTTGATGTTCCAGCCGACCCCAGCGAAGGCGGCGATCTGGGTGGTCGGCGTGGAGTGCTTACGGTGACCGAGGCGAGTGGCCCAAGCTACAATTTGCCCTGCGGCGAAATGGAAGAAAAGATCGGTTACATGAGCCAAGCGATGGCTTGCGATATGAGCAATCCCAATGGTTTAGCCGGGTGCGACTTTGACAAACGCCCGACACGCACTCAGGGCGAAAGTATTCCGCAATCGCTTCGATAGCAGGTTCGCACCATTACGAGCATTGGGTGGCGTGGTGGTTCAACTGCGATTGCGACCCCAAGCCCACATAAACGCGCGGTTCGCGCTGGTGTGGGCTGGTCTACCTAGGTTTTCACCAAATAGGTCGACGCTGCGCGCAGCGCACGAGAGTAATTTTTCATGGACATCAATCTTCGTTCCTCAGCTACCGGATCCGCAGCAATCCTCAAGATAAACGCAGCAAGCTAGGCGATTGCCTCTCTTTTTTTGCTTTTTTCTCGTTCATGAACCTTTCCATGCTCGGCTTTCCCGATGGCTACATCACCCCATACGACACGGTCACAAAGCAGCCTTTGGAAATTCTAAGCTGGGTGTTGGTTGCTCAAGCCGTGTACTTCCTGTTTCGAGGGGTCATCGGCAAATTGGGATCGACCGCTCTCTTGTCACAGATTGTAGTCGTTCTGGCGCTTGTTCTGGCACCGATCAGAATCGTTGAGACTTGCCCCAGTGTGACTTCTGCACGCAAGCATATGAGAGGATGACGGGGACCATGATGGATGATGGTTCGGGTGGCTGATGCACCTTCCCAATGAGCGTTGTTGAAGGCCATTAGGCTCGCACGAGCTTACCGAACCGAGGAATGCGAGTACGTCGGACTGCGCTATGGGTCGAACGACATGCCGTCGACAATGTCATTCAAGGTAATGTCCCGATCCGACGACAAGGGTACAGTTTCGATGGTCTCCTCATCGTTCTCGATGCTTCCATGCCTGATTTCGATTGTTCCGGTGGCATAGTCAGCCGACGTGAGAGTGAGTTCACCGGTACTGCGGTCCACATTGGACCGGTCGAACTGCACAAGGGTGAAGGCGCCATCTCGCCAGTGAAATGTGAAGGTCTTGCTCCCCATGTCCCAACCGCCTGCCGATGAAAAGAGCCACAGTTCGAGAACCAAATCGCCATTGCTTACCCGCAGGGCGTCTGAGCTGGCATCAAAGATGTCATCCATTGTCGGATTGTCGGCGGGCGGGATGAACTGGCTGTTGTTGATGACGCGCTCGTAGCCATTCTCAGCCCCGAAGGCGATAAAGAGCCGGCGCGGCCCTACTAGGTTCTGGTTTTCGTCGGTAAGGTCAAGACCGGATCCGGCCAGAACCATAGCAATGTCCGAACGTCCATCAGCATCAAAATCAGCACTGGCTTCGGCTTCAATCTGCCAGCCGTCCGGAATGAGCTCCGCGCGAGTGAGCGCTTTAGCAGGTAGATCCTCGGCAACGGCCATGGCACCGGTCAGAAGAACTATGGAAGTTACCAGCCATTGTGTGCAACGCATAGAATACCCCAGTGATGGCTCCTCCGTAGCATTTTGCGATGAATGGAAGCTGAGCGCTATTTCATAAAAAGACAGTGCACCATGTTTGCTAAACGCTGACGCTGGTCGTCTAAGGTCGGTGCCACGTCAGTTCTCTGCCGGAACGCCTCTCTATCGAGGGGAGCTACATTTTTCGAGCAGAATGACGGAAAGTGCGACATGCGAGATATGGTCGGAAGTTCAATGCGCATACTCACAGCCGTCATCATTTTGCTTGCTCAACCAGGGTTTGCCACGGCTAGCACCTACCTAGGCACGGCAGACGCCGCAATTACGGCCACATCTCCGAGGCCAAATGTGGCCTTTTTGTCTCCAGCCTAAAAACCTTCACCCCAGCATGATTTGTAGGTGGCTTCTTCAGGCTTACCGGCGTAATCACGAACAGGTTACTCAGGGGCAATCATGAAAAGCTTTGCGCTTCTTGCAGCTGTAGCTGCACTTTCAACTACGTCGGCGCTTGGTGCAGACTTAGGTGTCATCAACACAACAGCGCCTTCAGCATATATGGAACCCGCTGGGTTTAACTGGACAGGCTTTTACGTTGGGCTGAACGGCGGCTATGGGTGGGCTGACTATGGCGGTTTCACTCAGCCCAAAGGTGGCTTCGGTGGCATCCAGGCTGGCTACAACTATGACTTCGGCGGTTTGGTGCTGGGATTGGAGGCTGACCTTCAGTTAGCGGCTTTGCGTGAAGACATCGTCTTCGGTGATCCAGGGGTCAGCGGTTACGTTGGATTGGATTATTTTGGCACTGTGCGCGCACGTGCTGGCTTAGCGCTCGATAGGCTGATGCCTTATGTCACCGGCGGTCTAGCCTATAGCCGCGCCGCCGTTCGGGTGAACAACAACGGCGTTGAACTAGAAAGTACCGATGATTTTGTCGGGTTCGCTGTCGGCGGCGGCTTGGAGTACTCGGTAACAGATAACGTCTCGGTCAAGGGTGAATACCTCTATGCCAACTTTGGTGAGGGTAATCTCGACGGAGCAGATTATGACCTCACTGCACATGCAGTCCGGGTCGGACTGAACTATAAGTTCTAGGCAGCACCCCAAAGAGCAGCGAAAAGCCCTAGCAGCAGTGCTAGGGCTTTCTGCTTTTAGGATGAGTTGCCACTCAGCGCATGTCGCGCTGGTGAACATAAAGGATGACGCCGTTGTTGGCGCTGAAACGAACGGACACGACGTCGTTCTGGTCGTAGTCGTGGGTTTCCAGCGCGTTGATCAGCGTCGGATGATGGGCAATCGGCAGTCGCAGCAACTCAGCATTCCCGTCGCGGAGTCGGCTGCCGATCCGGTATCTAGGATGGTTTCTTGGCTTGCATGGTTGCCCATGCCGTTAGAAATGGCAGTTGGGATCGTAAGCTGCCATTCTGCTTTCCACCCCTCAGCTGCCGATCCGCAACCGACCCCGTTTCGGTAATTGGCAGCTGCATAAACGGTGCGGAAAAGCTGCCGTTTCGCAAGCCACCGAATGATTGCCAGCCCGTCTCGTCTGCTCAACGTGTGAACGAAAAGGCTTGAGGAAAGGGCGAGACGGACCCACAGGATTGTTATATCCATGCTCGCGCAAAAAGCTCCCGCCCAGAGGATTAAGCATGACACTTAGCCCGCCCCTGGATGCTCCGCGCTCGGATGTAAATCTTGAAGCTCACACCCAGATCATCGAACAGCGCTTGCGGGAAAACGAAGAACGCCTGCGCCTTGCAATTGAACATGCCGACATTGGCTTTTGGGATGTCGATGTCCTCAAGGACGAGCTGATCTGGCCGCCGCTGGTCAAAGGCCTATTCGGGATCTCGCCAGATGTCCCTGTGTCGATGACGGACTTCTACGTCGGGCTTCACCCAGACGATCGTGACGCCACGGTTGCTGCATTCAACGCAGCGGTCGATCCCGAGCAGCGTGCCCTATACGATGTTGAGTACCGAACGGTTGGCAAGGAAGATGGCGCCATCCGCTGGGTTGGGGCCAAAGGCCGAGGCATCTTCGATGAGAATGGCCGCTGCATACGTGTCGTGGGCACGGCGATCGACATCACGCGACGCAAAGCTGTTGATCAGGAACTGCGCGATCTCAATGCTAATCTGGAGAGCCGGGTCGCGCAGGCACTTGCCGAGCGTCAGCTGTTCGCCAGTGTGGTCGAAGGTGCAACTGCAGCGATCATGGTCTGTGATCCCGGGTTCAGGATCCTTGCGATCAATCCAGCAAACGTGGACGAGTTTGAGCGGGTTTTCGGCAAGAGGCCTAAAGCAGGCGACAATCTCTTGGATCTCGTTGCCTATCTTCCCCATGAGCGCAAGCGGGTCTACCAGGCCTGGAGCCCCGCTCTTATCGGCGAGGAGTATGTCATCACCGATGAGTTCGGCGATGATGACCTGGAGCGGGTTGCGTTCGAAATACGTTTTCAGAGCTTGCGGGACAAGGATGGCAAGCTGCTTGGCGCCGTTCAGACGGCCTATGACGTGTCGGAAAAGGTGCGGGCGCAAGCCATGCTCGCCAAGGCCGAAGAGGCGCGACGCGAGGCTGATGCCCTTTATCGTGCCTACTTCGAAAACACGCCAGAAGCACTCTTCGTCATTGGTGTTCAGCCGGATGACACCTTCGTTGTTGAGGAGCTTAACCCTGCGCACCAATCGGCTTTAGGCTTTCCTATTGAGGAGGTTCGCGGCAGGCGTGTGGAAGAGTTCCTAGCGCCCGAAGTGGCGGATAGTGTGCTGCGAACCTACCGGCAAGTCGTAGCGACAGGCCAAACCCACCAGTGGCGGGAAGCATACGAGCTGAATGGGCAAACCCAGCATTGGGACTCGGCGCTCTTTCCTGTGCGGGACAGCAGTGGGCAGATCACCCGCCTGATCGGCTCAAGCCGCAACGTCACTCGCCAGGTTGTCGCGGAAGAAAGCTTACGCCAGAGTCAGAAAATGGAAGCCGTCGGCCAGCTCACCGGCGGCATTGCCCATGACTTCAACAATCTGCTCAACGCCGTCATGGGGGCGTTCGATCTGATACGGCGCAAACCAGACAACCTGGAACGGGTGAAAAAGTATGCTCAGGCCGGGCTTGAGGCGGCCGAAAGAGGTGCCAAGCTCACCGGGCAACTCCTTGCGTTCTCTCGCGCCCAACGCATCGAGATGAAGCCGCTAAAGGTTACAGAGCTGATCGACGGCATGCGCGATCTGCTCGCTTCGACCCTTGGCCCGATGGTTCAGCTGAGATTTGATCTGCCAGAAAAAGACCCCGCAGTGCTCTCGGACAGCACGCAGCTGGAGATGGCTGTTCTCAACATGGCGATCAACGCCCGTGACGCCATGTCCCAAGGCGGTGAACTCTCCATCCGGAGCCGGCGCTACCAGACAGATGGCGACGGCGAGCTCCAAGCGGGCGAGTATATCGAACTCTCGGTCAGTGACACAGGCATAGGCATGGATTCTGACGTTGCAGCGCGTGCCTTGGACCCGTTCTTCACGACTAAGGGCGTAGGCAAGGGCACTGGGCTCGGCTTGAGCCAGGTCTATGGCATCGCCCGCCAGAGCGGGGGTACGGTTCGGATCGAGAGCAAGCTCGGGGTTGGCACTACGGTCAGGATTTACCTGCCTGTCACCGACGTCGAGCCTGGGACAATGGAGCCGAGCGAAGCGTCCATTGTTGCTGGCGCTCAACTAAGCGCCACTGTCCTAGTTGTTGATGATGATCCTGACGTACGTCAGCTACTAGCCGCATCCTTGGAAGCATTGGGCTACCAGGCGCGCGAAGCGCCCGATGGCCAGTCGGGACTGGCAGCACTGGAGGTGAGCCGGCCTGACCTCCTTGTGCTTGATTTCGCGATGCCAGGGATGAACGGCGCTGACGTTGCCGCTCTGGCCCGCCAGCGCTATCCGCAGTTGCCAATCATCTTTGCTAGCGGCTATTCGGACACAGCCGCCATTGAGGCCGCCGTTGGCACTAGTGTCATAATACTGCGCAAACCTTTTCGTATGGACGAGCTGCAGACCGTCGTGGCCGCAGTACTAGCTGAAGCGGCAAGACGGGAGACACCCGCCACTTCAACAAGGAAATAGAGTCAGCAATCGAGCCAACACCAGAGCCGCAGCTGTTGCATTGGCAACCAATTGCGTTTCGAAGAGCTCGGTGGCGGGCCGCAGGAGCAATCTTCTCAGCTTTGGCCCGTGTGGCGCGGCTTCCCGCTTAGTCTCGTGCAATGGCAGCTTTGACCCGCTTGAGGCTAGGAGCTGCCATTCCGCTTCCCACCCCAAAGGCGAAGTGGAGTAGGGACAGCCATCCACCTACAGGGCAGGGCACCAAGCAGCCCCTTGTTCTAAGGACATGCCAATATATCGCCAACTGGTGCTAGCTTGAACGCTTAGGGGAAGAGCGGGCCTAAAGCCCGCTCCTTGAAACCCTCAGCGCCGACCGAGGAGACGATCAGCAACCCGGCTATTCCGCCCAGCAACGATGCCAGGGATAAGAAGTGCATCGATCAGCCACCAAAGGCCGATGGCGAACCAAAGGAACCCGAGCACGCCAAAGCTCACATAGGTCAGCAACAGCGTGATGGCGGCGAACGCCAGCATAAGCACGCCGCTGAGCGGCCGGCCCAGATAGAACCGGTGCGCGCCGACATAGCCTAGAAAAAACCAAAGCAGGTATGCCACGAGCAGCGATTTCTTCTCTATGTCGTATTGGGCATAAGCGCGATCGGTCATCGAGTCTCCTTTGTTGCCATTATCACTTGGCCCAGACTGGCCCTCATTTCAGGTTGCTGCATGGCTTAACTCGCCTGGAACCGCACTAGGGCATCCGCGGACCGTATCGTCTCCATACGTCATGAAATGGAATGTTGTCGGCAAGCTGGGGCTAGCCAAGAGCCAAGGTGACAAAACGAACGACGGATCACGACCGCGTTGGCTTTAGAACATCGTTAGCTATGTTGGCCGCTAATGGACCGTGCGATTCCATCCGGCCAGGCGGGATTGGCTACCGCGTGCAAGTTCCGAGTTCACCATGCCTTCTAATTTGCTGTCTTCCGCCCGAGCTGCAGGGTTTGCCATTCTGTCCATCCTCGGCGTCAACAATGCTCTGGCACAGTCATCGACAATAACCGCAGAGGCCATCAATACAGCCAGCCTGGTTGAATACGTAGCTGCGGCTGCGTTCGGGACCGAGGTCGTTCAAGTCGCCTCGAACGGCCCTATGGTGGCCGAGAAGGTCGCTGCCGATCCAGCGCTGGCGCGCCTTCAGATCCTGCTCGACCGAGCCGGAGCTTCCCCCGGCGTCATCGATGGTCTTGATGGTAGTAACCTGCACAAGGCCCTGCGCGCTTTTCAGATGATGAACGGCATGGATCCAGATGGCGAACTGACGCTTGCCCTTGCGGCTCGCCTTGATGCTCCGGGGGATGCCATTGGATCCTACACCATTACGCCTGCGGATTTTGCAGCGCTTAGCGAACCCATTCCAGCTGACTATGCTGAGAAAGCTGCAATGGACTATCTTGGCTATGAGAGCACAGCAGAGCTCGTGGCCGAGCGCTTCCACATGGATGTAGGCTTACTGCAAGCGCTCAACCCGGGTTCGCAGTTTGCAGTAGGTGACACCATCAATGTTGCGATGACGGGCAAGAACCGCAAAGGAACAGTGACCTGGATCGAAGCCGACAAGGCGCTTCGGCAGGTTCGGGTTTATGGCGAGGGTGGCGTCTTGCTCGCTGCATACCCGGCAACAATTGGCAGCCAAGACAACCCATCGCCATCGGGCACTCATGTCGTCAAGCATGCCGTCACTATGCCGGGTTATACCTACAATCCGAAAATCAACTTTCAGCAGGGCGAGAACACCGGGGTGTTGACCATTCCCCCGGGTCCCAACGGACCAGTGGGCTCTGTGTGGATCGGACTCTCCAAGCCCTCCTTCGGCATACATGGCACGCCCGAACCGGCCAGAATTGACAAGACGGGTTCGCATGGCTGCATTCGCCTGACCAACTGGGATGCCGAAGAACTGGCGGCCATGGTAACGCCCGGGGTCACCGTGGACTTTCTGTAGTTTAGAGGCCCGCTAAAGTTTGCTCCGGACAGCGTTGTCCCTCAACGGGACATCAGAGCAGGTGAGAGCCCCCACTATAGGCCCGATTGATTTATACTGGAGAATGTTGGATGTCAGCTCCTCTTCCTCCGCCACTTGCCTGGCAGCGAACATTCTCTCGGCAGTAGGGCAGGGGTAAGAACCCCAACTTTCGTGGGCCTTTGCGGCTGGACCTGATGACTGCGGATGTGCCCTAAACAGCCGAAATGCTCTCTCCAGCCCTGATGTTCTCCAAAGCTGGTGACTTGGGCATTTTAGTACACAGCTTTATTGCTGTTTATTCTCAGCATCTTAGATGGCTGACCGGATTTGAGTTGGACGTACTAAACTTGGCTCGCGAGAGAACCCCGCATCGAATCTGATCACACGTTTTCAGCAGAAAAAGCCCGGACTAAGCGGGATCTCGCTGGGACGTTGCCCCATGCACCCGTCAGTTCACCTCAGTCTTGTTCTCGGCGATGGCCTTGTCGATCAGCTGCTCGATCTGCTCGAACACCACAACGATCAGCAGCTCGCGCTCTGCATCGGTTTCGCCGATCACTGCTGGCACCTTGAGTGTGAACTGCCGCAGGGCATGATCGCGGCGCAGGGTGAAGCCACAGCGGAACTCGATGAACCCTTCCTCACTCCAGAGATCCACTAGGAACGTCTCGAGGTAAGGCAGGTACTTGCGGGAGAGCTCATTGCTCAGGCGATCGACGACTTCCTTCATAGCTGCACTGCCATGGCGAACTTATCCCCTTAATCACCGTGTGCTCCGAACACACTATCCTGATCAGAACAACAGGAGGCGTTTGATGTCGAGCGAAGCAAGAAAGATCACAGCACAGTACCTCAATGGCTTGGCAGTGGCGGTGTTGGCCACGATGGGCGGAGCAATGCTAGCCGAGCAAGCAACCACAGGAGCAGTAGCGTTGGCCGCGCTCGCAAGCGTGCTTATGCACCTGTGTGCTGTATGGTTTATTCGAGCGCACAAGAGCGCTCCTGCCCAGAGCGCAGGTAGAGGGAGAACCACTGGGCACTAGCCTGACAGCGTAGATGAACGAAGCCAGCCGGAGCCAATCAGAAACGGTTCAGGTGCCGACTAGCATAAGAGCGTCCATCAGCACCGGCACTCGCCGGGCACCAGGAGGAGAAACACTATGAACGCATTTATCCGCACAGCCGCCTTTGCTACCCTTACCCTAATTGGCGTCAGTAGCTCGTTCGCTATCAGCAATCTGCCCGAGTGTTATGACAAGGTCATCTCGGCCTGTAACAAGGGCAACCATGCCTCGAGCTGCGCCGAGGGCGGCATGAACCAGTGTGACAAGCAGTTTCCCAAGCCAATGATCTACAAGCCCGAGCTTGGTTTGAGCGCAGCTACCGGGCAGGACCGCCCGCAGAGCACACCAACCTCTAGCACCATTCTGGTACTGCCCCGCTAACCGGCACTAGCCCATCACACGTGCAAGGCCTTGTGCTCCTCAGGAGCGCAGGGCCTTCCTGTTTTTAGCCTCTTTTTGGTAGGTATTCCACCGGTAGGTGTGTGCCCCATTTCGGCCGCTCGATATATTCCCGCGTATCTCCGAAAGCAGACCGTGCCGTCCGACCGGAGGCGCCACAATATAGGATGGATATCTGCCATCCCTATGGACAACTGCCAAGGTCAGCTAAGCTCCTAAGGCGATCTTCGGAGCCCGGCTGACGTCGTACTGGGTTGAGGTGGAGGCGCTCACCTAGCCGGGTGAACTCAGCGCGCAAAGGTCAGGTGGATGGTACCGCTTTCGGCGGTTTCGGACTTGATCGGCGGCAGGCGGGTTTCAAGACTACGCTGGTTGTCCCACAGGCGAACGCCGCTGCCCAGGATAATGGGCGCGATGGCAACATGCAGGTGATCGACAAGGTCCGCCTCCAGATAAGCGCGCACCACGGTTGGGCCCCCGCCGATACGAACTTCTTTACCGCCAGCAGCGGTAGTGGCCTGCGCTAGAGCTTGCTCAATGCTGGAGTCGATGAAGTGGAACGTGGTGTCGGCGAGCTGAAGCACTGGACGCGGCGTGTGAGTGAGGACGTATACCGGGCAATGGAACGGCGGCTCGTCGCCCCACCAGCCCCGCCAATCCGGGTCGTTGGGAAAGTTGTGGAGACCGAACTTGCCAGCGCCCATGATTTCGGCGCCGATGTTTTCGAAGTAACTGCGGGCATAGGCATCATCGATGCCGGTTGTGCCGGCGCCCGAAGTGTCGTGAAAGACCCGCTCGCGAAACGTGCGTGTGGCGACATAGGCAGCAGTGAGGCGCCCCCAATCGTCACCGAAAGGCTTTTCAGGAGTGTTGTCGATGGTGGTGGCAAAGCCATCAAGAGATATCATCAGATCGACACGAACGGCCATGAGAGGCTCCTAACGCAGAGTTACTAAGGTGACTGCCTTAATATGACGAAGCTGGATGGTAAGGCAAGAGCCTTATTATAGTTGACCAATTAGGAGGGCGGCGCTAGGCCTTGGCTATGCCGTACCATTCGAGCCCACTGGACTTGGCCTTCTATGCCCTCAGCGACCCGACGCGGCGCGCGGTAGTGTCGCGGCTGCGCGAAGGTGAATTGTCTGTGACTGCGCTGGCGGCGCCGTTTGACATGGCGCTCCCCTCGTTTTCCCAGCACCTTAAGGTGCTGGAAGAGTGCGGGCTGATCATTAGCGAAAAGCGTGGGCGGAGCCGATGGTGTCGATTGGTGCCGGAGCGATTCGATGCAGCGGCAGACTGGATGGAAACTGAGCGCCGACATGCGGCCGAGCGTCTCAATCGGTTGGAACGCTATCTCGACCGTACGTAAAAGGAACGCTGATGACGATGCTGTTCGAGGACTTGCTCGAAACCTGGTCGATGGACCGCGAGATTGTTTTGGTGAAGGTGCTGAAGCACCCCCGCGCCAAGGTGTTTGCGGCGTGGATGGACCCAGCGGCGCTCAGCCAATGGTACGGCCCCGATGGGCTGAGCATCGAGAGCCACGAGGCCGACATGCGCGAGGGCGGATCTTGGCGCTTCGATATGGTGGGAGTGTTGGAGGGTAAGCCGCAGCGCTTCCCCAACCTGATGCGGTTCATCCAGATTGTTCCCAATGAGCGGATCGTTATCGACTACGGCGCGAACGAAGGTGACGCCAACGGCTTCTACATGGTGGTGACTTTTGACGAGCAGGCTGATGGCAAAACCGTGCTGACGATGCGCCAGCTGCACCCAAGCCGCGAGCGGCGACAGGCGGTTATAGCCTTCGGTGCAGTGGAATATGGGCTGCAGACGTTGGGCGGGCTGGAGCGGTGGTTGGGGTGAGGTGGGCTCCCGGCCTTTTTGCGCTTTAGCCAGAAGCGGTCCTTGCGGGCAGCACGCTGGCCCATAGGCGGTCAGAAGCGATAGGCAGTAGTGCGCCCCATTTCAGTCGTTCGGCGCGCTTTCGTTAATCCCCGAAAGCGGGCATGGGGCCGCAGTCCAACCAGAGGCTCAATCGAACCGGAGCGCCGATTGGATACCGCCCAGCGTTACGCAGCTGGAGCACTGGTCGAAGTATCAGGACACTACTCCTTGTAGCGGCGAATCCTATATCATTTCGCCATGTCCGATGATGCCGATCAAAATCAAACGCCCGACTTCAGCGCCATAGCATTTATGCGGGCGCGAAGGCCCTATCTGTATTCAGATACGGAAAAGGTTCAGGCATCTTATCTTACGCGCGAAGTCTTGTCGCATCATCTAGAGACGCTGACGAAGCAAAAGGACGAGACGCGGTTCGAACATTTCGCGCAGCGCCTTACCCAGAAATTCATCTCGCCAAATATCCGGCCACAAACCGGACCCACGGCAGGGGGAGACGGCAAGAGCGACGCCGAAACTTATCCCGTCACGGCGGAAATTGCCGAGCGCTGGTTTGTTGGCAGTCCATCCGACTCTAGCGAGCGGATGGCATTCGCGTTCAGCGCGGAGAAGGCTTGGAAGCCAAAGGTGCGCGGAGACGTGAAGGGCCTCGCCGAAACAGGCAGGCCGTATCGGCGCATCTATTTCGTCTCGAACCAATACGTTCCCGCGAAAGAGAGTGCCGAGGTCCAAGACGAACTTGAGAAGGCTTACGGCATCCCCGTAACGATCCTAGATCGTACCTGGCTGCTTGATCGCGTTCTCAACAATGACAGTATCGATATTGCACTCGACACACTTGGTGTAACCGGCGCGACGGAAAAGGTTCTGGAGGTGCCCGGTCCGAAGGACTACGAGCGCAAACTCGAACTCGACGAGATCGAGGCGCGTCTAGCCCTTGGTGGCAACTACCCCGGCAGTCCCCACAGCTTGATCGAGGATGCACATCGCGCTGCGATACTGACTCGTGGCCTTGGGAGGCCGCGATGGGAAGTCGATGGCAAGTTTCAGCGTGCGCTCAGGCTGGCGAAGACACGGGGCGGAGGCAAGCAGCAACTCGCCATCGTCTACGATCAAGCTTGGGCGGTAAACTTCTGGTTCGACGACTTCGAAGAACTTGCGGGCCTCTATGATGAGGTCGAGAAGCTGGCGATCGACAGTGATGACGCCGACGACCTTGAGCGCCTCACCAATTTATTGCCACTGCTTCGCACAGCAGTTGCCTTCAAAAGATCGAGCCTTCTAAAGCTAAGATTGAGGAGCGTGTTGCGAGGCTCACCCCAGCCATCGAGAAGCTCGCCAAGGACACGGCAAGGCCGAACAACGCCTACCACGCGCAATCCCTTGGTTTGCTCATGCGTATAGCGGAGGCCGGAGTTACAGGCTGCGATCCCGCCTCACTTGACCCTCTCTGGGCGAAGTTTGAAGCGCTGATCAAAGGTGTGGAAGGGCTTGGGACTTTTCCTTTTGAGCCGATAGCCGATGCACTGACCGAAGTCGGAGCCTTCATCAACAGCGCTGCCTTCGATCAGCTCTATGAAGTTTTGACGGACGCCCTGGCGACCAGGAAGAGCGAAGGCGAAGCTGCAGAAAGAAACACGCAGCGCGGCTTTCAGAAGCTCAAGATGGATTTGCCCTACGAGGCCATCCGCTGGTTTGGCCGTGCAGTCGGTCTCCTGACCAAGAGCGAGTATCAGGACGAGCTTGTTGAGGCACTCATCGGCTCGAGCTTTGCCTATGAAGACGCAGGCTTGCACTGGGCGGCGCGCAACTATGCTCTGGCCGCAGCAAGCCAAGAATTCCATTCGTTCCGCCGCACAGGATCGCTCGATGGCGTAGCACCTTCTACGCTAAAGCGATGGATGATTACCGAGCTTCCCCTTGGCCGTGTTCCCTACATTCTGACAGCGCACCAGTTGACGGGTATTGTCCTAACAAATCGGGCCGTCTCAGACGAGCAACGGGCGCACGCTGAAGAAGAGCTTCTTCAGAGCATGATGTGGATCGGCGCACTACTGCTCCGCACCCGCCCCGAAGATTTAGGCTCGCTGCTGCGATTTCCAGACGGACTGGACCGCATGCAACTGGGACACGCCCGCATGGCGATTCTCTATCTTCTGGGCGAGATGGATGTGCTGCGGGCGGAAGGCTCTATTCCAGAGAACGAGACGGACGAGGGCGCCGAGGAGTTCTTTCAACAATGGTCAGCTTTCGCACACGAAATGCCGCTGCCAGAGCACCCCGACTATGCCCTTGGCGATAGAGTCGAGTTACGCTCACGCGTTCTTGGCTGCGATTTAACGATCAACTGCGCAAACAACCTCACTTCAATCAGTATCGGTGAGGCGCTCTTAGGCACATTAGAGGCGCTTCTCGCGACAAGCCTGAAATTCAGGATCATGCCGACTCTGGATCGCCTTACCATTCGGATCGATCCGGTGCCCGGCGCGGAGCTAACACCAAAGATCGAATTCTCCCATGACGGCACACCAACCGGGTCGATAACCCACCGCCCAGAGCTGCATTATGCAAGCTATGAAGAGGCTCTGACTTTTCCAAACTGGCTCCAGGCAGCGGCCGTCGAGACCTTCACGACGTTTGCTGTACCAACAGAGGTGGAGCAGTGGGGAGAAGAGGTTCTTGGCAACGAGAAAGGCTTCTCTCGCGCTGTCACGTTCTCCAACATACCAAGCATGATGTCGCTATTGCTTGGCAACCAATCCAGAATATCGAGCTCGGATTGGGAGGAACATGGCGACCGCACCTATACGCTCTGCAGGGATACGGCTTGGATTGGTAGTGAGCCTCTCAAGCCGGAAAAGCAGCAACGGCAAGGTCCGCCCAAGCTTGGCGAAGGTGAACCACCCGCCGAGATGTTTGATTTCGAACGCCTTAAGCACACCAACTTCCGGATCGTAAGTCCAATCGATGTGCGCAAGTGGGATGCAGCAGGCTGGAAGGGCGTGTTCTTTCTGGTCAGTCCAGGCAATCCCGATTTCCGACCAGTCATGGGGATAGCCTTTTCCAACATGGAAGCTGGTGAAGGAATCTTCCGGGGCTTGCGCGATCGGCTTGGCATCGAAGACGTCAACGATGAACTTCGCATCGCAATCACACGCGGAGCGCGGATATCCAACCCGCACGCATATGGCGTCAGCATCGGTTCGAACATGAGCAAGCTTCCCTCAAGCGAGGGAGAAATTGTCGAGTTCACCACGAGAAACCACATTCTAACGCCTACAACATCCGCAAACCTTGAAAGGTTTTTGTCCTCCTATGCAGAACATGGACGCTATTTGCTCGTGCCCGCAAAGTTCAACGGAGTGACGGTCGCACCAGAGCCAAACCTGGACCTAGCCATAGGCAAGCATGAACTCGTGGTGCGTCAAGGGTGGGAGATCGGTACGAACGACCCGGATGTATCGATCCTTGATGAAGACGATCCGCCAGTCGTACCGATGGACGTGTCAGACCCGCCAGCACTCAAAGCGCTCGATTGGATCGCGAAGATGAGGAAGAGAGGAGACCAGGGGTAGTAGCTCGCTGTCTGCTCCTTTGACCTTTGCCGCTCGTTACGCTGCCCACCAGCATCGCAAGAGCCTCTCTTCCTTTAACGCCCGCCAGAAACTCTAGTCGAAATGAAGCCGTCTGGCCGCCTGCCTTAGGCTCTGCCGACCTTGGTAAGGTGGCTGCTATTCCGTCCGTTGGCCTTGAAAGCGGTTGTTCCGCTAACGGCCCCTAGTCCGCCCTTGCGAGCTGCTGCTCCATCCAAAGTTCGGAGCGAGGTTCAAGAAGGTCGGGCATGACGAAGTCTGTCCCGACCCGTCCATCCAGAATGCTCTCGACTATTTCTGGCGACAGCAGCGTCAACCTGAGCACCCGACTGACATAGGACCTGTTGATCCCTTCGGCGTCAGCCATCTCAGCCACAGTGGCATATACACCAGTTTCCAGCAGCTTCCGCCAGCGGAACGCCCGAGCCAGTGCTTTGACTAGCGTGCTGTCGATCCGCGACCGGGCAGGGGCGGTGATCTCTTCGCCGGCAGGCGACAGCACCAGCTTGCGTCCACCCCGCTTGCGAATGGTCAGCGGTACAGCAACGGTGAGGGTGCCCTGGTATGTTGTGCTCTTGCTCATGCCGCCTCCCGCTGAGCGCTGTTGATCGGCAGCTCCTTGGCAAGGCCACTCAGGCCTTCGCTCCTGATCCTGATCGTGGCACCTTCTGTGCTCAGGTCCACGCGTTCGATCAGCAGCTGGATGACCCTGGCCTGCTCGGCCGGGAAGAGCTCATCCCAAAGGCTGTCGAACTGCTGCAGGGCTCGCCTGACCTCAACATCGGTGACGGTGCTGTCCTGTTGGCGTGCCGCCTTGGCTGTGCTGGCGATGATCTCTGGCGACCTCAGCACTATCCGCAACTGATCGACCACGGCTCCCTCGATTTCACCAGCGGCAATGCGGCGGATGGGGCAGGTGTCTGGCCCAAGCTTCAGAACCGACATGGTGACATAGTAGCGGTAGAGCTTGCCACGGCGCCTGGTGTGGGTGGGTGTCATGGCCATGCCATTGGGTGCAAACAATAGTCCCTTGAGCAGAGCCGGGGTCTGTGCCCGTGTTTTGCAGGCGCGGCTTCTTGGCCCTTCAGCCATGACGGCATGCACCTTGTCCCAGAGCTCACGGGAGATGATCGCCTCGTGCTCACCAGGGTAGGCCGTGCCCTTGTGGACGGCATCACCCACATAGATGCGATTGGCAAAGAGCTTGTAGAGCCAGCCCTTGTCGATCGGCTTGCCTGAGCGGGTGCGGACATCCTGCTGATGCAGTTCCTGGGCCAGCAGTGTCGCCGAGCCGAGCTTGAGGAAACGTTCGAAGATCGAGCGGATGATAGAGGCTTCGTCCTCCTTGATGACCAGCTTGCGGCCTTCCACCCTGTACCCGAACGGCACCCAGCCACCCATCCATATGCCCTTCTTGCGAGAGGCTGCTACTTTATCCCTGACGCGTTCACCAATGACCTCACGTTCGAACTGGGCAAAGGAAAGAAGGATGTTCAGCGTCAGCCGTCCCATAGAGGTCGTGGTGTTGAACGACTGGGTGACTGACACAAAGGTCACCCCATGCTTGTCGAACACATCAACAAGTTTGGAGAAGTCCATCAGCGATCGGGAGAGCCTGTCGATTTTGTAGACGACCACAACGTCGACAAGCCCATCCTCGATGTCGGCCATCAGGCGCTTGAGGGCAGGGCGCTCGAGATTGCCGCCCGAGAAGCCACCATCATCATAGTCGTCCCGCACGGGGATCCAGCCTTCCGGCTTCTGGCTAGTGATGTAGGCATGGCAAGCTTCCCGCTGCGCATCGAGGGAGTTGAAGGCCATGTCCAGACCTTCTTCCGAGCTCTTGCGGGTGTACACAGCACACCGCAGCCGCCTCTGGGGCACTCCAGCCTCCCTCATGGCTTGCTCCTCTGGTTCTTAAGGCCAAAGAAGGTCCAGCCATTCCATCGCGTGCCGGTGATGCGTCGGGCAATTGCCGAGAGGGATGTGTAGGGCACGCCGAGGTAGTCGAAGCCCTTGTCGGTGACGGTGACGGTATGTTCGACCCCCTGCCATTCTCGGAGCAGCCGTGTGCCGGCAATTGGCAGAAGATTGGCGGAGCGCTTCCGGACCTCGGCTCTGCCGCCATCGAGCTCCTCGCCAAGCTGTTCCAGGCGCCGGATGGTCTCAGGCTTGAGCCCACCATAGACCAATTCCTGAACACGGTAGGTGAGGCGGCTCTCGAGGAACTTGCGGTTGTAGGGTGGTGGCTCAGTGCCGAACAGCGTGCGCCATTTGGTCTTGAGTTCGACAATGCCGAGGGTCTTCAGCTCGGCAATCTGGCGCAGCACGCTCTCGCGCTGCTGTTGATCTTCAATGGGTCTGTTCTTTGTCGCAATTGCACTCACGCGCGGGCTCCGGATTGGTGGTCCGGCACACACATGCGTGGTGTGGCACAGCTATCCAGCGCGCTATCTGCTGACTGCGGAGAGAGTTCGGTTGACTGTGCGGCTCGCAAACGCATGAGACCAAGCGACAGGATCTCTGCCACTTCAGCAATCCGCTCGGGAGCTGTCATTCTGTTGGGATGCAGCGGGTTCATCTGGTGCCTCCTGTTGGAAGCAGAGTGATGCTCGGAGCCAAGAGATGCAAACCAAATCAGGTACTTAGCGTAACGATGCGGCTACAAAGTCAGTCCTGCGTAGCTCATCGCAGTTCCAGCTTTTCCACAGGGATGTCCACGCCTACGGCGCCTGCGTGCCGCCACGCAGAATCAGACTCGACTCTCATAAACATGAGAACATAAAGTGAACGAAGTAGAGAGTAGATCAGCGTACCTCTCCCTTTTGCATGCTTGCGCAACCGCTACGGAGACGACCATGACTTTCGGAACTTTGCTGCGGGCGAGCCGCAACGCGCGCGGTCTGACGCTTGATGACGTTGCTGTGAAAATCGGTCTGTCGGTACCACACCTTTCACGCATTGAGCGCGATCGCGAGAATCCGCCGCGGGACGAGATCATCCAGCAGTTCGCTGAGATCATCGGCATACCGGCCGACGATCTGTTTGCAGAAGCGGAACGGCTGCCCCCAGACCTTAGAAAAGAGGCTGGCCAAGTCTTCGCAACATACCGGAGAATGGGAGCAGGGCGGTGACCATTGTCCTCGACTACCCTCACGACACAAGCTCCCATCAGCCACTCATGCTTTCAGCACGCGACGTCTGGCGCTTGGGTGAAGAGGCGCGGTCACAGGTAAACGGCGGTTGCGAGCTTTGCGTGAACTTCACACAGCTTACCGCTCGGACGCGAAATCTTCGCATTAATGGACTTGAGTTCAAAACTTGCTGGGCTTTTGAGCCCGACTTGCGCGATGACCGCAATCGTCCCGTCATCGGCGCAATCGGGTATGTGCCAAAGGGTCCACGCGCAGCAATCATGTGCCTCAGCAGCACAGCGCTAGTGGGCCGTGAAGCATTGACGATGTCTACAGCCGCCCATGAACTGGGGCATGCCGTCTTTGATGTTCCGGGCTGGATCATAGCCGCGGAGAAGTCGCCGGACGAGGATCTCGAAGAGGCTCATTGCTATCGATCCGTTATCCGGCGACACCGAGCTGCAAAGCCGCCCAGCATAGCGGAGTGGCGCGCCAACGAGTTCATGGGCGCCTTCCTGGCACCGCCGAAGCTCCTGCGGTGGCAAATGACCAAGATCATGCGAGAGCTCAAGCTTCCCAAGAAGTTTGGCGGTGATGGCGAGTTGGTGCTCGATGCCGCCCGTGTGGGTTTCGCTGAGGTAGAGACTGTAGTGGATGAACTGGCGAAAGCCTTTGGGCTGAACATCGGCTTCATCGAGTACCGCCTTGTCCGTTACGGCATAGCCCCGAGGGCTGCTCCATGAACATGCATCTTCCAACTCGCAGCTACTACTACCTCGATGAACTCGCTGCCGCCTGGCAGGTTCAGATGAGGGACTTGCTGGACTTCGCCGTTTGCGATGCCTTGCAGTGCAGCGTGCTGGTGAACAACATCCGCGTGCTGAAGTCACAGGAAAGCGGCAGTGTTCAGGAGCTCTGCGTAAGCGGACTCCAGAGGGTTGTTCCGCAGGACCTCATTGAAGTGATCAGAACGGGAGTCGCTTCGATCAGGCAGTTCCGAGATGAAGAGTGTGGCGTGCTGGCCTTTGCGGATGATCAGGCGGATCTAGAACTTGCCATGGAGCATATCATGGTCGCACGCGAGGACCGCACCCGCTTCGAGAGTAAGGCGGGAACCGTTTCTGCAGAAAAGGCTCTCGCTCCAGCGAATTTCCTGCCCCGCCCCGGCTACTATGAAGTGAGCTTCTATGACCGCACCTATAATTTTGGCATGTCGCAAGCGTCGGTCATTCGCAAACTTCACCAGGCGTATCTTGCAGGACAGCCTTGGTGTTCGACCGAAGATTTGCTCGAGGGTACAGGCAGTTCCAGGCTCGTCGACCTGTTCAAGCGCAAGAAGAGTCCCAATTGGCGAGACCTGATTGTGTCGGATCGTAAAGGCAAGTGGCGACTCAACCTTGATCCGTCTGAGCAGTTGTCGGGCAATCGAGCCTACCGTCGGGTGGTTCGGATGTTCCGCAGCATGAACCGCTCGGCGACGCCCCGCGTCCCACCTCGTCCCACCCCTGACCACCCCTAGTCCACCCTAGGCCCACTCTCGGTCCCACCTTGGCCCACCTCCCGGCCCACAGTACGAAGCCCCACGCTGTGAAATGCTTCTCCTCGTAAGGCAACAAGCCAAGGAGAAGCCAAGTGAACGCAACAGACCTCTTCATCGACCAGATCCAGCTTGCCCGCCGCTGGAAGCTTTCACACCGTACTTTGGAACGCTGGCGCTGGATTGGGTGCGGACCCAACTACACCAAATTGGTCGCCGGGTTGTGTATCGGCTGGTGGACGTGGAGCAGTTCGAAGCCAACGGCCTGCACCAAACCATCAGTACAGAGGGTGATCGCCGTGGGTGAGTTAAACCAGCGCCAAAGGTCTCGCAACGATGCGCCGGCATGTCGAAGCTGCCGCTTCTTTCATCCGGAAATTACCGCAACCAGCTTGTTGGTCCAAGGGTACGGCGAATGCCGTGCTCAGCCGCCGGAAGTCGCTCTTGAGAATGAGAGCCACACCGGTAATCGCGTCTGGCCTGCGGTTTACGAAGCGGATTGGTGTGGGACCCACAGGGCAGATGACCTTGAGGAGATTGCATAGTGACCTTTTCGCAAGGCGCGCAGGTCTGGCATGACTCTCTTGGATCGGGTGTCATCACTGCGTCCGATCCCTTGGATCCTGAACGGCTGATTGCCCGGTTTGACGTTGTTGGCACACGCAAGATGCGTGCAAGGACGCTCAAACCGCTCAAGGCCGGAGCAATTAGCGCACAGATAGCACCCGCACCTCAGCTTGAGCGTCCTGGTGCACGCCCGCCGCTGAAGATTGTCACCGCAGACATGTTTGCGGGACAGGCGGTGCCGCCTCGTGAGTGGCACGTGGTCAAACTTATACCAGCCAAAACCGTGACCATTCTCAATGGTGATGGCGGCACTGGTAAGTCGCTGCTGGCCACACAGCTAGCGGTAGCGACCGTCAGTGGTTCAGCATGGGTCGGATCTGCAGTGACTGCCGGTCCGGTGCTTTACCTTAGTGCTGAGGATGATCTTGAAGAACTTCACAGGCGCGTTGCGACCATTGCTCAGCGATCCAACATCGACCTTGCTGATCTGCACCAACTCAGCATTTTACCGCTCGCTGGTGAGGAGGCGCTTCTCGCTTCTCCTGAGGGCAGGGGGAACATCCTTAAGGCAAGTCCACTCTTCGCCGCAATCGAAGAGCGGCTAGCATCCATCCGGCCAGCGCTGGTGGTGCTCGATACGCTTGCTGATCTATTCGGAGGCGATGAAAACCAGCGCGCCCAGGCTCGGCAGTTCGTCAGCTTGCTACGTGGATGGGCCATCAAGCATCAAACGACCATCCTGCTCCTGGCGCACCCATCGCTCAGCGGAATGGCAAATGGTACAGGTTCGAGCGGCAACACGGCGTGGAACAACAGTGTCCGCAGCCGGCTGTTTTTGGAGCGGGTGATTACCAAGGATGACAACAAAGTCTTCGAGCCTGATCCAGATGCCCGCGTGCTCCGGACTGTGAAAGCGAACTACGGCCGGGTTGGCGGTGAAATCCACCTCAAATGGGTTGAAGGTGTACTTGAAGCCAAAGTCCAGCCGGTCATCAGCTCTCTTGCGCAGATGTCTGCGGAGAATAGGGCCGACCAGATCTTCCTCAGCTTGCTGGCTCGGTTCCAGGCCGAGGGCCGGCGGGTCAGTCCTACGCCTGCGGCGCCTACATATGCGCCATCGTACTTCGCTAAGCATTCGGGCGCCGAGCGGATGACCAAGCGAGGACTGGAAGCCGCCATGAACAGGCTGTTTACCACAGGTAAGATCCGCGTATCCAAATCGCCTGGACCACCGTCCAAGCAGACCGATATTATTGTGTTTGGTGAGCAAGATGGACAGCATGACTGACCTACTTACCCCCTGCCGTACTCCCTGCCTAGGGGATGCAGTACCTCCTGCTTTCCTACTGCCTACCCCCCTGCGAACCTATGCTTACCCCCTGTGCTTCCGCACCCCCACACCCCCTATACGTGTTGCGCCCTCTTTAAGGATGGGCGCACGCGTTGGTTGAGGAATTCGGGTGAGACCAGGTGTCCACACCCATGTGGCTCAGCTACAAAGCAGGCCCATTGTTATACAGCCGAGTGCCGTGATGGCTGAAAGCGATCTCTACCTTCCCATTAAAGCGTTCATGGAGAACCTTGGCTTTTTGGTCAAAGGCGAGGTCAATGGTTGTGACGTCCTGGGCTTGAGGGACGGTGATCCTCCGGTACTCGTCGTTTGCGAGATGAAGCTTACCTTCAACCTTGAACTGATTCTGCAGGGCGTCGACAGGGCAACAGCATGCGATGAGGTTTGGCTTGCAGCGCGCCTGTCCAAGGCAAGAAAGGGCAGGGAGCATGACGGCCGATACCGCAATCTATGTCGACGTTTAGGTTTTGGCCTACTCGGTGTCTCGGCAAATGGCTCCGTCGAGATCATTGTTGCACCATTTGCCGCGACGCCTCGGAGAGATCCTAAGCGCCGGTCGCGGTTGGTGGAAGAGCACAAGCGGAGAGTAGGGGACCTAAACAAAGGTGGGTCCAATCGCCAGCCGATCATGACCGTTTATCGGCAGGACTGCATCATCTGCGCCAAAGCAATGCTTGCGGGTCCGACCACGCCCAAGCACCTAGCCACACTCGTCCCTCGAGCACCGTCGATACTTAGGCGGAATGTCTACGGTTGGTTCAGGAACGAGGCGAGAGGCATTTACGGTCTTACTGAGAGTGGCCGGGCCGCTGCTCAGGCGGGTTGAATTCGACTCCAACGCTATCGCTCTAAATCAGCCGCTTATCGTGGTGGAACGCACTCGCAAGAGTAGTGCGGAAAACGAGCCATTGGAAAACGTCTCCAGCCGTTCCGATCTTACCGAGATCACTCCAACCCCTGATAAGATTGATAAGAAAGTAAGAAACATCAGCTGGTCTGGCGACCCCGACGAGGCGTTTGAAAGGCGCTATACGGCAGATGATGAATAGGCGAACGCTGGCCGGCTTCTTATCTTCTTATCGTTCTTATTGCTTATCCGGATACGATGCCGCTGCTCAGCACGTCATCAAGCGTGAGCACTACCACGCAGTTACACCAGCCAGATAGACGCCCACTTCATGCCGCAAGAAGCAGGCGTCTTTGATGACTGGTGACATCAGCGCGTACTCAAACACAGCGCGCCTTCATATAATGCTATACCCGGGTAAAGGACCGCTTAAGTAGTAATCCATGCTTAGCTCGAGACCATGGTCAGCCGCTACATACTTGTTGCCGGTCCGCGGCAGCTTGCTGTGATCTTTACGAACCGGAAACCACGTTCACGACTGTACGGGACACATCAAGCGGCCACTGCATTCTTAGCGCAGGGGGCGTTAGGTGAGGCCCAAAATGAAGCAGGCTAATGCTATCGCTGCCATGGTTTTGTTGCACTCGCATCAGCTCTGGCAACCGCAGACGAAGTGAGTTCAGCACCCATCGTCAGCCGTGGGGATGTTACGATCGTGAACGTATTTTTAACTTCGCCTCAGACATTTGTTCTAGTGACCGGACTGCCCTCTTACCTGGTCATGCTTGGCTCTGCGCCGCTCTCCGTAGCGACGGAGGTGATCTACACCACCACCGGTCCGGCTGCTTCAGTCCAGCGCGCGGCAGGCATTGACGTAGACTGCGCCAATTTCGAAGGCACGGTGCAAGTTTCCGGTCCAGACGTCTTCAGCCTCGACAAGGATGGAGACGGCGTCGGCTGTCAGGCTGGAGAGCGTTAGAAGATGCGCGAAAGGGATGTTTGGATGTGGCTGGCAAGTGCGATCACAGCCTGGCTGGCCATGTTGATGGTTTGGACTGTGGTTAGCTGACGTTAGCTGACGCTAGCGGATTAGCGCCCAGATCGCTCCGCTAAGCTGCCAGATCTTTCTGTTCGCGGAGAGCTTTACGCGCACCAGCTGCTGCTCGGCGGATAATAGCAAGTCGCCGCTCGTCCTCGTCTGCAGACCACATGGCGTCTACTTTGGGTTCTTTGTCGCTAAGGCTTGATTGGGTGTTCATGGCGTGCTCCTCGCTGGTTCAGGAATCGTGCGCCGTTTATGGTTAGCGAGACCTTAATTGCTGAACACTCTCACCGGAGAACCGAAGCATTGGTGGGACACGTGGCTGTTCTGCTACAGTGCTCCTCTGGAGTGACAATGACCCATGAGCAGTTCGAATACACGGTAGAGTCCTACAACACGGATCCTGAGGGCAGGCCGCAGCAATCAGACGTGGCAAAGGTGCTTGCTGCATCTCCTCAGGCGGCAGCACTGAAGGTCTTGCAGGAGGAGCTCTTCATTATCGGAGATGCCGCTCGGCTGCGGGCTCGCGTGAGGCACACAAGCATCTCTGGAGTGGAGAAGGTCACAATGCTCTATAGCAAGCTCAATCGGCGCTGATCTGTCGATCCATACCCTGCTTGTGGTTCTGCATTCTTAATCGAGCGTTAGTGACTGAAGCGCAATTTAGAATCATCTCCTCCTTCTCCTCCCGGGAAGAAACTAAGGCGCTCCGATCTGGGCGCCTTTTCCTTGTTCGGCGTTGAAGCGTAGCTTTCCTGAAACGCCCTTTTAATCACGGAGTGGCGGGCGCTCGGCAGAACTGTCATGGACGTGAGACGGTTTCTACATCACCGGCATCCCGATACCGGTCCCCAAATGCCCTAGGCCGCTCACTCTGGTCCTCTATTGACCAGACACAAAGGAGCGGTTCACCCAGCCTTCATGACCACCCGCGCGGACCTTCTGCCAGCCGTTCGTTGAGTAGGGCAGAAAGGCGATGTCGCAATGGCTACGCGGCAACTTCGTGACAATGCGAGAGCTTGCCGACGGAAAGGCCCTGACATTCAGCACATCCCCGGCGGCCACGCCGGTGACGCAATACATTGCCGGCGAAACCATGGAAATGAAGCGGCTGTTGACCCAGCCCACGTCGTGACCATCCTCAACGGGGCACCAAGAGCCTTTGCATCCGGCAACCACAACCACGCCGCACTGGCCGTAGCGGAGCTTCGTCACGATCTTGCTGGAGGGAGAGGCTTTCGCCCGCACGTTCAGCACGTCAGATGATTTTACATTAACTACGCAATGCTCCTCGCCCTCGACGACTTGGGCTGATGAGGAAGTAACACCGGCGATCGATAACAGACCGGCAATTGCAGCAACTACGACTACTTCCAACTTGAACATGTGGGCCTCCTCTGTGGCCGACGAGTAGCGGGCAGACACTGAACGGCATCTGAATGACATACGACCGCTAATAGCAGAGGACCTTGTCGTACTCTGTTGTCAGTTGAACGAGTCTCGCTGGCATCGCAGGTTCTGCGCCTTTGAGCACAACATGTTCGGATTCGATGCCGCGAGCTTTAGCTGACATGCCGGAATAGAACGCCAGATAATGGTGGGAGTTTAGCGCGGTGATGTGGTCGGACAGCCTGCCCGTCCCAACGCCTTCTATCGTCCCAAATGCTGCGGATGAAATCAGGTGGACACCGTCACCTGCAACAAACAATGCGAGCTCGTGTCCTTCCTCAATCACAGACTTTGCCACCAAGAAGGCAAGCGCAGCCTTTGTAGGGTTTTCAGGCCCCACGGTTACGTGAACTAGAACTTTCGCCATTTTCCTCTCCCTGCTTTTCGCGACCATATCACGGGTCGATACTGGCGTGTACGAAGCTAAGGGGGCGGGGGGTCTAAAACTCTGGAACCTTGCGGCTTCCTGGACCCGCGGCTCCCTCACGCACAGATTTTTTCCCGTCTATAAAAAACGCGCGTGAGGCGTCAGCTCCTAAGGCTTCCGAAGGCAGCAGTTGATAGCGCCGACAGGCATACCCAGGGCGGCCCACTTGCGCCCAGCGACGAACGATAGGTATGTTGCCCAGATGAATGATCATTCGTCCTCAACCGTCGATGCATTGAGCGAGGTGCTGCAGGATTTCCGCCTCAGTGGCGTGGATTACGGGCGCTGTGAGCTTCGCCACCCTTGGAGCATATCTTTTCCGCAGCTCTCGCTGATGCGCTTTCATTTCGTCAGCAGGGGTCCTTGTTGGATCCACACTGAAGCGGATGGATGGCAGGAGCTCAAAGAGGGGGACTTGGTCTTGCTTCCTCAAGGTATCGAGCACCGCCTGGCCAGCTCGCCTGACGTCAACGGCACGACAATCACCAGATGCCAGATAACTCGCTTGGGCGGAAACGTGTGCGAAGTGGTGCAGGAGGGTGAAGGCGAGGCCAGCATGATCTTCTGTGGTTCGATGGCTTTGGGCGCCTATGCGCTGCACCCACTGATCAGACTTATGCCAGCGATCATCAAGGGGTGCGATGTTGCCACTCATGACCCAATGGTCAATCCGTTGCTGGAGGCCATGGCGGTGGAAGCCAGCGAGCCTCGTATGGGAAGTGCCACTATCCTGGCTCGGATGGCCGATTTGCTGACCGCCCGCTTGATCCGCTGCTGGGTGAAAAGCCATGATAGCGCTACCGGTGGATGGCTGGCTGCCATTCGCGATCCACACATTGGCCGCGCTCTCGTCGCGATGCACAAAGAACCAGGCAGCAATTGGACTCTTGAGCGACTTGCAGGATTGGCGGGGCAATCACGTTCGGTTTTCGCTGAACGCTTCAGCGGCGTCTTGGGTGAAGGAGCAGCGCACTATCTGGCCAGGCTGCGTATGCAATTAGCTCGAGAATGGTTAGGACAGCATGGCATGTCGGTTGCTGAAGTAGCAGCCAAGCTTGGCTATGAATCCGAAGCCAGCTTCGCCCGAGCCTTTAAGCGGATCACCAACACGCCTCCTGGCGCTGTTCGCCGCACATCTTCCGGACGGAAAGACATAGAACCCGGATTTTTTGGCACAGATCGTATGGCAGAACCGGTCTAGGAAGAACACTCCTTCAAAAGAGGTTCTTCCATGACTGACACATCAATCCCGCTGACAGGCATAGCTGCCGACATAGACGCCCCGCCTAGGTCAGAACAAGCCTGGAGCATCAAGACATGGCTGGCGATGTTGGCCATGCTTGCCACGAGCTTCGCCTTGGTCTCGGCCGAGTTCTTGCCTGCTGGGCTTCTAACACCCATGGCGCGCGATCTTGGCATCAGCGAAGGCATGGCTGGACAGGTGGTCACCGCAACCGCTCTCGTGGGCGCTGTTGCCGCGCTGCTAAGCAACGTGCTGATCGGCAGGCTCAATCGTAAGGCGGTGTTGTTAGGGCTTAGCGCTCTAGCGATCGCATCGAACCTCATCGCGACGTTTGCCACGGACTTCTGGCTCTTGCTGGTGGGTCGAGCCGGCCTCGGCATTGCCCTGAGCGCGTTCTGGGCGTTGTCGGTGGCTGTGGTCGCCCGCCTGGTGGGAACGAGTGCCATTGGGCGAGGCATGGCAATGGTGAGCTTGGGTGTCTCGCTCGCAACAATCGCTGCCCCTTCCATGGGCGCCATTATTGGCGACTGGCTTGGTTGGCGCAGCGCAATGGGTATCACAGCCGCTCTCTCCGGGGTGGCTCTGCTTCTGCAACTACTTACTCTGCCCAGCATGCCAGCCTCCTCAGGCAACAGCGTAGGCGATATTTTTCGGCTACTTGGCCGCCGCGGGGTGCAATTGGGGATGCTCGCGATCCTCCTGCTGATCTCGGGGCATATGACAGGTTCGGTCTACGTTCGGCCCTTCCTCGAAGAGGTCGCAGGGCTATCCACTGCCATGATCGCTTTGGCGCTGGCAGGATTTGGCGCAGCTGCGGTGCTTGGGACAGTCGCAGGCGGTAAACTGGCTGACCTGAACACGCGCATTGCTCTGGCGACGACAGCAGGCATTATGGCCGTCGCAGCGCTGGCGCTGGTTTTCTGGGGGAGCAATGTGCCTGCAGCGTTTGCCTTTGTGGGTATATGGGGCCTTGCATTCGGCATGGCTCCTGTAGCCCTGCAGGCCAATCTCTCCCGTTCGGCCACGGATGCTCTCGAAACATCCGGCAGCCTGATGGTGGTATCCTTCCAAGCGGCCATCATGATCGGCGCTATTGTGGGAGGCTATATTGTCGATACCTACTCAGCTGTGACCAATCTGATTGTCACAGCACTACTCGCAGCACTGACTCTCCTGTTGGCTCTTAGCCGGCGGCAGTCGTAACCTCACGTTAGGCGCGCATCGCTGAAGACCAGCTTTGCGCGCCTACTTCAAAGACAAAGGAAGGCGGCATTCTTGCACCACGCTAACTTTGCCGCACTCCCGCGCAGTGCTGAGCAATAATGTCGAGCTTACAGCCACTTAGCTGGCGTGTTAGACTCGGCACATCATGCACGCAGACCCAAATACTGCCAACTGGCCAGCCGATCGCGTCGAGCGCCGCTCTGTTGCCGAGCTGGTGCCCTATGCACGCAATGCCCGGACGCACTCTCCAGCGCAGGTGGCCAAGATCGCCGCGTCTATAGGAGAGTGGGGCTGGACCAATCCGGTGCTGGTGGATGAAAGCGGTGGCATCATTGCTGGCCATGGCCGGGTACTTGCGGCCAAGAAGCTCGGGATTGCTGATGTCCCGGTTATGGTCGCATCGGGTTGGACCGAGGCACAGCGGCGCGCCTATGTGCTTGCAGACAATCGCCTGGCGCTTGATGCTGGCTGGGACGAAGACCTGCTCCGAAGCGAGCTGGTGGAGTTGGGGGAACTTGGCTTTGATCTGCCGGTGACCGGGTTCTCGGACGCCGAGCTTGGCAAGCTGCTGCCTAGGTTAGAGGAGGGTGATGCCGACCACATCCCAGCTGTCCCTGTTGAACCTGTCACGCGTACGGATGATCTGT